>Ga0315298_1004810_pt1 | contig 19760 bp, 10 predicted proteins | sample WHS_1_MG_FD_203077 | JGI IMG/M metagenome (GOLD analysis project Ga0315298, IMG submission 203077) | Extremophilic microbial mat communities from Washburn Hot Springs, YNP, Wyoming, USA - WHS_1_MG | ecosystem: Environmental > Aquatic > Thermal springs > Hot (42-90C) | place: USA: Wyoming...
TGGGTGATAACTATGGCAAGTGCTTTATGAGTTTTGATAGGCCCGGAATCCACACCATTGAGGTTGTTGATGTTGAGAAAAAGTCACTGCTTGTTGCAAACAGTTACATAGAAGCATACCGGATTGATGAGCAGGTTGAGACAGATGCAATGTCCCTTGAACCCGGTCAGTCGCCTCGACTTGGCAAACTTATGGACCCATCAAACCCTGGCAAATTCATAGAAGGGTCGGGTTATAGATTCGTCGGCTGGTCAGGAGATGCAAGCAGCAAGGATGCCATCATAAAAATCAGGGTAGATAAACCAGTGAAATTGATAGCAAGATATGAAAGAATAAAATAGCAAGGCAGATTTTCCAGAAATGTATTTCGCAAACACAAACTGTTGAAATTTCAAAGTCGGTGCTATCTACCCGCTGGAGCGCTGCAAAGTTAAATACGCTGCTATGATATAATATCCCATAAACTAAATATCTGCCTTTGTCTAAATCACTGAGATTGCAATGTAAGCAGGGGGGGTATATGTGGAGAAAATTCCTGCCAAGAGAATTTAATTTTAACGAACTGTTTGAAAAACAGATTGGGTATGCAGTAGAGGCGGCTTCCTGCCTTCGGAAAATTGCTGAAAGCGGTACCGTGGATGAGAATACGTTTAACAAAGTCAAAACGCTTGAGCATCAGTGCGATGAAGTTACCCATGAAATTATGGGGCAGTTAAACAAGACATTCATTACTCCATTTGACCGTGAGGATATTCACGCACTTGCCAAGGAACTGGACGATATCGTTGATACAATCAATACGCTTGTTAACCGGCTTAAGGTTTTCAAGATTACAGGTGTTGATAAGACGCTTGTTGAATTCGCCTCAGTTATTGAGGATTCTGTACATGCAGTGGTTCAGGCAATAAAGGGTTTGCGTGACATGCGGCATGTCCAATCCGTAAGGGAGGCGTGCGTGGAAATAAACCGCCTTGAAAATGTTGGAGATGCTATGCGCGACAGGGTGCACGGCGAACTTTTTGATAATGAAAAAGACCCGATAACAATTATTAAATGGAAAGAAATTTACCAGGAAGCAGAGACGATTCTTGATATCTGTGAAGATGTCGCCCATATTGTTGAAACCATACTCATGAAACAGGCATGAAATGACTCTGGAAATCATTTTTTTAATTTTCCTTGCACTCACATTTGATTTCCTGAATGGATTTCATGATGCGGCCAATTCCATTGCCACGGTTGTCTCAACGCGTGTCCTCTCACCACGCCAGGCAATTATCTGGGCTGCCTTTTTCAATTTTGTTGCTTTTCTTTTTTTTGGCCTCCATGTCGCGCGCACAATAGGTAAGGGAATTATTGACATTTCAATCGTTGATAATGGTGTTATTCTGAGCACACTTGTGGGAGCATGCGTCTGGAATATCATCACCTGGTACCTTGGGCTTCCCACAAGTTCATCCCATGCCCTTATAGGCGGAATGATTGGTGCGGCACTTGTGAAAGTCGGTCCCAAAGCCCTAATCCTCAGCGGAATAACAAAGACATTGGCATTTATTGTTGTCTCGCCCACAATTGGTCTTTTGCTTGGGGCGCTTTACGGTACGGCCACATACTGGTTATTCAGGAATAGCGCACCAATGAGGGTAGACCATATTTTCAGGAAGGGGCAGTTGCTTTCTGCGGCGTTCTATAGTTTAGGGCACGGAGGCAATGACGCCCAGAAAACAATGGGTATCATCGCAAGCCTTCTTTTCAGTGCAGGCCTTCTTGGAAAGACATTTTACATTCCTTTCAGGGTGGTAATTGCATGCCATGCGGCAATTGCGCTTGGCACAATGTTCGGTGGTTGGCGCATTGTCAAGACCATGGGGCAGAAGGTGGCAAAACTTAAGCCGGTGCATGGATTTTGCGCAGAACTCGGCGCAGCAACCACATTGATAATGTCTTCCATGCTCGGTATACCTGTAAGCACGACACATACTATTACCGGCTCTATCATGGGTGTGGGCTCTCTACGCAGGTTGAGCGCAGTTAGGTGGGGAGTTGCGCGGAAAATTCTCTGGGCATGGGTTCTTACAGTTCCATGTTCGGCTCTTGTTTCAGCGCTTGTGTACCTGATTGACGCTTCTCTGCGGTATTGAACTCTGGATGTTTTTTCATTCTTGAACGGTGATACAACTGGCTGATTTTCAAAGGTGCTTATATGGGAAGTAAGAGGATTCTCGGAGCAATAGGTTTCACTGCCCTGTGGTTCAAGAACAATTATGGAATAGTGGAAACAGACCCCTTTGAGACAGACCCTGATAAGATTGCTGAGTGGGGTGTTCAAAAAAGCAAGATTCTTTATCAGCGATACCCGAATTTGCCCCTCGGAAGCCCTGACCCAGAACCTGTTTATACAGGGGCTGATTATGGTTCCCATATGGTTTGCAGTACTGCCTTTGGAGGTCCGATGCCAATCTGGGATCCTGATTCATGCTCCTGGTGGCAGCCAGAAACATACAGCCCGTGGTCTTATCTGGAAACTCCGGCAGATGTAGCCGCAATCAAAATGCCTGACTGGAATGAGGTGGAACTTGTCAGGAGGAAAATCCAGCGGTATGAGAGGATTTTGAAAAAAACTGGCGGGAAGGTTGATTATCCCAATGAGGCAATGGTTGTTTTAAACCATCCAGTCACAGGGGAAACATATCGGTTTACCGCATTTCCCACATTTATTGATTTGGGCCCTGTTATGTGCGGCCGCGAAAAATTCATGATGATTCTTGCCGGTGAACCAGAACTTGCTCATGCGCTGCTTGACAAATGTTTTGAAATGAGCACAAGTTATTGCGAATTTATGTGCAGGACGTTTGGTATCAAGAAGGTAGAAGGATTAATGGGATTTGGCGGCGATTTTTCCGGGCTTCTTTCCCCACGCCTTTATCGGGAATATGCGCTTGACGGATTTGATCGGATGCTTGTGGAACGGTATGGAAACATTCCGGCGAACCTTCATTCCTGTGCACCATCAAAACATCTTTATGGTGTGTGGGCATTCTATCCGCATCGCGAAAACATTATTTTGATGCAGACGCGCGGAATACGTGGAGAATTGAAACGTCTCAGAAAGGCCCTCCCACATACGCTTCTTCAAATTACGCTATTGCCGCCGCAGTTTGATTTTGAAAGGGAAACAGAAGAAAATATCCGCAGTATTATGTGGGAATTCGCAGAAGATGCCGGCTTCAGAGATATTCAGATTGTGTCGTATATCACGGATGGCGGTGAGGTTTCGGATAGAAACATCAGGGTTTTCTACGATACGGTTGAAGAGATTAATTCAACTGCGAGTAGAGGTTGATTATCCAGCCGCAGATGGCAGTTTTTCCACCTGTTTCACATATATTAGGGGCGTAGATGAGAAGGTTATGCCTGATTGCAGGATTCTTGTTCATTCTTGAAGGACCTCTGTTCGGACAGCCAGACATTAATTCATTCCTCCCAGTTATATTTCGTTTAGACCAGTACAATATCTCCTTGGTAGGTGGAATCGCATCAGACCTGGAAAAAAGAAAACTTTATGTCGGCTTAACCAATTCATACGACCCGCATCGCTTGAATCTCTGGGTTTTTGACATCAATACAAAAGGGGAGATCATCGGGGGACCCAGGAAATACGTTGACCATCCAGATTCCCTTGCCCCTGGCAGTGCAAGCCGCATTGATTGCGTTGTGCCCGATTCAGGACGCCACAAGTTGTATTTAGGCGTTTCGCACCCCAATTGCAAGGCGCCTCTTGTCGTGTATAACCTTGATGCTGGCGGTGAGCCGATTGGCAGGCCTGTGGCATATGAAACAAAAAATCCTTACCCATTCTGTATGGATGTTGCGTTTCATCCCTCACTTGCAAAGTGCTATGTTGTCGGATACGGTGGTAGCGGCGTATCTGTTTTTGATATCAGCAGCGACGGTTTTCCTGTTCCTTCTTGTTCATGGCAGGGCGCAATTGGTGGGTATTCTGTAAATGTAAGGAAAGATGGGACAAAAATTTATATGGGGACATACGCATCCCGGCTGGTTGTTGCGGGTCTTGATTCAAATGGAAATATCATCGGGGATACAAAATACTACGATGTTAAAGACGGACCCCTTGAGTATATGAAGCCAGCTTTTTGTGAGCGCGCAATATATTTTAAGGGGGCTGGAAACAATCTTTCTTATTTTCTGCTTGATGAAAAGGGTGGCGTCTCGGGAGAAGCCCATACAATTGAGAATTTCCCGGTCCAGGCAGTTTCATCAATCAATTTTTCTGATAGGTTTATCATTGCGGCGCCTGTCAGTTTTCCAGATGCTATCACCGGTAAGCAAATTATCTCTGGCTTTAAGGTATCCGTCATGTCAGTAAACCCTGATGGCGGTCCGGGCAGGGTTCTTTATACCAGCGACTATTTTTCAAGGAATGCACCAGAAATTATCGGACGCGGAAATGCGTGCCCTATTGCGGTCAAACACATTGGATGGGGTTTTCTCGGCAACAAAATAAAAGGGGTAAGTGTCCGCGTCGCACTTGATTCATTCACGACAGCAAGCCCGGCTCCTGCGGCGTCCTCAGTAGTAAAACTTGGCCCTGAGAACACATATATGCGGTTTGTCGTTTCTTTAAAGCAGGGTATGCTTTATGCGGCTGGCAAGAATACAATCTATGCATTATCGCTGACATCACAAAAAAAGGATGTGATAGGTGTGCCCTCTCCAAATCTTGCAGGACCAATTCTTCTTGATGATGCAGCAGGTATTCTTTATACCGCAACAAATGAGGGAACGATTGAGGCAAGAAGAATTCTACCAGGCGGCACACTCGGCTCTAACCGTGAAGCAATAGATGTAGGAGTAAAGCCAATTTTATGCCTTGCATCTAATTCTAAAACAGGCAGTATATACGTGATTGGCGGGCTGGCACAGCACCAATCAGGGAGCCGGAAATTTGTACGGGTTCCTGCTGCGGGCAATACAGAGAGCGCAATAGTTGACCCGATCAGGGGCCGCCTTTACGTTGGTGGGAGTGGTTTTGCCGGCAATCTGAATCTTCTTGTGTGGAACCTCAAATCAGACGGACAACTTTCTTCTGAAAAACCAAGCCAGTATGCGGATGGCTGCCCTGACGGCAAAGGGAAGAAATTTGGAGAGATACGCGCTATAGTCCTTGATGTAAAAAGAAACAAACTCTATCTTGGCGGACAACTTGCAAATCCTGCAGCAGGGGAATCAGGTATCACCGTGTATGACCTCAATGAGAATGGGGATCCTGTGGGCCGGCCAAGATTCTATGCGTCCCGTTCAAAGGCCCCATTTATCTGGTCACTCTGCCTGTCTCCTGGCAGTCGTTATCTCTATGAGGGGGGTGTATATCCAGAAATTTTTGCCTGGCCGCTTGATTCAAAGGGAGAGCCGGCTGCTGATCCTCTTAAATGGGAAATCGCCGGCGGTGGGAAAAATGTTATGGCAGTTTCAGGCGATGGGCAGGTGTTGATTGGAGGGCATTACAATGCTGTTGAACTGATTCCACTTGACAGGAACGCACGAGTAATAAGCGGCCTGAAGGCGGTTTTAAAGACCGATGCGGGTGATGTTGACCTGGGATTTCTGAGGCCCGGCATATTCTCTGATTGGGTGAATCTTGACTCATCGCTCAGGGACAGGGTTGGGGATTCTCTGTTGCGGTGCAATCTTTCTGGTGCGCAGGTAAAAGATGCTGCTATAACTTTTGAATTTGCACAAGGTGAAGATGATGGGCTGAAAACATTGAAGTCAGTTTCTGAACAGTTATGCGGCAACACTGCGGTTTGTTTTGTTCCTCGTTATGGCAACGATAACCCTGATTTGATTACAGAAATCAGGTCAAACCGGCAGCAACATAAAAGATACCTCTCATGGGCAGAAAAGGTTGCTCTCAAACCCGATGAAAGGCCAAAACAGTTTATTATTCCCAATGGTCTTGTTTGCGTTGACACAACGCGCTCTTCCCTTGAAGATGGACTGAAGACGCTTGCATTGCTTGGGCATAACACAATCCAGGTATGGCCATGGGGCATCCCTGCGTCGGAAACCCACGCGTTTGCGGCTAAGTATGGGTTCACCCGTTTCGCTTACTCTGCCTATACCCCGCCGTCTTATTTTGATTATAACAAAGAAGAAGTGTCTGACAGGGTTCTTGGCGAATGGACTGATATGCTCTGGAATTATGTGGTACGCGATATGGATGCAAGAAGAGATGAGGTTGTTTTCTTCCCTATCGCAGATGAGCCAGGGTGGTACTATCCGTATGTTGTGGACGATGTAAAAAAGAAGCCAGAGGCACTTGCCATATTTCGCAACTACCTCAAAGGGAAAGGATTGACACCTGTAACTCTTGGAAAGAATTCCTGGGATGAAATAACACCAGTAAGAGCAGGAGAAGTGAAAACACCCGGCGACAGGAAACTGCTTTTCTGGACAGCCCGCTTCTATGCTGAATCAGCAAGCGCAGGGTTTGCTGCGGCAACTGCGGCTTTGAAGCGAAGGTTTAACAATGGGCTCTTTACTGCAGTTAATCTTAATAATGCTCCGGGCATTTTTTTCCGCCCTTCGCCGAATGAACAGATTGCCGGAAACCGGGACAGAAGTGAGAATGCAGCAATGGGCGCTCCTGACTGGAATGACATCGGGAGAAAAAGAGCGGTTTCGTGCATCTGGACAGAGGACTGGTTCGGTGATAATTATGCCCAGACATGGTCTTTCTATGGTGACCTATTGAGGTGCGCTGCTCGGGAAGGAGGGATTGAGTATGGCGGATATATTGTTGGCATACCGTCCGGACTGGTTCCTGATGGGACAAGATATAAGATGATGGCGCTTGCCGGGCATGGCGCCAAAATTATTGAACCATATATTTTTGGTCCTGGTTATGGATTTGCAGACGGTTGGGCTGAGAGGGAATTTTTTTATTCTGAACTTGCAAAAGCAATTCGGACGCTTGGAAGAAGCGAGCGGTTAATGTTTCCCGGCAGGCCCCGTAACAGAACTGTGGCAATCCTTGTTCCAAAAGCAAGCCAGGTGTGGGACATTGACCAGAAATTCAAAACATACATGGCTGAACTGGAAGGGTTGCATAGCGCGCTTGTTCACCAGCATTACAGCGTTGATTTCGTTGATGATTTTGATGTGGAGGACGGGCTACTGAAAAAATACAAGTACCAGGTTTTTTATGTGACCGCTCCCAACCTTTCAACAAGGGCGCAGAATGAGATAGTTGGATGGGTAAAAGAGGGTGGAACAGTTGTTCTGATGCCCGGCGCATGTACAAGGGACCAATATAATGAACCTGTTTTCATCCTTGATAGGATTTGTGGTGCAGAGCGCAGGGAAATTGAACGCGTTCCTTATCTTAGACCGCCATGGGAACTGTTCAGCAGGCCCGAAGTCAGTATCACAATTCGTGATTCTCGCATATATTCAGGAACGGTTTCAACACAATATCAAACCACAAATCTTCCTTCTGATAGGGGCAACGTTCTTGCTTCGTTTAGCAATGGAAGTGCTGCGCTTGTTGAAACGATTTATGGCAAAGGAAGAATTTTCATCTACGGGTTCTGGCCGGGTTGTACATATCTTGCAAGCGCGGACAGGTCAGATAGACGCCGGCTGCCTGTTGGCTGGTCAAGGGAGATGCGGCTCATTGCAACGGCCCCGGCGCGTATTGCTGGCGCAGTGAAATCTGTTGACATATCGGTTGATGGAGTAGAGGGGTGCCTGCTTGAATCAGAGAAGGGAATTGCTGTAGTTCTTCTGAATTGGTTCGGCAGCGATGTCGGCGAGGTTGCAGTTACAGTTGCGAATCCGGGAACCATATCAAGTGTGGAATCTCTTGAATGCGGTAAACTCAAGTTTGATATTGTTTCCGGATATCTGGAAACAAGACTGCCACTAAAAACCGTTGATGTTTTGATGCTTTATAGATAACGGATGCTGCTTCTACTTAGAACAAAGTAATTCTTCTATTTTTTGTTTAATTGTTAAAGCAATATGTTTTGCATCCTGTGGAATGCTTGAACAGACAATATGTGCAATGTTCTTCAGGGCTACGGAACTATCCGCATCAAAGACCGCTGTAATCATATCTGGTTCGGTTACAGATGGTCTCAAATGAGCGAATGCATCAGGTTGTTCTATTCTTATCCCATCGGTTGTGTCCGGTTTGTAACCCTTTTCTCGCAGCGCATCTGCGATTTTGCAGAAAAGCAATTGGCGATTTCCTGCATAGCGAAGATTTCGTATATCGCCGGTATAAAATGGCGAGCAGGCAACCGTAGTTGCAAGTTCTGATAGAGGCATCCCGTAGAATTGAATCATATCTGCCGCAGCAAGGGTCGCGAAAAGGCCGCAGTCGCCGGCAGGGAAAGGTGAAAAATGGGATATATTCCAGAAGAAATGTCCTGAATTTTCTCCGCCGAATACTGTTTTCTCATCAAGGATTCTTTTCCGGATAAAAGTGTGCCCGGAGCGCTCCATTATGGGCTTTGCCCCCGCATCCACAAGGGCCCTGACAACCGCAATGCGGGTTTTCTGGTCATATACCACGCGGGCACCTGGCTGGCAGCGGCCTGTTTCTATAAGGTAACGGACGAAGAGAACCATCATCGTCCCGTTATCCAGTAGTTTTCCATGTTCGTCAAGAAATCGCACCCTGTCCCCATCTCCATCAAGCCCAACACCAAGGAGAAAATTACCCCGGGCGACTGATTGCGAAATTTCTTTGAGGGCGCTGTCTTCAGAAGGATCTGGAATGGCACCCCCGAAATCCGGAAGCACCTTGTCCCGTAACGCATTTACCTCATACCCTGCATCAGCCACGATGCTTGCGGCGAGTCCTGACCAGCAACCATGCATGCAATCAAGTGCAACCGATGCGCGCCGGCGTTTCCCTTTGAACAACGAAACAAGAAATCTTGCATATATTGAGTTTGCTGATGCGTCTTTTACAGGAGGCGGTTCTGGGTGAAATAATAGATGCGGAACAAGGCCGTTCGCATATCGCTGTGAAACCCAGTTTCTTATCGTAGCCATCTGCTCCGGAGTTATAGGCCTATCGCCTATTTGAATCTTAATCCCGTTAAATTCAGCAGGATTGTGGGATGCAGTGACAATCACGCTGGAGTGAATTTTTTTGGCGTGTTTGTAGTAGTATGCGACCGGTGTTGGAATTCTGGTGCCGATATAATGTGCCTTATTCCCGATGGCGCGCATAAGCGCGCCGAGAATAGTCGGCGTTGACACGCGTCCATCCCCGGATACAAGCGCCATTTCGCCTTTTGGCACAAGATCGGCTATGCATTCTCCAATAATAAAAGCATGGATTGGGCTTACCTGTGAATCAGGTGTGTTTCCGAATATTCCTCTAAAATCACATGCCTGAAAGCCCTTCAGATTCACAGAAATCCTCCAGGTTCTTGTTTTAACCTAAACATTCCAGCGCTGATGGACTTCGTTCCTGAACTTTCTATACAATTGTTCATAACGGCTGTCATTCCCCGGGCTAATTACTTCCCTGATGCGGGTCATTTCTGCGCATGCTTTCTGAAAATCTCCAACAATGGGCGCAGCGGCAATCATAGCGGCTCCGAGGGCCGTCTCAACATTTTCTGGAATTATAAGCGGAAGGCGAAGGATATCTGCGCGAATACTGCGCCATACTGTGCTTTTTGAGCCGCCTCCCACAGAGTAAACCTGTTTCACATTTGCACCGAGGGCATTCAGTTCTTCGTAACACCACCTCTCAACAAATGCGATTGATTGCAGCATTGCCGCATATAATTCTTCCCGGCAGGCAGTTGTTCCGGCAACAAACGCTCTTATGCTTGTTTTCTTAAATGGGAATCTTTCTGATGTGGCATCTGCGAGCGGGTATAAAACAGTATCACATGGAAAAAATTTTAGAGCAGCAGAATCAAGGCATGCAAGGATTTGCCTGCGCGTTGCTGGTTCTGGTGCGAATTCTTTATTTATCGCCGCACAGCCGACATTGCTTGCTCCGCCCGGCAGCCAGAATCCTGCAGGGTGCTTATGACAGTAGACAGTCCCACGCGGGTCAAAAAGAATCTTTTCAGTGATTCCTTTAATGGTAATGGTTGAGCCAAGCGATGTGCTGAAGTCCCCGGGTTTGTGCGCTCCGCTGGCAAACAGCGCGGCAGTCCCGTCACTTGCTCCCGCAACAACCATTGTTTCCTGCGAGAGTCCGGTTTCATTTGCAGCGGCCCTTGAAATCTTTCCTATGATGGTGCCAGGTGCTACCACATTATCCGGAAGTTTCTCTTTCGGGATGCCAAGTTTTTCAAAGATAAAGGACGGCCATCCACCATTGATGAGGTCGCAGCCGGATTTCAGGGCATTTGACCAGTCAGTCGGGGGTATCTCGCCTGTTAGTTTTGCATTGATAAAGTCTGATTGGTGAAGGACCTTCTTTGCTTTTCCAAAATTGGAATCATTGCGCGCCAGCCAGAGAATTTTGGAGAGTGAGAAGTCATCCTTGAAACTGTATCCATGGCGTGCAATAAAATCCACAGCAGTAGCATTTATGATATCTCCGTATCCTTCTGCCCGTGCATCATTGTACATAATGCCCGGTCCAATTGGTCTGAGGGCGCTATCCACAAGCACAATTGTTCCTGACGTGGCATCTACGGAGAGAGAGCGGATTGACGACGGGTTTGTATGAACAAGAGCGCCTTTCAGTGCAAACAGGGTTGCTTCCCACCAGTTTTCTACATCCTGCTGTCTATACTTATCCCTTGCGTAAACAGGTTTAAGCGGACACGATGAATTCGCAATGACCGAACCGTCAAGAGTGGAGATTAAAACTCTTACGGCGCTTGTGCCAACATCAATCCCGCAAACCAGTTCTTCCATATATGGCAGGCGAATTCCACGGTACTGTGTCTATGAGCGGCTATTTTTGTGGAGAATAAAGGAAAAGCCGACCCATGAATCCATCCGTTGCCTGAATTCTGTTCATCCCTGTAGAAACCCAGACCGCAATAACATTCTTTTTCCCGGGAATAACAAATTTCGTGATATCAAGGTCTATCGGCGCAGGACTTATGTATGCTTCAAGATACTTTCTTACGCCTGCGTACTGACCATTAACCCATACCCATGCTTGCGTTGTTACAAACGGCGCGTACAGCCGTACCTGTTTTCCTGCAAATGCAGATGGCACATTGAGTTCAAAAACATACCACATCTTGCCAATATAAGGAATTCCATTCTCACTCAGGCATCCTTTCTGCTGAATATAGAATGGTTTTGTCGTATCAATCGCTGACCAATCTTTTCTGTCAAAATCTGCCGCATACCAGGCAAGGTCTTTCCCGACGCCTGCTTCATCAAGCGTGAACTTTACAATTCTCGGTGCCATTGCAACGAGAATACCGCTTTCTCCATTTGTCATAGAATTTAGTTGCCTGAAATAGTCGCGCCTGTCAAGCGCGCCATAGTAAGAGTCACCCGCATAGTACCGTTCAATACCTGTCCGCGATGGCGGCATAGAAAGAAATGGAGAAATTTTGTTCAGAGCCATTCTGCAGTCAATCATTTTTTCCACTGCCCTGACTGCATCAGCATATTTCCCCTCTGATTCTGCTTCTTTCAAAGCCATGTACCCCTTAAGGTGCTCAAGTGTGAGACGGTCAACACGTACACGGGTTCTGTAAGGTTCTTCAGTAGCAAGTTTTTCGGCATCTGCAACGCTTTTTTCACAGGAAGCGATTAGTTCCGGTGTATAGACAGATCCAAGGATACGGTCTTCATGACCAAGCAATGGGGAATCAAGAATACAGTTTTCAATTGCGTTCCAGAAATCAGCGGCGGGTTTTGCCGCAGGTCCATACCAATTGGAGTAATAATCAGCAATGAATTTTTCAGTGTCCATATCTGGATTCCACATCAAATGTGCGCGAAGGTAGCGTGTCAGAATGCCTTCTTCCATATAGGGCAGGCGCGTCTCGTTCATGAATCCAATCATGCCGAGTTTCTTATACTCCCTATAATTAGCAATGGTTCGTTTTACCTGCGGCACCGGGGTAAGCATGGTGACAAGCATCTCGTGATTATACTCATAGATAAATACCCGCTTGCACAGGGATGTCCACTGTTTCAATTCTCCAAGCACTACCTGCCCATGCCAGTTCTTTGGGTCGGTCATGGGCTTGGTTTCATCCTGCCATATGAAAGCAGTCATTACTCCAAGGTTCGGATGGAGTTTTACTCCCTGGGGGGGTATTGCGCGGTTGGCATACCCATTAGTAACAACGATGAAATCCGGATACACCTTCGTAACCTCTTCAGCAACCCTGTTGACGAATGTAAACCATTCCTCACTGGTTGATAATTCTGTCGGGACGCCTTCCCGTCCAATCCAGTCAGTAAATCCCTGATTCAACTCATCCATCGTTTTCAAGGTATGGTCCATTGGCAGTCCGTCATCAGGTGCAAATCCAACCGAATTAATCCTATTTCCCGTTTTCTCTGACGCCTGAACCTCTGCGATGATTTTCTCTGCTACTATTTTTGCAGTTTCAGGGTTGCTCAAATTTGCCATATAGGGGTTTACCGTCTGGTCAAAATTTTTACCAAAGAGTTCAGGCCGTGTTTCTGCAAGTTTTGCATCCGGAAGATATTTTCTTAACCATGAATCACCCGGGATACAAATAATACTGTTGCCATTTATCTGCATTTTGTTCCGTATTTTCCATATGCCTTCGATCCTGGCCATATCAGCCGGTTCATTGCACCACCATGTTCGCACCTTGAATGCGGGCCTGTCCACAAAGTTCATATCATCGCAAACAACCGTGTTTTTCTTTGGAACTATTTCGCCAAAATCGCCCGGGAAAATCCACCGTACACCAAGTCGGTTCAGGAATTCTGCCACGGCATAACGAGTTCCCTCATAAGGTCCTTCATCGTTTCCTGCAAGTGCTACAATTCCATCGCGCACAGAAATTGCATATCCCTCTTCGTTTCTTTCTGGAGTGAGGCCCGAAGGAATTTTGAATCCGCGAAGTTTGTCGGTTCCTGCGCTTCGCCCCACATAAATTACAGTTCCTTTAACCGGCTGATCGTCCCCGACAACAGGAAGTTTCGCTCCGCTCATTTTTTCAATATAGGTTACAAGGTCCTGCACGGCGGATTTAATTTTTGATTCGGCAGGATAATTTACATCCCTTGCTGCGTCTGCAGGATTAGCGCCGAGCACTGCCTTAGCAACTACAATTGTTGCTGCTGGTTCTCCATCCTTTACAAGAACAACTGCGCCAGAGCACGCGCCGGTCATAAGAGAAAACACTCCAATAACAAACAATATCAGCCATATCTTTCTCATCATCTCCCCCTGTAAGTTAAACTGGAAACCTGAAATCGTTCTAAAGAATTTACATTGTGACAGGACAGATGTCAAATAAGCGCGGTAAGACCTTGAAAATGATTTCTGTGATTACCATGAGTATGTAATGCTGGACAATTGCTGGAATAAATGAGATTCTATGGTATGTTTTATTCAAATTACCTACTGCTTTTTGGACGAGTATTCACAAGACAGGGGAGTTTATATGTTACTTATAAGAAGATATGGCCTTGTTTCTATTGCGTTCTTGGTAATGTTGACAGCCGCGTTCTCATCAGATAACAGCGATGGTGTCTGGGTACGTACCAGGGTGGTTTATCCAACACTTACTTCTTACAAGGTTCGCGTCGTTGTGGTTCCCAACTATTCAAGGAATTTTACTTTATACGCCGGGCAGACAGTTTCAGAGACCGCAGTATCCCAGTATACATATTTTCCGGCAGAAGAGGTACTGAAGAAATTAGCGTCCCAGGTTAACCCCTGTGGCAGACAGGGGACTTGCTGGATTAACCTTTCCCCATACATGCCGTCAGAAGGACTTGCCACTGTGAAGTTTTTCTTTGAGCCGAAAGATGCTTTCAAGGGGAATGGTGTAAAGGCGCAATTTCTTGTTGCTACAGGCGCTTCTGATTTGCACATTATTCGCAAGATAACCGAGAGTGACACGGAAAATGTGATTTCTCTTCGCCTGCCACGCGACCTCAAGAAAGGCAAGAAATGGATACTTACGATTCGCGAGGATGTAAAACGCCGCCTTGCTGAAATTGGTTCATTTAAATTGCCTGCGGGTCCGCTACCAGAGAAAATCTGGTGCATGACTGGTTTTAGACCCTGGGGAACATATACAGACCCGGCGATCACTGACCTTGAGTTCCAGGCGATAAGGAAACTCGGGATGAACGGATACTGGGATATGAACGCAGAGAGCCGGGACATGGCGGCAAAGCACGGTATTGACCGAACCACATTTTACTGGCGCTCTATTGCTGCACCGCCAGGTTTTTTATCAGAGAAGGGCATTCCTCTGGACTGGAATTCGCTTTCAAGATTCGTTGAAGATGCCTACAGGCGCGATATTGAAGCAACCCGAAAATTATTTCAGGGACCACTTCCTGAAGCGATCGTAGATATGAGCGATGAGCCGGCTGGACTTACATTTGCCGGCGAAGATTACAAGAAAGAATTCCGGAGTTATCTGAAGAGCAACCTACTGAATCCTGAGTTCTTTGGAAAAAAGACATGGGAAGAAATTGAGCCGATAAAGATGGATCCAAAGAGGTATTTCTGGTGGGATTTTTTCGAAACGCGGGATAAGATGGATATGAAGGATATAAACAGCCGGCGGTTGTTCTACTGGAGCACAAATTTCTGGTGTCATGCCAATGCAATGCTTTTTTCTCTTGCAAACAGCGCTGTGGAAAAATACGCACCTGAGATTTCAGGGACGCGTGCCAACCTCGGACCACCGTGGTGGTACGATTATGGCACGGTGCCACGCGGAATAGATGGTTTTGAACTCGGGCGTCTTCGTGGTGTAACGCTTGCCTTCAATGAGGACTGGATTGGTGACGGTGACCCGCGCTGGCCACTTGAAATCAATACATTTCTTACTGACTGGAACCGTGCATATGTGCATAATCCAGATGCGCGTGTCGGCAGTTACATCACGCGGGATGCAAACCGTGCTTCGGTCAAATTGCGTGTTTTTGGATGCCTTGCGAGAAACAGCAAGATATTTGATTTTTATTACTACGGGCCTTCATACGGCCATTTTGACCACTGGAGCGATAATTCTTCAATGGTGCGCGGAGTTGCAGAACTGACGCGGGACATTGGCGCGGTTGATGATATCCTCTGGGAGGGTAAACCGCCGCGTGCAGAAGTCGCACTTTTTTTCTCACGTTCATGGCCGGTATGGAAGACAGACGATACTGAACAGGTTGAATTGATGATGACCTATCTTGCGCTTCTACACTCGCATATACCTGTGGACATAATTTCTGATATTGAAGTTGCCGATGGTATTTTGACTGCGCGCAATTACAAATGTTTGTATGTGGTTAATGAATCCATTCCGGATTCGGCAGCAAGAGAAATAGAAAGATGGGTGAAAAATGGCGGGCGGTTGTGGGTTGCCGGCTGGGCAGGAATAAAAGACCAGTATAACACACCAACAGATGTGTGGAATGAGATGCTCGGGACAAGAATGCGCTCATGGTCGCCGGTTGGGGACCTGACCGGGTATGGAAAAACAATAGAATATGCCGATTACAGAAGAAAAATTTTTGATAGGATCTGTATTTCCGAGCGTCCGACGGACTGTTTGATTCTTGAATACGAGAATGGACCGGCGGGGTCTGCATATCGCAGGAAATTCGGCAATGGTCTATTACAGGTTGTGCCATGGACTGCTGGAAAAGAATATCTTGACGGTCATAGAAAAATTGATGGTGCTTTGATGAAGGGCGCGATTATCTATCCTGACGATGTACGAAGGCAGGTAATTGCAGGATTTGCGCAGGAGAGCGTTGCACTGCCGGCGACGACCGACAAAAACCAGGTTCTCGCCTGGCCGATTATTGCGCGCAATGGAGCCGCGATTCTTATTGCCAATTACACGGGTAATCCGGCCGGTAAAGTAAATCTGGAATTTTCGGTCCCGTGGGATGTAAAAAGAATACATTCCTTGAGGCACGGTAATGTTATTTTCAGCCGGGCAGGGGACCGTTATCGCTGCGCGCTGGTAGTTGATGATGTAACAGACATTCTTGTAGTAGAGCCGGTAGGAGGCGGACAGAAAAGATAACGGAATTGTAAAATGGAACGTCCGAAAGCCGTGCTATTTCGTCTCAAAGGATAAAGAAGCGCCCGATTACGGAGTGTTCGTCCCATATCCCAATTTCTTTTAGCAATAAACGCGCGAATGCGAGATGTCCCTGGCTTCCTGGATGAACTCCGTCGGTCATCCACGTAAAGACGCGAATCGGATTTTCTTTCCATGCCATCTGCCAGTGCTTATAATGGTCTATCACCGGTATATTTCTCTCCTTTCCAATTTTTATTATGGTATCTGCGATGGCAGAAAGATTTTCTTCGCGGACACCGCTTGTGCCTGGAATCACCGGGTTTGGGGTGTGTAGCAAAAAAGCGGTATCCTTTCTGGACGAAAGGATACTATCAAGAATTGAAAGGTAGTTGTTCCGAAAGGTCGCAAGCGTCTCAATACCTTCTGCAGCATCATTCATCCCGATCATAATAGAAACGATGTGCGGGTGATACTGAAGGACATTCCATTGAATATCTTCAAGGATAGAGCCGGTTTTATATCCGGAGATTGCGGTTCGTATGATATGGTCGTGCACTCGTCCAATTTCCCAGCGGACCCGTTCTTCAAATATCTGCACATAGTCACGCGAACCAAATGTATGAAGCGCGCCATGTGTGATGCTGTCCCCTGTGAATAACCACCTTAAAGGGACATCCGAAGAAAGAAGTTTTTTGATTCTCTCCATGTCGCCTCCCGAAAAGTTAGACATAAAAATTATACCTCAATACGTCCTTTTAAACAACCAAACATGGGGTCAACTCTTGACACTTGACAAAGTGGGAAAATTTCTATAAACTCGGCCTATATCCTGGTAAGGTGCAGTTGCGTAATTTGGCAAGAGCGGGAGAACAATTCAAGTTGCCGCATGATTGAGGGGGTTGCGATGCGCGTGCTATTGATTGGAGGAACTGGGGAGGTTGGGCATCATGTGGCAAATGGCCTGGTTCAGCGCGGACACGATGTTGTGGTGCTGACGCGCGGACTTGACCGAAGAGGATTTTCCCTGGATAGCCGGGTCAGGTGTGTTGTAGCAGACAAGTGTGATGTCGCTGCTCTTGAGCGATACGCTGTTCCGTTAAGCCCGGAGGTAGTTATTGACATGGTGCCAGGTGAGATCAGCGTACGAAATATTCACTCTCTTTTTTCCGGAAAAATTCGCCACTACATTCATTGCAGTTCAACAGGCGTGTATGTTCCATTGCGCTACATTCCTGCGGACGAAGACCATCCATGGGAGGCAAAGGAAGGAGATTTCTTTGCAGCATGCGCAAAACGTGACAGATTGGCGATGGAGTTTTTTCATTCTGATGGATTTCCTGTAACGGTTCTGCGGCCTACAATGATCATAGGACCGGGTTCCTTACCAGTTGATAATCTGGGCAGACGAAGCGTGGAATTTCTGCAGGACCTGATGGCTAATCGTCCGCTTGAACTGCCGGAGGACGGCGATGTACTTGTCCAGGCAGGATTGAACGAAGATATTGCTCAAGCGTTTATTCTCGCTGCGGAACGGCCAGAACGCGCGATTGGTGAAATCTTCAACATCTCCTGTAAACGCGCAGTAACCCTCCGTGACTACCTCGGCTTTTTCAAAGAAATAATGGGCAGTACTTCAAAGTTGGTTCCTACGCAGATTGAAACAATTCTCAATAATCACCGTACAGATGGCCGCGTAGATGAATACTGGCTGCGTTTTCTATGTCTCCACATGTGCTATGATATTACCAGGGCGCGCGAGAATCTTGGTTACAATCCAGTACACGATATGCGCACAGCAATCCGCCTGACAGTTGAATGGGCAAAAAGTTGTGGTAGTGCTTCCAGGGAATTGTAGTCCATCGGGTAATTCTTCGTGTCATTGGTTTTGCAATGAAACCAGGAAGCACCTGATAGCAGCATTGAAAGATAAATATAATCACACATAATAACGCTAATAATTTTAACATGGGGGGAGTAAATGGTATCTTTAAAGTTACGGGCAGTTGCAGGAAGTATCTTCTTTGTGTTGTTCGCGTTGTTTTTGTTCCCTGGCACTATGTGCATTGCTTCGTCGGATACTGGCCTGGCGAAACAGGCGGCCGCTGATCCGCTTGCGACGATTTTCGGAACATCCATCAAGGATTGGACGGTTGCTGGCAATGACAGTGTGGTGGTTGAGACAGCAGGATATCATGCACTCGTCGTCGGACCTGGCGGCTTGACCATTAAAAGAGTCCCGAAAATTTCTGGAGATGCCGAACTGGTCATCAGGTTCAGGTTAGTGCCCACAGAGCAATACGGAGGCGGAATCTCTGTTTCTGCCGGCCTTAAGAATCCGGAGGACCAGACGCCAAATTGTCTCGGTCTTTCTGTCTCAGCAATGACAGGCCAGTATCTTGGAACAATTCAATGGTCTTTATCTGCCCTTCCAGGCCAACCCTATGGATTATACGGTGCCTACAACGTTAAAAGAATTCCGAAGGATATTTCCACATACCCGCCCATGATTCGCGCACAGGTGGAAAAAGATGTTTCTTCCCTTCCGTCACTGCCTGAGCGGTGGATGAACATCAGGTACGAGATGCGAAAAAATGATGTTCGTGTATATCTGGATGGAAGAATGCTTCGGGAAGTCAAGGGTGATTATGTAAACCATGAGGGTAATGTGAGGATATATGCGTGGCTTGGAACTCAGATTGCATCCATCAGGGTTTCCCCGCTTCCGCCAAAAAATCTAAGGTTTGAGACGTTGGACATTTCTGCCTACCTGAATACATCTGAATTTATGAATAGTTCGGTTAGAAAAGGTTCATTGCCTGAAGGTAGGGAAGTAACAGTAGGCAATGTTCCATTCCTGCTGCCTGTCCACGAGCGCGGAAACGACCATATAGATTTGGGGCGTTCCTGGGCAAGGTTCGGGGCTCTTGAAGGAGGATTTGATGGCTGGGAAGGTGAAAATCCAAGGTGGCGCGGAGCGCTTGATATTGATGCAGGAAGGATTCGGCTCAGAATCCCAAACGCCCCATATTCCAAACTGTATTTACTTGCAGCATTTGAAGGCGAACCGGATACGACTTCAATTGTTACCGCCCAGTTTTATCGACCTGATGCAGGACACCCTGTGAATTTCAAAGGACGGGTTCCGCTTTTTTCCGTCAGGGGAACTGCCCGCTGTCTTCCTGTAACACTCAGTAATGGAAGAAGGGGTAATCTTCATCTTGTGACAATTCCACTTGAGCCAGACGGCGTAACGGGTTTTTCAGATATGCCCTACCTTGAGATGGAGCTTACAAAGGAAACGACCATTTATCGGGCATTTCCAGATCCGTGTTACTACAGCGTTCATCAGGCAGGCCTGCCAAGCGGTGTGCATGTTTTTGCAGTAACCCTGGAGCAGCCGCTGGTGGAAGCATCTTTTCAGCCAGATAATTTTGCCCACATTTGGACAGCACCAGAGGTGCCTTCTTACACCGTAAAATTGGTCAATAGAGGCAGTTTTCCACAGGCCGCCAGGATTTCGCTTGAAACAAAAAGTTT
>Ga0315298_1004811_pt1 | contig 19755 bp, 13 predicted proteins | sample WHS_1_MG_FD_203077 | JGI IMG/M metagenome (GOLD analysis project Ga0315298, IMG submission 203077) | Extremophilic microbial mat communities from Washburn Hot Springs, YNP, Wyoming, USA - WHS_1_MG | ecosystem: Environmental > Aquatic > Thermal springs > Hot (42-90C) | place: USA: Wyoming...
ACGTGAATCTCGTGAACATACCTTCCATAAAGCGGTGAGGAAGCATCATCGAGGCCGAGAAAGCTTCTTAACAGGCCTACTTCAGAGCCGGATATAATCACGGATATATTTTCCAGATTGTCGTAGGAGTATGCGACAAGGCTTCTGAGCTCAGCGGATAGGGGAGGTCTCAGGGACTGTATCTCATCGATCACGAGGATGAATCTCCCGCTCTTTTTATTGATCTCTTGGAGGAGCCCCGTGAAGCTTATGGAATCGCTTCCCCTCCATCTTACTTCAACACCGGCAGCCGCGATGCTTATTCCCCTTATGCCCTCTAACAGCCTTCTAGTCCTGCTGAGGGAGCTGTAGAGGCCATCGCCTATCCTCTCATAGAGTTCGGATCGTCTTGAAACCCCTCTAGCATCTATGTAAACCCCCTTATGCTTCTCCATAAAAGCCTTCACGAGGCTCGTTTTCCCAATCCTCCTGATCCCCAGCACGAGCGTAAGCGGGTATCCGCGGCTAACGGCCCTGTCGAGCTCTCTAAGCTCATCCTCCCTGTTGAATAGGTCGCTCCTGGATGATTTTGGCCTGAGGTCGAAAAGCAAGTTCCGCACCGGAACTCAGTTCCATACCAGAACTATTTAAGCCTTACGGCGTAGAATTCTTTTTGCTCAATTACCCCGGTCCACACGCTCGCTATCATCCGGCTAATATGTCTAACTAACAGCATCTAAGTATGGGTAACATTTTAGTCTGATGAAGGCCTGCGTTTCACATAGCCCTTACGCTTGCAAAACTCGTGGAATTTATCGAGACGATTCTTGAACTCTTCGTGCGTAGAGAGGGGGTATAGGTCAACCTTGTTGCTTGCAATGTCTATTGCGTCAAGCGCCTTCTCAATTCTCCCCATAACCTCATCGCAGCTCATCCCACTTGAGTTGAAGTGTGAGTAGAAGATCGTGAATTCACCTCCGATCGATTCACCTCTAGCAGGTATATAATGGATAAGTTCGATACCCGTTTTCTCACTAGCCTCGCGAGCAGCTTCGTCATGATAATCCAGCCAAGCTATTATGCCCCCATACTTCTGCTTAAGCTCATCCCAGGTTCTCCTGTCGGGCAGCTTCCTCACCACCTCCTCGTACTCCTTCCGCTTAAGCGCATAGTGTTCATCGGGGCTCATGTCCCAATACCCCGGGATGGTTTCCGACAACATTTTATATATGGTCTCAGATAGAGCATCATCAATTTCATATTTGCTGTCGGAAAGGATGAACACTTCTCCGTCGGAATACCCCTCCAAAATAGGGACAGTCCATCCTCCCGTAGTAATCTCCCACTTTTTCTTCCGTTTCTTTCCATCGAATGATGTCACAGGCTCCGTGGCGGAATGCTTTATGACGAAATATTCATGTTCCTTTTTATAGCGTTTGTTCATGTATTCCACTAACCTTTTCAGAAACATATCCTCAGACGATTCTTCATTCATACTCACGGAACCTCCTCCAAGATCCATATTATAAGCACCTTCGCATCTAAGTGGAAACATGTCACGCAGGCTATATAAGCTTCAACGTCCTTCCTCGGCGGTGCTCCTTCCCCCAGTATGACGCCGTACTTCTTAATCAGCCCGATGTACCCTGGATCTTCTTTTAGGGACTTTATGGCATCGTCATATCGGTTAGGAATGAGCTCGAGATCTAAAGTCGATTTAACCTCTACAACTATCAGCTTCCCATCTTCGGTTTCAAAGACTAGGTCTACTCGGTTATCAGTACCGTTAATTCTTCTTTCATTCCAACTTTTTGTTTTTATTTTTCTTCCAAGAATTTCGCCGGCATCTTTTATTGCTAGCTCTACCTTATCTCTTGCTATGTCCCCCCAAACTCTAGGAACCCTGCCCTCCCAAGGCGAGTACTCTCTAAGAGCATCCTTTATTCTCTCGACCTCTTCATCAGTTAGGGGGATCACCGTCTTTACTCCCTTTATTTCTCCAGATATCTTGTCGAGTATGCTCAACGCACCCCTGGCCCCTTTTCCTCTCAGATTCCTGAGTATTGAGGATGCTATTGCACAGCCCTGCGCCATGCTCTCAGAGTATTTGAAGGCGTTTTTAACGATCTTCCTAAGCATGATGCTTCCGCCTTCCTCGTAAGCTTTTCTCAATATTTCTAACAGCTGTTTTGCACCCTCGGGTCCCATGTTGTCCAGGATATGCATTACCAGTCTTAGAACCTCGCCCGCAAGCTGAGCATCTGAAACGGAGCTACAAAAGGCTAAAGTCTCGTTCTTTACGAACTCCTCGCTTTCCTTCTTAGCCTTCTCAATCGCCTCATCGCAGGTCTCCCCCCTTCTGACGTACTCCGTTATCTTTCTTACCAGCTCTATCCTCTTCTCCTCGCTCAGTGCCTTAAGCCACTCAACGTTCTTCGCAAGAGTGTTGACAACGTCTAGAGCCTGAGCGTCGGTTAGGCCGCTGAGCAGAATAGATTTGAGGAGCTCCTCCTTGAAATCGCTTCCAAGAATGCTCCCAAGCAATTCGCTCACGCTTGTTATCTGCTCGTAGAAAGCCCTCTTATCCACGCTGGTCCAAACAACCCTTGTCTCAACCGCTTGGACTCCTACGAATGCCCCAGAGGAATATGAGAATAATGGTGCTTGAAGGTCTTTGCCCGTGAAGATGACGGTTGAGGTTTCCCCATTCGGGTAGAAAACGTTCAGTAATCCCGGGTCAACTATGCCCCTTTGAGTCAAGTCCATCTGGGTTATTGTTAACGCTTCCCCGCTTGGCTTCGCAAGCAATCCAAGCTGGAGGCCGAGGGAGCTTGCTGATACGACGGCGGGCAAATAGCTTCCCCCGTAAAATGCCTTAGCTATACCATCTTCGCCAACGATTACGTTCGTCCCACCTATTCTTCCTCCGAGCAGCATCTTGTTAAGCTCCCCTGTCTCAAGCGGGTTTTCATTGGGAACAAGCATCACCGAGGGGTCTTCAAGCCTCAGGACCATGCCGTCCCCAAACCTCATGGAGCCGTCCATGCTCAGGATCCCCCTATCCATGCTGAGCTTCCCTTCTGAGAGCCTGAACGCGTTTAAGCCGAATGTTTTCTCAACCTGTGAGCCTGGGACAACCTTAAGATCTTCTTTGAGGAGCTCGAATATCGCTGGGGTGTGCTGCTCAGCCTTGAACGCGAAGACCATGTAGCTTCCTTCTCCCACAGTTTTCTCCCCAGCGTATGCCAGCATTCCTTTGAGGACCACGTTTCCCCTTGCGAACTCGAACTCCACGACAGTACCCCTCTGGATACTGGGGTAGAGCTTGCCCGCTAGGCTCTTCTCAACGCCTACTTCAATTCCGTCTGTGCTTATGCTGAGTATCCTCGCAACATCTGGGCCCAGCTTTGAGAGCTGCTCCCACGCAGCCTTGAACTCCGCTAGGCGGAGCATCTTGATGAAGTCTCCTCCAACGCTTTGGGACAGCTGGAGGGCTTCCTCTGGGCTTAACGTTAACAGGGGGTTGAGCTCAGACCTTAGCAACGGGCTTCCCAGGTACTCCATCATGCTGCCTGCGTGCTGGCTTAGGAAGCCCTTGTTCATCTCAGCCATCCATCTAAGCATGCTCGCGATGTAGACCGCGTCACTCCTGCTCTTCAAAGCGTCGTCGAGGATCATGGCCACGAGCTCCTCCGGGTTTGGAACGTCCAGGTATGGGTAGACCCTGCCTATGCTTTCCGCCATGGAGCTCGCCAGCGGAGTGCCCCAGTTCTCCTCATTCTTGTAGAGCCTGATGTAAATGCCGGGGTTGTTCCTGAGCTCGCTCGGCATCCGCATCATTGCAACATCCAGGGCTACCTCCCTCCCAACGAATGCTCCGAGCGGAACCCCGATAATGGCCCCTATTATCGAGGCCCTCATCGCATCGTCCATAGTTGGGTCCGCTAAAGCCCTTAATGGGGCTACGACTACTCCGAACGGGCTTACCGTCAAGGCCTCGATAGCGTTCCCTGTTTGAGAGTAGACCAGTAATGCGTTCATCGCGCTCCACCCGAGGCCGACGGCTGTTATCAGCCCCGCTAAAGGCTGGAGCCCCGGGATAAGCCACATTGCCGTCATTGTTGCTGCTGAGGCGAAGCCCATTAGGAAGCCGCCTATTGTTTCAAACGGGTGCCTGGCGATGGTTCTTCCAACGTCGAAGCCCTCGAAGGTTTCTAGCAGCCTTTGTTTAGCAACAAGCCTACCGTTCCTGAGAACCTTAATTACGAAGTCGCACCTGACCTGGGATGGCCAGTATGCAGTGTTCTCACTACGGCTTTCATATTCTCCCTGGAAAGCCCTCCTCACCCATGCTGTGAAGGCCAAGGAGCATGAGGTTCCGCCCGGGGGGACTGGGAGGAGCCAGCTGCTAGGCTCAGCAACAGGCATCGAGGTTACCCTCTCAACAGGGCTTCCCAATAGCTGGGCCTGCGGGGACTCTCCAGCTATGTTCTCAACCCCAAGCGTGTTCTCAGCCTCTATTACAACTTGGTATGTCAACGTGTCTCCAGTCGGGTTGGCTATGGCAACTTTCATGGTGTTCTGCTTACCCAGCATAGCTAGCTCGTTTCTCTCAATTGAGGCCTGGAGGACCTTCATGCTGAGCCTTATCGGGTTTCCTTGGGAAACGCTTGCGCTCTTAACAACGTACCCCTCGCTCTCATACTTCTTAGCCAGGCTCTCGTCAAGGGTTTCACAGACGAGCTCAAGCATTTCACCGCCCTCGACAACCTTGGGGACAAGGTAGTATTTCGTCGGGTCGTTGTACTTAGCCCTGACGACGCTCTCAGGCACGTTTGATTCAATTAACATCCTTCCGCCGGCATCCATCTCAACGTTTCTCTCGGCGAGCTCCCACCTCTCTCCAGACTCCTCCTTTCTGACGATAATTGGCACCTGGTACTTCTCCCAGTGGAAAACCCTGTACCTGATGAAGCCGCCCTCAAGGTAGTACAGCTTGTAGAGGTCTACGGCGTAGCTTACCTTCTCCTTTCTATTGAACTCCTTTATGTATGGCGGGGTAGGATACTGGTTTGCAACATTCTCCTCGAAGGTGCCTATAAGCCTCTTGTTCTCAATCCTGTAGAAGGCCTCGTATTTTTCATTCGGAGGAACGTTGTCCGGCTTATTCTCAACATCACCCTGGTATACCCACTCCCCGTAGCCGCCTACGTGGACGCTGACATCGTCGACATAGAGCTCGCTGTTTTCGGAGGCTACGAAGGAGATGGTGTAGTAGCCTGCTTGGCTGAAGACGTCTCCAGAGTTCCTTAGGAACCTGCTCCAAGTGTCGCTTCCACCTAAAGCGAAGACATGCGCGGAGCCGTCTGGCTTCTTAACAGCCACCGCTCCGCCCCCGTTCAAGATGTACCAGAAGTCTAAGATTGGGTTTGAGCCTCCCGCGTCGAAATAGAACGTTTGCCTCCATGCTCCCCTTCCGTTTCTCGTTGCTATTCTGAGACTACTAGGGCTACTTCGATACGTTGAGGAGCATACTTCTCCGCTTGCGTCGCCGAGGCTTTCGAAGCTCCAGCCCCCGCTGGATGAAATATTTCCGTTAGCGATGTATTCGTGGAACGGGTGGGTTACATACTTATAGTAATGATAGAGGAGTTTCCACGTAGCATTGTAAACATCGTAGTATGATGTTTCCTTTATTATCGTTGTCGTGTTGTGCTTCTCGGCAACGTAGCGGGGATCCATGCTTGTTAAAAGCTGAGCCTCCAACTCGGTCACTATGCCTAGGTATGTCTTAGAGGTCCAGTTCACAACCTCTGGGGCATAAACCCATGTGGTCATGTCATATGTTTCTGGAGTCTTGTTGACGTAGCCCTTGAAGACCCAGCCCCATTTCTCCTCGTAGTGCGTCTCGTTCCAGGCCCTGTAGTACGGCCTAAGCTCGTAAACATCGTAGACTGGCTTCAAGAGTGTTGCGATGACATAGTACTGCTTAACCTCCCTGCTAACGGTCTCAATCCTCGTTACGGTTTCCTCGTAGGGCTCTACTCCGCATCCTTTGTAAATCATTCCCTGGCTGCTAACCCAGCTCCTCAAGCTCGGCTCAACAACCTGCTTAGAGCCCTCAGCGTCCTCCCTGGATTGGAAGCCCTTCGCGTAGACCGGTAAATCAGCTATACTAATCTTTTTCTCCTCGTAGCCGGATGGGATGACAACCTGGTATACCTTCTTGGTTTCATAGTGTGAAGTATCTATTCTGCGGTATATTCTCCACGCTACTACGTCGCCGTCCACCTGTTTCTCGCCTGTTTTATATAGCCTCGCTGAGTACGGTCCCTGCGAGGAGTAATAGTAGTACTCCTCCCCGTACTCGTCGGTAGCCCTGACCAGTTCTCCTGTTTGAAGCATCTTCTCGAAGTCGGTCTTCTTTATCTCAACTGTTCCGAGGACGTGGAGCCTTGAGACCGGGGAGGTTTTTTCGAAGACGTAAACAATTATTTTCTCCCTGACCTCTTCAACCAAGTAGTTATTCTCGTCCCTCGCAACCATCATTGCCTCATGCTCATCACTCGTCTCCCTTTCGAACTCGAGCTCATACGAGTATACCCAGACCTGTTTCTCAACCTCCCTAATCTCAGCTACTTCAAAAAACCCGGGATGAGTGTAGAGGTAGTTCTGGGCATCCCCGTATGTTTCGAACTCAGCCTCAACCTCGTACCTAGCAACCCTGACGGTTGGGACGATGGCGTATCTTGTCTCAACCCGCGTAACCTCCCTTGTTTCAGTCTTCAGAACGGTGTTGGAGGCTATCTGCGTGGCGTTAGCGTTTTTCTTAACTTCGTCCTCCTTGGCCAGTGCTTCCTCAAGTGTTTCAAACGGGCCGTATGTCTCCTCCTTACTTCTATAGCCAACCAGAACGTATCTTTTATCCCCAACCCTTATCTCGCTCGAGCCGCTCTGAGAGTAAACATCGTAAACAGTTGTTTTGTTGCTCGTCTTCCTATATATCGCGTAGCCGGTAGCGTTAAAGGGTATTGTTACGGCTACGTTTCCAGCATCGTCCCTCTCTATAGTTATGCTACTTAAATCATAGGTTGAAAGCATGCTCAGCTCAGGCTCGTTCTTAATGGCGTTTGCGAGCTCGTCGCTGCTCCAGCCTTCGGCTATGGCTTTAGAGACAATGCTTCTAAGCCTGTCCTCGCTGAACCTTGCCTCCTCAGCGAAGCTAAGCGAAATACTTCTGAACGGTGCCTCGGCGCTCAAGACTAAGATGGCCAGGATGATCCCTGTCGAAGCCTTCCTTATGCTTCTATCCTTAAACAGGGAGAACCTGTTTTTCTCAGCATTGCCCCCTGCCTTTTCACCGTTGACCCTAGCTACGATCCCTACGATGGTGGGGATTAGCATTGAGCCTATGAATAGGCCTGGGAGGCCGTATGCTGAGAGGATCGCGAGCATGAGGAGGAACAACGCTATCGTCGAAACGAATCTTCCAAACCCTATCCAGAGTCTTTCACCCGCTAAAGAAGTTAATAGCCAGACTAGAGGAAGGGTGAACAGGATTGAAGCAACTACTCCTCCTCCATAGCTTATCGCTATTAGCCTAAACGCGTCCTGAGGGCTTGCTGAGAATAAAGCGTGATAGCCAACGGTGAGCATTATAGCTAAACATGTGAGGCTTGAGGTGGAGAGGAATGCGAAGCCCTTAACAAGCTTTCTACCGTTCCTCCTTAAACCCTCCATGATGCCCTCATGCCTAATGATGAACAGCGAGGCGGCGTAGGTTAACGCCAGCAGCATGTTTAGAAGGAGAAAGACTGTAAGCGCTGTGATGACGAGCCTAGCTGTTAGAACGTTGTTTACGATCAGCGCAGCGATATCAGGGGCGAGGAAAAGGAGCAGGCCGGTTATTGCGAGGTATGCTACTGCTGCGCTTGCGAGGCATATCGGCCAAGTCTTAGCGAGGCTTACGAGAGCCCTGAGCCTATTCATAGCCCTACCCTAGCCTCCTCGTAAGCGGTTATCCCATTTCTATTCTCGGCAGGGTAGATCGTTGCTTGGAAGCCTGTGCCAGCTATGCTGAACGAGACCATTCCGTTAAAGTCCGTTATCCCACTCTGGTCTGTTTCGAAGCACCTTACCCTAAGCCCGGCATGGGGCTGTTGTCGTGGGCCCAGGAAGCCCTGGCGTTAACACTACCACCATTTCTCTCAGCTGAGATTTTGATGTGGGTGAAAACCAATGTTAGCTTTGGCAGCCTTGTTGTAAGCTCAAGCTCGTCACTCCTATTCTTGGAGGAGAAGCTTACTCTCCTTGAGACGTTTAGCTCCTCGAAGGCCTTAACCGTTGCCGAGCCCGTTTCAACGCCTCCCCTAATCTCCTCATTGACCCAGCCGCTTGAAGAATAGTAGCTCACGGTCTGGTTAAAAGAGATCGTTGAGCCACTGTTCGTCCATATCTCGGAGCCTATCAATGTTCCTCCAACAACCCTTGTTTCCCTCTTAATCTCGGTTACGAGGTATCTAGCGGAGGTGAAGCCGACCTCGTCGCCATTGCTTACCGCAACAGAAATCTTATGAATCCCAACATCCTCGGAGCCCTCGTCGTAAGTGGCATCTATAGAGTAGCCTTCGCCAACGCCGACCGATGGGGCACTGTCTCCAACCCTGATTACAACGGGGCTTGTGAAGGACCAGCATTCCCTGTTAACCCCTTTGAAGACCACTCTCTGAACGCTCCCAGGTATTCCGCAGCCTGTTTTCTCAACGCCTTTCCAAACAGCCTTCCAGCTCATGTTTCTGACGCCGCTAACCTGGGGAAGCCTGAACTCGAAGACATGGTTTGCCTCTCCATTCAGCGTTGCTTCAGCAGCATGGGACTCAGCGTTTATTGTTCCGCTCCCCTCGAGCCTTATCTCCATGGATGCGTATCCTATTACGAATGTGTCGCTACCAGTCCTGTTAGTCCAGACAGAGGCGTGGATTAACAGCCTGACAGTATGGTTCCCAGGGCCTAGCACCGCAGCCTTGGAATAGCAGCTTGACCACCAGTATCCAGTTAGCTCATAGACCTTCACGCCGTCAACGTAGACCCTCAGGTACTTGTCGAAGATGCGCCAGCGATTATCGTAGGGAGGTGTTTGAGGATTATGGTCGTCGCCGCAGACGTAGACAACACCGGAAACCCCTTGGGGAATGTTAACGCTGGCTACACACTCCTTAGCGTCGCCGTAGGTACCCGGACCATTCGTAACGATGCTGAGGTAGCCAGTCCCGCCGTACCAGGCTCTTTCATCAACAGAGTAAGCTATGCTCACAGTATTGGTTCTAAGGCTATTCCAGGAGTAGGATGAGGGCGTTGCATAGACGGTTGGCCCAGTGGATGGAGGGATTAGGCCAGATAAGAGGAGGGATGCGAGGACCGGTGAAAGCAGTAGGGCGTAGAGAAGGCCCCTCGGGCGGGTGCGCCCAACCATTCTAAATATGTTGCGCGTGAGCTGAAGATAAAGGTTTTCCAATCATGCCGGAATCCTTAGGAAAGCAAACGCTTGAGGGAGAGGGTTAGGTGAAAGTGAGCATTAACCGGCGGGATGCAATAACTTCGAAAAACTGTTTAAACCCCTTTCAGGCCATTATGCTTGAAGGCATTTCCCTGGATCGTTAGCCTATCCTCTCCTTGAGATTGAGAGGAAGCTTGCGAGGCGGAGGCAAATGAGCGCGCGCTATCGCTCCAGGGTAAAAGTGGCAAGCTATGTGTAACATTTTTACATACTGTCACTAAAACTTATATATAGCGCTGTGGGCTTTTAGGGGGGCGAAAAATGGCTGAAGTTTCTCCTGTAAAGGAAGTAGGGATTCGAAGGGCTGGGAAAAACACTCTACCTGTGTTTAGCAGGGCTCGTAGAATAGCATTTGTAGGCATGATGGGGGCTTTGAGCAATATTCTGTTCTTGGCTTCTGTGACAGTTTTGAACTGGGGACAGGTTGCTTTGGATCTGTCTCACATGGGGACCCTGATAGCTGGCTTCTTCGGTGGTCCTTTGGCGGGCTCAGCCGTCGGGGTTATCGCCGGTCTCGGAAGCGGGCTATACTTCGGCTCTACGAGCGGGTTAACATGGTTGTTCCTGCCGGGGTTCGTATTCGGCAAGATGCTTACAGGCCTGTCTGTGGGCCTGATCAGCATGAGCCTCAGGATAATGGAGAGGAGGAGGAAAGGATTGCTGACTATTTTCTCCACTCTCCTCGGCTATGTTCCAGAATGTCTTTTCACAGTGTTCTTCTTGCTGGTTATTATCCCCCTCTTCGCGCCCCCGGCTGCTGCAGGCTTTCTAATAACTCTCCTCACGCCCATACTTGCTAAAGCCTGGATTGAAATGGGGCTGATGGGTTTCTACATGGCTGCCCTGGTTGGAAACCAGGGTTTCACCAGCCTGGTTAGTAGGCTCTGGTCTTGACTCTCGCGGAGCGTCAGTAAACCATTTAAACCAGCCTGCTTAACGCTTAACCATGGCTGAACTAGACGCTTCAAAACTCCCTGGGGAAACGCTTAGAGAGCTGGCGGACTTTCTCGGCAGGAAGCTTTCAGCTAAGGTTGAGGAGAGCTCTGGGAAGATTGTGGTTGAAAACGTTTCGAACACGAGGCTGAGGAAGGCGGTGAGATGGTTTCTAAGCAGGAGGGGTTTGAGCGGCGAATACAGGGTTCTGTCAGACGGGAAGGCTAAGACTCTCGCCATAAGGAAGATTAAGAAGGATTAAAGCCTGTAGGTTGAGTAGAGGGATCTCCGGGATATTTCTCCTGCGAAGCTGTGGAGCATTAGTTTCTTAACTGTCTCGTTGTCGAAGCCGTGTCCAAGAAGCCAGCCGAGTTTAACGTATGCTACTTCGCTCATCATGTCCTCGCAGTATGTTACGCCGAGCTTCATCATTATTCTCGCATTCCTGTACACGTAGGGGTTGACTCTGCCGAACACGCATTGGGTAGTCATGGCTATTACCACTCCCTCCTCCAAGGCCCTCCTTATGCTTTTGACCAGGGAGAGTCTTCCGTCTAACGGCTCTGTTGGAACATGACCCATCCCTGTCCCCTCTAACACAATGCCCCTGTAACCCTTGTCCACTAGGAAGTCGACGACCTCCGGGTCTGAGCCCGGGTAGGTTTTAACCAGCGCGGTCCTCGGCTCGAAAGCATCATCCACAGTAGGCGGATCAGTGCCGCGGGGCCTAAACTCTTTCTCAACCATTTCCATCCGGCCATCCGGCCAGACCCTGGCTATTGGGGGCGAGTTCACTGGTTTGAAAGCATCCCTCCTCGTCGAATGCATCTTCCTCACCCTCGTCCCCCTCATCACAAGGTTGAAAGTGTCGCCTGATTCAGCATGCATGCACACGACCACCTCGCCCAGGTTCATCTTGGTGGCGACGTGGAGTCCGCAGATTATGTTCATATCCGAGTCCCTAGACCCCCTGTCGCTCGACCTCTGAGACCCTACGAGCACAACTGGAGCGTTTAATCCTCTAAGCATGAAGGAGAGGGCTGCTGAAGTATAGTGCATCGTGTCGGTCCCGTGGAGGATTAGGACGCCAGCATCGCCCTCAGTCAGGCTTTCAGCAGCCTTTCTAGCGATGATTGACCATTCCCTGTACGTCATGTCCTCGGACGCTAGGCTGAAGAGTCTTTCAACCCTCCTCAGGTAGGCGATTTTCAAAACCTCAGGAACATTATAGAATACTTCTTCAGGCGTGAAGAGCATCGAGACACCCCCAGTGTAGTAGTCTATTCTGGCGCTTATGGTTCCGCCTGTCGAAAATATTGAGACCGGTGGAAGCGTTTTATCCTGCTCAACCCTCTCCAGCGCCCTGAACTTTCCCAGCTCCACAGAGCCCTCCAGCTTCACGATTTCCCCATTGCCCAGCTTGAACCCCACGTTGTAACCATTGTCCAGCTTTATGACTAGGACATCCCCGTCTCCGAAGTCAACCTCCTCCCTTGGAAGAAGTATTCCCTCAACAACAAGGTTGCCGCGTTCAAGCCTTATTCTGTCACCAGGCTTAACGCCTTTCTCAGAAAGCTTTTTCTCAACCTCCTCTGAATAAGGCATTTTTCACTCCAGCCTCCTCTTAACCTCCTCCATGAGGATCCTGTAGACGGTTGAGCCATCCGCGACGCCCCTGTACTTCTCCATCATCCTGCCCATTAACAGTTTAACCGAGTCAACACCCTTCTCTTTAACGTAGGAAATGTTCTCGTCGACAAGGCGCTTGGCCTCCGCCCTTAAATCCTCCTCCCCAACCCTCCTGCGCCTAAGCTCCTCATAAACCTCTTTAAGGCTCATATGCCTGTCGGCGAAAAGCGTCAGTGCTTCCTGAATCATCTCCCTGGGAAGGTCGCCCGGGAAGGTTCTGAGCACTGTTATCAGCTCCTCATCGCTGAACTCCCTCCCGCCCTCCCTCCTAATGTAGGGAAGGGTGTTGAGCAGGAACGATGCTAGAGCTACAGGTGGGAGGCTAGAGGCCCCGAGGGATTTTTCGAAGACGAGGAGGTAGTGCGACCTGACCAGCTGCTGAGCCATGTGGCTGCTTAAACCAGTTGCCTCAAGCTCCCTAACCTTTTCCCTAGGCCTCTTGGGAAGCATAGACATTATTCTCTCAAGCCTCTCCCTGGACACTGGGATGGGTGGGACATCCGTCTCGGGATACATTCTCGCCGACCCTGGGAGGGGCCTAAGATAGTCGGTGTTACCATCTTCAAGAGCCCTCCTCGTCTCGGAGGGAACGCCTTGAAACGCTTTAAGCATCCTGCTGTAAACAGCTTTCAAAGCAGCCTCAACCCTCCCGTGCTCCCCTAGGATGATTACAGCAGCATCATTATCGGAAAGCCCGAGCAGCTCAGACACCTTTACGACTTCCTCCCGGGATATTCCGTATCCTGGAAGCTCATCCGTGTGAATTATGCCCTGCAGCCCTCCCCAAACCCTGGCGTAGTCGGCGAGCTCTGTCCCGAACCTCCTGCCGGGTTGAAGCTCCATCCCAAGCAGGCCCTTGAAACCAGGAGCCTTCAAACCGTAGACAACCTCCCCCTTGGATAATGCTCTAGATATCATCTTAGAGGCGGTTCCCCTGAAGACCTCCGTCAGGTCGACAGGATTATAGGGGAAACTGCCCTGGGAACATCTTTCCCTCAAAATGTCTCTGAGCCTAATCAGGCTGCTCTGCCTCAAGGCTTCTCTCTCAACTATCTCAGGGATCAGCTTAAGATTCTGAACACCCTTAATCTCCTGCCTGGCGCCGCCCTCAATACTTATGTTGATATCCTGCCTTATGGTGCCGAGGCCCCTCATAACCTTACCGGTCATCCTTAAGGCTAGCCCCACCTCTTCAGCAGCCTCCAGGGCCTGCGATGGACTCTTAATATCTGGCTCAGTGGCTATTTCGACAAGCGGGATGCCAAGCCTGTCAAGCCTGTACTCCGCAGCCTCCCTTCCGCTTTCAACGATGAAGGCAGACTCCTCTTCGAGGCAGAGGCTCTTAAGCCTCACAGGGCCCTCGCTGGTCTCGACAACAGAATCATTGTTCCCCAGCGCCACCAGCAGTGTTCTCTGGAAGCCAGAAGTATTGCTGCCGTCGATCACAGTCTTCCTCATCACCCTAGCCTCGTCGACAACAGTCATGTTGAAGTAGAGAGCCATCTCGAGAGCGGCGTCGAGGACCTCATCGTCGATAGGGTGGGGAGGCTCCTCGTCGAGCTCGACGAGACAGTTGAACGAATCGTCAACATGATACGTGAAGACCCTGCTTCTAGACGCTTCAGCCAGCGCAGCGGGGTCTAGCTCACCGAGCTCGCTAAGCGAGGCTCTAAGCCTCCTCACCACTCTACCCGAGGCTTCTCCCAATGAAGTGGAGGGGCAGCTGCAGAAAAGCTTGTGGAACGCTAGGCGCTGGTGAAACTCTAAGCCTACTTTCAGAGAGCTCAATACGAGCTGGAATGCTTACAGAGGTATTTTAACCTTAATAGTCATGGCTGGCTTTACGTTGTACCATATCTTGCTTCTACGGGTGGGGCTTCACCGGAAAAACGAATAATATGCGAGCCTATATTCAGGCGATCCCCAGCCTATTCTTTATTAGAGCCATGTCTCTCCAGTGTTGTTAACCGTCTATCAAGCATAGATTTCAAGTCTTCTCTAAGACCATCGATTTTCACGCCCAAGTTATCCACTTTCGCTCCAAGCCCATCTATTTTTTCGATCATCGTATCTTGCTTCTCAAGCATCTGATTCTGTCTCTGCAGCACTGCATCCTGTTTCTCAAGCATCAAGTCTTGCTTTTCCAGCATCTGATCTAGCTTTCCTAACATTCCATCCTGTTTATCAAGCATCGAGTCCTGCTTACTGAGCGAATCATCTTGCTTACCGATCATCTCTAAGCCTATTTCAACAATCTTACCAAGCTGTATTGAAGTGAACTCGCTTCGAAATACCTCTATTCTTTTCACTGGGGCCATCGTATTCTTTAAACTCGATACCGGAAACTTAAGCCTCCCTAGGCAAAAACTATTTAACCTTCTCCATAAATTCCCTAATCTCCTGATCACTACCCTCGTACAACACTTCGACGCAATCGGTACCGATGTTCCTAGCCTGGAAGCCCGTTAAGTTCGATTCGCCCGCCAGGTTTAACAGGAAGAGCCCGTAGCCGATATTCTGCACCCTTGGGCCCTTGACTAGGACCCTGCCCTTGCTCATTTTACCTATAAGATTAGCACCGCAAACAATTTAAAAGCATAGCTACCGAACGCAATCGTATTATAAGGATGTAAAAGACGCTTGGTAACAACATGATGAGGAGGAAAGATGGCTTAGCATCATGTTTCCTGTATCCTTTTCATTATGGCCAAAGAAACTTTTTCAACATCCTCTTTAGAATAATTCATAGTGGTGAACGGCCCCAGTTTTCTAATTCCAAGATCATTCTCCAGATTCAGATATTCATCGTATTTGATCCCTAGAGTATCCAATATTTTTCTCGAACACTCGTTGCGGCAACCGTCGACAACAATAAGGCGTTTAATCTTCTTAACAAGCATGACCTGCCTTGGAATCTTGTTGGCTAACGCGGGCAGCGAGCATATCCCTATTTTATCGCTTCCAAGCTTTCTAACAACTTCAAGCGCGGCCAACCCTGTCAGTTGCCCAGTGTTTGAAGCCCCGCTGTTACACACGACGAGCCCAATCTCAGGCGTTTCCAATCCTCACGCCTCTTCCCCAAGATGGTTAACACTTATTAGCCTTTCGGTCTCACCAACAGTTAGCGCGGTCACCTCTTCCCAGTACTTCTGGTTTATGCTGCAACCAGGATCCGGGCCTTGCAGGTCGTTGAAGTAGGCGTAGGCTCTTGCCCTGCACCCTCCACATATGTATTTGTACCCGCACTCTCCGCATCCCTTGAAAAGATCTCTGTTCCTTATCTGTTTCAAGACTGGGGATTCCCTCCAGATACTAATCAAGCTCTGCTCCCGAATGTTTCCAACTTTTATTGGAATGAAGACGCAGGGTTCTATATCCCCGTTTGGCTCCATGCCGCAGTAAAGACGACCAGCTCCGCAGCCTCCGATGAATTCGGCGAGGGATTTCGTTCTCCCCTTAAGCATTTCTATTGCAGCTCTATTCGTGAAGTGTGTCGCAACTACTGGGCCGAAGGCAAACTTATAAGATGTCACTGCATACTGAGGAGCTGTGGAAAACGTGTCTATTTTCCTATTCTCGTCGACGAGTTTTGAATAAAGAAACTTCAGGAGTTCTTCCCTCTCTTTCGGAGTTAGATCCTGATCGATTATTTCTTTTCCTCTGTTTACGGGTATGAAGTTGAAGACTATGAACCGTTTCACATGAAGGTCGTTTTCAACGAATTCCACGAGCCTCGGTATTTCCCTTACGTTGTAGTGTGTCGCGGTTGTTGCAACGCCCGTATCTAAACCGGCTTCAACGCAGTTTCTTATGCCTTCTACAGCTCTTTTCCAAGCCCCCTGTATTCCCCTAAATTCATCGTGCGTCTCCTCGAATCCGTCTAGAGAAATTTCAACATACTGGACGCCAGCCTCCTTCATTTTCAACGCAACCCTTTCCGTAACCAGTGTCCCATTGGATGCGACGGAAACATAAAAATCCCTGTCAGCAGCATACTTAGCTACTTCAAAGAAGTCTTTTCTCGCCAACGGTTCTCCACCTGAAAACGAGAGGGCAACCACCCCGGCCTTTGCAAAATCGTCAATAGCTCTTTTCGCCTCTTCCGTCGTTAACTCGTCAGGTGCTGGTTTCGGCCCAGCGTCCTCGTAGCAATGCTTACACCTCAAGTTACACTGCTTCGTGAAATTCCAAACGATGAGAAACGGAGCGGCTGTTGTTTGCGGTCTTTGCACACCGTAGTAGCCTATGCCCTCAAGAACGTTCGCGATCCCTCTTCTTACCACCGGGTTTCTTAAAGACTCTTTTAGCTGCTCCTTAGAGAAGCCGAAGGATTCCGAACCTTTATCAAGGGCTAGCTTAACTATTAAGTAGGCTAGTTTTTCTTGGAAGCCAAGTTTCTCCCTTCCACCTATGTATCTCTCTAGGGCGGACTCCAGTTTGCTACCTTTCTCAGTTCTTTTAGAAACCCATTTTAACAAACTCCTCGAGACCGGGTTGCCCAGCCATGCCTCCACAGTGTTCGCAACAAGATCTGCCTCATGCATTCTATCTTCCCCTCAAACAGTTTATCACAGCCTTCATCCCGCTTTTCATGAGGCCGAATTGTTTGTTTTTCAACCATTCCAGAATGATTCCTGGCCTAAGATAAAACGAAATGTATGCCCTTTGAAATAGGGCTTTAACATCTTCTTCAGATAGGCCTTCGATCCTGATGATTGGTTCAGTAGCTGTGTACCTAGACCAGTCTTCTGTGAGAAGCATGTTGCTCCCTTTAACGTAGTCAAACAGCGGAGTTCCCGGATACGGTGTAAGTATGGAGAATTGCGCGTAGTCCAGGTTTAGGCGTTTAGCGAACTTTATTGTTTCCCTTATTGTCTCCAAGGTATCTTGTGGAAAGCCTATTATGAAGGAGCCTAAAACCCGGATTCCAGCTTCCTTTACCATACTAACTGCCTTCTTTGCTTGCTCAATCATGATCCCTTTCCTCATGGCGTCCAGTATCCTCTGGGAACCAGATTCTATACCGAGAAACAGGATCCAGCATCCGGCTTTTTTCATTTTTTCAACAAGCTTCCTCGAGAGTGTGTCTACTCTCGACGAGGCTCCCCAGCTTATGTCCCAGCCCTGCTCAATTATTCCGTCGCATATCTTTTCAGCCCTCTCCTGGTTAAGCGTGAAAGTATCGTCTAAAAACTCAATGTTTCTGACGCTGTAATCCTCATAGATGATTTTCATTTCCCTTAAGACGTTTTCTGGGCTTCTCCCCCTCCAGTATCCGCCGAAAAGCCTTGAGGATGAGCAGAAAGAGCATTTGAATGGACATCCTCTGCTCGTAAGCATAGTCGTATACCTAACTCCATTAAACTCATAGAGGCTCATGGGCAGTAGGTCTCTGCTCGGGAACGGTATGTCATCAATATTCTTTATAAACGGCCGGGGGTCGGTGTCAATCATCTCGTTTTCCCCCCGGAAAGTAATTCCCTTCACCCCGTTTAACGGAATACCTCTTCCAATAGCCTCGACTAATTCTTTTGTCGTCTCCTCGCCTTCACCCTTAACAACCACGTCCACGTATTCGCATTCTTCCATGGTTCGTCTCGACATGAAAGTTGCATGCGGCCCACCTAAAACTACGGTGCAGTCTTCTCTAACCTTTTTAGCTGCTTCAGCAACCCTATACGCTTCATAAATGGAGGGCGTCGTAGAGGTGATTCCAACAATATCCGGATAAAAACTACGCAGCTCTCTTTCAACGTCTTTAATTGTATAGTTAAGAATATTTGAATCTATAATTTTCACCTCATGATTTTGCCTAAGCATTGAAGCAATATATGCTAAGCCCAAGGGGGGAGACGAGACTCCGACAACTGATTGAACAGATGAATAATAAGGAGGAGAAATCAAGCATATCTTCATTCCATACTTAACCCTGAGCGCGTGCTCCTTCAACCTGGCCCTCGACGGAGAATAACTTGGCGATTCCATTCTTCGCGGTGGATAAGCCCCATGAGTATGCCCCCGCCACCACAGGCTTCATGACCATGTAGGTCGCTATCATCGCTGAGAACAGCCTCGTAGATATGGCGCCGGAGTTTAACAGAAGCGTCTCGGCGATGATGCTTGTACTGAACTTCGTGCAGAGCCCGATTCCCATTATGAAAGCGTATTTAAGCCCGAGAAGCTTGTGGAAGAACAGGGTGGAGGCTGAAACCCTCGAGCTAAACGAAACCAGGAAGATTATTACGATTAGCAGCGGGAAGGCGAGGATTGAGGCGAGGGAAACACTGGCTCCCAAGCCTAGGAAGAAGAAGGGTGAGAGGAAGAAGTTGCCTAGGAAGCCTATGAACTTCCTGCTCTCCTTGAGAACCTTCTCAGGGAAAACTTGCTGCGTAACTATGCCACCCATTATCGAGGCCACCGGGGCCAAGGTCTCATACACGAGTGCGCCGGAAGCGGCGAAGGAAAAGAACACTAGGAATATTAGGAAAGGCGGAATATAGGGTGGGCTACGTACAATATTTTCTAATATTCTTCTAACCCGCCCCCCGGTTCTCACTATTACAAACGTTGCTAGAAGCAGGAGTACAAGGTAAGAAATTAAAGGAAGCATGAGGCTTGAGGCTTGCGCCACGTTGCTTGAAGAGAAGACCGGTAGACTAGCTACGGCCGCGAGCATCGCAACCTCCATCACGTCGTCGAAAACACCGATCCCCAGCGTGAGCTGGCCGAACTTCGTGTTCACCAGGCCGAATTCAGAGAGGATGGCGAACAAGACCACTTCGCCAATCGTTCCAAAGGTTATGCCAGTGATCAAAGCGATGGTGAAGGAATTATTCACGTCAGCCGGAAGCCAGAAGTAGAATAGGAGTGCAAGCATCAAGCCTTCGAAAAGACAGAGGAAAATGCTGCCTGCCGCGATGTATGCTCCCAGGGACCTCATCTCCTTCAGGTTAAGGTCTAGGCCGATCATGAAGAGGAGTGCGAGCATCCCTAGTTTCGCCAGCAGCTGGAAGCCGGCGTCGTTTATGACTGGTGTGAAGAAGCCCATGGCGGAGAAGACCATGCCGAATAGAACTAGCGTGAACATCCAGGGCATTCTAAGAAACCTCTCCAAGAGGTAGCCGAAGACCAGTGCGATCGAGTAGGTTATTGCTGTCAGGAGCAGGGTTTCAGCCAGCGCCACCGCTACTTCACCACGAGCACGGGGCAGGAGGCATGCCTCACAACGCCCTCGCTAACGCTTCCCAAGATAACCTCCTTCACCCTGCTTAGGCCCCTAGCACCCATTACGATCATGCCGCATCCTCTTTCCCTGCACGTTTTGACTATCTGGTCGACCGGGCGTCCCTCTACCAGCAGCTTCTCCACCTCGACGCCTTCGGATTTAACCCTCTTCTCCCCGTCGGCAAGGATGTCGACCCCCATCTTACGTACTGCCTCAATAAACTCGTTGACTGGCGTCGGGGAGATTGCGAAGCCGCCCACCTGGTATACGTGTATTAAGGTGATTCTACCACCGAACTTCAGAGCTATTTGAACAGCAGTTTTCAATGCTTTTATGGAATGCTCGGAACCGTCCAACGGCACCAGGATCCTCT
>Ga0315298_1004813_pt1 | contig 19742 bp, 16 predicted proteins | sample WHS_1_MG_FD_203077 | JGI IMG/M metagenome (GOLD analysis project Ga0315298, IMG submission 203077) | Extremophilic microbial mat communities from Washburn Hot Springs, YNP, Wyoming, USA - WHS_1_MG | ecosystem: Environmental > Aquatic > Thermal springs > Hot (42-90C) | place: USA: Wyoming...
CAGACCGTCGTGAGACAGGTCGGTCTCTATCCGTTGCGGGCGCAGGAGATTTGAGGGGAGCTCTCCCTAGTACGAGAGGATTGGGAGGGACAGACCTCTGGTGTGCCAGTTGTCGTGCCAACGGCAGCGCTGGGTAGCTATGTCTGGACGGGATAAGCGCTGAAAGCCTCTAAGCGCGAAGCCCACCCCAAGATGAGATCTCCCACCGGGTCAACCGGGTAAGACCGCAGGTAGACTACCTGCTTGATAGGCGGCACGTGTAAGCGCAGCAATGCGTTGAGCTGAGCCGTACTAATGGTCGAGGTCTTTGCCCTACATCAGGCTGAGCACAAAACCATTCACTTGTTGTCAATGCCGCGGGGTGGAGCAGCGGTAGCTCGTCGGGCTCATAACCCGAAGGTCGTTGGTTCAAATCCAACCCCCGCTACCAAGAAGTCAAAGGCAAGGAGAACGCCTTGCCTTTTTGTTTTCAGTGCACCCCAGCAACACAGTACAAGACCTCTCGAGCCCTATGAGTACCAATAACCAGCTCTGTTTACCATCGCTGGAATTGGACTTCTAGCTCGCCCTGATGCTACTATCGGCTATTCAAATACATGCCTTCGTTGCCCTACACTGCGAAAACAACAGGCGATTTTGACACACGACATGAATCTCGCCAAAAGAACAGTCAGAACAAGCACAGAAGGACCAGTTGCCAAAAGAGGCATTATGCTAAGATGTTAACCATGCAAATCAATGAGAACAAACCAATAGCCTTCAAACTGCCAAGCCGTATTGCCGGGCTGGAAAGACTAGCCTACAATCTGTGGTGGAGCTGGCACTTAGAACCGAGGGAGCTTTTCAAATCCCTCGACCGCCCGCTATGGAAAGCTGTGGGCCACAATCCTATCAAGCTGCTGCAGTGCATCGAGCCCTACCGTCTTGTAGCTGCTGCCCAGAACCCGACTTTCCTGGCTAAATACGATGCAGTAATGCGAAAATTTGACGAAGAACTTACTTTATCGTCCACATGGATTAACGTAACTTATCCCGAGCTCGCATCCTGCACAATCGCATTTTTCTCCCCTGAATTCGCCATACATCGCTCACTTCCTATCTACGCCGGCGGACTGGGTATCCTAGCAGGCGATTACTGCAAAGAAGCCAGCGACCTCGGGCTCCCGCTAGTCGGCATTGGGTTTATGTACCCCAAAGGTTATTTCCATCAACATTTGCTCGCTGACGGATGGCAGGAAGAAATCTTTGAGGAACTAAATTTCAATGAAGCACCCATCGCCCGCGTTCTCACTCAGGACAAGCGCCCGCTCATCGTGAATGTCCCGCTAAATGACAGCCTCATCCACCTAGCCATATGGGAGGTCAAGCTCGGCAGAGTGAAGCTCTACCTTATGGACACCAATATCGAACAAAACTCGCCACCAGACCGTGAAATATCCAGTCGCCTGTACATCAGCGACCGCGAAATGCGCCTAAAGCAGGAGATCATCCTGGGCATTGGCGGTGTACGGCTTCTCCGTGCACTCGGGATTAACCCCACTATCTGGCATGCCAACGAAGGACATACGGCTTTCATGATGCTAGAACGAATTAGAGAGCTGGCAGCAGGTAAGAACTTCGATTCTGCTCTGAACGAAGTCCAGGCGACTACAGTATTCACCACCCACACACCGGTACCAGCCGGCAATGATGTCTTCTCACTAGAGCTAATAGAAAAATACTTCCATAATTACTGGGAGTCACTGGGGCTACAAAGAGAACAGTTCTTCTCTCTGGGCAAGGCCAAAAACGACGATGCCGACTTCAATATGACAGTACTTGGTCTAAAACTGTCCAACCACCGCAATGGCGTTAGTCAACTCCATGGCTGGGTTTGCCGTGGTATGTGGCACTCCCTATGGCCTGAACTCGACAAAAAAGATGTGCCCATCCTTGCAGTCACCAACGGGGTGCATGTCCCAACCTGGCTATCACACCAGATGTTTAGGCTTTTCAACAAGTACCTCGGAGACGGTTGGCTGGAAAAACACGATGACCCCACACTCTGGGAACGAGTCATGGATATCCCCGATGAGGAACTGATCGCGGCACGGCGATGGCTGAAAGGTAAGCTCATCGCCTTCGTGAGAAGTCGGGCTCGCAAGCGCTGGTGCCAGGACTACATACCGGCTGACCAGGCACTGGCACTCGGCGGACTGCTCGATACAGAGGTGCTCACTATAGGGTACGCCCGCCGCTTCACCGACTACAAGCGCCCATCGCTCATTTTACATGATATGGAACGGCTACGACGCCTTCTATGCGATGACCTGCAGCCTATACAGATAATCTTCGCCGGTAAGGCACATCCCCAAGACGAACGGGGAAAACAACTAATCAAAGAAGTATTTCAGATAGCCAAAGACCCCAAGTGCGGAGGGCGCATAGCTTTTGTCGAGGACTATGATATGCAAGCAGCACGCTACATGGTTCAGGGTGTCGATGTTTGGCTTAACACCCCGCGGCAACTCCAAGAAGCGAGCGGGACCAGCGGGATGAAGGCCGCCATTAATGGTGTTCTCCATCTCAGCGTTCTCGACGGCTGGTGGTACGAGGGCTACAATGGCAACAACGGTTGGGCGATAGGGTGTGATATTCATTCCGAGCCATCCACAGACCAGCACCAGTGCGATGCCGAGGCATTACATGATACCCTAGAAAACAAGGTCATACCTCTATATTATGAAAGGGACATGAGCGGGGTTCCGCACCGCTGGGCGCAGATGATCAAAGAGTCTATCCGGTCTATTCTACCTCGCTTTAGCGCCCGCCGCATGGCAAAAGAATACACCGCGCTCTTCTACTTACCAGTGAGCAAGCACCTGCAGCAAACTTAAGCACTAGTTACAAGCCACCAACTCAGAAGGACAAGGATATTCCAAAAAGCTACCGCACCATAGAAAGCAACCATGCCTGTTGCCGCCGTAAGCGCCAGGCGTGGGAATACCCTATATATGAAGTATATAACCACGACCGAGAAAATTGCCCCTGCCACCTTCAAGAACAGAAAATTACCCCCGAGAACTAAAGGTTCCACCAGAGGATTGCCCTCACTGACAACACCATTGCCAACTAAAAGCTGGGTAAGTAACCCATCTGCAATTTGAAGACCTCCAAGTAAGACCAGGAAATATTTCATGCCGCTCCACTAGTCAGCCGCGCCATACCTTTGCTGACGCCGCAAAAATTGTGAGCCATCAGGCTCAAAAAGTCAAGCCACTTGGCTCACTAAAACATAGCCAAAACTACCGGAATAGTCGCACCCAGTAAGTAGAGAATAAACTTGGACAAAGTCCGTAGGCGAGGCTCGCACAAGCCTGTGCTGCTGCGCAGCTGTGCACATGACGGATAGCCTTGACACCGCAAAACACCTAAGCTAAGATTTCAACCAACCCATAGCGGAGTAAGAATGAAGCTGGACAGGACAACAAATCGCAGCATTCGCAGCCACAGTAGCCACGAGCTTCTTTCAAAAAAGAGAAAAACTAACTCTTGTTGTAATCAGTCAACCCTTACCTCATTGGCTCAGCATTCCTAGCCGACCGTCTCTTGTGAGAGGCTACAACAGTTGCAACAATGACTTTGTTTTTGGGACTGGGAAAAAAGGACTGGGAAAAAGGTGGGCCCATGTCAATATTTGGCTAGCGGAGCAGGGCATGATGAGCATAGTAAATGTTTTCCTTGCCAACAAGAAAAAAACTAACGGCACGACAGCAGTTAATCCGCTGCCGCTTACGAGTACTGGTGACGATATACCGGCAGACCTTCATGAACTGAAAATCTGGGAATCGGTTATCGAGGATACAATTGAACGTTACAATCGGACTCTGTCCAGGATGACCAAAAAGGACATCAAGGCCCAGCTGCTCAGCCTAGAATTGGTATCCTCAGAAAAATCCGCTATTGATAGACTCGGTGGTCCTGCTGCAACGGTGATTGCACTGTATATATACCCAAATAGCCCTGACTTCACTAATAGCTGCATTATGCTAGCCTTCCGACCAGCATTAGCCAGCTTCCTTTCCGGACTTACCGGGCAAACTACCACAAACTGTGGCGGACAGCTTGCCCAGACTGGAGAGGCCGATTTACACGAATTCAGTAATGTATTGGGCTACTCACTCGCAGCCGTAATCGCAGACCTTCATCGTGTGCAATTGCACTTTTCACCCCCGGTCATCATGATAGGCAATGTCGAGACGATAACAAGACTCGCGAGAACCGAGACCTCACATCAGCAACATCACAGCCAATTACTAGCTGGCACCATCAGTGTTTGTGGCAATAACGGCTGTTGCACAGAGGACTTTGTCCTCTATTGTCCTACGTCGGTAGAAGAAATAACAGATGACAGGATGACATCATACCCTTCAATCAGCTATGATTTACTACCAAGACGGGTTTAGCTAAGCAGAAATGGAATAAGATAACAGAACCTGATAGGGCAGCTAAATAGGGCAGGTAGGGCTCAGCAGCGTGTTATAGGTACTCGCTGGACGTTAAGCAGATGGGGGTAGAATGTTCAGAGGAGCAATCCTTGTTGTCGAGAGCGAGCCCAATCTATTAGAAACAGTGGTAAGAGCCCTGATAGACGAGGGCTATACGGTAAGCGGTGCCACGCACAGCCAAGAAGCGCTGGCTATCGTCGCAGAGAATACCATCGACCTGCTGGTTACGGACCTGGACCTACCCGACTCTAGCGCTATCGAGCTAATCAAGAGGTCACGCCTGTTTGACCCCGAGATCGGTGCCATCATTATAGCCGACGATAATTCCTACCACACACTCATAGAAGCAGTTGCTGCTGGCATACACTCTGTCTTGATGCGTCCATTCAGCCGGGCACAGCTTATCTCGGCGTGCGCCGAGGCTATGGAAAAAGTCCACTCCCTTAAAGAATATACCCGCCTGAAGGCGCTGATGCCACTGTTCGAAGTCACAAGGTCCATCATTTCCGAACTGCAAGTTGACAGGCTTTGCAATTACATCGTCCGTACAGTAAGCGCCGAGACCAGAGCTGACATTGTTAGCCTGATGCTACTCAATGAATCCTCCCAAGAGCTGGTCCTTAAAGCAGGAATTGGAGTCCCCCAAGAATTGGTCGGAGAAGTTGTTACTGCATCAGACGAGCCGCTGTCTTACAAAGCAATAGGAAATGTTGCCCCTATTCAAATCAATGACATCCCACCAGCCCAGGCAAGACATCACTTCGGCATAGCAAGTACACTGTATATCCCCCTGGTCAGCCGAGGTAAAGCTATAGGGGTCCTCAAGGCCAGCAATAAAACTCATAGAAAACTCTTTACCAGATATGACCTCGAAATGCTCACTATACTCGCAGGCCAGGCGGCAATTGCTATAGAGAACGCCACCCTCTTCGATAAGGTCAGGGTGGAAAAATCGCGGCTTTCCCGCCTGGTAAAGAAGGTCCTTCAGGCCCAGGAGGAAGAGCGCTCTCGAGTGTCGGATGAACTTCATGACACAGTTGTCCAATGGATTGTCAGCGCCTCTTACCATAGCCAGACAGCGAAAGCGCTGATCGCCAGAGGCAAATTCGCAGACGCCACACTGGAACTGGAGGAGGCTAATCGGATCATCGACCAATCGATCCGTGAAATCCGCCGTATAATCATCAACCTGCGTCCCAATTTACTCAGCGAACTAGGCTTACTGGAAGCCCTCCAGTATCACCTCAGGTCCATGGAAAAAGAGACCGGGGTCATTTGTCATTTCATAGTACAAGGCAAACCATACCCCCTCAACTGGCCCCAAGAGATAACGATATACCGCATCGTCCTGGAAGCATTGAACAACATAAAGAAGCATTCCCAAGCAAAGGAGATGGAGCTCGCCATATGGTTCACGCCGGAAGCCGTGCGTGCCTCGGTGATAGACAATGGCATAGGATTCGACCCTGCTAAGGTAGCAGACAGCGCTCACGAGAATGGGAACATCGGCCTGCTTAGCATGCAACAAAGAGCCAACCTTATCGATGGCGAGCTGGAGATAGAATCAAGCCCCGGAGCAGGGACGAAGATAACTCTCATAATCCCGACCACTAAGAAGCGTGAGAGTAAACATAAGAACGGCGTGACGTCATTGGTTAGAGACAAAAAGGGAGGTGAGCTATGACTACCATCAAGGTCATGATAGTAGACGACCACCGCGTAGTCAGAGAGGGACTCCGTAGCATGCTCCAGCTCGACCCAATGATACAAGTGGTGGGGGAGGCTGACTGTGGCGAGAAAGCAATAAGAGACGCCGAGAAACTGTCACCAGACGTCATATTAATGGATGCCAAAATGCCGGACATGACCGGCATCGAAGCCACTAGGCAACTGAAGGAGAGAGGCTGCAACGCTAAGATCGTTATCCTTACTGGGTACGAAGATAAATACTTGACCCAGGCCGCTGAAGCTGGCGCCAGTGGCTATTTGGTCAAAGCCATAAGTCAGGAAGAACTTGTCAATGCAGTGAAATCTGCCTACTACGGCAAGTCCCCCTTATCACCAGAAGTTACTCAGACCCTGTTCCATACTTTTGCCACTTTTTCCAGACTCAACCGCAATAACCTTCTTACCCCGCGCCAGCTGGAGATCCTGCGGCTCATCGCTGCTGGTGCTACTAACAAACAAATCAGCCAGAAGCTGTTCATTAGCGAAGCCACGGTCAAAAGAGAGACCAATGTCATTTTTGAAAAATTAGATGCCACTGACAGAGCACAGGCAGTGGCTGAAGCCTATCGACGAAACATCCTTTAACTTCCCGCCCCACGAAGCCAGCGGCATTTCATAAGAAAGCCCCGTGCGGGGCTTTCTTGCTTCCGCTCTAAGCAGTGTGCTAACCACCTTACACCGCTAACTTTTCTGCTCACAAAACATTAGCTTTTTGGTCGCTCTTTTGTTGCCTTTTTAGCACTTCCAGCTAAGTAGCTCAAGCTGTCACAATAGTTACGAGCATTCTGAAAAAGCGGGGTACAGCGATGGATATTGCGCTCCATAGACATTCGTCTAATTTTGTTCGCAGCGACAATCCTGATAGCGCCATACGCGTCATGCTCGTCGAAGCAAGGCAAGCGATGAGAGAAGGCTTAAGACAGATGCTCGAGGGCGAAAACGACATCGAGGTAGTAGCTGAGGTGCCCGATAGCCAGACCGCACTTAACCAGGCCAAGACTCTCGCACCCGACGCGATCATCATCGATGTTGAGCCGGAAGTTGACCACGCCCCTGAAAAAGTGGAGCGCCTCAGGAGAATGATACGGCCGCTCAGAAAAGTCGCCGAGCAAGCCAATATTATCGTGCTCAGTGATAACCATGAACTACTGGCACCGGCAATTGCCAGCGGCGTATCGGGTTACCTGACAAAAAGCATCAGTCGCGATGAACTTGCCGCAGCGGTGCGCATAACTAACCTATGGCGGCTGGTGCTCTTCTCTAATCAACGAAATTTCACTCTGGTCAAAATTTAGACCTTACCGAACATTAATAAAAAGGAGGTGAGAGCAGGAAAATGTAGAACGGCAAAAATACACTGGAATGGCATCACGCCATCACAGACCTGAAGAAAGGAGGTAACAAGTGTACAAACTGTTAAGGGCTATCTCAAGACTGCACAGGGGAGAACGAGGCATGACAGGACTGGAGACAGCGATTATACTCATCGCTTTCGTCACTGTAGCTGCTGTGTTCGGCTATGCCGTGCTGAGCGCCGGCCTCTTCTCCGCAGAGAGAGGTAAAGAGGTCATCTTCGCCGGTGTCGAGCAAGCGAAGACCAACCTTGAGGTGTCCGGCTCGGTTATCGGCTATGCCAATAACTCGACCCAGGAACTTACCAAGATTCTGGTGACGGTGAAAAATGCAGTCGCTGGCAACCCCATCGACATGACTCCAAACTGGGGCGACACCCTGGGGCAGAACAAGACCGTCATTAGCTTCAAGACTGCCACCGAATACCTGCCGAACATAGCCTGGAATGTGACACCCGTGGGAGCAGCTGACGATGATTACCTGCTCGAAGTGGGTGAGCAATTCCAGATTGAAATCGACCTCACCAACCTCGATGGAGAAGGCAACGGTTTAGCCACACCGCTCGGACCCAACGACAAGTTCTCCCTCCAAGTGAAGCCGGCACTCGGCTCCACCATCATCGTGCAGCGGACACTGCCCGCCGAGCTGGATGACGTCATGGATCTGTACTAAAAAGCAGCCGCTTCGGTGAGGCACTGTCCTGAATAGAAGTTCCTCGGGCATCCTCACTGCGGTGGGGATGCCCGAGGAACAAAAAGGGGACCTCAAATGGGACTGGAACAGAGGATAGCTGCTCTAGAAGACGAAATCAAAGTCCTGAAGAACGAAATAAAGGCGGTTCTTCTGGACATAAGAGAGCATTATCTCCATCTGAGCAATCCCTTCACCTCTCTAAATACCATTAGAGTCCCCAGCGGAGACGACAATGGTGACCTAGCAGGCGAACAAGACGGATACCTGATAACAGAACAGGGCAGGGGCACCACAAAAGGTAGCAAGTTTCCGGAGCAACCTAGACCGAGTGAAACAAAAGGAGAGCCGCCCTCTGTAAACCAGTATCAGTTTGTGACCGCTGAACCATCGCCTTCGGACCTAGAACTGTTCCAGTCCATCGACGACAATCCAGCACCAGCAAAGCCGAAAAAACAATCGGCTAAACAACCTCGCGAGAGCAACTTCGACATCGTAATAATTGCCGGACTAACTCAATGGGTTGACCAGGCAACAGCCACTCTAGGAAAAGAAAGAGCTGAAGCCCTTGTTGAAATAGCATATACCCTGCGCCACTTCTCCACCGAAATAAGGGACGCGCTGGTCAGGCTGATACGGCTTTCGCCGCGTGAAAATGGCACGAATAGTAGAGTGATAAGTGCCAAAGACTATCTGGCAGTCCTTGCCCAGCTAGATAACCTGCTGGCGAGTGAGCACCACGAAAATGCATTGCTCTCCATCCTCACCATGATGAAGGAGACCACAGATGGATAAGGCACTGGTAACCATCCTGCTCATCATAGCCGGTGTTGTCTGTACCATGGTGATAGTCAACGCGGTATATCCGTTGATAACCGGCACCAGCGGAGCACTGACTGATGCCGTGCAGAGAATAGATGACCGCATCAGAAGTAACATTGAGATCATCGAAATTGCCCCTAATGGCACAGACGTCTACATCTGGGTAAAAAATATAGGTGCATCGACCATCGGTGCTATCGAAAGAAGCGATATCTTCTTTGGTCCCGAAGGTAACTTTGCCAGAATACCTTTTGGCAGCGTCGGCTCACCGCTCCCGTACTGGGAGTATACGCTCGAGGACGGTAGCGACGTGTGGAAACCGTCTTCGACTCTGAGGATTATCGTCCATTTACAGCAAGCTCCGTCGGGCACACACTTCGTGAAAGTGGTTACGCATAATGGAATATCGGACTGGCAGCTATTTAGCATGTAATCAGAAATTATGGAGAACCTGGTAATAACGCTAGCGTGTATAAGCTTAATACTTTTCGGTACAGCAACTGTGATGATGGTCTCATTGCACTCAGTGGACGAAATCTGCCATTCGTGGAGCGGCACCCAGAAACTGGCGGAGGAAAGGTCCCTTACCAGAATAACAGCGATGAGCGCCGAAACCGGTATACAGGGTGACCAGGTGACTATAACTCTGCTAAACCAGGGGAATATCTCCTTGTCTCAATTTGCCAAATGGGACGTGTTCCTAAGATATGGAGATGGAAACACAATCCGATTACCATACAGCCAAACGTCGCCAGGCTGGAGCGTTTCTGGCATACTGTATCATGGCCTGCCCGAGACCATTCAGCCCGGCATCCTCGACCCCGGAGAAGAAATCGCTATCCTTTTACGTCTCTCCACCCCTATAAGCGAAAACGTCACCAACCTGGCGACTATTTCGACGTATAACGGGGTGATCACCAAAATACTATTCAGGAGATAACAGTTGCCGCCGGTAGATAATGAACCAAAGAAAGAACTCACCGTATCAACAGGACAGGGCGAGATAGACAAAAGACTTGGCGGTGGTATACCCATGGGTTCGCTCGTGCTTATTGAGGGACAATCAGACTCGGGTAAGTCCGTGCTTGTGCAGCAAATGACCTGGGCTTCCCTCCAGAACAATCTAAGGGTTTTGGTTTACACCACCGAAAATACTGTAAGAAGTTTAGACAAGCAGATGGAAAGCTTGGGATTGAGCATTACCGACTATATCCTGCTCGGCTGGGTCAAGATATTCCAAGTAAAGTCCACCACCAGCATTCAGGACAATGCTTTCAGTACCATCGTAAGAGGTATCGAAACACACCCCGAATACAAAGTTGTAGTCGTAGACGCTGTCACGCCATTCATAGCACATAGCCCCACAGAAGAAATCATTCGCTACTTCGAGGCATGCAAAAGCTTGTGTGACACAGGAAAGACAATCCTAAATGTGGCTCACACTTACGCCTTCGATGAACAGCTACTTATACGAATAGGCTCAGTCTGCGACGCCCATTTACGTCTACGGATTGAAGAGGTGGGTGAAAAAATGGTCAAAGTGCTCGAGGTAGCAAAAATAAGGGGTGCAGACAAGAATACCGGGAACATTGTTAGTTTTGATGTAGAACCCGGAATGGGGCTCAAAGTGTTGCCTATGGGCAGGGCCAAAGCTTAAGGAGGCATCCTGTGCCGCAGATAGTATTGCCATTTGAAATCAAGAAGGATAAGCAGAGGGATACAGCCGCTTTCAGAGCGAGTATCCAGCAAAGCCTGCCTCCCGATTTTCAGGAGGTGACCAGGAAACACCCGTTCCTCCTCAAGTACCTTTGCATGCTGCCTCTCAAAGAAATAGGTTTGCCCACCTATTGCGCAAAGCTTGATAGAAAAATGTCCGAAATACGCAGGCCGAACATAATTTATCCTGTGAAAGGTGGCACTTTTGTACATGTCCTCTATGACCCCGATGATGCCCGTAGCCACTATATCATCATCGAGCCGACCCTTAACGAAAATCTGGAGCCCCTTCTCCAGGAGCTGGAACTAAAGATGCTCAACATGTCAGATATGCTAATGGCGACCAAAAGCGATGACGAGGAGTCCAAGAAAGCCGCTTTCCTTCGTCTGGTGGATGAGCTGTGCGAGGTCAAAACGAGCGCACCTACACCAAGCACATCCGCAAAGAGCAACAAGAAGAACGGTAAACTACCACTCAATCCCAAAGAGCTGAAAAGTCTGCTTACGAGGAAGGTTGACAAGATAGTGGTGACCCCACATCAGCTCCAATGCCTTAAATATTTGATTATCAGGGACAAACTCGGCCTGGGAATAATAGAGCCCTTGGTGCGAGATACTTATTTGGAAGACATTAGCTGTAGTGGCATGGGCACAATTTATGTGGAGCATAAGATCTTCCACAGTCTGAAGACCACAATATCATTTCCCAGCCACGAAGAACTGGACATTTTCGTCATGCGCCTCTCCGAGCGTATGAAGAAACCGGTCAGCATCCACAATCCCATTTGCGATGCCACCCTGCCGGACGGCTCCAGAATAAACATAGTGTATGGGAAGGACATTTCCAAGCGTGGCTCCAACTTCACCATACGCCGCTTCAGCGAGACCCCACTCTCAGTGCTAGAGCTCATCGAGATGGGGACGCTCGACTACAACATGGCCGGTTACCTGGCAGTAATGATAGGCGAGGGTATGAATACCTTCGTCTGTGGTGAGACGGCATCAGGAAAGACAACCACTCTTAACGCCTTGACCACCTTCATTCATCCCAATGCCAAAATAGTGAGCATAGAGGATACTCCAGAGCTCCAGGTACCACACAAGAACTGGATAAGAGAGGTAACGTCAGCCAAAGAAGGCAGTGAAAGTGGTGTTACCATGTTTGACCTACTCAAGGCCGCACTAAGACAGCGCCCTAACTTCATTATAGTGGGCGAGATCCGCGGTGCCGAAGGTGCCATAGCTTTTCAAGCCATGCAGACCGGCCATTCGGTGATGGCAACTTTCCACGCTGCCTCGGTGGAAAGACTTATACAACGCTTGACCGGAAACCCTATAAATGTCCCAAAAACTTACATGGACAACCTGAACTTAGTGGTTATCCAGAGCGCCGTCAAACTGCCATCAGGCAAGATAGGACGCAGAATGACCAGCATATGCGAAATTGTAGGCTATGATCCGGTAAACCAATCTTTCTCCTTCGTCGAGGTATTCCGTTGGGATTCTGTAAACGACTCTTTTATCTTCAGTGGGTTCGGCAATAGTTACCTGATGGAGTACAAGATAGCACCTAAGCTGGGGATACCCCAGTTTCAGAAAAAGAAAATTTATGCCGAAATTGATCGCAGGGCTAAAGTGTTGGAAAAACTGCATAAGCAAGGGGTGACCAACTTCTATGAACTTCTCCGTATTCTTGCCAAAGCTAAGAACGAGGGACTCTTCTAAAGCCAGGGCGGCGAAGAGCATCACTCCTAGAAAGGAGTCTGTCAATACCGAACTCCTGGGCATAGACCTGCTCTGTCACCTGACCTATATGGCAGCAATCTCCACATCAAAACTGCCCCGCCATATAATCTTCGAGTATGCCTCTAAGCTACCCTATATGTCATCTCGATACATACGGGATATTACTTTCCTGGCACACCAGTTAAACTACGATTACCCTGAAGCCTGCCGCATGGTAGGACAAAAGGCTAAAGAACCTGAGGTACGAGCGCTACTGTTGAGGATGTCAAACTCCTTTTCCTCGGGTGAGAATGAAGAGGAATTACTCGCTCGCGAAGCCTCCATTGCCGGTGAAATATACTCGGAGCAGTACGACCGCAGTGTGGAGAGCCTGAAAAAGTGGACAGATGCTTACACAGCACTCATCCTTTCCGCCGCCCTAGTCGTGGTCATCTGCATAGTCTCAATGCTTATCTTCCCCATGGACAAAAATGCCATAGCTGTACTTACCTGGTTCATGCTGGTAGCTATAATGGCTGGCGGCTGGATACTGTACCGTGCCTCACCAAAAGAGATCAAAACACACTCCCTCGAGGTTAAATCGCCGGAGCAAGAGATTGGTTTCAAACTGTTCAAAGTGGCTGTGCCTCTAGCTGGCATCGTTGGGCTGGTATGTCTGATAACAGGAGCACCGCTGGGTCTCACTATGCTACTGCTGGCCGCCTTGCTTTTTCCCCCAGGCCTGGCACTGTTTATTGATGACCGGAAAATAGACAAAAGGGACGCCGAGATAGGCAGTTTTCTACGTTCGTTAGGCAGCATCAGCAAAGCTATAGGAGCCACCGTAGCTGAGACTTTGGATAGGCTGGACTATAACGCCCTCCATTCCCTCAAGCGCTTGGCTCAGAAATTGCGAGCTTCATTGAGTTTTGGCATTACACCACAACTGTGCTGGCAAAGGTTCGTCGGGGAAGCAGGAAGCGAGACCATCCATCGCAGTGTACGCACCTTCTATGATGGTATCGAGCTGGGCGGAGACCCAGAGATAATCGGCACCCAATGTGCCGACCTCGCCATGAAAATTTCCCTACTACGAGAAAAAAGAAAGGCGGTCGCCGCAAGCTTCTCCTACCTTTGCATAGTAATGCATGCAGCAATAGTGGCACTCCTCGTCGGTATTTACCAGGTGGTCTTCAAATTCTCCGAGGCATTGCAGAACACCGGTGGGTCAGGAGCCCTCGAAGGGATTACCGGACTTCCAGTGTTCCAGCTTATCCAAGATACTAGCCAGCTTTCGCAGCTTAAACTTATGACTACTGCCCTGATAATCGTGCTCACGCTAGTAAACCCGGCAGCCATAAAGTTTGTGGAAGGAGGTCACAATTACAAGTACCTATTCTATCTCAGCATAACTCTGGCGATCTCGGGGCTCTGTCTGTTAGTCGTGCCCCCGATGGTCTCTGGTGTGTTTGGTTTCGTGTCGATTATTAAGTGAGGCTCACCTTATGGATTTCTGGCAGTTCGGTATCTACATAGTGATACTAAGCGGGGCTACCAGCCTCGTAATCATGACCATCATCCTTATAATACGAAAAATGAACGAGGGTAAACCTTCTCACGAGAGATACAAAAGCAAAGCGACCGCAACCGCGTGGGCACATAGACCACCTGCAAAGAGCACGGTGATACCTCAAACTCCACCCAAACTAGGTACCACGGAACAAGATAAAGTGAGCAACGAACAAGTAGAACCGGGGCTCACGTCACAAGATAGTGAGCTTAATATCACCGAAGAAGCATCGTTCACAAGCCCGCTCAGCGTTCTGGAAACAACAGAGCTAACCGAGCCAGCAGCGACGGCAACATTAGAGCAAACAGAAACAAACAGCACATTCGTGACGGAACCAGCAGGCGTGATAGCAGAAGATGATAGACAAGCAAACGAAGAGCCCGACCTTACAGAAAATGACCCTGATGACCCATTAAGCATATTCCAGATGGAGGACGCCCAAGAAAACCCTATCTCCGAACTCAGTGCCTCGCTTCCTGATATCGATGTATCAAGTTTGCTCAGAGAAGGTAAGGAGATACTGAGAATCCTAGGAATTGAAACGCAAGAGCATTAAGCACCAGGGGGTTACTATGAGCACAGCAGATATTTTCAAACAAAAGAGCTCGCCGTTAAACGTCAAAAGGGGTCTCCTGTCAGGAGAAGACTGTTGCAACAAACGTTTCACGCTCCGGACTATCGCGCGTGGTTTTGTATCTCATTTGTTCCCCGCAATGCTGTTGACAGCCCTGCTATCCCCTACCAGCGCAGTGTCAGCCGACGACAAACCGCGCATCACTATACTACCGGGACAAGGTCCGGTAGGAACTGAGGTCATCGCACAGATATCAGGCTTTCCGGCCAAGACAGGGATACTAATCGCCGCGCGAGAAAAGACTTGCATCGTCCAGAAGACGGTCACGGATAACGATGGGGTTGCCCTAGTAACCTTCAAAATAACCGAGCAACCGGCAGGCTGGTGCCAAATATGGGCTTATGACGAGACAAATGTGGCATGGGTGATGTTCACCGTTGTACCCTCAGTCGAACTAAGCAAGACATCCGGATACGTTGGTGAAGAAGTTTCCGTTAATGCCTACGGCTTGGCCGAAAAGAGAGAAGTGACTGTGTATTTCGACGGCAAAAAAGTGGCAACCGGGCAGACAAATGAAAAGGGCACGGTAAGCAATTTGACCTTCAAAGTGCCAAAAAGCTGCCGAGGTAAGCATGCCATAACAGTCGACGATGGTAAGAACGAAAGCCAGGAAGTCTCGTTCCTGGTACACCAGAAGTTCACTCTGGCACCTAAAAGCGGACCACCCGGTACCGAGGTCACCCTTTCTGGCACTGGATTTGCTGCTTCGGCCGATGTAATCATATACTTCGATGACAAAGATATCACCCTGGCCACCACAGACGACACAGGCAGCTTCACCACCACCTTCAGGGTACCCAAGGCCGCTGGAGGAATGCACAGCATTAAGGCTGACGATGGCGTCAATCGCTACTACGAAGACTTTGCTATCGAACCCGCAATAGCGCTTAACCCCAGAGAAGGTGCTATCGGCGAAAAGGTGGTTATCGAGGGCACCGGCTTCAACCCCAACACACCGATAGCCGTCAGTTTCGACAACAAGAAAATCGGGACCGCCACCTCTAACAGCGAAGGTTCATTCATCTTCACCTTTAATGTGCCCTCATGCCTCCACGGGGAACGGACAATTACAGTATCAGACACCTCTACCACTAAGCAGGCTAAATTCATAGTGGAATCTACACCACCCCCCGTACCTCGCCTGCTTAGCCCATCAGCAGGCTCACGCCTCACTAGCGTAGCTACTTTCGAATGGGAAGAGGTCACAGACCCCAGCGGTGTCAAGTATGTCATTGAGATAGCTACAGACACGGACTTTTCGAATGTACTCATCTCCGCAAAAAACCTGACTACACCCCGACTCACACTTTCACAGGAGCAACAAAAGCTGCTCAAACCAGCCAGGACCCCATACTTCTGGCGCGTGAGGGCTATAGATGGTGCTTTCAATTCGAGCAATTGGGCTGAGGCAAAATCGTTTTTCGTCGGGGCCACTGTATCAACTGTGGTGAAAAATATGCCTCCTTGGGTAACATATTCCCTACTGGGATTACTTTTCGCTCTGATTGCCACTTTCTTCTACTATCTCGGCTACATCAGAAACCAGAGGCAAAGCGACTATGACAGAGAACCGGCCCCTGAAGAACAAACCTTCCAGTGGGAACAGTATGACGAGGTCAACTACACCGACAGCAAGAAGATAGGTTACAAATAAACTGAAAAGGAGTCAGCGATGACAACCACACGTATCCACCGCAGAATAAAAATTGAGTCCCGGCAATTGAAATGGCTCATCCTAGCGATGGCTGGGGCCGTCTTGGCAGCAATACAGATAATGAACTGCGTCTTCTCAGGAAAAGAACCAATTCATGGTGTGTTTGATTGGGCCTTCGCCATGGCAATAATTGCGGCGCTTGTAATCTTCAGTTTTCGTTATTTGGACAAAATCCAGGAAGAACTGTTGACTAAAGAACAGGAAGCCACTGAATCCAGAAGAAGTCTGCAACATATCATCGATAACACCGAGGACGCAATACTGGTGTTCGACAAATCGGGAAATTGCACCTTCGCCAACAGGGCTCTAGAAAAAATGAGCGGCTATTCCGTGGAAAAGCTCACCACAATGAACCTGCGCGAAATTCTCACGCCTGACGACTATCGGTTCCTTATGGATAAGACACAAAACAGCTCTCTAGATGGAATGGCTACCTACGACAATTTTTTCTGTGTCCTTCAGCAACAGCATGGAGGGAAGATACCAGTAAGAATGCACCTTATGCCACTGAAAAACAGAAGCGGCAATATATCTGGCTTCGAAGCTGTCATCCGCGAGGTTAGAGAGCAGCACTACGAGACAGAAAGAACCCGCCAGGAAAGAGAACGTTGTCTTAGGGCAGTTGCTAAGGTGGGTCATATTATGCTTGCTTCACAAACTGAGATCCCCTACGAGCAGGTACTGGAACTGCTGGGCAGAGCGATAGAAGCTACCAGCGCCAGCATAACCCTCCGCAATGGCAACTCAGCAGACAGACCGACTAAAATAGCCGTCTGGCAAAACCCTGAATTCTCTGTCGAGACACCTGCGGGAGCCCCACCCTACACCACCCCCGAAATGGATGCCCGCCAAACAGAGCAAGGTCACACCCTTTACCTGCCAACAAGTTACGGACACCACGGCCGTCCAGCGCTTATCTTACCTCTTGTCACCTCACACGGCCCACTGGGGTTCATAACTTTTTGCAAGCAACCGGGAGACGGGGAATGGAACTCGCTCCACATAAATCTCCTCCAGACCGCAGCGAGCATGCTCGCTGGGGCCATCGAGCGCCAACAGGCAAACAAGCTGCTTAAACAGCACTTCGTCTATCTGGCACGGGCAATGGCTGGCTCAATTTCCTTTATCGATCCCTACACAGCAAGTCACCAAGAAAGGGTAGCCAGAATGGCCCATGAGATAGGCACCAGGCTGGGGCTCAACAACGAGCAATGCGAATGGTTGTATTTCGGTGGTCTGCTTCACGATATAGGCAAGGCCGCCATTCCAGTGTCAATCCTTTCCAAACCGGGAAAACTGGAGACCGAAGAATGGATCCTAATCAAATCACACGTGAAGCGTGGTTGCCAGCTCCTCGAGGAAATCGAGCTTCCTGAAATAGTGATAAAAATGGTGTTACAACATCACGAACGACTCGATGGCTCAGGATACCCCAACGGTGTCTCCGGCGATGAAATTTGCCTAGAAGCACGCATCCTCGGTGTCTGCGACGTGGTAGAGGCCATGAGTTCACACAGACCCTACCGTCCTGCTTTACCCTTAGATCAAATAATCTCGGAGCTGAAGACAAATCAGGGGACGAAATATGACACGCAAATAACAGAGCTCGTGCTCGATCTGATAAGCTCAAACAGCAGCTTTCTCAGGAATGACTCTTCCTTTCAGGCACCGATAAAGATAACCCAAAGTAAGACAGCTTGAAGCCATGAAATGGCGCTTGTAAGAGTATTAGCGCTTTGCTGATATCTCTCGATAGGCAGCAATGGCGAATGCTACTGCCATAAGTCCAAATGCCACAGCAATAAGAGGAGTACCTTGAAACATAGCACCTGCTATGGCACCGAAAAGAGCTGCTACTGTGGCTACTGACCAGATCACCGCCATTTTTACAACTTGACCTCCTCTCGATCATCTGCAGCACCAGGTACTTCTAGGTGATACTGTGCTGCAATGCTATGCTTGGTTCCAGTATACACTAATTCGCTGGGTTACGCTAGGTATTGTGACGTAAATACTTGTTTACACGTAGCCAGCCAAGGGGAATTTTTTAATCACCCGGTAAAGAGCGTCAACGACTTGACGGTCATAAAGAATGCCATCATGCTCTACAATTTCCTCCAGTGCTTCCCCCACCGTTCTCGCCGGGCGGTAAGGGCGATGAGAAATCATGGACTCAAAGACATCGACGACGGCCAGTATCCTCGCCTCAATCATGATATCGTCCCCTCGCAGCCCGGAAGGATAGCCACTACCATCCAGCCTCTCGTGGTGGTACAGCACCACCTCCGCGACAGGCCAATCGAATTCCAGGTTCCTGAGTACCTCGTAACCTACCCGGGGATGAGACTTGATAACGCTGAACTCCTCGGCACTCAATCTGCCTGACTTGTTTAGAATCTCACCCGGAAGGGTTATTTTGCCTATATCATGCACTGCTCCCATTACACAGAGGCCACCGCTTTGCCACTCGCTCAGTCCCATTTCTTTACTCACAACATAGGCCAGCTGGGCCACCCTTAACTGATGCTCAGCAGTATAGGGGTCTTTCTTCTCACACAAGGTGATCATCGCCCAGACCGCCTTGTTCGACACCGTCTGTTGAACTACAAATTCTGACCACATTTCAGCTTGCAAAACCAGAGGCCTCCCATCCCGGTAAACACCATCGTCGGTTCTGCTCCCTTGTCCGTGTCCGCTTACAAGTCCACTGGAGAAACGCTTCAGTTAAAACACGGTTTAATCGTTTAAGAATAACGGCTCGAGAGTTCGATAACACAAATTAGTTCAACGCTTTAATATAGCTGCCAACTTTCGTTCCACTGCAGTGCCAGACTGGACTCCGCTACTACCTCGCCATCCACCGAGTCCCCCACCACCACTATAATAGCTAAGCCCGACCTACTCAGTTCTTCTTTTTTCTGGTGGGCACAAGCCCGGGGACAGCCGCAAAGGAGGACCACTGCGTCAATAGCCGCCTCAGACAGTGGCACAATTGCGAAATTTCCACTCTCTTCGGCCACAGCCCGAAGATGGCGAACTATTCTGCCCAAGTCCACATAGGGATTGCAGCAGCCGCAAAACTTCAGAGCTACTCCAGGCTTATGACTTTGCTGTGCCACTGCTAGAAAACGAACAAGGGGTGTTCACCAATCTTCGCCAGCTTCTGAGCTAGACGCTTCTTGTGTTCTAAATTGGCACGCCTTTCTATCATAATCCGCTGCGCCTGTGGCGAGCCAGCGCCGTGCATCGACTCCACCAGCGCCGTACCACAGGTCATGGATTCGAGCAAGCGGATAAGTCTTA
>Ga0315298_1004815_pt1 | contig 19738 bp, 21 predicted proteins | sample WHS_1_MG_FD_203077 | JGI IMG/M metagenome (GOLD analysis project Ga0315298, IMG submission 203077) | Extremophilic microbial mat communities from Washburn Hot Springs, YNP, Wyoming, USA - WHS_1_MG | ecosystem: Environmental > Aquatic > Thermal springs > Hot (42-90C) | place: USA: Wyoming...
CGACCATTTAAAAAAAGGACTTACGGCCTCGGGAATCCTCTGGACCTTCACCACCACCTATGCGGAATTCTGGCATCCCTTAACGTGGCTTTCGCTCCTTATCGATTACCAACTCTATGGCCGATGGGCCGGGGGCTATCATCTCACAAACGTTTTTCTCCATCTGGTCAATACCTTGCTTCTGTTTATCCTTTTCCAAAAAATGACCGAAAGCCCATTAAAATCTTTTATCCTTTCCGCCCTTTTTGCCCTTCACCCTTTACATGTGGAACCCGTGGCCTGGATATCAGCAAGGAAGGACGTCTTAAGCACCCTTTTTTTCATGCTTACCCTCCTTACGTATGTACGTTACACGAAAAGCCCCTCTTCCTGGCACTTGCTCCTTTCCCTTTTCTTCTACCTCCTCGGGTTGATGGGGAAACCTATGGTGGTAACCCTTCCCTTTTTGATGATGCTCCTCGATTTCTGGCCCCTCAGGCGTCTCTATCCCACGGAGCCCCTTAAGGACACAAAAAAAGGGAAAAAGACCAAAGCCCCCTCATCCTCAACTCTCAATATTACTTTACAGGAGGGGCTTATCAGGTCACTGAAAGAAAAAATACCCTTTTTTGCCCTCACTGCCGTTATGAGTATCGTCGCCTATATGGCTCAGAGGAAGGAGCCCATAAAGGCTTTTCCCTTTATGGCACGGCTGGCCAATGCCTTTATCTCTTACGTAACCTACCTGGTAAAGACGGCTTTCCCCTTTGACCTTGCCGTCTTTTACCCCTTCCCCACGGATATCTCCTACTTAAAGGCTACCCTTTGTGCCGTTATCGTCATCGCCATTAGCCTGTTTCTCCTCTTTCGGGCTAAAAGATTTTCACCCCTTTTCGTAGGCTGGTTCTGGTATGTGGGTACCCTTTTCCCCGTTATTGGCATCGTCCAGGTGGGGAAACATGCCCTTGCCGACCGCTATACATACATACCCCTAATCGGCATTTTCCTTGCCCTTATTTACGGAACGCCTCCCTTCTGGGAAAAACGGAGATACTCAAAGATTGTCGTCTCTGTCGCTATCATCTTTTCCCTTTCTTTTTTATCCGTACTTACGTACCGCCAGCTAAGTTACTGGCAAAACGATTTTACCCTTTTCCATCATGCCCTTTCGGTCACAAAGAACAATGCGCTGGCTCACAACAACTTGGGGGCCGCGTATAAAGAAAAGGGGAACCTCACGGAAGCCGAAGCCCGTTACCGGGAGGCTTTGCGCATCGAACCCGATAATTACCTTTATCATATCAATCTGGCCGGAGTCCTCTCAGACTTAGGAGAAGAAAAGGAGGCCCTTTACCATTACCGGGAGGGGCTCAAGCTTAACCCCCGCGATGTAAGGGCACACAATAATTTTGGGATTATCCTCGCCAAGGAGGGGAAAATCGAGGAAGCGATGGAACATTTTGCCACCGCGATAAAGCTCGACCCTACCTATGCGCTGGCCTACGGTAATATGGGCAAGGCCCTGTTTTCCCTGGGAAGGACGGAGGAAGCCATCTTTCACTTCCGCAAGGCCGTAAACTTAGATGCCCACTTCCTCGAAGCCCATTATAACCTGGCTGTATCCCTCCTATCCCTTGCGCTCAGCGAGCTCAACACCGGAAACTATGACCTAAACGATGTGAAAGCGATGGTGGAAGAGGGGATCTACCATCTCGAGGAAACCCTCCGTCTCAAACCCGATTTCCCTCAGGCCTTAAAACACCTGAAAAACGCCCGCACCTTACGGAAAGAATTGGAGAGATAAAGGCTCACCCGGAAGCTTACGACACAGGGCCGTCATACCGTTTCTTCCCCAAGCCAAGCAAGGTAATCAGAACTACCCAGAGCGATAGGAAAGGCGATAATTTCCGGTGTTTCATAGGAGTGACGGTCCTTTATCGCAGCTTCGACATCCGCAAAGAGGGCCCTCCTTGTCTTTATCACCAAGAGCCACTCCCTTTCCTCCTGTACCTTACCCTGCCAGCGAAAGATGCTTAGCTGCGGCCCGAGTACCTGACAGCAGGCGGCAAGTTTTTTCTCCACCAGATGACGGGCAATGCTTAAGGCCTCCTCTTTATTTGCCGTTGTGGTCGTTACTTTAAGGTAGTCATCCATAATTTTCCTCCTTCCTCGTCGCGGCATACATCATAATGGCCGCAGCCTGGGGTAAACTCAAGGAATCACCCAGGCCTACCTTCGGTATATGCCACAGCTCATCAGCCAGGGGAAGCAGTTCCTGGGGCAGGCCGTGACTCTCACTACCCAAAAGGAGCATTACCCTTTCTCCTAAGGGATGGGGAGACTGCCCTCCACGGGGATCACCGGCCACGAGGGAAAAACCCTTTTTTTTCAGTTGGGGGATAACCACGGAAAAATCTACCTCAAAAAAGAAAGAAAGATAAAAGAGGCTCCCCATGGAGGTGCGCACCGCCTTGGGATGGTAGGCATCGGTCGAGCCGGGACTAAGCACAATCTGGGAAAAGCCGAACCAGCAGGCCGAACGCATAATTGCCCCCAGATTGTTAGGGTCTTTGATCCCGTAGAGAAAAAGCAGGCGTCCCGAGTTAGGAAGGGAAGATGGCTTAAGGCGCCTGCATGGGACCACGGCCATGACACCTTCCGGGGTTTTGTCCTGGGTGAGTTTCTTCCATTTGCTTGCCGGGAGGAGATAAATCTGTGCTTTTTTAGACCAGGGCGGAAGGAATGGGGAAAAATTCTCCTTCTTCTCCTCCATAATGAGGATGGCTTCCACCGCCCAGTTTCTGGCCATAAGTTCCCTCACCACCTTTAACCCTTCCGCCAGGAAGAGACCCTCCTTTTTTCTTCCTTTCGGCTGGAGGAGCCCCTGCCAGCGTTTAAGTTGCGTCTGAGTGGGGTTAAAAAAGGTCAGGGCATCGGAGGCAGATTCCCTTTCTTTCATAGAAGCTTCATCAGGTTTTGGGCGGCAATATGGAGTGGGTCCCAGGCCGCACCGAAGGGGGGTGCATAGGCCAAATCGAGAAAGGCAAGGTCATCGATCGTTGCCTGTCGCCATAGGGCAGCAGAAACCACATTGACCCTGCTTACGGCACCCTTCTGGCCCACCGCCTGGCACCCTAAAAGCATCCCCGATCCCTTATCGGCGATGAGTTTTAACGCCACCTGGGTCAGTCCAGGCATGGCAGAACCGATGGCATTCCCCCAGATAAGGGTGCTTACGGGGTCAAAACCCACGGATAGAGCTTCCTTCTCGTCAATACCGGTAGCGGCTGCCTCGAGCTTGAAAAGCTTGAAGGATTGGGCACCGACCACTCCGGGAAAGTACGCCGCCTCTCCGCTTAAGTGGCGACCCAAAAGTCTCCCCTGTTTGTTAGCTACATCCCCCAAGGGCATGTTCACCCATCGCCTGCTTACCCGGTGGAACGTTTCGCTACAATCCCCCACGGCATAGATGCCTGCCACATTCGTCTCCTGATGGAAATTAACGGCCACCGCACCGCTTACACCGAGCCTTATCCCGGCCTCTTTCGCCAGCTCCACCGCCGGTTTCACCCCCAGGGCAAATAACACGAGGTCGCCCGCGATTTCTCCCTCTTCCATCACCAGGACAAGGCTCTTGCCCCTTTTCTCTACACCCAAGACATGGCGTCGAGGGAGAAAATCCACGCCCTGAGCTGTAAGCTCAGCCAGCATTACCTTAGCCAAATCACCATCCCAGCGACTGGCCGGCAGTTCCCCCCGGTGAACGAGGGTAGTCTTGATACCTAAGGTAACAAAGGCTTCGGCCATTTCCAGAGCGATGAAGCCAGCCCCTACAATGAGGGCCGAGCGGCAATTTTTTTCCTTAAGGTAAGCCTTGAGATTTCGGCCGTCGACTAAATTCTTCAAGGTAAAGCAGCCTTCCTCTCCCACGCCGGGAATAGGGGGGAGGAGGGCCTTTGCACCGGTAGCAAAAACAAGATAATCAAAGGGCAAGGATTCCTTTTCCCCTATGTGAACTGCCTTCTTTTCTACGTCAATTCTTGTTACCTTTGTATTTAGGCGCACCTCTATGCCATCCTGGGCAAACCGTTCTGGTGTCCGGGCGATGAGTTTCCCCGCTTCCTTTATTACATCACCGATGTAATAGGGAACGGGTCAGGAAGCGAAGGCCACGAAGGGACCTTCCTCGAGGATGGTAATCACCCAATCCGGGTTTCTCCTCTTTGCCTCCGCCGCCACGGAAGCACCACCGGCACCGCCACCCACGATAAGCAGTCTCTTTCCCATAATTTACCCCCTTACCCATTATTTACCGGCCCTTACAAAAATTAAAGTAAAACCCCCAAAAATCATCAAAAGACAGAGGATTTGCCCCATGCTCAAACCCCACCAGAGGAAACCCAAATGGGCATCGGGTTCCCGAAAAAATTCGAGGAAAAAGCGAAAAATCCCGTAACCTACGATATAGAGTCCCAAAGAAAAACCGGGAAAAGGGCGCCTTTTCCTTACAGCCCAAAGGATAAGAAAAAGGACGACGCCCTCGAAAAAGGCCTCATAGAGCTGGGAGGGATGGCGCAAGGAACTGCCCGGAGCGAGGGGAAAGTACATCCCCCAGGGGGAGCTGGTGATACGGCCGTAGAGTTCACCGTTTAAGAAATTGCCGATGCGGCCAAAGGTGTAGCCTAAGGGAATCGCGGGCGTAAATAAATCGGCAAGTTCCCAGAAATCTATTTTCCGCTTCTCGCAGTAGTAAAGGGCCGCTACGATTACCCCCAGGACGCCACCGTGGTAAGACATACCGCTTATACCCACAAAGGCAAAGTGCGGCCGGAACCGAAAGGGAAGGAAGATCTCTCCGGGATGACGGAGGTAGTAGAGGGGGTTATAAAAGAGCACGTAGCCCAGCCGGGCCCCCAAAATGAGCCCTAAAATGCCCCAGAAGAAGAAATCCTGGATAAGCTCCGGGGTGTAGGGGAATCTTTCCGTTCTTATGCGGTAAGAAACAAGGACATAGGTGAAAAAAAAGGCCACCAGATACATCAGGCTGTAATAGCGTAACTGGAATGTGCCCCACTCGATGATATTGGGATTTACCTGGTAGGGCAAGTGCTGCCAAAGGTTAAGTATTTTTTCCATTGCTCAGTAAGCCTCACCCTTCAGGGCTTCAACGTAAAGCTCTGCCGCAAAAGCTGCCGTGGCACCGTCCCCGCAGGCGGTTACCACCTGGCGCAGGAGTTTACTCGTACAGTCACCGCAGGCAAATATCCCTTTGGTCGATGTCTCCATCCTCTGGTTTACCTTGATATAGCCCCCCTCATCGAGCTTAACGAGGTTTCGGAAGAGCTCCGTATTGGGGGTAAGACCCACAAAGACGAAAATGCCATCGGCCTTGTAGGTCTTTTTTTCGCCCGTAGGTAGATTTTTCACCACAACCCCTTCCACATAATCCTTTCCCACAATCTCCTCCACGACGCTTTCCCAGATAAATTCAATCTTGGGATGGGCAAAGGCCCTCTCCTGGAGAATTTTCGTGGCCCTAAGGCGGTTGCGTCGATGGATTACGGTAACCTTTTCCGCAAATCGGGTAAGAAAGAGGGCCTCCTGGATGGCCGTATCCCCCCCGCCTACGACCATTACCTCCTTATTACGGAAAAAAGGACCGTCACAGGTGGCACAGTAGGAAACCCCTCTGCCTTTCAGCGCCTCCTCACCGGGAACACCCAATTTACGCCAGTTGGCACCGGTGGCAACAATAAGGGCGAGGGATTCAAAGGTCCCCCCGCTGGTCTCCACCTGCCAAGAAGTCGTCTCACCTGCCTTCCGGGGAATGACCTTTACGACATCGGCCTGCTTTACCGACAGGTTAAACTTTTCCCCCTGGGCGCGCATCCGCGATATCAGCTCATACCCTCCTATCCCTTCCGGTATCCCCGGGTAGTTCTCGATGAGGTCCGTTACGGTTATCTGACTTACCGTTGTTGCCCCTTCCAAAAGGAGAGCCTTAAGCGCCGCCCGGGCAGCGTAAATCCCCGCCGTAAAACCGGCCGGTCCACCGCCTATAATGATAACATCGTACATAACCACCTTCCTGCTTTCGTAATTGCCCCTTCTATAATACGATAGGCCGCACCTTGTAAAGCCAAAATCACCTTTTTCCTTTGACGGCAGGATTTATCCATGTTAAGGGGCGCCTATGGATGCTGTCTATCCCTTCCCACCGGTGGAAGCGTTGAAAATACGCGGCGTGGTTCTCATCGTTCACGGTCTTGCCGAACACGGGGGACGTTACACTACTTTTGCCGAAGCGCTGGCAAAAGCGGGTTTTGTTGTCTACGCCCCCGATCTGCCAGGTCATGGGAAGAGCGAACCCGTTTTTGATTTCTTCCATCTCCGTGAATTTTTAAAAAAACAGGGGGACAAAATAAAAAAGGACCATCCCGACCTTCCCTTTTTTCTCTTCGGCCACAGTTTGGGTGCCCTCCTGGTATTGGATTTTATTGCCCACAGGGGGGAAGGGATCAGAGGGGCCATTCTTTCGGGGATGGTGGAGGTTAAACCCTATCTTGCCTGGATGGGTTACTTCGTTGCTTTAGGAGAGGCCTGGCTTAGAGGTTCCAAAAGGGAGAGTCTCTTCACCCATCGCCTCCTCTTTCTCCGTTACTCAAGAGCCATCTCCCCCCGAAGGACGGCCTTCGATTGGTTGAGCCGCGATGAAGAGGAAGTAAAACGATACATAAGCGACCCTACCTGCGGCAAGGCCCTACCCAACGGCTTCTACGTGGGTCTCTTCTCCTTTCTCAAGGGGTTTAAGACAAAGCGTTTGGTCAAAGCGACACCGAAGGACCTCCCCCTGCACTTCATCGGCGGGACTGAAGACCCCGTAGGGGGAAAGACGAGGGCTCTCAAAAAAATCCTCCGGGAATACGAAAAGGCCGGTTTCTCCCGCATAACGGTAAAACTCTATCCCGCCTGTCGTCACGAGCTGCTCCACGAAATCAACCGCGAGAAGGTCATCCACGACCTTGTGGTCTGGTTAGAAAACCTTGCCTCCTAATCAAAAGAGGGGTTCTTTTGCCCTTTTCTCTTTCTCCGCCTTGGCCTTGAGTCTCTCCTCCCGTCTTATCCTGGCTTCCCGATTGCGCCTCTCCTCTTCCTCCGTTTCGAGAATGAGGGGCGGCAGAACGGTAGGTCTGCCGTTCTTGTCGAGGGCCACAAAGGTGAGATAGGCCGTAGCTGTATGCCTACGCTCACCGGTGGTCAAGTTCTCGGCCTCTACCCTCACCCCCACCTCCATGGAGGTGCGCCCCACGAAATTTACACTGGCCATTACGGTAACAAAGTCTCCCACATATACGGGGGTTAGAAAATCAATCCTATCCACCGAGGCGGTAACTACGTTCATCCGGGCATGACGGGTAGCAGCCACACCTGCCGCCGTATCGATGAGACGCATGATGACACCGCCGTGCACGTTACCGGCCGGGTTGGCGTCAAGGGGGTTCATCTGCTGGGCCATGATAACCTTAGTTTCTTTCACGGTCCTTCCTTCCATAGCCTATCCTCCCAATTTTTATGGCTAAATACACGATCACCATTGTTAGAATTCCCACCGTGGCAAAAACAGCAAGAGAAGTCAGACCAGAACCGCAGATGAGCACTTTAGGATTTAGACTTGGATGTGCCTTAGCCCTTCCTTCTACGTGCCGGTAACGCTCCGGCACATCAGGAATGCCGTCACCGTCGGTATCGCTCAGGCTTCGGAGATACGCCACAAACCCCAACCATTCCTTCAATTCCCGCCCATCGGCTAATCTTATAGGGATGATTTCTTTCAGGGGTTTGCCGAATCTGTCTTTAGGTACGATATCAAGGAGATGGTAGGAGTAGCTGCCTACCACCTGCAAAAAAGCGGCATTGTAAAGATTGGCCGCCACGCGATAGAGCCTTCTGTTGCGCGAGGAATAATCGAGGGGCCTATTGTCTAGCCAGATACCGACGACCCGGTCGCAGGGAAGTCGGTAGGGATTGTAGGTAAACTTCAGCCCGGAAACGGCAAGGAAATAATCATCACCCTTCATAGGGGCTATGCTCGTGGCTATCTCGAGCACCTTCTTTATCTCGGATGCAGTCAAATAACAGGAAGCGATGGGGTAACCGATGGTGCCGTCTTTGCCTATCCCTAAGGGTAAACTCCGGAAGGCATCAGCGATGGTGATTAATCCTTTCTTTAGCCCATCGCGGATGACACCGTTTGACTGGATGTAGAAAACTACCTTGCTTGCGGGGTCGCTCGGGTCATAGACATGGTAATTGACATACCAGAGCAGGGCATCGGCAATTAAATTCCCTAAGTTCGACTCCCCCTTGCGATGTATGAGGTCGAAAGGCGTTGCAGCAATTACCTGGCCGTAGGAGAGACCGAAAGATTCTAAAAAAAGCCTATCGACACTTTCTTTTGCCGCGTCAATTTCCCTTTCCACCGCGCTCATCGGTTCAATACTTTCGTCGATGCGGCGCAGTCGGTAACCAACTAACCGAAAACGACTACCTACCTGCTCCAGGTCAAGGATTCCCAGGTACGCACCGTAACTTCCTGCCTCCACTACAGGCACACCGCCTGCAACGATGGGTGTAATCAACCGGACATGGCCATGGGCAGCAATGATTAAATCTATCCTATCCACTTTTCGAGCCAGACTCTCTGCCTCCGCGAGACCTCCGTGGAAAAGCCCGATTACCATATCTACCCTTTTGACTTCCCTAAGATATTTCACCAACCAGTGGGCAGTGGCCACCGGGTCTGTAAAACGCACCGGTCGGGCAAAGGGAGCGGCTTCGGCGGCATCGACACCCATCAGGGCAAAAAGGCCAATCCTCAGTCCCCCCTTCTGCAGGACAACAAAGGGCCGCACGACCTCCGCCCGATAGAGGGCAGCAAGTGCGTCATCTCCCGGATCATGGCCATCAAAGCGGATATTTGCAAGGAGGGGCACGGGTAGGGCGTTTTTCTCCTTTGCCCGGATAAGTACCGATGCGAGTCCCTCCGGTCTTAAATCGAACTCGTGATTGCCTATGGCCACGGCCTCGTAACCCATCTTCTTCATCAGGGTGAGTTCTATCGCCTCTTCGCGGCTTATGGTATGGAAAAGGGTACCCATAAGGAAATCACCCCCATCGACGATAAGGCAAGGGTTTGGCCGCTTTTTTCTTTCTTCCTCTATGGCCTGGGCCAGTCGGGCAACCCCACCTACCGGTTTTGATTCGCTCCCCGTACCTGTGAGGTGAGAATGGAGGTCGCTAGTAAAGAGTATGGTGATCCGTTCCCCTCCGTAGGCTGGGGCAAGGTGAAAAAGTATAAAAAAGAAAATCCAGCATGACCGTTTCATGGCCCCTACATAGGTGATTACTATTCACAATTCAATAAGAAAATGATATTTAAATGGTCAATTCCTCGTGGAGGTTTCCCTCTGAAGATCCGCCATTTGGTTATCGTGCCTTTACTTTTACTGCTCGCCCTTAGTGCCTTCCTCTACTGGAGAAAAGGTCAAAGCCCCACAAAGGTTTTGTTTTATTCGGGCACAATCGAAGCTACCGAGGCGAATCTTGCCTTTCAAGTTGCGGGAAGGGTTACCCGGGTATTCGTTAAGGAGGGAATGGCCGTAAAGAGAGGGGATCCCCTGGCCGAACTTGAACGGAGGGAATTCGAAGCCCGTGTCGATGCCGTCCGGGCCGAGCTGGGGCGATTGCAAACCTTAAGAACACAGCTTCAAACCAATTTCACCCTGCTCAGCAAGACCTTGCCCCTCGAGGTGGCAAGGGCAGAGGCCAATGTGGCCGCTCTAAAGTCGCAACTACGGGAGTTGGAGGCGGGAAACAGACCCCAGGAGGTGGAAAGGGCGCGTCAGGCCATGCTGGCGGGAGTTGCCGTCCTGGAGGAAGCGAAGAAGGATAACCTCCGGTACGAGCAACTCTTCAAAAAGGGACTCGTCTCCGAGAAAGAATGGGATACGGCAAGGCTTAAATACGAAACGGCGCTCAGAGACTACGAACAGCGGAAGGAAACATACGAGGTACTGAAGGAAGGTAGCCGACAGGAACAGATTGAGATGGCACGGGCCCGTCTTCGGGAAGGTGAGTTAGCCCTTAATGTGGCCAGGAGCAATCTAAAACGCCTGGATATGGCTGCCCTCGAGGTGGAAGCAATCCGGAGGCAGGAGGAAGCAGCCAGGGCGGAGCTCATCCAGAGGGAAGAACAGCTATCCCAGACGCGACTTACCGCTCCCTTTGACGGTATCATCACCACAAGGTCGATCGAGCCGGGCGAGGTGGTGACCCCAAACCGTTATGTCTTTTCCCTGGCTGACCTTAACCGGGTGGAGCTAAAAATCTTTGTGGAAGAAACGACCATAGGAAGGATAAAGCCCGGCCAACGGGCCGAGGTTACCGTAGATACCTTTCCCGGCAAGGTCTACCATGGTTTCGTTTCCTATATTTCGCCCGAAGCTGAGTTTACGCCGAAATACATCCAGACCCGTAAGGAAAGGGTCAATCTGGTCTATCTGGTGAAAATCACCGTACCAAACCCCCAAAAAGAATTAAAACCGGGAATGCCCGCCGATGCCCGTCTCGAATGATAGATACCTTGAAGTAAAGGATGTTTCCTTCCAATTCGGTACCCTTGTCGCCGTTAAAAATGTAAGCTTCACCCTGTCCCGGGGCGAGATTGCGGGAATCATGGGCTCCGACGGGGCAGGAAAATCAACCCTTCTTAAGATGATGGCCAACCTTTACCGCCCATCCCACGGGGAGATCCTCATCGGGGGAGTGAACGGCATGAAAGCACGGCGAAACTTAAAGAACCTCATCGGTTACATGCCCCAGCGCTTCGGCCTCTATTCCGACCTTACCGTAGAGGAAAACCTCGATTTTTTTCTCGATGTCTTCGGTATCGAAAACCCCGAAAGGAACCGACGGAAGGAGTATTACCTCCACTTTGCCCAGCTTACCCCCTTCACGGGGCGTCTCGCTCGTGAACTCTCGGGGGGAATGAGACAGAAATTGGGGCTGATTGCGGTCCTCATCCATGAACCCGAGGTACTTATCCTCGATGAACCCACGATAGGTCTTGACCCTCTCTCTCGGGAAGAATTCTGGGCGATGCTCAAAATCCTCCAGGGCAAAGGGAAGACCATCGTTATCGCTACAAGTTACCTCGACGAAGGTGCCCGCTGTGACCGTTTGGGTATAATGCACTTAGGTGAGCTACTCGCCTTCCAAACACCGGACCAGATTCAGGGCGAATCTCCCAACCTTGAAGAGGCCATTATCGCCCTGTTGCAGGAGAGGGAAAGGAGGTGACCCCTCTGCCAGATACGGTCATCAGGGTGGAAAACCTGGAAAAGCGTTTCGGTGCTTTCGTGGCTGTCCGGGGGGTTAGCTTCTCCGTCCAGAAAGGGGAGGTCTTCGGTTTCCTGGGACCTAACGGCTCGGGAAAATCGACAACAATTCGGATGCTCTGTGGCCTCCTCACACCGACAGGCGGTAAGGGTCAAGTCTTGGGTTACGATATCGTAAGAGAGGCGGAACGGATCAAAGAACATATCGGTTATATGTCCCAGAAGTTCTCCCTCTACGAAGACCTCACTCCTCTGGAAAACCTGAGGTTCTTCCTGGGTATCTACGATGTCCCAAAAAATCTATGGTCAGAACGCCTTGAAGAGACACTGGTGACCACAGGTCTAAAAGACGTGGCCCATCGTCTCACCGCCGAACTGCCACCGGGGATGAAGCAGCGCCTGGCTTTAGGCTGCGCCCTTCTCCATAAACCACCGCTCCTATTCCTTGACGAACCCACAGCCGGCGTAGACCTCCTCTCGAGACATCGTTTCTGGAATTTCATTAAAAACCTGGCCGCAGCAGGAACCACCATTCTGGTTACAACCCACTATCTGGACGAAGCCCGCAACTGCGGGCGACTTATCCTTCTCGGCGAGGGAAGAATCGTGGCCGCAGGAAGCCCCGAGGAAATCTTAAGCTTTGCCTCTTCCTCCCATCCCGTCACCAATTTGCAGGAGGCCTTTGTTTACCTAATGGGTAGAGCAAAGGAAGAAATTTAAGGTAAGTAGGCCTGTTCAAGGACCCTCCTTATTTCCGGGGGAATGGGGACGGCCCTCAATTCATCTGGTCGGGAGATGTCAAGGCAGATACGTTTTTCCCTTCCCTCAGCGAGGGCTTGCCCATCCGCCGCAAGGGTGATATTATGGGTTAGGGTAACCGTTTTATCACCGATTTCACTTATTGCGGTGATAATGCGGATATCCTGGTGGTAACGTCCCGGTTGAAAGTAGCGACAACTGGTCTCCACCAGGCCGAAAATCATTTTTTTATCACAAGCCAGGTCGCCTAAACTCAGACCCAGGGAGGCAAAAAAAAGATGGGCACAACCGTCAATCCATTCGTAATAGCGGGGGTAAAAGACAATGCCTAAGGCATCGAGATCGCCCCACATGATTTTCCGCTCCAGAATATACTGTTTCACCTATCCTACCCCTTTTTTGGTCAAGGATAGGAAAAAGGTCTCAACTTTGTCAAGGAACTTGTAGATGGCACCCCGGGTAAGAATCGGCACATCCGGTTGGAACTATCCCCACTGGCAGAAGGTCTTCTTTCCCGCAGACCTCGCCAGAACGAAATGGCTTGACTACTTGGGGAAGGTATTTGACACCGTGGAAGTGAATGCCACCTTTTACCGCTCCATGCGTCCCTCCACTTTTGCAAAGTGGTACCGAGAGACACCGCAAGGGTTTGTCTGGGCCGTAAAGGCCAACCGGTTTATTACCCATATCAGGCGCCTGGAGGAGGTTTCCGAACCGCTCCAAAATTTTCTCGCGAGTCTCGCACCCCTTAAGGAAAAATTGGGCCCCGTGCTCTTTCAGTTGCCCCCTTCCCTGTCTTTTTCCCCCAAGGTTCCCTCCGGACGTTTTGCCCTGGAAGCGAGGAACGAAAGCTGGCTCTCCGAGGAGGCTCTATGTTTACTTAAAGAATACCAGATCGCCTGGTGTATCTCCGATACAGCAGGGCGATTTCCTTATCGCGAGGCTGTTACGACCGATTTTATCTACATCCGTTTACACGGCTCCCAGAGGCTCTATACCTCCTCCTATACCGATGAAGAACTATCTGCCTGGGCGAGAAAAATTTTGGCCTGGAATCTGGACACTTACGTCTATTTCGATAACGACTTTGCCGGTTATGCCCCCATTAATGCCCTTAGGCTTAAGGAACTACTGAAATTGACAAACGAGGCAAAGGATGGTAGCAAATAAAAAAAATAGAGGATCAACGATGGAAGAGATAGAATTAACGGAAGATTTGAAAAAGTGCGTGGAATTTCACGGTCATCTCTGTCCCGGTCTCACCTACGGTTACCTCGTGGCCTGTGAGGCAAGAAGGCTTCTTTCCCTGACCCGTTCCCAGGACGAAGAAGTGGTCGCTTTTCCGGAAAACGATTCCTGCGCTATCGATGCCCTTCAGGTAATTTTGGGCACTACAGCAGGGAAAGGTAATTTGATTTTACGGGATTACGGAAAGAACGCCTATACGATTTACAGTCGAAGCCAGGGAAGGGCCTTTAGATTTACCCGAAAAACAGAGTACCGCTACGAAGGGGAAGACAGAGAAACTTACGCCGCCCTCGATAAAAAGGTCGCCGATAAAAGGGCCACGGAAGAAGAAAAGAGACGCCTGCAGATGATGAAGGTGCGGGACCTCCTGAAAAAGAATTTCTCCGCCCTTTTCGAAACCCAAGAGGTAGAGCCACCGAAACAACCCTATGCTCCACTGGCACCCTCCGTTGCCTGTTCCCTCTGCGGCGAAATGACCATGTCCACCAAGTTGTTAGAGGTGGATAAAGGCGTACGTTACTGCATTCCCTGTGCCCAGAAGAAAGGGATTCCCATCTCCTTCAGGCGGCCACAATAATGGTAGGGAACCTTTTGGATAACTTTACCCTCCACCTGGCCCAGGCTTCACCGTTCGCCTTTTTAGCCGCCTATTTGGGAGGGGTACTGATCAGCTTTACCTCCTGCGTCTATCCCGTGCTTCCCCTTACGGTTGCCTTCGTGGGCGCCCGCAGTGCCGGCTCGCAGGCTAAGGGATTTTTTCTTTCCCTGCTTTACGTTTTGGGCCTTTCCGTTACCTATACGGCCTTAGGGGGAATGGCTGCCTTCTCGGGACGTCTCTTTGGTCAAATCCAGGCAAGTCCCATAAGCAATCTCCTTTTAGGAAATCTCTGCCTTTTTATGGGGCTCTCCCTGATGGGTGTATTTTCCTTCCCTTTTAAAGTTCCCCGTTTCCTTTCTCATCTTGAACCGCTGGGTAAGCGGAAAGATGGACTTGCCAGTTTTGTTGTCGGTATGGCTTCGGGGTTGGTCGTCGGGCCCTGCACGGCGCCCGTGCTCGCTACCCTCCTTGCCTATGTGGCTACCCGGCAAAATGTACTCTTCGGTATGGGCCTGTTGTTTGTTTTCGCCTTCGGAATGGGAACGCTGCTCATCGCCCTGGGAACCTTTGCAGGGTTGCTTGCGGCCCTCCCCAAAGGGGGGAAATGGCTCTCTTACGTTAATTACCTATTCGGTTTGATACTTGTCTTTATGGCTGAGTATTTTCTCGTCAAGGCAGGCATGCTTTGGATTTAGGAGAAGAAAAACGATGAAAAAGACAATCTTTACCTTTCTTTTAGTTCTTACGTTTTTTATGGCTCGCCCTACCTTTGGTCTCCCCCCCTTCGGCGCCTTAGTAGAAAAGGCACCCGATTTCACCTTAAACGACCTCCAGGGTAAACCCTTTAAGTTGAGTGAACAGAGAGGGAAACCGGTGCTTATCGTTTTTGGTACGACCTGGTGCCCTTACTGTCGCGATGAAATCCCCCGGCTAAAAAATATTTTCCAAACCTACGGGAAAAAGGGACTTGTCCTCATCAACATCGACATTCAGGAACCCAGGGATAAGGTAAAACGTTTCGCCGAAAAGCACCGTCTCCCTTATCGGGTACTGCTCGATGAACGGGCCGAGGTGGCCAAAAAATACGGCATTCAGGGGGTACCGACCTTTGTTTTAATTGACGTAAACGGTTTGATCGTTTGCCAGCAATGCATAAGTATCGAACCTTTGATCGAGAAGACACTGAAAATGAAATAACCATGTGGCGCAATCAAACAGTTTCCCAGGCAGAGCTCATCGGTCGGGTTGAACAACTACAAAAACGACTGGCTCAAGAAGATATATCGGGCGCTATAATTCTCCAGAATGTGGACCTTTTTTATTTTACCGGTACGATGCAAAAGGGGATTCTCCTCGTCCCCGCTCGGGGAGAGCCGCTTTTCTTTGTGGAAAAGGGTACCATACGGGCCCAGAGAGAAAGCCCCTACCCCGTCCTTCCCCTAAGCAGAGGTTCTTTGGCCATCAAAGAATTATTGCGGATGGCAAATATCACCACTGGCAGGTGGGGCATGGAGCTCGATTGCCTCCCCTATAATCTCTATGCCCGGTGGAGAAATGAACTCAAAGGGGAAATCGTGGATGTATCGCCTATCATCAAGCGCCTGCGGATGATAAAAAGTAATTTTGAACTAAACGCCATCAGGGAATCAGGCCGGATTGTCGCGCACGTCTTCCGTCGGGCGAAGGATATCATAGAAGAAGGAATGACGGAGTTGGAAGTAGCGGCCCTTCTCGAGTATGAGGGGAGAAAAAAGGGACATCAGGGGGCTCTAAGGATCCGGGGTTTCAATCAGGAAATGGACAACATCTGTGTAACCCAGGGTCTGTCCGGAACCTACCCCAGTTTCACCGAGGCACCCATTTTCGGGATAGGGCTTTTTCCTGCCTTTCCCCACGGGGCCTCTTGGAATAGAATAAAAAAACATCTCCCCATCGTCATCGATTATGGGGGAGGATACGAGGGCTACACCACCGACGAAACGAGGGTCTATGTGATAGACAAAATGGACGAGACCTTCAAAAGGCCTTACGAAATTGCCCGTGAGATTATAGAGGATACCGCCTCTTTTGCCAAAGAGGGCACGCCAGTACGGGAGCTTTACTCCCGCGCCGCAAAAAAAGTGGAAAAAGAAAGGCTTGCCGATTATTTTATGGGCTATGGGGAGGGAAAGGTATCCTTCCTGGGCCACGGCATAGGCCTGGAGATAGACGAGCTTCCTGTGATTACTGAAAAAAACAACGAAGTCCTCCAGGAAGGGATGGTATTCGCCTTTGAACCCAAGTTCGTCATCCCCGAAAAAGGGGTGGTAGGGATAGAGGTGGACTTCATCGTCCATAAAGGGGGATTGGAACGGGTAACGGAAATCCCCATCGATATCATTTACCTCTGAGGAAAACTTTTCCTTGACAAATGGTTGATTATTTCATAGTTAAGCTATTCCAATTTTTAGTTTTGGTGGTCCCATGAAAACGATTAGCGCGAAGAAGGAAACGGTCACAAGAAAATGGATCTTAATTGATGCCCAGGGCAAGGTTTTAGGCCGGGTAGCTGCCCTTGTAGCTCATATTTTGAGGGGCAAACACAAGCCCATCTATACGCCTCACGTAGATACGGGGGATTTTGTCGTCGTGGTAAATGCGGACAAAATCGTGCTTACAGGCAAAAAACTCACGGATAAGATTTATTATTCCTACTCCGGTTACCCCGGCGGGTTAAAAGAAACCCCCGCCGGAAAATTACTTGCGGAAAAACCGGAAGAGCTTTTCCGCATGGCCGTAAAGGGTATGCTCCCCAAGAATAGCTTAGGTAAAGCAATGCTCAAGAAACTAAAGGTCTACAGGGGAAACTCCCATCCCCATGAAGCCCAACGGCCACAAATTATGAGTATTTGACGGAGAAGAAAATGGCGGAAAGATATTACTATGCAACGGGAAAGAGGAAGTGTGCCGTAGCCCGTGTTTTCATGAAAGAGGGGACCGGCAATATCATCGTCAACAAACGCAACTTTGACGATTATTTCACCCGGGAGACGGTAAGGACCATCATTACCCAGCCTCTTGAAGTGACGGGAAATAAAGATAAATTCGATTTCTATATAAATGTCACCGGCGGTGGCATATCCGGTCAGGCAGGTGCCGTTAGACACGGTCTCGCGAAGGCACTTCTCGAATACAATCAGGAACTCCGTCCTGTCCTAAAGAAGATGGGTTTTCTCACCCGGGATCCCCGGGTCAAGGAACGAAAAAAATACGGACAGCCGGGGGCAAGGAAGCGCTTCCAGTTCTCCAAACGTTAAAAAAAGAGGCTCAAAAAGCCTCTTTTTCATTACGGGACAGAAATCATGGTGAAGGTAGGCATCTACGGTGCCAGTGGCTATACGGGGCAGGAGTTACTCCGTCTTCTTTTGCGCCATCCTGTAGTGGAACTTACGGTCGTCACCTCAAGGCGCTATGCGGATACTCCCGTTGCCTCCCTTTTCCCGCATTTCCACGGTCTTACCCCACTTGCATTCCAAAATCTCACACCGGAAGAGATGGCCTCACTTTGTGAGGTGGTTTTCCTTGCCCTACCCCATGGGGTCTCCATGGAAGTGGTCCCTTCCTTTCTCACCTTAGGGAAGAGGGTAATCGATTTAAGCGCCGACTTCCGCCTGCAGGACATCGACACCTTCCATAAATGGTACGGTAAACACCTGGCCCCTGCCTATCTTACCCAGGCTGTCTATGGTCTGCCCGAACTTTACCGAGAGAAGATAAGAGAATGTACCCTCGTGGCCAATCCCGGCTGCTATCCCACCTCGGCCATCCTTGCTCTGGCACCGCTCATTACGGAAAGTAACCTCATTGATTCAAATTCCATCATCATCGATGCCAAATCAGGCGTAAGTGGCGCCGGGCGGGAACCCAAGGTTTCCTCCCTCTTCTGCGAGGTCGCCGAGGGGTTCAAGGCATACAACGTGGGAAAGCACCGTCATACACCGGAGATTGAGCAGGAACTTTCCCGTCTTTCCGGGTTACCTATCAAGGTTACCTTTACACCCCACCTTCTCCCTGTAAATCGGGGAATTCTCAGCACCGTCTACGTAACACCAAAAAAAGAGCTTTTCTCCCGTAACCTCCAAGAACTCTACGAGGATTTTTATCGCGGGGAGAAATTTGTGAAGGTTTTGGATGAAGGTTTCTTCCCCAACATCTCCGCGGTAAGGGGTACCAATTTCTGTCACCTAAGCGTAACTTTAGAGGAGAGGAGCGGCCGTATTATTATCTTTTCGGCCATCGACAACTTAATGAAGGGTGCCGCGGGACAGGCCGTTCAGAACATGAATATAATGCTGGGTCTGCCTGAAGAGACGGGACTCAATTTCATCCCGGCCTTCCCGTAGATGGAAGAAAAGGTCATGATTATCCTTTACAATACCCTAACCCGGCAAAAGGAAACCTTTCGGCCCCTCATTGAGGGTAAGGTGGGGATTTACGTCTGTGGTATCACCGCCTATGACCTCTGCCACATAGGCCACGCCCGCTCGGCCATCGTTTTTGATGTGATTGTTCGGTATCTACGCTTTCGCGGTTATGAGGTCACCTATGTCAAGAACTTCACCGATATAGACGACAAAATCATCAAGCGAGCTCAGGCCGAAGGAAAGGACGTAACAACCCTTGCGGAGCACTTTATTGCAGAGCACGACCGGGACATGGAAGCCTTAGGCGTGCTTACCCCTGACCATACACCACGGGCCACGGCACATATCAGCGATATGGTTGCCCTCATCGAGAAGCTTCTTGCCCGAGGTATGGCTTACACCATCGATGGTGATGTCTTTTTTTCGGTGGAAAAATTCCCCACCTACGGGAAGCTTTCGGGTAGGACACTGGCGGACATGCTGGCCGGCGCCCGGGTTGAAGTAAACGAACGGAAGAAAAATCCCCTGGACTTTGCCCTCTGGAAGAGTAGCAAGGAGGGCGAACCATGGTGGGAGAGTCCCTGGGGCAGGGGGCGTCCGGGATGGCATATCGAATGCTCCGTAATGAGTCAAAAATACCTCGGCGAAACCTTCGACATCCACGGTGGTGGTGAGGATCTAATATTCCCCCACCACGAAAACGAAATTGCCCAAGCCCAAGGCGCCACCGGCAAGCCTCTGGCTAACTACTGGCTCCACAACGGTTTTATCCGGGTAAACAGTGAAAAGATGTCCAAATCCTTAGGCAATTTCTTTACCATCAGGGACCTCCTGAAACATTTTCACCCCGAGGTGCTTAGACTCTTCATCCTCCAGACCCACTACCGCAGTCCCATCGATTTTACCGAAACATCTCTCCGGGAAGCGAGACAAGCTTTAAACCGCCTCTACGGAGCCGCTGCTCTTCTCGAAGAAATATCACCGCCCATGCATATCCTCCCACCCTCCCCGCTTCCCCCAAAGGAGGCGGAGGTACTGGAAAGGCTTACAGAAAGCAAGGACGAATTTCTCGCCGCTATGGACGACGACATAAACACGGCCCGGGCTCTGGCCTCTCTCTTCGATATGGCAAGGACCATCAATGCTTACCTATCAGGTAGGCCCACCGTAAAGGAAAGGGCAACCCTCTATACCTTAGGACAAGCAGAGAAGTACCTTAAGGAACTGGGAGGGGTACTTGGTCTCCTAAAAGAATCACCGAGAAGCTATTTTGCCGCCGACCGCAAAAGGGAAGTGGCAAAACGGGGTCTTAATGAAAAAGATATAGAACGATTGATCGCCGAAAGGACCGAAGC
>Ga0315298_1004818_pt1 | contig 19736 bp, 12 predicted proteins | sample WHS_1_MG_FD_203077 | JGI IMG/M metagenome (GOLD analysis project Ga0315298, IMG submission 203077) | Extremophilic microbial mat communities from Washburn Hot Springs, YNP, Wyoming, USA - WHS_1_MG | ecosystem: Environmental > Aquatic > Thermal springs > Hot (42-90C) | place: USA: Wyoming...
GGAGGGATCAAACTTGCTAAAAGTTCTCTTCTTTTTACTATTTCGGTGGGTATATGGACTGTAGTTTTCATCAATGTCTTTATCTTTCGGTAGGTATTAATCTCTATAGACGAATTATTTAGGAGAGGTTAAAGAAGCCCGAAGTTATTGCGCTTTCAGGGCATTCTCTTTTGCATGAAAGACACCTTATGCATTCCGGTGAGTTAGGATTCTCGTATATCCTTATATCAACGGGGCATACCTTCTGGCAAGTATTGCATTGCGTGCATTTTTCTGTATCGACATTCATTCCATACAAGCTCACAGGATTGAAAAGCGAGTAAAAAGCACCAAGAGGGCATGCTGTTCTGCAAAATGGGCGTTTGGTTGTGGTGAACCAGAGGAGGAAGAAAATAAGTATCCCTATTTTGACCCAGACGAAGAAACTGCCTGGAGGAAGGGGTGTTTTTGGAGGGAACACCTTAAGCGGCAGCAAGCCCTCGAGTGTTCCTGCAGGGCAGTATCTTGAGAAGAAGTGAATACCTGTGATATAGGGAATGAGCATTGAAAGGATTAAAAGAGAGCCGTATTTTAAATAGCGCAACCCTTTTGGGATTTTCAACTTTGGGACTGGTATCCTGTAAAGGACTTCCTGTAATAGGCCAAAGGGGCATATCCATCCACATGGGAGCCTCCCAAAAATTGCCCCAACAATTCCAATTGAGCCAAGCACGTAGAAAAGAGCCGACGGAGAAAATGATTTATGGGTAACTTTTGCTATCCCGGATATCGTTTTGATTCTTTCTGAAGGCTTCATGATTGCAAGCGAGTGCTGAAGGCTTCCGATCGGGCATGAGAATATTGCAAGAGGACACGCGTAACAGTTTAAGCCTGGAAAGCAAATTCCCTTTGCTTTGCCCTGGTATATGGTTCTGTTTGAGATGTAGGCAAAATAAGGATTTGCAAGAACGGTCGCTCCAATCTGGCTCAGGCGGCGTGTTCTCATTGTCAGACCAGGCCAATGCATTCAAGGCAGATTATCGCTCCGTTAGCGAGAACCTTGCCAAAGCCACCGTATGTGCAACCAATTACAAGGAAGATTAAAAAGATAGCAATTAGAAGTAGAGACACTTTTGATATTTTTCTAACATGCGGTTTCTTTTTCATTTTGCATAAAAACTGTTTCACTTTTTAGTAAAGCGCTTTGTAACCATTGACCCTATCTTAAAATCTGAAATCTCATCCGCAATTTCCCCATTTTGTATTTTTCATCGCAACTTTCTTATTCTGGATTCACCCTACTTGCCTGTGTTTTGCTTCGGCTGCACTGGAACGGATGGACCACTTGAGGCAGGGGCTGATGTCGAAGGTTTGCCAGTTTGCTGTATGTAACTCATTATTGCCCCTCTGAGCATGTCTTCATAAGGTTTTCCGAGGAAAGTCTCCTTAATCCTTCCCTTTGTGTCAAGAACAACATATGTTGGATCCATGGTGACATAGTATTTCTTAAGGATTTCCTTATTCTTTGGGTCTGCAAAATCGTATTCTTTGAAAATAACTTTCCCTTGAAGTTCCTTTTTCATTTTGTCGAGCACAGGCTTAAACTCCTGGGCTGACTTAGAATTTTTACTTGCAAATGTAATGAGTGTCGGCTTTCCTGCTCCACATCCCCATAAAGATAAAGAGGCGGTGATTGCAAGAGTTATAAGGAACGCCAAATAAAGACTTCTGATTCTCAAACGACCTTCTTTCATCTTCTACCTCCTTAAAAACTTTTTCAAAAGCATAACTTATTGTGAAAAACTTGAAAATCCTTTTCATTATTTTAACAACCCAGGCACTCATTTTGCTTGTGAGCAGTTTTGAGCGAAAGGTTAGCCTGAAAAAGTTGAGAAAGCCTAAGTGGTAGTTGGTAAAGCCACTATTAGCTAAGAAATGTTGCAACACTCGCTTGACTGTTGATATGATTTGTTCGCTCAAAGAAGAAGATAAAAAAGGAGGTTTCAAATGTATGGCTATGCCGGAAAGTATCTTGATGTAAATCTTTCAAGTGGAGATATTTTGGTGATTGATATGGACGAATCACTCTGCCGCGATTTCCTTGGCGGCTCTGGTCTTGCTGCAAGGATTTATATTGAAATGTTTCCGGGAGATGTTGATCCCATGAGTGAAAAAAATCCCTTGATTATTATGACGGGCCCCTGGACAGGCTCAAGAGTTCCTGGTGGAAACAGATTTGGCATCGGTGCACGTTCTCCACTTACAGGACTCTGGGGGGAAGCATCAACCGGTGGTTATTTTGGGCCCGAGCTCAAATCTGCTGGCTACGATGGGATTGTTTTAAGAGGAAAAGCTTCCAGCTCTGTGTATTTATGGGTCAATGGTGATGAAGTTGAACTGCGGGATGCTCGTGATCTCTGGGGAAAGGACACCTACGAGACAATTGACATTCTCTGGGAACGCTCTCACTCGGAAAGCGGAAAAAAATCGAGGGTGCTTGCAATTGGTCCTGCAGGAGAGACTGGGGTCAGGTTTGCGAACATAGTTCACGACAAGCATCATATAGCGGGAAGGACCGGGATGGGAGCAGTAATGGGTTCAAAGAACCTAAAAGCCATAAGTGTTGTTGGTGCTGGTAAGAAGCTGGAGGTTGCAGACCCCGATGCTCTCAAGGCATGGCGGCAGAAGGTAATGGAGATGTTCGCGGAATCAATAGTTGTGGAATCACTCAGGGCATTTGGAACAAACGCGAATCTTGAGGTCGGATCGATGCTTGGAGATGTTCCGTTTAAGAACTGGAGCCTCGGTGAGTGGGATGAGGGCGTTGCGAAATTGAATGGGCCTACCTATTCGGATGAGATACTTGTAAAGGGATATGCATGCTGGGCATGCCCTATTGGTTGCAAGAGGGTTGTAAAAGTGGAAGAAGGCCCTTACAAAGTTCCGGAAGGTGCTGGGCCAGAATACGAAACCGTATGTATGCTCGGGACAAATCTTCTGAATTCAAACCTTGCCAGTGTCGCAAAGGGAAATGAGATATGCAACAGGTATGGTTTTGACACAATAACTGCAGGCGAGATAATTGCAGTTGTTATTGAGTCTCAGGAGAAAGGACTTATTTCACCTGAGGCTTGCGATGGCGTAAAGGTGGGATGGGGAGATTCAACAGGGATAATTCGTCTTCTTGAAATGATAGGGAAAAATGATGGGTTTGGCGCAAAGATGGCTCTTGGCTCAAGGTCTCTGGCAAAACTCATAGGTGGAGGTGCCGAGGAGTTTGCAGTTGAGGTCAGAGGGCTTGACCTCCCCGCCCATGATCCAAGAGGTTTCCATGGGTTTGCAATTGCTTATGCTACATCCGTAAGAGGTGCATGCCACTGTGCAAGCACAAATCTTTATCTTGAGCAAGGAAGCAATGTTCCACTTCCAAAAATTGATCTTGAGGGACCATTTGATGAGCAGTCGAGTATTGGAAAGGCTTATTTAACTGCAAGGGCACAGGAACTTGCACAGATTTTCAATTCTGCGGTCGTATGCCTTTTCACCGCAATATCGTTTAATGAAGATATGCTTCTTGAGGCGATTAACTCCGTTACTGGTTTTGACTACGATCTTGATAGCTTCATGAGGGTTGGAGAGAGAATATGGTTTGCCAAGAGAGGGCTCCAGTATCTATTTGGCTCTGATGGCTCAGATGACGTGATTCCAAAAAGGATTGCAACACCGCTTTCGGAAGGACCTGCTCAGGGTTCCGTTCCAGACTTCGATTTGATGAAAAAGGAATATTACGAGTACAGAGGCCTTGATTCAAGGGGTCTTCCTAATAGGGATAAGTTAGAGGACCTTGGGCTTAATAAATTGGCCGAACTCATTGGACTTTAAGAAGTTACCGGGATTCTTCTGCCATGAATAAGCATCGTGCTGTTGTCATTGGTGCTGGAATTGCTGGACTTTCCGCTGCCCACTTCCTTTCAGGTGAAGGCATAGATGTTTTAGTGCTTGAAAAGGAATACGGGATTGGCGGAAGGTGCAAAACGTTTGTTTCTTCAGGTTATTGTATGGATACTGGAGCGCAATTCATCCGTGATTCCTATGACAGAACGCTTAAAAGTGTAGTCTCACTCGGGTATGGTGAGCATTTGAGGTTCGCGCCAAATAAATGCTCATTTGTTAGAAACGGGAAGTTCACTTACTTCAAGCCCCGTTCACAAAATCCTTTCCGCAGTTTTCCATGGGGAGCGATAGGTTTGCGGGAGACACCAAGCGCAATTGCCTTACTATCCTTATTCCTTAGGGAATACAGAAGGTTTGACATTCGATTTCCTGATAGGTGGAATTTGGAAGAAGCTGGCAAGTTGGAAGCTTTTTCGCACTTGATATATGGAAGTGGTTTGGAATTTCTTGATGCCATTTCGCGCTTTGCACTTGGATCTGGCGCGGATGCGCTTTCGTACGGCGCTTGCCTTGCTTCATTGCGCATGGCTTTTGCTGATCATTATGGAAGTTTTTCTAAGGGGACAGGAATGCTTGTCCAGGCTTTTTCAAAAGGCCTCAAGATAATGAGAGGTATTGAAGCAGTTGAGGTCGTTATGGATGGAAAGAAGGCTATTGGCGTACGGGCAAGACCGAGCTCACGCGGCCGCGCAAGGACTTACCATGCCGACATTGTGGTTTGTGCTGTGCCATCAATGGTCACGAATGCTATCTGTCCGAAACTTGGAATTGATGCAAGACGACTTCTCAGGCGGGTCAAATACTCATCTGCAATCGTTTCTCATATAGGAGTTGCGGGTGTCATAGGTGCAAAGGGGCCGGTTATTTTTTCCCGGGGTGAGGGTTTCAATGCTTCGTGGCTATGTACCCATAGAAGCAAATCCGACGAGATTGCACCTTACGGCCATACGCTTATAACCGTTGTTTTCTCAAATCCGGATAATGGTTTGTTCTCTTTACCGGACGAAAAAATTATTGAAATTTCAATGAAGGATGCCTCGAGGGCATTGCCCGGGGCGAGAATCGAACCTGTTTTCACAAAAGTCTTCAGGCACGAACGTGCAAGGCCAATCTTTTCGCCAGGTTATTCACTCTTGTTAAGGGAATTTTTGCAAAAGGGCAGTGGGGTTAAGAATCTTTTCCTTGTTGGAGACTACTGCTCATCGCCAACTATCGAAGGTGCTTTTGAGAGCGGTCATTTTGCTGCAAAACAGGTGATTTCAGCAGTTGGGAGCTGAAACGCAAACATTAGATTTCGAGGATTTTGCTTTGCCTTACTGTTTGCGTTCTGCTACGCTCATTGAGGCGCATGTACTTTGTTTTTTGTTTCGCTCGTATAAGAAGAATCATGGACTTAAAAAGGAAAGTTATAGCAATCTTATTTTTTGCCATTGTAATAATAGTTGGCATTTTACTTTTGCAGGGAGTTGCTTTTGCATCCGGGCAAGCTCAACCGATAGTCGAACTTGCTTCAAGCGGTTCGGGTAACGTGACCTTTGCTTCCAAATTCCCAGGCCAGAAAATTTCTGGAACTAACACAACAACTAAGCAGGCTTACAAGTTTCAGCGCCAGCGCGAAGGAAAGAACTTCTCATACACAATTTTTAATCTCTCGCCTTCCACAAATTATTCTGTTGAATTGAGTTTTGTGGAGCACGATTATTCATCTTCCGGAAAGCGCATATTCAATGTTTATCTTCAGGGAACGAAGGTCTTACCAGCACTTGATATCTACTCAAGGGCTGGTGGCAAAAACACTGCGTATCAGAGAACATTTCTTGCGGTTACTGATTCTGAAGGGAGGCTTATAGTCTGGTTTAGATCCGATGAGTCGGGATGTAAGGATTATGCAACTATTTCAACAATACGAATTTATCAGGGAACGATTGACGTGATGGAGATAGATGCGCATGCGAGTAGAAACGATATGGGACTTCCTGTAAGGTTTGAGAATTCAAGTTCGCAGAATGCATATGAAGTTCTTCTTTCAAGGCTTGGCTCCCGTTTCAACTTGAATTTACTTCCTCAGAGGCTCTATGCGAGGATGAGCACACTCGGGCATGGGACTGGTGACCTTGAGGAACTCGTTATGGCTCTTAAATATAACTCAGAAGTTAGGGCATTACCTTTTACAGATAGATTTCCCGTGTGGGAAAATATTGTGCAATCACAGACCATGACAACGGTTCAATTTGATTGTTCGTCTTCCGCAATTCCATTTGAACTTACGGTCAAGTTCAGAGCACCCTTCTATCCCGGCGAGGAAAAAGTTAGTAGCGCGCCATTTATCTATATGGATGTTACTGTGAAGAATACGGGCTCAGTTTCAGCGGGGGGAACGTTTATGCTTGCAAAGCCGAGCAAGCAAATCTTTGCCGAAAGTTCTGTCACAGAATTTACGACCGGTTCTGAGTCGGGCTTAACTTATAAGACTTACTATCACTATGCAGATGAAACTATGAGCGACAAAGATCAGCGAATTGCAACCGAGGGGCTTTGTGTTCCGGCAAGCGAGGCAACGGATGTGGACTGGCGAGGTTCTCAAGAAGCGGAATTTAATGATTATGACGGTGATACTCTTTGGGGATGGGAATCACCTTCGGGTTATCCAAAGACTAAAAGCGAGGTAAAGTATCCGGTTTATAGTTTTTATCCAAGGGGATATACCGGCGCGCTATGGACAACTGGAGATATTTTACCGGGCTCTGAAGTAACCAAGCACTTTGTCTTTGGAGGATATACACCTGACATTGTTATGCGAGTAAATAACGTTTCCTATTCTGATTCAACCTACCGCTTCAGATATACGAAGGATTTTTCTGGACTAACGGATGTATTTTCATATGCGGTTTCAAACAGAGCATCAGGCGATGATCTTGAAGGCAAGTCAGATTTCTTTGACCAGACGATCTGCTCTGATTCCTATTTTCTCCTAACTTCTTCTTATGCGACTCAGGTTCGAAACCTCATTGCTTATACTTTTCAGTCCTTCCTGACAAATACGTGGTGGACTGAGTCCGACTACGGAAGAGAATGGTGGAGCGTCTGGGAAGGAACATCATGCCGATTCCATAGCACTGTGGATGTGGAATACAACAACTCGTGGTTCTACTTCCAGTTCTGGCCGGGGCTTTTGAAAAAAACCATCGAGGAATGGGTACTTTACAAGAAAAGTAATTCTCAGGGGACGTATCTGTCTCACGATATGGGTGCGGTTGACTATGCTGGCGGTCAGGTATATGAGCATGACATGCCAGTTGAGGAGAACGCAAACTTTACCCTTCTTCTCTACAAGTACTGGAAGACAACCGGTGACAAAGAGTTTATGGAACAGAATTTTTCAACCGTTAAGGAATTCGTTAATTTCCTTATAAATTGTGACACTAACAATAATGGCCTTCCTGACCAGAATACCGGGAATACTCTTGACCAGAGCACATTTGCTCTACAAAGCTCTCAGGATCAGGCTTATCTTGGGGTTAAGTGCCTTGGCGCATATATTGCTGCAGGTGAAATGTCTCAAAGTCTTTCCAGCCCTGACCTTGATTTTATTGATAAGTGCAGGTCGCAAGCTGAACTAATAAACCAGACGCTCGCTTATGAATTGTGGCGCGAGGATCATTATGCTGTAAGCCTTGATTTTGGTGCTGATGAGGAAGATAGAGAAGCATATCATATATACACGGAAAATGGCCTTCTTCTTCCAATGAGTGCATCTGCCAATCCCCTTCTTTATGCAGTGAATCGTGAAAACATGAAAAAAGATCTTTCTGAAGCAACTCACCGGACGCTCAAGGAATACGGCTGCACACATTCAACATACGATGCCTATAACGAGTGGGTTTCTCAAAACATCTGGAGGGACTCTGCAGCATGCCTGTTTGGCGTGGCGCTTGAAAAGGGAAATCCACTTTCTCTTTCGAGACTTTACTGGGAAGCCGAGAAATATTTCGCAAAATACTTGAATGGAGGCTACTGGGACGTTGTTCTTTATCCAGGCTGGGATCAAGGTGCAGGCAACAAGTGCTTATCAAAGAGCGAAAGGTTTCCGGGAATTAAAACTCAAAGGAGTGCAAGTGGCGAAAAGGGCGTGGGAGGCGGAGATTCTGGGGGTTCTGTAAACTATGACCAGAGCCTTGGTTATTATCCAAGAGGGGCTGCAAGCCTCGGGCTAATCGATGCTGTCGCTGGTCTCAGGCTTGACATTCCATCCGGAGTTTTGTGGTATAAGCCAACAACTTTTCCGTTACGAGTTCCTATTTTTGCAAGGGCAGATTGGAATAATCCAGATCCGACCAAGCGCATCCCTGTTTTGTACTTCCAGAATTCTTCCTCACCTCCAGTTATTGAAAACGCAAATCTTCTACCATCGAAAGTTAGAGAAATGAAGGTTCTTGATATTTTGGGATTGAGTGCAGGTGAGCATGCGTTAAGTCCTGATGGAGACGGAACAAATGATGAGACAACAATTCGCTACACTCTCCAGACTGGCTCAAATGTTAGAACTTCGATATGGGATGGTGCACAAAGGGTGAAAGAATTTGGCCCCGTCAATAGAAGTGTGGGAGAGAAGAGTTTCACATGGGATGGGAAAGATGACTCGGGCTTGCCAGTTCGCGATGGCTTTTATACCGCTCGAATTGATGCTAGGCCCTTCGACTCAAATTATGTGACGGATCCCGCTTCCACTAAGGTTTTCGTGAATAACAGTATTCCCAACCTTTCAAAGATCTGGTATCTTGCCGAAGGTTATACTGGGTGGAATGAGACGGGAGGAGAATTCGAGGAATACATACTTATTCAGAATCCAACAGATGTTGAGGCAAATGTTACTGTTACCTTCATGCTTCCAGGAGGTGAAACGAGAACCAGGAGTTATAGGATTCCTGCAGAAAGCAGATTTACAATAAGCGTAGATTCGATTCTTCCGGCGGCCGAAGTAAGTGCAAAGGTTACTTCCGATGTTGTAATTGCTGTTGAAAGGGCAATGTATTTCAATGGGAGGAGAGCAGGACATGACTCGATTGGCATCACAAAGCCATCAGAGGAATGGTATCTTGCTGAAGGTTATACGGGTGAGGATTTTGACGAGTATGTTTTGATCCAAAATCCATCAGATGAAGATGCAAGTGTGAAGTGCGAATTCCTTACTTCCGCTGGAAAGAAAGTTACGAAGAATTATAGCGTTCAAGAGCATTCCCGTTTCACAATACATGTTGATGATTTTCTTCCAAATGATGAGGTATCGACAACTATAACGAGTTCAAAGCCTGTTGTTGTGGAGAGGGCGCAGTATTTGAACTGGATGAAGGCTGGGACGTGTTCGATTGCAGCTCGCTCTGCATCAAGGGATTGGTATCTTTCAGAAGGATATACTGCAGAAGGATTTGAAACCTGGGTTTTAATTGAGAATCCTCAGGATGAATATAACAATGTACTGGTTACCTTCATGGATAATTCGGGAAACACAACTATAAAGCACTATCGCATCAATCCGTTGAGCAGATTCACAATTTCCGTTGATCAGATTCTTGAGGCAAGCGAGGTATCGGTTAGTGTGCGTTCTGAGTACCCTGTTCTGGTCGAAAGGGCTATGTACTGGAATGAAAGGAGCGATGGCCACGCAACCATTGGGACCCCAACTCCCGATAAAGCGTGGTATTTTCCTGAAGGTTATACAGCGGATGGTTTTGAAACATGGGTATTGGTTCAAAATCCAAACGATGTAATCGCTAATGTTCAGATGACTTTTATGACAAATAATGGAACAAAAGTGGAAAAGAACTACACCGTGAATCCAAAAAGGCGCTTCACGGTTAATGTTGGTGAGATAGTTCCTGATTCTCAAGTTTCCACTTATGTGAAGGCTGATGTATTCATTGTAGCAGAGCGTTCGGTTTATTTTAACGGAAGATCCGGCGGGACGAATACAGTTGGAATTCGAGGAATCTGGTAAAATTCGCGGGAAGGATTATACTTGTTAAAGCAGAATAAATAAAGTGCCGATTTAATAATTGAAATATAAAAGGAAATGGTCCTTCTGCCAGGGAGCTTTAAGGTGTTACCTGGTTTTTTACTATGATGAGGAAATGAAAGAAATTAAGATTTTAGGAATTATCGCATTTGTAGTTGTTTTTCTCTTCTTTATGCTCTGGAGTAGTACTTGCGCTTCGGAAACTTCGAGTGGGCGCGGAGGCTTTTTAGTCTGCCTTGATCCGGGCCATGGAGGGAGTGATCCTGGAGCATCCTACAATGGAGTTGAGGAGAAAGTTCCAAATCTGGACATTGCGCTCAAGGCGCGAAAAATACTTCTTGATATGGGCTATCGAGTAATCATGACACGGGAGGATGATACATACGTTTCACTTGAAGATCGATGTAGGATAGCCAACAGTGCAAACGCATCCATATTTGTAAGCATCCACAATAACGCGTACACGACTACCTCAAGTGGCACTGAAACCTATGCATATTACGACTCTGAGGATGGGAGAAAACTTGCTACTTATGTTCATAAGGAAGTTGTTAAGCGTCTTGGTCGTCCTGATAGGGGTGTTAAAGAAGCAGGATTTTACGTTCTTAAGAACACGGACATGCCTTCCTGTCTCCTTGAGGGCTTGTTTCTCACAAATCCTGAAGAGGCTGCATTGCTTCAAAAGGATGAAGTAAGGCAGAAAATTGCTGAGGGTGTTGCAACAGGAGTTGACCTGTACCTGAAGGATCCTGGTCAGTTCGATGAGTACATCTTGATGCAAAATCCGGATCCTAAGGAAAGCGCTGAGCTGGAGCTCGAATTCATGTGTGGTGATGGAAAGGTTCAAAAGCTCTCTGAAACGCTTGAGCCTCTTTCCAGAAAGACAATTCATGTTGACGAATACGTCTTTAACAACGATGTTTCAACGCATATCAGGTCAAAAAATGGCGTGGGAGTTATAGCGGAGCGCTCAATGTATTTTGATCTTGCCGGGGCTCGGGGTGGGCACTGCGCCTCCGGGGTCATTGCGCCAGCAAGAAACTGGTATTTCGCTGAAGGGTCGACGGACTGGGGTTTCGATACCTTCATACTTGTTCAGAACCCGCAGGATAAAGAAGACCCTGTTGAGTTTGAATTCATGGATCCAAATGGCAATTCGAGGTTTTATGATTTCAATATTGCCCCGCATTCGCGCTTCACGCTAAATGTTTCAGAACTTGGTGGTCTTGAGAAGGCTGACTTCTCAACGCATGTAAGTGCGCAGGAGCCTGTGATAGCGGAAAGAGCAATGTACTGGAGGAAGGGGAAAAATACGGGCGGGCACGATTCACCTGGAATTTCCGAGCCCTCTCGTGTCTGGTATCTGGCAGAAGGTTGTACAAGAGCAGGGTTTGATACGTATGTTTGCGTTGGGAATCCGTCGGGTAAGAGTGCGGAAGTGAAATTTACCTTCATGCTTCAGAACGGGCGGAATTTCGAGAAAGTAATGGAGGTGGAACCAAGTAGCCGCCTCACAGTTCACCTGAATGAATTGAAAGAAATTAACGGAACCGATGTTTCAACTTATATCCAGGCGAGTGAACCGATAGTTGTTGAGCGCTCAATCTATTTCGATGCATTTGGAATAAAGGAGGGTACAGGAAGCACTGGCCTAACTTCTCCACTTACAACCTGGTATCTTGCAGAAGGATATACGGATGGTGGCTATGACACCTATATATTGCTTGTGAATCCCGGTGAGAAGGACGCAAGCGGCAAACTCGAATTCATGCTCCCAGATGGTTCAACAAGAGATTTCGGAATTAAAGTCCCCAAAAAATCCCGACAGACTGTTCATGTTGATGACATTGAAGGAATGGGCAATGTTGAGTTCTCAACACTTGTCCTGGTTGACGAGCCTGTTATTGTTGAGAGAGCAATGTATTTCAAGATTGGGCTCAAAAGCGGAGGTCATTGTTCCGCTGGAATTCCTGCACCCTCAACTGATTGGTATTTTGCTGAAGGATGCACAAGGTAAGAATCATGAAAACCTTTCCTTGCGGTAAAAGCTCAGACTTTATTTTTATTGCGACACTTATCTGTATCCTGCTTTTTTTGTTTACCCTTGCCATGGCATTTAGCGTGCCTCAGAAATTCGCGGATTGTGCCACTTATCCCGACACAGAAGGTAAACCTGCAGATATCAGGGAAGCGATTGATTATGTGACAGGCAAGGGCTACATGTCGGGAGCATCCGATGGAAAGTTTTACCCTGATGAGCCTTTGAATCGCATGGACTACGCGAAAGCGGTAGTGCTTATATTCGGGCATGGAAATGAGAAACCGGACGAATCGACCAGTTTTACAGATTTAGAGAAAAGCGATTCAGGGTATCTATATGTAAACCTTGCTGTGAAATACGGCTTCTTATCTGCCTATCCCGATGGAACTTTCAGGCCGAAAGAATATGTTACAACCTGCGATGCACTTGCTGGACTCGTAAGAGGCCTTGGACTCTTAGAACAGGTAAGATATGTTAACGGCCTTTTTCCCGACGCACCTCCATACGCAGGTAGTCTTATCATTGCTCATGACCTTCACCTGAAATACAGGGATACACGCGTTTTGCCACAGAATAACTACCCTCGTGGGGAGTTTGCTTTTTCTCTTGAGCGCACGGAAAAAGTTGATCAATGGAGACTTGACTATATTCGCGAATATTTCGATTGGTTGAATTGTCAGACACCTCTTCTTGGCTCTGAAAGATACAAAGCACTAAAGAGCGCCTTTGCAAAGGTTGGTTATCCTTATGTCTGGGGCGGAGAATCCGATGCTGAGGGTGGCTATGATTGCTCAGGCCTTACCTACTATGTTCTTTCAAGCGTCCTCGGTTATCCAATGATGCGTACGGCTGATGATCAGTCTCGCGACAACAGATACAGAACAGTAAGCCGTGCAGAACTCCTCCCTGGTGACCCCATATTTTTCTTTAAGGATGCATCAGACCCTTCATACGTTGGTCATGCAGCTTTATACATAGGCCATGGTCTTTTCATACATTCTACTGGGAGCAACTCGGGTGTCTCGGTTGATGCGCTAACGGGATATTGGGATGAGAATTTTGCCTGGGGCAAGCGAGTTTTGCGAGAGGGCGAGCCAAAAAGCTTTGATACTTACATTCTCTTGTTTAACCCTGGAACTTCCGAGAGCCAGGCAAGATTGACATATATGCTTCTTGATGGAAGGACATTTGACGAGTACGTTGAAGTTCCGCCAATGAGCCGAAGGACAGTAAGAATAGATGACCTTCTATACAGTCAGGATGTCTCGACACTTGTTCAGGCTACAGGCGGAGAACTTGTATGTGAGCGCTCAATGTATTTTTCATACAAGGGCAAGTACGAGGGAGGACATGCCTCCTGTGGAGTTCAAACGCCAGCGAAGGATTGGTTTTTGCCTGAAGGTTGTACTGCTTATGGTTTCGATACCTATATCCTTGTTCAAAATCCTTCTGATTCGCGTGCTTCGGTGACATTTGAGTTTATGAAAGAAAATGGCTCTGTTCAAAGTTTTAAGACGAGCGTTGAGGCCCATTCAAGGTACACACTTTCCGTTGATACTCTTTCCGGAATGGAAGCTTCAGAGTTTTCCACCTATGTTTCTTCTGATGTTCCGGTGATTGCTGAACGCTCGATGTATTTTCGCTATGGCAATGTGATTGGTGGACACAATTCACCAGGGTCATGCATAGCCTCAAATAACTGGTATTTCTCTGAAGGATATACCGCGGATGCATTCGATACTTACTTTCTTATTCAAAATCCAACATATAAAGATGCGGAAGTTACTCTCACTCTTTATTCTAACAATGGAGCGCAAAAAAGTTTCAAGTTTGTGGTTGGCAAACACTCAAGGAAAACGATTCATGCCGATGACCTCAACGGTTTTTCAAGGGCATCCTTTGGAGCGCAAATTCATTCAGAAGAGGCTCCTGTTGTCGCAGAAAGGGCAATGTATTTCGTATACAAAAACGATATTTCCGACGGGCATGTTGCGCTTGGATTGCCATCGGCGAAGGAAAGGTGGTATATCGCGGAGGGGTACACTGCTTCGGGCTTTGATACTTATGTTCTTGTTTCGAATCCATCTGATAGAGATGCGAATGTAGTCTTAGACTTCATGACAGAAAGCGGAAAAAGGGTCGAGAAAAAGTATCTTGTTAAGTCCAGGACACGATTGACGGTTTGCTTAAACGAGATTAAGGAACTTGCAGGAGAGGAGGTCTCAACCCTTGTCGAAAGCGATACCGACATTGTAGTTGAAGGATCCCTTTACTGTAAATACCATGAGATTCCATCAGGACTTTGTTCACCTGGAGTTACGGAAACCAGCAAGACTTGGTATTTTGCGGAAGGCTATACGGGCCTTTGAGGGCTTTCAGAATAACAGAGTTTGACAAAATCAACAAAAATAAACTATAGTTTACAGAAATAACCGTTAATGTTTCAGGTGTGATGCTTTGGAGCGTGGACTTTTGAGGTGGGTTTTTTATAGAAGTTCGAGCGAGAAATGGAAGGGGCAAAGTTGAAAGTTTTTTTAAAGGTTCGCATATTTATGATATGTTCGCTTGTTTTGTTTTTGGCTCTTGTTGCGCCTTCAAATGGAGTTCTTTCAAAAGGTGCTAGCGAAAGAAAGGGAGGAGAGGGTGACCCTTATTACCTATTCCAGGGAAGGGGAAGGGCTCACGGTGTTGGAATGTGTATGGATGGGGTCTATTACATGGCAAAGGCTGGCGCCAATTACCATCAAATACTGAATTACTATTATACGAGTATTACTTTTAGTTATACAGACGATACAAGGCCCATAAGGGTGAAGGGTCGCGATGGGCAGATTCGAACCATGACCCTTCATGACTACCTTTATCATCTTGAAGAGGAGCCAGACGACTCCCCGATGGAGGAACTGAAAGCTCTCTACGTTGCTGCGCGTACCTACGCTCTTTCCTGCATTGCCCGAGGAAAGCATGCCAAAGAAGGATTTGACGTATGCTCGAGTGGTAACTGCTGCCAGGCTTTTGACGAGAATAAGGATCTTTCAAAATACCCGAACAACTGTGCGGCAAACGATGCTACAAGGGGAGAAATAATGACTTACAATGGCCAGCCGATTATTGCAGCATATCATGGTTCCTGCGGTGGTCACACTGAAAACAACGAGGATGTCTGGGGAGGGACGCCACTTCCTTATTTAAGAGGAAGGGTTTGCGAGTACTGCTGGCATTCTCCAAGATACGCCTGGTCTTATGGCTTTCATCGCTCCGAGCTCGAGGCGATTCTAAACGCAAGTTCAGACACTCAGATTGGAAATCTTTATGCTATTGACCTTTCATCGAGAACTCCTGGAGGCAGGGTAAAGACTGCAAGGCTTATTGGCTCGCTTGGAACGAAGTCTGTATCTGGTGGTGTACTTGCTTCTCGTCTCGGATTCCCAAGCACACTTTTTGATATCCTTTCAAGTAATTTCGATGAGTACATTCTTGTTTATAACCCTAATGACAAACCAGCAATTGTTACATTCACATTTATGCAACCTGATGGGAACAACTCGAATGAAATTGTTGAGGTTGGGCCGAATTCGAGGTTCAGTCTGAAGGTAAATGATTACGTTCAGTTCTCCGAGGTTTCGACGCGCGTTGTTGCTGATGAGCCGATTGTTGCAGAGCGTGCGATGTATTTTAACTACCATGGGACCAACGATGGAAGCGCAAGCGTTGGATTACCACAGCCAGCCCAGAGATGGTATTTCGCTGAAGGGTATACTGCCGAGTCATTTGACACCTTCATTTTAATTGAGAATCCTAACGATGAAATTGCTCAGGTGAAATGTACATTCATGCTTCCTGGTGGCAAGACAATTGAACAGAGCGCAAGCGTAGGGGCATGCTCAAGGACAACTATCGCTGTTGACCAGATTCCCGGGCTTTCATCGACTGAGGTCTCTACACTTGTTGAAAGCACAAATGGGGTTGGAATTGTGGCTGACCGCTCCGTCTATTTCGATCGATCTGGAATTGGAGGAGGGCATTGTGCTCAAGGAGTTCAGGCCCCTTCTTCTGAGTGGTACCTTGCTGAGGGCTATACTGGTGGCAAGTTCGATACCTATATCCTTGTGCAGAATCCTTCGGAGGAAAAGGCAAGCGTTGAGGCAACTTTCATGAAGGAAGGCGGTGAAAACATCAAGAAAAGTTACAACATTCCTGCGCATTCAAGGTTTACAATCTGGTGCGATGCTATTCAAGGTCTTGAAGATGCTCAATTTTCAACACGCCTTGTTTCAAAAAATGGTGTAGGAATTATTGCTGAAAGGGCGATGTATTTCGATTACAGGGGAAGAAAGGGCGGTTCGGACAGCCCTGGCGTTACATCTCCCGCTCTTGATTGGTATCTTGCAGAGGGATATACAGCCGATGACTTCGATACCTGGGTTCTTATCCAGAATCCGGATTCAAAAACTGCAGATATCCAGGTTGTTTTTGCAAAGCCGGATGGAACAAAGGTTGAGAGAACGTATAAGGTTCCTTCTCATTCGAGATTTACAATTTCTGTTGACTCGATCCCAACGCTGGAGGCAACTGAGGTTTCCACCAGGGTAAGCTCAAAAAATGGCGTGAAGGTTATCGTAGAGAGGGCGATGTACTTCGATTATCATGCAAGTCGCGATTCAAGAAGTGGCGGACATTCATCCAATGCTGTTCCTGCGCCATCGCAATCCTGGTATTTCGCAGAAGGTTACACTGGCTTCTAATCCATACTATTGCTGGGGTGAGACTTTTGGATATACTCAATGTGCCCATGATTTCCCACAGAGATATAAACCGCAAAGCGTTTTCCCTTCTATTGATGGCAATCATTTTTTGCTTGATTGTTTTTATTGCCCAGAACTACTCTAATGAACTCACTTACAAGGATGAAAAAGTTGTGAACGCTGTCGAAGCAGAAGGGGGAAGGCTTTATTCATATCCCGTTTCTGCAAAGTTTCTTAGAGCTTCTATTCTTTATAGTATTCCTGTTTTCAATAAACTAAGGCTTGCCAAGGTTTCACTTGATGATATTAAAAAGTTCGGATTCATGCGAGGTTTTAGCGTTCCGCCAGGGAGGGTGATATATCTACCCGGTGGGCGTGCTCGTGTACTTCCTGCTCCCCCCTTTCCTCTTGAACCGGTGATTCCTTGCACAATCTACCATGGGGATCGTTCGAAAAGGAGGGTTGCACTGACGTTTGACTCAAGTGATGTAGGCGAACCCCAGGCAAGAAGAATAATTGAAATCTTGAACGATTATAGAGTTCCAGCAACTTTTTTCATTTGCGGTCCCTGGTGCGAAAAAAACTCAGCTTTGCTTATTAGCGCCCTCGACTCAGGGATAGAATTTGGCAGTCATTCTTGGACGCACAGAAGATTTACAACACTCACATCTGAGGAAATCGATTCTGAGCTAAAGGCGACTGAGGCTGCCTTCTCTTCGGTTTCAAAGAGGATGATGGCGGGATATTTCAGGCCTCCTTATGGTGATACGGATTTACGGGTAGAGTCAGTTTGTGCTAATGCTGGATACAAAATTATTATGTGGGATGTGGATCCGAAAGACTGGATGCCAGGTCTGGTGCCTGGCCAGGTGAGGGATCGGGTTCTTGAAGGTGCAAAGAATGGGTCAATAATACTTATGCACTTGAACAGCAATGTGACTGCATATGATCTTCCGGAAATAATTGCAAACTTAAGGTCTCGCGGGTTTGAACTTACAACCCTTTCAGGTGTTCTCGAGAAGTGAAATTTGCGGATGTTTCACGCTTTTCTATAATCTGTGTTATTATGCAGCCGTCCTTATTTAATTGGGGAGGTTAGAATAATGAGAGCACTTGTTCTTTGCGGTGGAACCGGAACAAGGCTTCGTCCAATCACTCATACGATGGCTAAACAACTTGTTCCAATAGCGAACAAGCCCGTTCTGTTTTACGGGCTTGAATCGATTCGCGAGGCCGGGATAACAGACGTTGGCATCGTTGTCGGTGATACTGCAAAGGAGATAATGCAGGCTGTAGGAGATGGTTCAAAGTGGGATATATCTGTCACCTACATTCATCAGGAGGAGCCGCTCGGGCTTGCTCATGCCGTTTTAGTTTCTGAGGATTTTTTGAAAGATTCGACATTTGTGATGTATCTTGGTGACAACCTGATTAAGGATGGAATTACCGGGTTTGTAAAAAAGTTCGAGGAGAATAGACCAAATTGCGAAATACTGCTTGCGCGGGTGATACACCCGGAGAGATTTGGCGTTGCTGAACTAAAAGATGGAAGAGTTGTCCACCTTGTTGAGAAGCCAAAAGTGCCACCGAGCGATCTTGCACTCGTCGGTGTTTATCTTTTCGATAGCAACGTTCTGCAAGCGGTGAAGGAATTAAAGCCTTCCTGGCGCGGAGAGCTTGAGATAACAGATGCTATTCAGTGGTTAATCGACAATGGTTTTACGGTTGAGCCGCATATAATAGACGGGTGGTGGAAGGATACGGGGCGTCTTGAAGACATGCTTGAGGCAAACAGGATAATGCTTGAAGATATCGATGGGTGTGTAAAAGGACACGTTGATGCCGATTCAAAAATTGAGGGACGAGTCATGATAGATGAAGGAGCGGAGATCATAAAGAGCACGATCAGAGGGCCTGCCTGTATCGGTGAACGCGCAAGGATTATCAACTCATTTGTAGGCCCGTTTACCTCAATTTACTATGATGTTGAGGTTGTTGATTCTGAGATAGAGCATTCGATTGTCCTCGAATGCTCTAAGATTTTGAATATGCCTGCGAGGATAGAAGATAGCCTGATTGGCCAGAACGTCGAAGTGAGTCGTTCCCCGCTTAAGCCAAGCGCTTACAGATTTATGCTTGGCGATAATTCAAAGGTTGGGATTCTTTAGTTTGAACCCATAGGAAGGGATTGGAAATGATTGAAGGGGTAAAAATAAAGAATCTAAGGGTAATCCCTGATGAGCGAGGCCATCTCATGGAAATATTTCGCTCCGATGACGAGTTTTACGAGAAATTTGGCCAGGTGTACGTGACGACAGTATATCCTGGAGTTGTAAAAGCATGGCATATGCACAGAATTCAGAATGATAATGTGGCTTGTGTGAGCGGAATGATAAAACTTGCCCTTTATGATGCAAGGGAAGACTCTTCAACAAAGGGCAAGGTTATGGAGATTTTTATGGGGGAACATAGACCTATTCTTGTTCATATTCCAAGGGGGGTTTATCACGGTTGGAAGTGCATTGGGGAGCACGAAGCATATGTTGTTAATATCCCTACTGAACTTTATAACTATGAAAAACCTGATGAGTACCGACTTCCGTGGAACTCAAGTGAGATACCTTATGACTGGGAAATAAAGATGGGGTAGGATAGCCAGAAAATTTCAGTCGAGTTCTTAGGGGTTGCCATTGAAAATACTTGTAACTGGAGGATGCGGGTTTATAGGTTCAAACTTTATACGCTATATGTTTCATGAGCATCCGGGTATCGAGATAGTAAATCTTGATAAGCTTACCTATGCTGGAAGGAAGGAAAACCTTAAGGATATCGAAGGAAGTTTTGATTATACCTTTATAAAGGGTGACATTTGCGATTCTTCTCTTGTTGAGGAAATTATCTCAGAGGGCTTTGATGCAGTTTTGAATTTTGCTGCGGAAAGCCATGTTGACAGATCAATTTTAAGCCCTAAGGAATTCATACAAACCGATGTTGTTGGCACATT
>Ga0315298_1004820_pt1 | contig 19732 bp, 17 predicted proteins | sample WHS_1_MG_FD_203077 | JGI IMG/M metagenome (GOLD analysis project Ga0315298, IMG submission 203077) | Extremophilic microbial mat communities from Washburn Hot Springs, YNP, Wyoming, USA - WHS_1_MG | ecosystem: Environmental > Aquatic > Thermal springs > Hot (42-90C) | place: USA: Wyoming...
CCCGGATGGTGGTGATGGTGGCGTGCGACGGACATTCCGAATGTGAAACCGTAGTATACCAAATCGGAGACCATTAGGAGCGCGATGCCCGCCGGGGCGCAACCCGCACGGGAAGGGGAGCAAAACTCTGGCCGGCCAGAACGAATCTTGCTTCCGCTAGCGGATCAGTCCCGCGGACTTGGTGGCGAAGTTCAGGACCAAAGAGGGGAACACTCCCAACAAAAGCGTGCCCAACGCCGATGCGTACACTGCGGCCTTGAGAGCCCCGTCCAGCGGAGGCAGATCCGAAGCGGCTTCCGAGGGCGGCTGCATGTACATGACGACCAAAATGCGCAAGTAATAGTAAGCCGCCACAGCGCTATTGAGGAGGCCGAGGACGGTCAGCCAAATGAGATTCGCGTCGAGCGCGGCCTTGAAGATGTAGAACTTTCCGAAGAAGCCTGCGGTTAGCGGTATGCCCACTAGGGAAAGCAGGAACAGGGAGAATAGCGCCGCCGTCGCCGGCTGGCGCTCGGCCAAGCCGCTGAAGTCCTGGATCTGCACGAACTGTTCGCCCTTCCGGCAGACGTGGATCACCACGGCAAACGCGCCGACGTTCATCAGCGTATAGGCCGCCAGGTAGAACAGGACAGCCGCCACGCCGGTCTCGGAAGCCGCGGTGATGGCCACCAGCATGTAACCGGCGTGGGCGATGGAGCTGTAAGCCAGCAAACGCTTGATGTTGGTTTGGGTCAAAGCCGCGAAATTTCCGATGACCATGGTGAGGAGCGCCGTGAGCCAAAGCAGCGGCTCCCAGCGGGCGCTCATCGGCTCGAAGGCGGTCATAAAGATCCGGATCAGGACTGCGAAGGCGGCCGCTTTGGGCCCGGCCGCCAGGAAGGCAGCCACCGGCGCCGGAGCGCCCTGGTAGACGTCCGGGGTCCACGCCTGGAAGGGCCAAGCCGAGATCTTAAACGCCAGCCCGACGAAGACCAGCGACGCGGCCATGGCTAAAAGGATTGGGGAAAGCTCGGGGGCCGCATCGCTCAATCCCGCCCGGATATCCTCCAGAAACGTGGAGCCCGTTAAACCGTAGGTCCAGGCGATTCCGAAAAGGAGAAAACCGGTGGCGAACGAACCCAGCAAAAAATACTTCAGGGCGGCCTCATTGGCCCGGCGGTCGTCTCGCAAATAGCCGGCCAGGACGTAACTGGCCAGAGAAGAGATCTCCAGGCCGATGAACAGCATGATCAGCTCCGAAGCGCTGGCCATGATGCACTGGCCGGCGGTGGAGAGCAGGACCAGCGCATAATACTCGCCGGCCTCGCTGCGCTCGCGCCGCAGGTATTGGGAGGAAACCAGGACCGTGAGCGCCGCCGCCGCGATGACCAAGACCCGGAAGTAGGCGGCGAAACTGTCGGCCGAGATCATCTCCCGGAACGCCGGGCCCGGATCGCGGTGCGCGGCCACCGAAGCGGCTGCTGCCGCCAGCAGCAACAACAAAGACAAAGGAACGAAGCGCCGGGCGGCATGATTGCGCCAGAACACCGAAAGGACCATGAGCAGCGCGCCGCTCACGATCAGGATCGTCTCCGGAAGAAACCGTAGAATCTCAGCGGAGGAAGGCGCAAACTCAGCGGGCACGGGCCACCTCCTGCCGCGGCGGGATTTCGGGGTTCTGCACGTGATAGATCAGGCCCCGCGTCGACCGCTCCAAAATGCGCGCGTTGGCGGCGGCAATCGGGACAAGGAATGTCCGGCTGGCCACTCCCATCCAGACCATGAGCACGACCAGCGGCAGCACGCCGGCCCATTCGCGCGGCGTCAAATCCGTCACATGGGCCTTCACGGCCTCGGCCGCCTGGCCCAGGAAGGCCCTCTGATACAGCCACAACAGATAGCAGGCGGAGAGCACCACGCCCAGCGCCGCAAACGCCGCCCATTTGAAATTCACCATCGCCGCGCCCTGAAGCACCAGGAATTCGCCCACGAAATTGTTCAGCAGCGGCAGCCCCAGGCTGGCCAGGGAAGTGATCAGGAAGACAGCGGCCAGCCACGGCGCCGGGTTGGCGACGCCGCCGTAGCCTGCGATCTCAAGCGTATGTCTCCGCTCGTAGAGATAGCCGACCAGGATGAACAATGCGCCGGTCGAGATGCCGTGGTTCAACATTTGGTAGACCGCGCCATCGAGGGCGATGGGATTGAAAGAGAAGATTCCGAGCACCACAAATCCGAGATGGCTCACCGAGGAGTAAGCCACCAGCTTCTTCATGTTGGGCTGCACCATCGCCACCAGCGCGCCGTAGAGGATGCCGATAATGGCCAGGGTCACGATCCATGGGGCATGTTCCCGGGAGGCGGAGGGGAACAACGGCAGGCAGAAGCGGACCAAGCCGTACGTCCCCATCTTCAGCATGACGGAAGCGAGGATGACCGAGCCCGCCGTGGGCGCCTCCACGTGGGCATCCGGCAGCCAGGTGTGCAACGGGAACAGCGGCACCTTGATCGCGAAGGCGAGGAAGAAGGCCAGAAACAGCAGACTCTCGGCGGTTGGGTCCAGCGTCATGCCCCGCCCCGCGAGCCGTTCGGACAAGGCCAGGTAGTCGAAGGTCCCGGTCAGGTTGTACAGGTAGATGAACGCCGCCAGCATGAGCACCGAGCCGGCCATCGTAAACAAGAAGAACTTGACCGCAGCGTAGATGCGGCGTTCGTGTCCCCATACGCCGATCAGGAAGTACATCGGGACCAGCGAGACTTCCCAGAAGACGTAGAACAAGAACAGGTCCAGGGCCACGAAGACCCCGATCAGCCCGAATTCCAGCAACAACAGCAGGACGTGGAACTCCTTGACGCGGTGCGCGATGTGTTTCCAGGAAACCACGACCGCAAGCGGCGTTAGCAGCGTGCTGAGGATCACCAACCAGAGGCTGAGGCCGTCCACGGCGATGTGGTAACGGATGGCGGGCGAGGTGATCCAGGGAATATCGGTGGCGAATTGAAAACCTCCGCCGGCGCGGTTGAAACGGACGGCCAGCAGCAGGGAGACGGCGAACACGGCCAGCGAAGCCGCGAGCGAAAAGATCCGGATGAGGCGGTGGCGATGGCCGGGGATGAACAGCAACAGCAGCGAGGCGGCCAGCGGCAGAGCCAGGCAGAGGTTCAACACGGCGCTCATCGCAGACCTCCCGCGGCCACGAACCCCAGCAAAGCCACCAGCGATCCCCAAACCACCCAGGCGGCATAGCTGCGGATGTTGCCGCTCTGAACCAGCCGTAGCACCGCGCCCGTGCCTCTGGCCCAGCTCCCAATGCCGTTCACCGCGCCGTCGATCAGCCCCACGTCCACGCCGCGCCACAGCACCGTTTGGGAACCGTCGACCACGGGCCGCACCACCGCCCGGTCGTAGATCTCATCCACGAAGTACTTGTTGTAGACCAAGCGGTAGAGCGCGCCCAACCGGTCCGCGATCTGGCCGGCCAGCCCGGGCCGAGCCACGTACAACCCATAGGCCGCCAGGATTCCGATCAGGCCCGCGGCCACCGAGACGTAGACCAGCCAGGGTTCGTGAGCCTCTTCGGCCGCCGGAAACAACGGGTGGAGCCAGCGCGGCACGTCGAAATAGCCGCCACCAATCGACAACAGCGCCAGCGCCGCCAGCGGCAGGGTCATCACCTTGGGCGACTCATGAGGATGCGCCTGCCCCCGGTAGCTGCCGAAAAATGCGAGGAACACCGCCCGGAAGACGTAGAACGCTGTCAGCCCGGCAGTAATCACTCCGATCCAGAACATCAGCGGCGAATGATGATAGGCCGCGATCAGGATGGCGTCCTTGCTGTGAAACCCGGAGAACGGAGGCACGCCGGCGATCGCCACCGCGGCGCACAGGATGGTGAAGAACGTGACCGGGATGTGCTTGCGCAGGCCCCCCATGTTCCGCAGGTCCTGCTCGCCGCCCAGCGCGTGGATCACACTGCCCGCCCCGAGGAACAGCAGCGCCTTGAAGAACGCGTGGGTCACCAGATGGAAGATCCCTGCCGAGAATGCTCCGGCCCCCAGTCCAAGAAACATATAGCCGAGCTGCGAAACCGTGGAGTAGGCGAAGACCTTCTTGATGTCGTTCTGCGCCAGGCCGATAGTGGCGGAGAAAAACGCCGTGGCCAGCCCGACCCAGGCCACCGCTTCCAGCGCCAGCGGCGCTTGCAGATAGATGGGAGCGCAGCGGGCCACCATGTAGACGCCGGCGGTCACCATGGTCGCCGCATGGATCAGGGCGGAGACCGGCGTGGGGCCCTCCATGGCGTCCGGCAGCCAGACGTACAAGGGGATTTGCGCGGACTTGCCGGTTGCGCCCACCAGAAGCAACAGCCCGATGGCGGTCAGCGCGGCGGTGGTCACGCCCGCGGGATTCGTGGCCAGGCTGGCGAAAACCGTCTGGAAATCGAGCGACTGGAAATGAATGAAGACCAGCAGGATGGCCAGCGTGAAGCCCACGTCGCCGATGCGGTTCACGATAAAGGCCTTGTTGCCGGCCGTGGTGGCGCTCTTGCGGTGGAAGTAGAAGCCGATCAGCAGGTAGCTGCACAGCCCCACCCCCTCCCAGCCGACGAACATCAGCAGGAAGTTCGCCGCCATCACCAGCGTCAGCATGAAGAACATGAAGAGGTTGAGGAAGGCGAAGAAGCGGTAGTAGCCGCCTTCGTGCGCCATGTAGCCGATCGAGTAGATGTGAATGAGCAGGCCCACGCCGGTGACCACCAGCATCATCACGGCCGTGAGGCGGTCCACCATCAGGTCGAAGCCCGCCCGCAGGGCCCCGCTCTGGATCCAGGTGAAGTAGGATTCCAGGTGCGGTTGCTCCAATGTCCCCAGGGCGCTGAGCGTTCTCAGAACCCACAAGAAGCTTAACAGCACCGAGCCAACGGCCACCGTGTTGATCAGGCGCTGGGACATGCGCCTCCCCGCCAGCCCCAGAAGGAGGAAGCCGGCCAACGGGAAGGCGGGGATGAGCCACAAGTGCATCGTGTCAGCCTTTCATCGAATCCACTTCGTCGATCTGCAACGTGGCGCGGTTCTTGAACACCGTCAGGATGATGGCCAGCCCCACAGCGGCCTCGGCGGCGGCGACCACCATGACGAAAAAGGCGTACAAATGGCCGTCGATCTGTTTGAGCTGATAGGAGAACGCCACGAAGCTGAGGTTGACCGCGTTCAGCATCAGCTCGATGCACATGAACACCGTAATGATGTTGCGGCGCAGCAGAAAGCCGGCCACGCCCAGGCCGAACAGAACCGCGCTCAGGATCAGATACCAGCTCAGGGGCACGCTATGCACGTCAGTCGATCTCCTTGTGCGCCAGAACAATCGCGCCGATGATCGCCACCAGAATCAACGCCGAGGTCACCTCGAACGGCAGCAGGTAGCCGGTGAAGAGGCTCCGGCCGATGTTTTCCGCCGTGCCCCCCATGAAATCCCCGAAACGGACCGATTCCGGAGCAGGCGCGAGCCGCCGGATCAGCATTCCCACCAGCAACAGCAGCACGGCCAGCGAGGGGAAGCCGATGAGCCGCACCGCCGCTGAGCGGCCGGTCCGCTGCTCGGCCTCCGCGTTGAGCAGCATGATGACGAAGACGAACAGGACCATGATCGCGCCCGCATAGACGATCACCTGCACGGCGGCGATGAACTCCGCGCCCAACTGGAGGTAAAGCACCGCCAGAGAGCCCATCACCCCGATCAGCGAGATGGCGCCGTTGATGGGATGGCGTTGGATGACCAGGTTCACCGCGCACCCCACGGAGACGACCGCAAAGGCCCAGAAGATCAGCATCTCCGTCATCGACCTATCCTCCGTACAACGCCACCAGCAGTCCGGTGGCCAGCATGTTCAACATGGCCACCGGGAACAGGAACTTCCAGGTGAAGGCCATGAGCTGGTCATAGCGGAAGCGGGGCAGCGTTCCCCGCACCCACATGAAGACAAACAGCAGGAATCCCGTTTTGAAGCCAAACCAAAACATGGGGATCAGGATCTGCTTCAGCCGGGGGACCTGGAAAAGAAACGCCAGAAACCAGAACAGGAGCGCGACGGCGGGCAGGGTGCGGCGGTCCCGGGGCCGGGCCGGATGCAGACCGTGATACATGGCGATGGCGCCGCCGGCCAGGAACAGCGCTGTGGGGAAGAGATCCGAGCCCTTCTCTGCGGGCCACAGCGGCAGATAGCCGCCCAAAAACAGCACCGTGGCGAAGGCGCAACTGGTGATCATGTTGGCGTATTCGGCCATGAAGAACGAGGCGAACTTGAGGCTGCTGTACTCGGTGTGGAAGCCGGCCACCAGCTCGTTTTCGGCCTCGGGCAAGTCGAACGGGATGCGGTTGGTCTCCGCGAAAGCCGCCATCAGGAAAACCAGGTAGCTGATCACCTGAGGGGCCGGGAGCTTGAAAAAGTTCCACTGGGGGATCCAACCGGCGTAATACCCGCTCTGTGTGATCACCAGCTCCTGGAGGCTGAGCGTATTGGAGAGCAAGAGCGGCGAGGCCACCGCCAGGGCCATCGGCAGCTCGTAGCTGACCATCTGGGCCGAGGCGCGCAGTCCCCCGAGCAAGGCATATTTGCTGTTGGAAGACCAGCCGGCCAGCGCAATGCCGTAAACGCTCAGCGAGGAAATCGCCAGCAGGAACAATACGCCGATGTCCAGGTCCGTGAGCTGGATCGCGGTGCGGATTCCGAAGATCTCCACCTCGGGCCCAAACGGCAACACGGCCACCGGCAACAGGGCCAGCGCCACCGAAAAGAACGGCGCGAACACGAACAGGAGTTTGTTGGCCTGCGGCGGCGTCAGGTCCTCCTTGGTGAGCAGCTTGATGACGTCGGCCAACGGTTGCAGCAAACCGTGCGGACCCACGCGCGAAGGGCCCAAACGGAGCTGGATGTGGGCGATCACCTTGCGCTCGACCCATTGCAGATAGGCCAGCGTCGTCAGGATGATCACGGCCCACAGGGCCGCCTTGACCAGCGTCAGAATTACGAATTCCATCGGTACAATTCGCCCGGCGCTTCCTTCAGAGAGTTCAAGGTTTTCGAATAACGCCCCAACGTGCCGGAAGTGAACAGTGTATCGTTTGCCGGATCCATCAGGCCGGCATGCGTGAGACCAGTCGCGGCCGCAATTCCCCGCTGGCTCATGTTCGAGTAGACCTCAGCGGGAGCGGGCGGCGCGATCTCGATCCCCATCATCACGGCCAGGTTCCGGAAGATATCTAGATCCGTCTTGGCGCCCATGGTGGACACGGCCCGTTTCACCCCGATCAGCTCTCCGCAGGTGTTGGTCACCGTGCCCGTCTTCTCGTATGCGCCCGCGGCCGGCAGAACGACATTCGCCCTTTGAGCCGTTTCGGTGAGAAACAGATCCTGGACCACCAAGAATGCGCCGGCCGCCGCCAGCTCGCGGCTGCGCAGCGGGTTGGCCCCCACAATCCATAGCGCGTCCAGATCGGGCGCGTCCAACATCGCGGGCAACGTCAGGCCTGGCTCCAGGCCCGCCTCCTGGACGGGCCGGTAGCCTGGAAGGAAATCCGGCATCAAGCCCATGTCCATTGCGCCCCGGGAATTGGAATGGTCGACCAGACAAACGTACTTCACTGGGATGCCGAGCGATGCGCCGAATTCCACCAGCCGATAGACCGCTTCGCCGCGCACCGAGTCCCCGAAGAGAATCACCAGCTCCGGCTCGTTTTTCAGCGTCTCCCGCAAACCCTCCAATGCCGCCAGTTCGTTGCCAGGTTCGGCCCGCACGCTGAGAGCGGCGTAGGAATCCTCCCGCACCGGACCGCGCGTCACCACGTAGACCCGCGCCTGGTGATGCCGCCAGTTGGCGCGGAGCTGGAAGGCCAGCAGCGGATGCTGCTGCGCCAGGTCGGCCCCAATCACCACCGCCGCCTGCCGGCGATACAAGTCCTCCGTGCGGGCCAGCGCCTCTGCCCTGCCCCCTACCGCCGCCAGCAGCGCCGCCACATCTCCGCTGCGCCGGTGGTCGATGTGGTTGGTCCCCAGTCCGCGCCGCGCCAGCTCCTGCAAGTACAGGTTCTCTTCGTTGGTCGTGCGCGCGGAGCCGATCACGCCGAGCTTGCCGCCGCGCGCTCGGATCTCCTGAAACTTTTTCGCCACGGCGCGCAAGGCCTCCGACCAGGAGACCTCCTCGAAACGGCCGTCTTTCTTGATCAGCGGCGTGCGCAGGCGTTCCTCATGCGAGACAAAGTCGAACGCGTAGCGCCCCTTCACGCACAGAAACTCGCCGTTGACGCCGCTGCGGTCCCGATTATTGCCGCGAATGATGCGGTTGTCGTAGACGCCCAGCGTCGTGGTGCATCCATCGGCGCAGTGCGCGCATGCGGTCCCGACGTGCTTCATCTCCCAGGGGCGGGTCTTGTAGCGGTAGATGCCGCTGGTCAGCGCGCCCACCGGGCAAATGTCGATGCACATCCCGCATTCGTCGCACTCCAGGTGGTCGCCGTGATTCGGCGTAATCTCGCTGACCACCCCGCGGTTCACCACGCCGAGGGCGCCCACGCCCATGCCCTCTTTGCAGATGCGCACGCAGCGGTAGCACAGAATGCAGCGCGGCTTGTCGAAGTAGACAATGGGCGACCACTGCTTTTCCGGCACGTGGTACTTGAACTCGGTGAACCGGCTGACGTCCACGCCGTAGCGGAAGGTCAGGTCCTGAAGCTCGCACTCGCCGCCCTTGTCGCACACCGGGCAGTCCAGCGGGTGGTTGGTGAGGATGAACTCCAGCATCGACTTGCGGGCTTCCGCCACCTGAGGCGTATTGGTGTGCACCACCATGCCTTCGGCCACGGGCATGGTGCAGGAGGTCACCAGCTTGGGAGACTTCTCAATCTCCACCAGGCACATCCGGCAAGCGGCCTGGAGGCTCAGGCCCTCGTAATAGCAGAACGCCGGGATTTCGATTCCGGCCATCTTGGCCGCGTTGATCAACAACGTGCCGGCGGGAACCTCCACGGCCCGCCCATCGATGGTCAGCTTCACCAGGCCGCTCATCGCGCCAGCACCTCCCGCGGAGAAGGTTCGAAGGGGCAGGGTTCGCCCTCGGCGTGCGCCTCAAATTCATCCCGGAATTTCTCCACGAAGGCCATGGCCGGCATCGCCGCCGCGTCGCCCAGCGGGCAGAAGGTCCGGCCCAGCATGTTCCGCGCGACTTCCGCTATCAAGTCAATGTCGCCCCGCGAGCCCTCCCCGGCGTGGAACCGCACCAGCAGTTTCTTCAGCCAGGTGGTCCCCTCGCGGCAGGGCACGCACCAGCCGCAGCTCTCGTGCGCGTAGAAACTCAAAATCCGCATGGCCGCCTTCACCATGCAGGTGTCCTCGTCCATGACGATGACGCCGCCGGAACCCAGCATGCTCTTGGCCTTCGCCAGCGTGTCGAAGTCCATGGCGATGTCGCACTCTTCGGCCTTCAAGACCGGGCAGCTCGATCCGCCAGGAATCACCGCCTTGAGTTTCTTGCCGCCGCGGATGCCGCCACCCACTTCCTCGATCATCCTCAGCAGGTTGAAACCCATGGGCAGCTCGTAGACCCCGGGCCGGTTGATGTGCCCGGAAAGGCAGAACAGCCGCGTGCCTCCGTTGCGCGGCGTGCCCAGCAGCGCGAAGGCAGCCCCGCCGTCGTTGATGATGTGCGGCACCGCGCAGAACGTCTCGACGTTGTTCAGCACCGTGGGGCAGCCGAACGCGCCCACCACCGCCGGAAACGGCGGCCGGATTCGCGGCACCCCGCGCTTGCCTTCCAGCGACTCCAGCAGCGCCGACTCCTCGCCGCACTCATACGAGCCGGCGCCGGTGCGGGTGAACATGTCGAAGTCGAATCCGCTGCCCAAAATGTTCTTGCCCAGATATCCGCGCTCGCGCGCCTCGCCAATGGCCTGCTCCACGGTCTCCAGGCACTTGCGGAACTCGCCGCGGATGTAGATGTAGCCCGCCTGCGCCCCCACCGCCACCGCGGCAATCATCATCCCTTCCAGCAGCTGGTGCGGATCGTTCTCCATCAACAACCGGTCCTTGCAGGTGCCCGGTTCGCCCTCATCGCCGTTGGCGACGATGTACTTCGGCTTGGGCGAATGGCGAGGCACAAAGCCCCACTTCATCCCGGTGGGAAAGCCCGCTCCTCCCCGCCCCCGCAGATTGGACGCCTTGACCTCCTCGATGATCTCCTCCGGCTTCATCTTGAGGGCCTTCTGAAAAGCCTGGTAACCGCCCGTGGCCAGATACGTGTCGATGCGGACCGGGCTTTCCAAGCCGAAGCGCCGCGTCAGGACCTTCACCTCGAGCGGACTTGGTTCGTTATAAAGCATCCCACTCATGACAGCTTCCGCAGCGTGTCAATCAGCCGGTCGAAAGCCTCCGGCGTGACCTTGTGATGAAAATCGTAGTTCACCAGGATGGCCGGGGCCCACGAGCACGCGCCGATGCACTCCACCTCCTCCAAGCTAAACAGGCCGTCCGGCGTCACCTCATGATTCCCGATGCCCAGCTTCTTGCGGGCGTGTTCCCACAGCTCCAGTCCCCCGGTCAACATGCAACTGATGTTGGTGCAAATCTGGATGTGATACTTGCCGGCGGGCTTGCGGCGCAGCATGGAGTAGTAGGTGACCACTTCGTCCGCTTCCATGGTCTTCAGCCCCAGCCGGCGCGTAATCTCCTCGACCACCTCCTGGGTCACCGCGCCCACTTCGTCCTGGGCGTACAGCAACATCGGAATCAGCGCGGAGCGCTTGTGCCCCGGCGGGCAGCTCCGCAACAATTCTTCGAAACGCGCCTCCAGTTGGGGAGAGAAGGTCATCGGTCCACGTCCCCCAAGACAAAATCCATGCTGCCCAGCGCGGCGATGACGTCCGCGATCAGGCGGCCTTCGATCATCTTCGCTGTCGCCTGCAAATTGCCGAAACTTGGACCGTGGATGTGCACCCGGTGCGGCTTCGGCCCTCCGTCGCTCACTACGTAGTAACCCAGCTCTCCGCGCGGCGATTCGATCGCCTGGTACACCTCGCCCGCCGGAACCTTGAAGCCCTCGTAAATGATCTTGAAATGGTGAATGAGCGCCTCCATCTCGGTCTTCATCCGCTCGCGGTCGGGCAAAACGACTTTCGGCGCATGCGCCACGTGCGGGCCCGAGGGCATCCCTTCCATCGCCTGGCGCGCGATGCGGGCGCTCTGGCGCATCTCCTCGACCCGCACCTGGTAGCGGGCGTAGACGTCGCCTTCGGTGCGGGTCGGAATCTCAAAGTCGAACTTTTCGTAGCTGGAGTACGGCTCGGCTTTCCGCAGATCCCAGGCTAGTCCCGCCGCCCGAAGCATCGGCCCGGTGACGCCCAGGTCAATCAAATCCTCCAGCGGCACATGCCCCACCCCTTTGGTCCGCACCAGCCAGATCGGATTGTTGGTCAACAGATCCTCGTACTCGTCCACCTTGCTGGGGAACGCGTCCAGGAACTTGCGGACCGGGCCTTCCCACCCCCGCGGCGGCGGCAGCGCCAGCCCGCCGATCCGGAAGTAGCTGGTCATCATGCGCTGCCCCGAGAACATTTCGAAGATGCGCAGCAGGTCCTCGCGCTCGCGGAAGCAGTATAGGAAGACGCTCATCGCGCCGATGTCGATGGCGTGCGTGCCCAGCCACAGCAGATGGCTCGAGATGCGGGTCAACTCGGTCAGCATCACCCGCATCCACTGCGCCATCGGCGGGATCTCAAGCCCGAGCAGCCGCTCCACCGCCAGGCAATAGCAGAGGTTGTTGGAGAGATTCGCCAGGTAATCCACCCGGTCGGTCAGCGGGATCACCTGCTGATAGAACTTGTCTTCGCACTCCTTCTCGATGCCCGTGTGCAGGAAGCCGATGTCCGGCTCGGCCTTGACAATCGTCTCGCCTTCCAGCTCCAGCAACAGGCGCAGCACGCCGTGCGTGGAGGGGTGCTGCGGCCCCATGTTGAGCACGATGCTGGCGCGCCCGCCCACAGGGGGATCGGCTTCCCCGTTGAACCCCGCTCCTACTGGCCTCCCCGTCTCGCCCACCTTCGGATCCTCTATTCGTCTTTGTACGAGTACCGGTAGCCGTGCACCGGATAATCCTTCCTCAGAGGGTGCCCCTCCCAATCCTCCGGCATCAGGATCCGCTTCAGATTCGGATGCCCGCGGAAACGGATGCCGAACAGATCGTAGACCTCGCGCTCATGCCAGTTGGCTGAGCGCCACACGCACGTCACCGAATCGATCTCGGGCGGCTCTCCGCCCACACGGCATTTGAGCCGCAAGCGCCGGTTGCCCTCGAACGCGTGAAGATGATAAACGACTTCAAATCTCGGCTCGCGGGGATGCCAGTCCACCGCGGTCAGGTCCGCCAGCCGGATGAAGCCCTGCTGCTCTTTCAGGAAGCGGCACACCGCTACGATCCGCGCAGGGTCGATCTCCAGGGTTTGTTCGCCGTAGGCCCATCCTCCGCCCGTCACAGACCCCGGTTCGGTCTCGTCGATGGCCTTTGCGATGGGATCACCCGCCAGCGGTTCGGGCAACATGCGGATTAAGACCGGTCCGTCTTAGAACCCGTGAAGGACCAGTCCAGCGCCCCCTTCTTCCAGATGTAGAAGAATCCGCTCAGAATCAACGCCACGAAGATCAGCATTTCGAAGAAGGCAAACAGCCTCAATTCCCGGTAGACCACCGCCCACGGGTACAGGAACACCGCTTCAATGTCAAACAGGATAAAGACCATCGCCACCAGATAAAACTTCACACTGAAGCGTTCGCGGGCGCTGCCGGTGGGCACAATCCCGCATTCGTAGGGCAGCTCCTTGACCGGGTTGCGGACCCTCGGACCCAGCAGATACGAGCCGGCTAGCATGCCGCCCGCCACCGCCACCGCAATCCCGATCTGCACCAGGATGGGGAAGTAGATCTGCGGATAGGACTCAGGCATTCTTCTTCTGCGGAAATCCCCTCACCCTTGACTATAATGAGGGGGGAAACGGAGTGTCAAATCTCTTGGGTTCTCTGGAAATCATCCTGAACGGGCAACCCTACAACGCCGTCGCGGGGCAAAGCCTGCTCGATTTGGTGCGCTCGCTGGAGCTGGAGCCCGAGCGCGTCGCCATTGAGCTGGACGGGCAAATCGTCAAGCGCGAGCAATGGGCCCAGACTCCCCTCCGCGCCGGCGCCCGCGTCGAGCTGGTTCACTTTGTCGGCGGCGGATAATCCACCCGCCCGGGAGCCCGCGGAGGTATACTGGGCGCAATTGATCAGCGTCACTGGAGGCCCTATGAATCGGCGCGAGTTTCTGGCCCTCTGCGCTTCCTGGCCCGCTGCTTCCTTCGGCTCGGCCCGCCTGCCCATCAAGAAAGCGCTCTATATCGGCATGCTCCCGCGGGATCTCAGCTATGCGGAGCGTTTCAAGCTCGCCCGCGACGTCGGCTTCGAGGAGATCGAATGCCAGACCACCCCGGACCGCGCCACGGCCGAGGAGATCCGCAAGGCCGCATCGAGCGCCGGCATCCGCATTCACTCGGTCATGAATCAGGCCCACTGGAAGTTCCCGCTTTCGAGCGCGGATCCCGCCGTGGTCGCCGAAAGCCTGCGCGGAATGGAGACCAGCCTCGAAAACGCCAGCTTCTGGGGCGCCGACACCGTGCTGCTGGTCCCCGCCGTGGTCAACCCGGAGACCAGCTACGCCGACGCCTACCGCCGCAGCCGCGAGAACATCCTGAAGCTGCTGCCCTTGGCCCAGAAGCTGAAGGTCATGATCGCCATCGAAAACGTGTGGAACCGGTTCCTGCTCAGTCCCCTTGAGTTCGCCGGCTACATCGACAGCTTCCGCAGCCCTTGGGTGCAGGCCTACTTCGACGTCGGCAACATCGCCCTCTACGGCTATCCGCAGGACTGGATCCGCATCCTCGACAAACGGATCGTCAAGATTCACCTCAAGGACTTCAGCTTCCGCAAGAACGTGGCCGCCTTCGTCCCGCTCCGCGAAGGCGATCTGGACTGGCCGGCGATCTACAAGGCTCTGGCCGACATCGGTTTCCGCGGCACCGCTACCTGCGAGCTGCCCGCCGGCGATGAAGCCTACTTGCGCGAGGTCAGCCGGCGCGTGGATCTAATCCTGACGGGCGCATGAGCGCGCCGGGATGGAGGATATCGTTATGAGCGGTAATTCCGTCGGCCGCCGCGGCTTTTTGGCAGCTGCCGGCGCGTCCAGTTTTTGGATTGTCAACCCCAAAGCCGTGCGCGGCACGCAGGCCAACTCCGCCGTGCGGATTGGCGTGCTTGGATGCGGAGGGCGCGGCACTTACGTCGCCACGGGATTCTTGCGCAACACCGCCTCCCGCATAACCGCCCTGGCCGACCTGTTTCAGGACCAGCTGGATGCCGCAAGCGAACACTTCGCCAAGCTTGGCTCGCCCGTCGACAAGTCCCAAATCTTCCGGGGCTCGAAGGCGCATCAGCAAATCGCGGCCTCCAAGGAAGTCGATTTGGTGCTCATCACCACGCCGCCCTATTTCCACCCGGAGCACTTCGAGGCGGCGGTCGCTGGCGGGAAGCACGTCTATTTGGAAAAGCCGGTCGCCGTCGACGTGCCCGGCTCAAAGCGCGTGCTGGAGGCTGCCGAGAAAGTGGATGGCAAGCTCAGCCTCGAAGTCGGTTTCCAGTTGCGCATGGCGCCCCCCTTCGTCGAGCTGGTGCGGCGGCTCCACGCCGGCGCCATCGGCGAGATCTCCTTCGCGCAAGGGCATTACTTCTGCCCCTTTCTTCCGGGCAGGGTGGTGGGGCTGGCCAGCCCGGCCGAACTCCGCCTGCGCCGCTGGCTGCATGACCGCGTGCTGAGCGGCGACATCCTGGTCGAACAGAACATTCATGTGATCGACCTGTGCAACTGGGTGCTGCGCGGCCATCCCGTCAAGGCCGTGGGCAGCGGAGGCCGTAAGGGCCGCTTCGATGAGGGCGACGCCTGGTCGCACTACTCGGTGACCTTCTTCTACGACGACGATGTCCTGATGAGTTTCAGCTCCACGCAGTTCGGCAACAAAGTCTCCACCGACGTATGCGCGCGCTTCTTCGGCCCCCGCGGCAAATGCCAGATGCCGTACACCGGCCCGGTGCGGATCGAAGGTGAGGAGCCCTGGACCTGGAGCTGGCCTCCGCCGGAGGCCGGCGGACCCGCCAAGCCCCCTTCCAGCAACATCGACTCCGCCAACGACGAGAAGCAGAAGGCCTTTATTGATAGCATCGTAATCGGGAAGTTTCACAACCAGATCTACCAGGGAGCCGTGTCCGCCTTGAGCTGCATCATGGGCCGCACGGCGGCTTACACCGGCAGGCCTGTCACTTGGGAGGAAACGTTCCGCTCCCGCGAGACTTGGGACGCCCGCATTAACCTGGACAAGCTGTAAGCCACTTGGCGCCCCAGTGGCAATGCCGCAGCAGCTTACTCCTCGCTTCGCAAAACAAAACCGCGCTTTAAAAGCCCGGAGTGACCGAGAACTCCAGGAACCACGATTTCAACGGCCTCTGCTGAGGCTTCACGTAGCTCAACTGAGCGATAAAGAACCCCAGCACATTGAAGCGCAGGGTGGCTCCGTAGCTGGAGACGGGCTTCCGCGGCCGTTTGACGAGCCGCGCCAGCTCCCCCGACCTCCAGGCCACGCCTGCGTCGTAAAACAGCGCGCCTTCCACCGGCGGCAAGCTCCGGCTGGGGATTACCCCCAGAAAGCCCAGCAGCGGCACGCGCAGCTCGGCATTGGCCACCGCCATTCGGCTGCCGAACAGCCGGTCATAGACCGGGCATGCCCCTGTCCGCTGCAAGTCCGGTCCGCACTCCTCGATCGAAAAGGACTCCGCGCTATAGCCGCGCACCAGCGTCGGGTAGCCCACGAAGATCTCCTGCTGCCTCTCATCTTCGGCGTCCCCTCCATAGCGCCCGTAGTGCATCAGCCGGCCGGCCAAAGTCAGCGGCCGCGCCAAGCGTATATAGCGCCTGTAGTCCGCCAGCACGGAGGTGTAGTTCAGGCTGCCTGCCGTGGTTCCAAACTCCAGCCGGTAGCTCTGTCCGGCAACCGGGCTGGTGCCGCCAAAAATGGACGTGTCATACACCAGGGCAGCCCTACTCACGGCCATATGCAGCGCCGGAGGCGTGGGGATGTTGGTGGTCTGCTCAAGAAGCAGCGCGCCGGTGGCCGCGGAATAGACTTGAACCAGCCCTTGGGCGTCATAGCTGACGTTCTGATAGCCGGTAGAGAACTCCACCCGCTGCGCCCGGTTGAAGGGCCGTGCAAAGACGGCCGAAACTTCCCGGGCGATTTGCCAGTAACGGATGCTGGTGTCTACGACCACCGGCTGGCCGCCCGCAAAGGTCAACACCCGGTCGTAGCCACCGCTCATGTAAGGCACTTGGCCGCCGGCAAAACCCCAGTTCCAGCGCGTCTTCTGGTTCTGATAAGCCACAATTCCAGACAGGCTGTTGTAAAACTTGCCTCCCTCGCTGGTGGTGGCGGATTGGATGGCCGTCATCAGGTTGTGGTAACCCAGCAGATCGCTCCAGTAAAACGCCGTCCCTCCCCCTAAAAACGGGCCGAAATTGCTCGTGCCGAGGGTGACACTCGGCGGCGCCACATAGTCGAGTGCCAGACGGGGCCGGTAACGGTCCGACCGGAAGCCCGCCGTATCCGTTAGTCCGGCGCCTGGTTCCTGGAGCAGCTTTTGCACGAGCGAGGAGGCTCGCTCCCGCGGAGGAAGCGCTGCGGCGACGGCCGCCGGCTCCGCGCGGGTCAGCGGCCGCCCCGCCAGCGCCGTCTCGCCGTCGAGCAGGTAAATCCGGTAGCCGCCGTTCTCGAAACCCGTGAAAGCCAGCCGCTGCCCGTTCGCCGCGGCGGAGATCGCCGTGCTAAACCTCGAAATGCCCGTCACGCCGGTGGCCAGATCGGTGACCTGCCGCAGCGAACCGTCGGTCAACCCAAGCCGGTAGACGTTGGGGATGCCGTCTGGATCCGCCACGAAAAACAGTGCTCTGCCGTCGCCGCTCCACTGCGGGTTTAGATGCTTTCCGGTCTTGAATGCCGGCACAGGCTCCAGCCCGCTCCCATCGGGACGGATCCAGGCCAGCCGCAAATCTCCGAAGGCGAATTCCTCGAGGTTGCTGGTGAAACGGTCCGTCGCGAACGCGATCCGGCTGCCATCCGGGGACCACGCCGGGGTCAGCTCCGTGAAGGGATCACGAGTGAGCCGCTGAATGCTGCCATCGCTCAGCCGCAGCACGTACAGGTCGGTGTAGCCGCCCGCCATGCCGGAGAATGCGACCGCCGACCCGTCCGGCGACCAGCTTACGCCGAACACATCATCCAGACCGGTTAACCGGATACGGCGGGTCACTCGTTTCGCGCTCAAATCGTAAATACAGATGAACGGCCGTCCCTGAACAATCGCGCCAAAGGCGAACTTGCCCCCGTCGGCGCTCCAGGCGCCGCTAGCCGTGGCAAACTGCAAGCTGTCAAAGTGAGGATCAACGGCCGTCTGAGTGATCCTTCCAATCACCACCCCCGTAGCGGCATCCGCCAGAAACATGTCAATCGAGAACAGGTCCCTTTCCGAGAAATAGACCAGGTGCTTGCCGTCGGGGCTCAGCGCCGGACCCACGTTCAGCCGTCCGGCCCCCGGCTTTTCCGCCGCCAGCGGGCGCGGCTGCCCAGCGGCTTCTTTGCGTGCCTCTAGAAAGGGCGTGTAGGTGTTTATGAGCTCTTGATGCCACTGCTTGGAGAGTTCCTCCAGGCTGACGCCCAACGTGCCGGCGATCGCCCCTTCCGGCTGGCCCGCTTGTCCCGCCGCCTTAAAGATCCGCCCCACAACCTCGTCGCCGTAGCGCCCCGCGACGAACGCCCAGAAGGCTTGGCCCCAGCGGTATGGAAAGTAGCGCGGGTCGTCAAGCTTCCGGATGTCGGGCAGGTCCTTCCGCGCCACCGCGTCCCTGAGCCAGATTGCGGTCTGCGGATCGACGGGTCCGATCGACAGATACTCGGCCATCCCCTCCACAAACCACAGCGGTAGCCGCAGCACCCCCGGCAAGCCGCTCCCGCCCAAGGGGCCTCCGCGGGTGCCGATATCATACTGGAATGCATGCACCAGCTCGTGGCCCAGCACGTGATCGGTGTCCGCCAAGTTGCTTGCGAGCGGCATCACCAAACGCCTCCGCAGCGCCTCGGTGACTCCGCCGGTCGTCTCTCCGATGTAGTCCGGAAGCACCGTGGTGCCCCGGAAACCCGCATGGCTGCCGTACAAAACCACCGGCTGGCGCGAAGACAGCTTGTGGTCCAGCAACTTCTCCAGCCGGCTGTTCCAGCGCTCGGCCATCACGCCAAACTGTACGGCCGCATCGCGGATTTCATCGTAGTAGTGAATGTCGAAGTGCTCGGTCTTGAGCACCTTGAAGTCATAAGTCCGGTAGCGGACCTTGTTCTGCCCGAAGTACTGGCTGAACGAGGTTTGCGGCAGGAATGCTAAAACGCCCCACAGGGCGCTTAGCCGGAGTGTGCGGGCGAGGATACGGGGGAACATGGTTCAGCCTCCTCCATAAAGTAATACCCGATCATGTGGCAAATCACAAAGTGGGCGTCTTCGATGCGTCCGGTGTGCGTCTCCGGAGCGCGGATCTCTATTTGAACCAGCGGGCCGAGCTTCCCCCCATCGCCCCCCGTCAACCCGATCGTCCGGCAGCCGGCCGAGGCCGCATATTCGATAGCCCGGATCACATTGGGCGAATTGCCGCTGGAGCTGATGCCGATCACCACGTCCCCTTCCCGGGCGAAGTTCTTCAACTGCTCGACGAATACGTTCTCGTATCCGGTGTCGTTCGCATAAGCCGTGATCGTCGGCAGCGAATCCGTCAGCGCCAGGATGCGGAACTTCCGCGCGCGCCCGTAGCTGGCGCCCTTCACCAAATCCGTCGCAAAGTGCGATGCCGTCGACGCGCTTCCGCCATTGCCGAAAACAAAGATCTGGCGGCCCTGCTCCCGCGCTTCCGCCAGCCACGCGATGGCCTTCTGCACCTTAGCCAGGTCCAAGCCCGATAGCATCTTCTCCAGTTGCTGCCGGTAATTCACCACAAATGAGCCCATGACTTGACTCCTATCGTGCTCTCTCTCGAAACAAGCGCGAACAGCCGCGTGGGGGAGGTTTCCTTGTCTGCGGCCGGCACTCGTGCCGCCCTGGACCCCCTGCGCCCGACGCCGGTTTTCCGTTCCTCCGTCCGCCGGCTCATGCGCCGCTCTCTCCCATACGGCCCCGCGCCAGCGCCAGCGCTCCCCACAGCACGCTGTCGTCGCCCAGTTCCGCCGGGACCACGTCGATCCGCGCCCGGCTCCATGCCGTGATCTGCCGCCGCAGCTCCGCGCGCAGCGGGCCGAACAGCGCCTCTCCCGCCTTGCTGATCCCCCCGCCGATCACGATGCGGGCGGGGTTGAGCAGCATGATGGCGGCCTTCAGCCCCAGCGCCAGGTCCACCACGTAGCGCCGCACGAATTCGGGATCCCGCAGCAGCTCGTGCGCCGGCCGCCCGTAGTCCCGCTCCAGCCACAGCCCGCAGCACATCCGCTCCAGGCAGCCCCGCGCGCCGCACAGGCACTCGGGTCCCTCCGGCCGCACCGTCAGGTGCCCGATCTCGCCCGCATACGAGTCCGCGCCTCGCCAGACCTCCCCCGCGCGGA
>Ga0315298_1004823_pt1 | contig 19732 bp, 14 predicted proteins | sample WHS_1_MG_FD_203077 | JGI IMG/M metagenome (GOLD analysis project Ga0315298, IMG submission 203077) | Extremophilic microbial mat communities from Washburn Hot Springs, YNP, Wyoming, USA - WHS_1_MG | ecosystem: Environmental > Aquatic > Thermal springs > Hot (42-90C) | place: USA: Wyoming...
GTGGCTGGAGGGAGCTTGGCGACGATCTTGAGCGGATACATTTCGGATTTCCTCGGGGTGAGGCAAGTATTCCCCTTTCTGGCAGCGCTTTCCGCCCTCGCGGCCCTGTTCGCCCTTCTTCTGCCCGAGCCGAAGCCAGCGGAGGCGACCGAACAGGTCGTGGGATAACTGCTCCAACTAGCTGAACAACGTCCCCACGTTCCCCTCTCCCGCGAGACCAAACTGAAACATTCTTTAGACGGCTGCGGTCTCCATTCTCTGGTTAACCTGCTCCACACTCGGTATGCCACTCAGTCCGACGCCCTCGACCACAAAGCTGGCCACGCAGTTGGCGAACCTCGCGGCTCCAAGTGGGTCGCCGGTTCGGCTGAACTTCACGAGGAACGCGGCCGCAAAGGCGTCGCCCGCTCCAGTAGGGTCGACCACTCGGGCAGGGAAAGCCGGCGAATGGTGAACGTGCCCCCGGTAGTACACATCTGCTCCTTGGGCTCCCAGAGTCACGACAACCACGCCAACCTGGCTAGCGAACCCGCGGATCATCTCACGGGAAGCGTCAATGTCGTCCTCGCTGACTATGACGACGTCTATGAAGGGCAGCACTCGGCTGGCATCCGTCCATTCAACCCGGTGCACCTGGCCCTCACTGTCCCATTTCCTGAGCCATCCCTGAGCAGTCACTCCCACAAGGCTGTGGGGAAACAGTTGAGCCACGCGCGGATCAAGTTCTTGGACGATGGGCGCCAGGTGCACGATTGGCGCTGCTCGCCAGGGCTTGGGTACATTGTGAGGGTGTATTCTTGCGGCAACGGCACGGACGAATTGCCTGCGCCCACTGGCAGTGTAGATGTTAGTGAATACCGTCGTAGTGGATGATGGCACCCTGGCCACACAAACGTGTGGTAACACATCAGCGAAGGGGAAGTCGTCAGCGGCGCTAGTGATGAGTCCGACCCGCTCGCCTAGATTGCGCGCAGTAAGGGCGGCATAACTCGCGGTGCCGCCATATCGCACACTGGAATCGGCGATATCACGTGTGACGTGTCCCAAGATCAAGTAGGACGGCGCTCTCATTCCTCGCCATCGGCGTCTACTTTCTGGGCATGATCACCACTTTTCGATCTTCGCCCTGTCCGATGCTTTGTGTCGTGGCGTAGGGATGCCCCTGAAGCGCAAGGTGGACTATTCGACGCTCGTAGGCAGGCATTGCTTCGAGAGTCACTGGCTGCCTTGTCAGCCGCACCCTATCGGCCATTCTCAGCGCGAGCCCCTTCAGGGTTTCCTGACGGCGTGTTCGGTATCCGGCAACGTCAACGACGATTCTCGTCCAGTGGCGAAGCTTCTTGTTGACTATCAGGTTCACCAGGAACTGCAGCGAGGCCAGCGTCTCACCTCGGCGTCCGATAAGGATACCAAGGTCGTCCCCATCTATATCCAAAGTTATCGCCTCCGCTCCCGGCTCCCCTGCACCTTCGCGGATGACAACTCTGGCCTGAATGTGCATCTCCGAGAGAAGACGCTCCAGGACCTCCTTGGCCTGACTCGCTGTGCTCTGGGGAGGAGCGAGCTCCGTCTCCGAAGCTTGCCGGACCGAGACAAGTATTCGCGCTTCCTCTCCACCAATCCCCAAGATTCCTCGGCTGCCCTCGGACAGGACCGAGATATCCACTTCCTCCCGACTCTTGCCCAAGATAGCTAGCGCCTGTTCAATAGCCTCGCTCACTGTTCTTGCGCTAACTTCCAGACTTTCCACGATGTCCTCCTGAATAGTAGAAATCGGCGAGATACCAAGTTATCTCACCGTTCCTCACTGGCTTGCAGAATGGCTGAGCTGATTACCGGCGCCGCCCCTTCTTCTTCCTCCTCGATCCCGAGGGTTGAGTCGCAGCCTTAGCTTGCTGAATGACTGCTTCTTCCTGTTCTCTTCGGGCTGGTTCAGAACCGGAGCTCCCGTCGTTGACAGCATTGTTCAGGACAGAAGCTCGTGATCCATTCGAAGACGGCTCGGTGGAGGCAGCTATCGCGCGGGTGCCCTTCAGCCCAGCCTTCGTGCTGGTCCTAGCTGATGTGTTACCGCCGAACAGACCTCCGATGCTGGAACCGAGTGAACCCCATCCTCCAACAGGGACAAGGGACCCCCAACCCGTCGTGAAGTATTGCTGGGCAAAAGTGAACAGGTTGGATGTCACCCAGTAAAGAACCAGACCTGCAGGCACCTGGAAGGCAAAGATCATGAACATCAGCGGCATAAACTGCATCATCTGGTTCATCGTTTTTTGCTGTGGATCGTCGGTTCTCGGCGCCATCATTCGCTGAACAACCCACTGGGTAACACCGGTGAGTATCGCGAGAATGTAGGGCGGCCCTTCCACTGTTGCCAGGCTGGGTATCCAGAGGAATCCGCTATGGGCGAATTCTGGCCTGCCAGATAGCATTCTCAACGCCTGGTAAAGGCCAAACCACACAGGCATCTGTATCAACATAGGCAAGCAACCGGCCGCAGGATTGACGTTATGCTCCTTATAAAGGCGCATTTGCTCCTGCATGAGCCGTTCGCGGTCTTTGCCGTACTTCTTCTGAAGTTCCTTCAGCTTAGGCTGAATCTCCATCATGGCTCTCGAAGAACGAATCTGCTGGATCGTGAGCGGCAGCAGAATGAACTTCACCACTATGGTAAAGACTATGATGGCGAGACCGTAACTGCCTAGAAAATTCGTCAGAATTATCAGCGCATCAGCCAGAGACGCAACGACCCCGACGTTCCAGAACTCTAGCAAGCCACCCAATACTAATAACCTCCTTTAGCATCGTTGAACGTTATCAACTTCAACATGGTAGCGATAGCGTGCAACGGCGCTAAAACGACACTAACGCACCGGATCGTATCCACCGGGATGAAAGGGGTGGCAGCGTGATACGCGCTTCGCGGCCATCCAGCTTCCCTGTAGAATGCCATAGCGTTCAATGGCCTCGATGGCGTACTGCGAACACGAAGGGTAGAAGCGGCAAGAGGGGGGCAGAATATTCGAAATAGTGCATTGGTATAGTCTAATAAGTCCAGTTGCTATTCTTCTCATAACTATGATTCACCAAATGTTGAACTGTTCTGCTCCTCCGTATCCTTCTCCACGCGGCGTTCCGCTTCTCGAGATGCCCTTTCCAACAAACTAGCTCGGCGGAGCACTTGATCTACTGCCGAGCTGACCATATGGAAATTCGCCGCGGCTATCGGCTTTCGTGCAATGAATAGCACGTCCCACCCTTGTTTCACTGTATCTGGCCGTAGCCGGAAAGCCTCCTTTATCAGCCGCCTCACGCGATTCCTGACCACTGCCCCCCCGATCCGCTTGCTGACTGACACGCCGACGCGTGTCACCCCTTTCTCATTCGGGAGAGCGTACAGCACGACCAGGGGGTTTGCCCACGAGCGTCCCTGGTTCCGCAACCTTCTGAATTCGGCTTCCTTGGTAAGGCGAAACTGTCTCTGCACGGGACTGCAATCCGTGTCTTCCCTGTCCTTCCCGAGGCGTCGGCTCACGCACCTACACTACAGTAAGCCTCTTTCGACCCTTCAGTCTGCGCATCTTCAGAACCGCACGACCTCCCCGAGTCTTCATCCTCGCACGAAATCCGTGCTCCCGCTTTCGAGGGATGCGCTTCGGTTGATAGGTTCTCTTGACCAATACCTGATCCCTTCCATTCGTTAGACTGCCACGTACTTAGGGATTATAGCTTTTTCATAAGAACCTTGTCAACCAATCCTGCCGACCGACCTGCTAAGGGGCCACCCATTCCTCATCAACAAGCGTGTGCGGTTGGGCTGGATGAAAGCCTGGCTGCGGAATACCGCGCTCCAGGGGATAAGCAAGGAATCACAGGTCGATTGCGGCGCAAGACCCAACCTTTTGGTGCACGCTCGAGATGCATTGTCAGCACTGGATCAAGCGAATCTAGCGCTTTATCAGCAGCCCGTTACTTGAGACCGATAATCGATTCTATGCTCGCCAAAACACCTACATCTGCCCCGACAAAGCGTCCGACAACGGTCTGCCGTCGTCGGTCCCCTTGCGGATGGCGCTCATAGCCATCGCGATCATAGCACCCACATCGCTAAGGGTGGCCGGTACGATAAACGTGTTCCCCTTTTGAGCCAGGTTGCCGAACTGGCTGACGTACTGCTCGGCGACGCGAAGTTGAACGGCTTCGTAGCCCCCAGGCGCCTGGATCGCTTCGGCTACACGGCGTATTCCCTCTGCAGTCGCAGTGGCAATGCTGAGAATAGCGGCAGCCTGGCCTTCAGCTTCGTTTATTTGCTTCTGTTGCTGGGCCTCTGATGCCTTAATGACTTGCTGCTTCTGGCCCTCTGCGGTGTTGATAGCTGCATCCCTCTGGCCTTCCGAGGTCAACACAATTGCGCGCTTCTCCCGCTCCGCACGCATTTGCTTCTCCATCGCCGCCAGGATATCTTGAGGAGGAGTGATATTCTTGATCTCGTACCGAAGCACCTTGATACCCCACGGCTCCGATGCCTTGTCCAGTTCAGCCACAACCTCGAGGTTGATATTGGTCCGCTCTTCGAAGGTGCGATCCAGGTCGATCTTCCCCACCTCGCTCCTAAGCGTCGTCTGCGCCAGTTGGGTGATGGCGAAAATGTAGTCGGCGATCCCGTAGGAGGCACGCTCGGGATTCAGCACCTTCAGGTACAGAATACCATCGACTGCTACCTGCACGTTATCCTTGGTAATGCAGATCTGCTCTGGAATATCCAGGGCGACCTCCTTCAGTGAGTGCTTGTAACGGATCACGTCCACGAACGGCACGAGGATGTGAAAACCGGCCCCCAGGGTGCTATGATATCTTCCCAGCCGCTCGATCACGTAGGCACTCTGCTGGGGAACGACTATGGCTGTCTTGATAATCACGACCATCACCACGATCGCCAGGAAAACGACAACGATTAACCCTTGAGTCACGTCTTCTCCTCCGTATCCAAGTGAATCAGGAACCCCGCACCCATAGCGTCAGCCCCTCGACTCGCACCACAGTACATCTCTGGCCTTTCGAAACAGCGGCATCTCCGACGTTGCGCGCGCTCCACGCCGAGCCACGCAACTCTGCCTTCCCCAATCCATCGACTACGAGGTCCTCCAGTGCCACCGCAGTTTCCCCGACCAGTCTGTCGACAACTTTGTCGGGCCCGGTGATCTGGAGTCGAGCGAGGAGCAGGCGCCGCAACGAAATCACCGATGCCAGCGATAGCCCGGCAAACAACAGCAATTGCACCCACAAAGGCCCGGCCAACCCCACAGCAGAAAGCAACCCGACAACAATAGCACCGGCGCCGAAGAACATCAAGAAGAACGCGCCCGGAGTCAGCAACTCCAAGCCAAAGAGAATGATCCCGAACAGCAACCAGAGCCACCAGTTTGCGGTCCAAACGTCGACGATGTCCACGGCTTTACTCCCTACGATCCAACCAGGTGCCGAAATGCCATTAGGCCCCCACGCGCTGCAAGTTCGGTGAGAAGGGATTCAGAGCGCCATCATCCGCCGTTACATTACACATCTATCCGTTTACTGTCAAGTAGCTTAGAGGTCCCGACGAGGGCTTTTTCAAAGTCGCCTGGCGGTTGAAAACCGCGGCTATACTTGCGAAGCCCGCCTTCGCGGACTGTCCCGCGCCCAGCCTGCCGCAGGGCAGGTTCCGCAGTCGTAGCCCACGTCCTCCAGCCGCACGGCGACATTTACCCGACTTTGAAAAGGCACTGAGGCTCTGAAGGCCAGGGGGCCTTCGGACTCTTGTGAACAGGCAGCGGCACGTGCCACAATAAGCGCGACGAGGAGGCCACAATGCGCGTCATAATAGCCGGAGGAAGCAGGCCCATCGGGCGGGCACTGGCTGAGAGCCCGCTTTCCGCTGGCCACGAGGTGATCGTGCTGAGCCGAAACCCTGGATGCAGCTGCACCCCCGTTTGCATTTTCTGCTGAGCGAAACCCGTGCCCCTGCCTCGAGGGCCCCCGCGCAGGCTAAAGCCTGCGGCTACAAGGCCCCGCTACCACGTCAAGAATTTGCGGAACGCCGTACTAAATCGCTGGCGCATCAAGTACCAACTGGTATTCGCCAGCCAAACCGACATTAGTCCGCTGTGAGGATGGAGATGCCAGTCCGATCAGAATGCACCTCTGACCGAGCGATTTCTGCTCTAGATTTCTGCTCTAGGGGGAACAGCCCATCGGACAAAGCTTCAAGTAGCGGAGAATCTTTTTGAGACTACCCGTGGCCAGGGCAATGCATTTGTCGGCAGCACCGTAGTACAGCAGTAGTTCATCATCTCCAGCCAATACCCACCCGCACGGAAACACGACATCGTCGACATCACCTTCCTTCTCGTACGGCTCCTGCGGCCCGAACACCCATTCGTCGCTGCGACGCAGCACGATGGTTGGGTCTTTCAGGTCGAGTAGGGCCAAACCCAGCCTGTAGATTGAACCGCTGGGCGTCTGACGCACCCCGTGATAGAGCATCAGCCAGCCCTCGTCCGTGTGGAGGGGTGGCGGCGAAAGGCCAATCTTGTTAGCGTCCCACCACGCTCCCCTACGCGCCGGAAGCAGGATACGGTGATCCCCCCAGTGCTTGAGATCTGGGGAAAAGGATATCCAGATGTGTGCGCCATGAGTAGGAAAGCTGGGAACTGGCCGGTGTAGCATCGCCCATCTGCCCTGAAAGCGCACAGGGAACAGCGCTGCATCCTTGTCTTCAGGAGGCATCACCGGACCGAGGCGATGGAAGGTCTTGAAATCCTTGGTTACGGCGAGGGACACCATCGGACCACCGCTTGAGTAAGCAGTGTACGTGATAGCCCATTGGTCCAGCTCTGGTAGGTACGTGATGCGGGGATCTTCGATACCCCATATCTCCTCGGGATACGAATCAGGCCAAGGCATAATGGTTGGTGATGGATCGATGTGCCAGTTGGACCTGCCATCTCGGCTTCGTGCCACAGTCAAGTGAGAGATGCCGCGTCGATCTTCCACCCGCACAAGCAGAACCGTCTCGTCTCCTACCCGAGCGGCTCCCGCGTTGAACACCGAGTTGGCTGGGTAGGGCCACTCCTCCGGAGTGAGGATCGGATTGTGGGAATGTCTGTGAAACAGCTCATCGTAGTTGTTGTGACTCACTTGACTCTCACCTCTAACAGATCCAAGTCGTTCGACAGCCTCGTCTCGCTTCGCTGCGCGCCGGATTGGGAGACCGCGAGGAGGGCTAGGAGATAGCATATCACCGATTCGGCTCCCTGGTTCTTACTGATGCCCTGTGGATCCAGGCCATCGGCACACGCTCCTGTTCTGAAATCGTATAGTGGCGCCTCGCAACGATTTCGACCGAGAAACCACTCGAAAGCCAACTGGGCGAGATTCAAGTAGCGGATTTCTCCCGCAATACGGTACGCGGTCACGTAAGCCTGCACCAGGTAGCTGGCATCTATCGGTTGTTGCCCAAAGACGGCCTTAGTGCCGCCGTAGGGAAACCAGCCATCGTTGCCAATCAAATCGAAAAACTGCCCGTTGAACTGGCACCGTGTCAAGAAGTCGAGCGTCTTCAGCCCGACCTGTTTGAAAATCGCATCGCCGGTGACCTCGTAGGCCAGAAGCATCGACTCGCTAAGCTTGGCGTTTCCGTAGGTTATTATCGGCTCGAACCATTCCCAGTCGCTTCTCCGATTGATACCGTAAAGCCCAGCCAGGTCTTCACCCAGTTTCCGCACCAGCCTTCGACACCAACTGGCCCCCTCGTAGCGCTGCAAGATGGCGTGCAAGCCACAAATCGTGTACGCCTTGGCGCGAGGAGCCTTCAGTTGGTGGAGATGTGCTTCGGCCTTCTCCACCATGTTCTGAGCGAGCGCCTGCAGGCCTTCAGATGATGCAAAGCGAACGGTGGTGCCAAGCCCCCAAATCACCCTGCCCAGCATATCCTCGCTGCCCCTCTCGTCAAGGAACTGGCGATCGTAGGAAACGTAGTTGCGGAAGTGCCCATCGATGGTTTGAGCGTGATGAAGATAGCTCAGGTACGTGCTGACAAGTCGGTGGAGATCGTCGGTGACGTTCTCCTGCTGGAGATGCTGGACCACTACTAGCGCGCGAGCTACGTCGTCTGTGCTGTAGCCGTGGCTGCGATCAGGAACGCCGCATATGGCGTGCTGCAGGATGCCTACCTCATCAGTGAGTAGTCGCAGATGATCCAACTTGATTTCGGGCAGGGTCGCCTGCGGAAACATTCGGAGCCCCAGTCGGACTCTCATTTGTGCAGCTGCGTCGCTCTGCACAACCTTCTGGAACAGCTCCACGTAACGGTTGGCCACTTTCTCCCAGACCATTCGGCGTCCGAACTCGTAGGCTTTCTTGCGCATTCGATGGAGCTGCACTGGATTGTCTATGAGGTCGAGCAGCGCTTTGGAAAGCTCGGCCACGTTTCTGAAGCCCACCAGGACGCCACGCCCATCGTCCAATACTTCCTTCGCGTACCAGTAGGGCGTGGAGATCACCGCTTTTCCTGCGCCAACGGCGTAAGCCAGAGTGCCGCTCACGATCTGCTCTTGAGAAAGATATGGCGTAACGTAGAGGTCGCTGGCGCAGATGTAGTCACAAAGCTCAGCGATGTCGACGAAGCGATTCTGGAAAACCACGTTCGATTGCAAGCCCAGGTCACGCGCTTTTCTCTCCAGGGAGAGCCTGTATTTCTCGCCGTGAGTCCTGGCGACCTCGGGATGCGTCGCTCCAAGGACAATGTAGGTGACTTCCGGGTGGCGCTCGACAACCGGAGGTAGTGCTTCCAGCATTACCTCAATGCCTTTATTCGGGTTAATGAGGCCGAAGGTCAGAATGACGAACCTTCCTTCGACACCGAGCTGGTCCTTGAAGAAATTGGGATCGACGAAATGAACATCCGGTACGCCGTGCGGAATGATGGCGATTCGTTCGCTATCTACACCGTAAACCTCCTGTAAGATGCTGGCACCGGTCTCGCTCATGACAACTAGCATCTGTGATTGGCGCACGACGTTGTCCATAGCTTCACGGTATTCTGGCGTGGGTTCCTTTATCACCGTGTGCAGCGTAGTCACGAGGGGCTTCCTCAAATTGTCGATGAGCGACGAGAGGTACGTACCTGCCCGGCCTCCAAAAATGCCGAATTCGTGCTGCAGACAGACGAGTCTGGCGTTGGAGAAGTTGATGTACTCCGCAGCCCTCTGGTAGTCCTGGATCCGGTCCTGCTGTATTTCAAACGAGACCTCCTGGGGATAGCTGTACCCCTCTGGTCGGTTGTTCACGGCCACAACCCGACACCGCTCCTGGCCGATGATATTGGCTAGCGAGTGGGTAAGATCGTATGTGAACGTGGCGATTCCACAACGTCTAGGAAGGTAGCTGCCTACCAGGATTACTTGTAGGTCTTGTGCAGACGTGACACGGAAAGATCTTTCGCTCATCTGCCTGCCCTCCCAGGCTGGGAGCGGCTCGATGGCCCGCTCCCAGCAAGTTAGTGCTCAACGGTCGAGGGTATCTAATACTCGGGTGGAGGTGGAACGGGAGGTTTTTCTTTCTCAGGAATTTCGGTGACCAATGCCTCGGTGGTCAGGATCATCGTGGCTATGCTGACGGCATTCTCGAGCGCAGATCGAGTTACCTTCGCCGGGTCAATGATCCCAGCCTGAACCATGTTGCGGTAATCGCCGGCCAGTACATCATAACCTATCTGGCTATCTCCCGTTTCCGATTGCCTTCGCCGGACGGTTTCGATAACAACTGAGCCATCCTGGCCAGCGTTCTGAACGATCTGGCGAAGAGGTTCTTCGACAGCGCGCCGCATAATGGTGACTCCGGTGGCTTCGTCGCCAGTAGCGCTAACTCGGTCCAAAGCTTTGGCCGCGTTGATAAGCGCTACTCCGCCGCCGGGCACTATGCCCTCCTCCACAGCAGCCCGAGTAGCAGAGAGAGCATCCTCAACGCGGTGCTTCTTCTCCTTCATCTCGACCTCAGTGCCAGCCCCCACTTTGATCACTGCGACGCCGCCCGATAGCTTCGCCACTCGCTCCTGCAGTTTCTCACGATCGTAATCCGAAGTGGTCTCCTCGATCTGGGCCTTGATCTGCTTGATTCGGGCCTGAACTTCCTCCGCCTTACCGGCGCCCTCGACGACCGTAGTCTCGTCCTTATTGGAGATGATCTTCCGCGCTCGGCCCAGATCGTTCAATGTCGCCGAATCGAGCTTGCGACCCGTCTCCTCTGATATCACCTGCCCGCCGGTAAGAATAGCGATGTCTTGTAGCATAGCCTTGCGGCGATCGCCAAAGCCCGGCGCCTTAACGGCCAGCGCGTTGAGCGTACCCCTGAGCTTATTGACCACGAGAGTAGCCAGCGCTTCGCCCTCCACATCCTCGGCGATGACCAGCAGGTCTTTCTTGCCTGTTTGCAGCACCTTCTCCAGCAAAGGCAAGATGTCCGAGATGGCTGAGATCTTCTTGTCCGTGATCAGGATGTACGGATCCTCAAGCACTGCCTCCATTCGATCGGGGTTGGTAACGAAATAGGGCGAGATGTAGCCTCGGTCGAACTGCATCCCCTCGACGTACTCGGTCTCGAAGCGCAGCCCTTTCCCTTCCTCCACCGTGATGACGCCGTCCTTGCCTACCTTATCCATCACCTCGGCGATAAGATCGCCGATCTCGGGGTCAGCGGCGGAGATGGCCGCTACGTGGGCAATATCTTCCTTCCCAGCGACCGCCTTTGACATGGCCTTGATCTCCTCCACCAGGGCATCGGTGGCTTTCTGGATGCCCCGTTTCAAGACCATAGCATTAGCGCCCGCAGCTACGTTTCGCAGCCCTTCGGTGACGATTGACTGAGCGAGGACAGTGGCAGTGGTGGTGCCATCTCCGGCCACGTCGTTCGTCTTAGTGGCAGCCTGCTTGAGAAGCTGCGCACCCATATTCTCGAAGGGATCCTTCAACTCTATTTCCTTGGCTACAGAAACGCCGTCGTGAGTGACGGTTGGCGCGCCCCACTTCTTGTCCAGAGCCACATTGCGTCCTTTCGGCCCCAGCGTTGTCTTGACCGCCTCAGCGAGGATGTCTACACCCCGCTTGAGGGATTTGCGCGCCTCTTCCTCAAACACCAGTTGTTTAGCTGGCATAGGCAAACCTCCTCGTCATTTGATTCCAGTAACTGTCAGATGCGAAATAGACTTCAGCGACACACCTCGACACTGTGCTTGCAACAAGGCGTGATGCCAAGGGAAACGACCGACGATCAAGCGTCTATCGGCTATTCACCTTTGATGGCCAAGATATCCTCTTGCCTGAGGATCAAGTACTCCTCGCCATCCATCTTGATCTCTGTTCCTGCGTACTTGGCGTAAAGCACGACCTGCCCTGCCGCAACATCCATTGGCACCCTGCGACCGTCCTCCAACACCTTGCCCGGCCCCACGGCCACGACGGTCCCTTCCTGCGGCTTCTCCTTTGCCGCATCTGGCAGCACGATGCCGCTCTTGGTAACCTCCTCTCTGATCTTGGGCTTCAGCAAAACGCGATCACCCAGGGGCTTGATTGTTGTTGCCACAGCAGTACTCATCTGGTGGCCCACCTCCTTCCAGTTTATGGAGTCGTTATGATGGTAGCTGTTATGCCGGTTCCGTCTCGTCCAGGATGGATCCGCCCACTTCGGTGCAACCAGATTCCGCCAAACGTGTGGGGCAATAACGGCAGAAATGCCGTGGACCCGTTGCACCAGCCCAGTTACCTGAGGATGGCTTGCAGCAAGTATCTCAGTCAGGGCTATGAATTGTCCATGAGTAATCTTAGAAGTTTATTAGAAAAGGTTAGTTCACGGTTTACTTTGCGGTTAACGTATTTTCGTCCTGGTGGCCCACCCAGGCAACCTGTTTCTCTACGCCTGGGTGGGCACAATATATGTCAACGGCGGAGTTCAACTGGCCGCCGGGTAAGAGAATGGAAGACGACCTGGCTTCAAACTTTCAGATGGTCCGAACCTTGATCTGCTTGGGCTGAACCGACTCGGCCTTTGGCAGAGTCACGGTTAGCACTCCGTGTTCGAGCGAGGCGTCTATCGTCGCGGATTCGACCTCCGTCGGCAGTGGGATGACTCTTCCGAAGGTCCCTGCTCTCCGCTCACGCACGAGGTATGAGCCGTTAACCGTGGGTTCAGCCTTGACTTCCCCTTTGATAATCAAATGATCTTTCTCCAGCGTAACCTGAAGATCGTCTGGCAGCACTCCGGGCAGAGTAGCCTTCACCACCACTTCTTTCTCGTTCTGATAAACATCCACTGGCACCGCCTGCACCTGGCTACTGCCTGTGCCTCCAATCCACGTACTCTGCACCACTGCATCCTGGAATAGCTTCTCCATAGCATCTCGCAGGGAGACCGCCTCACGAACTGGATCCCAATGCATCGCGCACATACTGGTTGACACCTCCTCATCCGTTAAACTGGCCCTCTCGTTCTGGACCACTTGCCCTTGCATTGTCAAGTATCGCATACGATACTCAGAATCCGCTTGGACGATCCCTAGAGTTTCCTTAGAGCGCGGGCGGTGCCAACCCATCGTCTTGCTAAGGCGCCAGCCTTGCCCCTACCCCGACCCTTTCCCGGGGACGGGGTTCCCGACAGGGGAGCGGAAGCTGTAGCCAACGCCGCGTTTGGTGAGTATGTAACGCGGGTTCTGAGGGTCCGGCTCAATCTTCTGCCGCAAGTATGTAACATAGAGATGCACATAGTGGATCTCATCGCGGTATTCGTGGCCCCAGACCCGAGCGAGCAAAGTCTCGTAAGAGAGGGTGCGGCCCGCGTTCTGGACCAGGTGGTAAAGCAGGCGGTACTCGGTAGGACGGAGGGGCACTCTCTGGCCGCCCACTATGACTTCACGCTCGCTGAAATCGATAGCCAGGTAATCGTCAACCACAAGCAGTCCGTGAGACGTGGCAGGAGCGGAATCGGCACGACGCAGCACCGCCTGGATGCGTGCTGCCAGCTCGCCCGGGCTGAAGGGCTTGGTCACGTAATCATCGGCGCCAAGCTCGAGCCCCCGAATCTTATCGCGCTCGTCCGCGCGAACGGTGAGCATAATAACGGGGACACGGGACATCTCACGTATGGTCTTGAGTGTCTCGAAACCGTCAACTTCCGGCAGGCCAACATCCAGAAGGACGAGGTCGGGCAACCCTTCTCGCAGTTGCTGTAAAGCCTCGATCCCGTCCATAGCCTCGATCACCTCGTGCCCAGCCGCCTCGAGGGTCACGCGTATGAAATCCAGCATTCGCGTCTCGTCGTCGACCGCCAGAATGCGCTTTCCCGTGGGAGCGTTCATTTTGTCTTGCCTCCACTAGCTGAGTTCTTGCCCACTGGAGGACCATGAGAAATCGGCAAATCTTATTTCCATAGGGAGCTCGGCAGGCGCTTCCCGCGGCAAACTTAGTCCGAACGTCGCTCCTCTCCCCGGTTGACTTTCCACCCACACTCGTCCCCCGTGGGCCTCGACGATGGTCTTGACGATAAACAGCCCAAGGCCATTGCCCTCGGCGCGCGGTCGGCCATCTGAACGCACCCGGTGAAAGCGCTCGAAAACTCTCGCCTGCTCGGACCAAGGTATGCCGATCCCCTGGTCTGTCACGAGAACTATAACCTCAGTTCCACGCATCTCCCCGCTGACACGCACCTTGCCCCCGCGCGGCGAGTACTTGATGGCGTTATCAAGCAGATTATAGAAAACGCTCTCCACTCGCTCGCGATCGGCGAGAACCAGCGGAAAGCTCCCTGGGAAATTTACCTCGAACTGGTGTCGACGGGACCTTCCGCGGAAGCGCTGCACGATTCTCTCGACGAGCGAGGGCAAAGCCAAGGGCGCCAGATCCAGCCGAAAACCACCGCCTTGGATTCGCGCGACGTCAAGCAGGTTGGTAACCAGGTTCCGCAGGCGCTCGGCCTCTTCGTCGATCGCTGTGAGAGCCTGGTCGAGAAGCTGTCCAGTGTTGCGAGTGCTGTCGTCGCGTAGAGACTCGGCGTGGCCCTTTATGATTGCCACCGGTGTCAAGAGTTCGTGAGAAACGGCGGAGATGAAGGCCGAGTGCATCTCCTCGACAGTACGCAGGTTGCTCACATCCTGGATGACGTCAAGCCACCCCAACAACCGTCCTTGGCTATCGCGCAAGCTGGAGCAACTCCAGTTGACAGCACGTTTGTCACCACTGGGCGTGGACAGGAATCCACGAATAACTGTGGATATCGGGCCGCATTCGCCTCGGGCGAGTCCGCAAGCCCAATCGCAGACCAACCTGCCAGCCTCGTCCACCACGCGAAAAACCTCACGGCACGGCTTCCCGACCAAATCTTCCAGCGGGCGCCCAACTAGCGCGGCAGCAGACGGGTTTAACGTCTTGATAGTCCCTGACAGGTTTACTGTGAAGAGGCTGGCGCCCAACGAATGGATGATGGCCTGCAACTCCGCTTGGTCGCGAGCGGTAACACCGCGCAGTTTGGCCAACTCAAGGGCCATAGCCATCTGGTCAGCGGCGATTCGGAGCACAGCTAGGTCCGGACTGTCGCCTTCGAGCGATGGCGTATTCGCCTGGAAAACCACGCAGAGCACGCCCAACGCGCGCCCCTCGACGACGAGAGGAACGGCAATCACAGGCAGGGCAGAGTCCGTGCCGTCGGCAGAACCAGCTGAGGCGCTGTGCAGGTTGGACACTTTAACAGGGCGACGGTCGATTATTGCTTCGGCGGCTGGACTCTCGGAGATGGGAATCCTCCACCCAAGCATGGAACCCCAGGCCCAGGTGCCACGGCAGGCGATCAGGTACAGCTCATCGGCGGCCTCGTCGAGTAGCAGAATCCCTGCGGCACCAAGCCCCAGAGTCTCGACTAGTCTATCAAGGGCCAAGCCGAGAACGTCCTCTATCGCTGTAGCCCCCGCCAGCGCGGAGGTGATACCGGCAAGGGCAGTCAGAGCCCTTCCGCGCTTCTCTTCGAGTCCAATCTCCTCCTGATCCACCAGCTTGACCTCGGCAGTATGTGGAATGGAATATCGTACCAGCATTTCCTTGGCGCAGAATCCAGGCACCTCGTTATCCCGCTTGCTTAGCCGTTGGCACCCCGGCGCCTCGCCTCCAACAATGGATTTCTTGGGGATAAGCCCCAAACTGCGGCTGGATGCGGCACTTGAGAGGATTATAGCATCCGCAACGTGATGTTATCACGCTACCGCGTGTCAGCAGAGCTTTCTAAGCCAATTCTAAGAGATCTCTTGTAGCTTTCAAATAGAGACTGTGCTGGACCCAGGACTTTTTCAAGGTCGCCTAGCGGTTGAAAACCGCGGCTACATTTGCGTAGTCCGCATTCGCGGACTACGCACCCAACCTGCCGCAGGGTAGGTTTCGCAGTTGCAGCCCACGACCTCCAGTCGCGGGGCGACATTTGCCCGACTTTGAGAAGGCCCTGTGCTAGCCCCTCGAGTTCGCTGTGCCAGGGGCATCTATGTGCCCGGTGCTCAGGCTCGGACTGCCTTGAAAGGTGATGGCCCACTGGCCGACTCTGAATTTCACAGCCCTCGTCTGCCAGTCTTTGGGCGAAAGGAAGGCACGGTTCATAAGGCGAGGGAGATAGGCTGACAGTTTACGCAGGTTGGTGGACGGTAAGGGCGAATGCTTCGCCCCCACCGTTGGCCCGATTGCCACCGCACCCACGAACCGTCCGGAAACGAATCGAGCAAGGCACTTTTCTTGCGGCTTCAATTACGTACGGTGCTGAAAAAGCGGTTCAGCACGTTCTGCGAAGCCAACCCGAGAAGGTATCTGAATGGGTCTACGCTTAAATGGCACTCGCTTGGAACAGGAGGTGCCCGCCGTAAATGAGAAACCAGAAATCCGCCATCGGAAAGTCGGTCAAGGTCACGGAAGACCTGCCTGGCTACGGAACGCCAGGTAAACCGGATAGTAAAGAGGAATGCGAACTAAGGTTGCGGCACGTTACGCAGGATCTTCGAGCCCTGGAATCGATTACCGAAGTGGCTCTTTCCACGTTGGAACTGAAAGATCTCCTCAACGTGTTGGTAGAACGAGTTGTAGAGGTCGCCGGCGCTGACTCATCGATGATACTGCTTATCGACGAATCCACAGATGAAGTGGTGCCCCAAGCATCGTATCACATCGAGCGCGAGGCGTGGGGAGAGTTTCGGGTAAAATCCGGTCAGGGGCTCTCGGGAAAGGTCATCGCCGCCAAGCGCCCTGTAGTCATTCGCAATGCCGAGGCCGACCCATCCGTAGCCACCCCCTACATCCGCCGCCGCCACATTAAGTCCATCATAGGCGTGCCCCTGAGGGTTAAGGAAAAGGTCATCGGTGTGGGCTACCTCTACACCTTGCAGGAGCGGGAGTTCACCCCGGAGGAGGTTCGGCGCCTGGAGGTAATGGCTGACCGAGCAGCGATGGCCATCAACAACGCTATCCTGTTCGACCGAGTCGAGGAAAGCGCGAAGCGGCTCGCCGAACAGACGGAGCGGTTTCAGTCGCTGCTGGAAGGAGCCCGGGACATCAGCTCGAACCTGGAAATCGGAACGCTGCTGCGGCGTATCGTGGAGCGGGGAGTGGAGATCATTGAAGCCGAAGCGGGAATGGTCGGCATGCTGGAGAATGGGCGCATAGTGACGAAGGAGTGGTGGAATGGCAGGGAGTGGATTGCGTTTGAGCACAGCTGGCGCGAAGGGGAAGGAAGCGCGGGATGGGTATGGCGGACACAACAGCCCTATCTGACAAACGATGCGACGCACGACCCTCACGCTTCACCACGCATCGTGAAACTTCTTGGCTTGCGTAATTTCATCTGCGTTCCTCTGCTTACTCGGCGTGGGGGCTTCCTGGGCATCGTTGAGATCGATAACAAGCGAGGCGGGATGGCGTTCACAAAGAGCGATCTGGATTTGATGCAAGCATACGCTCAGCAGGCAGCCGTGGCGATTCAAAACGCTCGGCTGATCCACGCCGAACAGAGACGCGCGCGGGAACTGGACGCAGTCATCGAGAACATGACCGAAGGAGTGAGCATCGCCAGCCCGGAGGGGAGGATACTCAGAATCAACCGGCTAGGAAGGGAGATTCTCGGGATTGAACCCTTCCAGAGGAAAAACCAACGCGAAGAGTACGGGTTGCTTGAGGATTATTTCAAAGCCCTGAACCTGCGATATCGAGACGGACGCGAGGTGCCACCAGAGGAGAGGCCATTTAGCAAGGCACTGCGAGGGGAAACTTTCGTCGACATGGAAGTCATCTTCACCCGTCCGGATGGCCACCGGGTGAACTTGCTATTTGGCGGCTCTCCAGTGCGAGACGAGGCGGGCAACATTATACTCGCTGTCGTAGTGTGGCGAGATATAACGGCATTTCGCGAGCTTGAGCGGCGCAGAGAAGAACTCGTGAACATAGTCGCCCACGACATCCGGACTCCAGTGAGTGTCATCATGGGCCAGGCTCAGTTGATTCAACGATTCGCGGAGGACACAGATTCCGTGAGAAAAAGGGCCGAAGCCATCGTCATCAGCACCAGACGAATGAACACGATGATCTCTGACCTAGTAGACTCGGCCCGTATGGAAGCTGGGCAGATGCATCTCAATAAACAGCCTGTGAACCTGAAGGCATTCATCTCCGACCTGCTGGAGCGAAGCGCTGGAGTGATGGACACGGGGCGAATCAGGATGGATATTCCCCCAGACATTCCCCCGCTTAATGCCGATCCAGATCGTCTCGAGCGAGTGTTCACAAATTTGCTCGGCAACGCGCTGAAGTATTCTCCTGCCAAAACGGAGGTGCTGATTAGAGCTCGGAAGGTGAACGGAGAAGCGCTCGTGTCCGTATCGGACCGGGGCGTCGGTATCGCTCCCGAAGACATCGGGCACATCTTCGAGGCGTTTTACAGGGGTAAGGGCGCCAGGGGAACGGAGGGCCTGGGACTGGGCCTTTACATCACCAAGATGCTGGTAGAGGCGCACGGTGGACGGATATGGGTCGAGAGCCAACCGGGCGTTGGCACTACATTCTACTTCACAGTACCATTTGTTACGTGAGCAGCCACTGTTCATTATCCACGGGCTTGCGAAGGCCCGACTCATTACCTGTGGGCCGACGATTACCGTTCCCCTGATTGTATGGCTTCGCCCGCCCTTATTTCAATCAACAAGTCAAGACCAAGTGTTCCGTGTTCGCAAAAGTGTTTTTCAATAAAGCTAGTACCTGGGCAGCATCTTGGAGTCAACGCGGATACAACTTTCCTTTACGGCTGAATATCAAGCCGTTCGCTCAGCCGGCTCAAAACGAAGGGCACCTCGGCCCATTCTCGAACTACGCCGCCCTTTTCTTCGGCCAGAAATGCCACTCCTCCGGCGGCAACGCCACAATCTCCTTACGCAGCGATTGGCTCATATCCGCAGTCACCGCGAAGCGCCAACCCAATTCATTCCAATGATCGAGGGCCTCATACTGGTAGCCCGCCGAGTCCGAACGCACATTCACCTCCCAACCACCTTCCCTAGCTGGCAAAGCCGCGTAGGCTTGGTCCATCAATCACGTGAACGCTGGAGTGCGAGCCCATGGATTAGGGAAGTCAATCCCGTGGTATTGACCAAGGCCCACTGCAGGATTATACTGTCGCCAGCAAGCAGGAGTACGACGGAAGCATAAGACCGGTCTATCAAGCCTGGCCGGGCCTCAGCCAATTGGCGATATCTGATACGACCACGAGAGATAGCGACCGCTACCTGTGCAGGGGCAGTCCATAACCAGTTGCTAGTGACGGACGCTGTACAGACCTTTGGCTTGCAGGGTAACCGGCGAGCAGTTCCGCCTGCAGGCTACGTGCGCAATCAATGGGGCCATGAGAAACCGCAACACCCGGTGATGGAGGCGTGAGATGGCTCTGCCTGGACAAGACAAGAGGAAGGGCATAGAGCAGTACGAGCATCGGGACAGAGAGCGCCTCAACAACCCGCCGGTTGGGTTGGTGACGCCCGAGACCGACCCTAAGACCGGCAGAAAGAAAACGTATGCCTATGACCCCCATCTGGACCCGCAGCTCGTCTGGGCCGGCAAGGCCGAGCATACCTCATTCGAGGTGCCGACCGTCTCGCTGCACGTCCACGAGCGCATCGACCCGCGCACGATCATTGAGACATTGCGCAAGAAGAACGGCAACGGCGGCGCGGTGCAACTCCCGCTGTTCGAGACCGAGCGCAAGGAACCGCTTCGTGAGGCGATCGAGTTCTACAAGCACGCTCACGGCTGGAGCAATCGCCTCATTGCCGGGGATAGCCTGCTGGTGATGAACTCTCTCCTTGAGAAAGAGGGCATGGCGGGGAAGGTACAGATGATCTACATTCACCCGCCCTATGGGATAAAGTACGGCTCCAACTTCCAGCCGTTCGTCAACAAGCGCGATGTGAAGGATGGCAAGGATGAGGACCTGACCGCCGAGCCGGAGCAGATAAGGGCGTTTCGTGACACCTGGGAGCTGGGCATCCACTCGTATCTCACCTACCTGCGTGACCGTCTGCTGCTGGCGAGGGAGCTGCTCAGCGAGAGTGGCAGCATCTTTGTGCAGATCAACGACGAGAACGTGCACCACGTCCGGGAGCTGATGGATGAGGTGTTTGGGGCAAGGAGCTTCGTGG
>Ga0315298_1004824_pt1 | contig 19731 bp, 10 predicted proteins | sample WHS_1_MG_FD_203077 | JGI IMG/M metagenome (GOLD analysis project Ga0315298, IMG submission 203077) | Extremophilic microbial mat communities from Washburn Hot Springs, YNP, Wyoming, USA - WHS_1_MG | ecosystem: Environmental > Aquatic > Thermal springs > Hot (42-90C) | place: USA: Wyoming...
CCCCAGACCTCGATTCTGCAGGCTTACCCCCAGGTCATCGACATCGCTGGGGCCGTGCGGGCTAGTGAGCACCAAATAGCTCCAATAGCCTTGTGCGCCGAAATTGTCCCGGACGCTTTGCGCGATGGTGCGGAATTCGTGGGAGTGGGTTTGCGCGGGGCGGGACTTTCCGGAGGAATAGAGGATTTGGGTGCTCCACTTCCCCGGTCCGATGGTCAGAGGACCGCTCTCCAGTTTTGCGGCAAATCCGTGGTGGTTGTACCTGGGCAAGCCGGTCAGTTCTTTCCGCTGGCCTGGGTTATAGAGGAAAAACGCGCCGAGGGGGATTCTTCCCGCCGTCCCGCGTGCCCGCACCCCTAGCCAGGCGTCCCACGCCGAGTCATAGGGGGGCGCCGTGGGATAGGAATAATTGCCGCTGTCGGGAAGGAAGTACGCGGCCAGTCCAAGTGCGTGGTCTTCGTCGCTGTGCCACTCAAGATCGAGTGTCAGCAACAGGGCATCGTCAGCTAGGGCCACATCGCCTTCGCTCAATGCAAAAAGACCCAGCAGCATGTTCACGTTGCCCAGTGAGGGAAAGGTCCTGGCCCACGATAACCCGCCCACGTTGAAGTCCCAGTCGGAGCTGGCCAGCGTCTGGCCGAAGGAATCTTGCCAGTCCTGCACCCCCACGCGTAACTCTCCCAGGTCCTCGGTCCTGTATGCCAGATAGCCGCGGCGGAGGGCGATGCCGACGCGGGTGCCGACCGGGAAAAGGGGGGCCACATCGGTCTTGACGAACTCGAACTGGTCGCCCCACAGGTTGTGCCCCATTTGGACCTGAAGATAGCCCTGCACATGCTCGTTGGGCGTGACGGTCAACCAAGTACGGAAGCGTTGGTTGAAGAAGGTTTGCGAGCGCTGGCTGTCGGTGATAGCCGGTGAATGGAAGCTGAAATTGGCCGCGTTGAACATCACCCGGTACTGCCCGCCGATTCCCACCGGGGTGCCGATGACTTCGGTTGCTAGGAGCGGGAACCCCTGGTCCTCGGGTTCCTGGGTTTCTTGTTCACCAGGGAAAACGGCTTCAGTGGGTTGACCACCGGATTGGTCCGGTGTCGTTGATGGTGCGGGTACTTGCGGCGGCACACTGTCGCGCGCTGCCACAAGGGGCCAATTCTGGCGCTCTGACGTAGCCCCGGCGTGGAAGGTCTCCTCAGCCCGTAGGTCCCCCAGAGAGGCAATAAGCATCGCCACACCCGCCAAAGCGGCGAAGATCCTCGTTGTTGTACACATGGCTACCCCCCGGGGAAGATGACCGACCGAAAGCCGCCAAGCGGCCCGGCGCTAGACCCCTGCACAGCACAGGCTAGGGTGGAAAACGCCGCGCCGCCGGAAGGGCCCGCATATCTCGGGCTATCGGTAAGATGCGAACAGATTATTTCGCTGACCTGAGAAACATTAGATGATCAGCAACTGGATGTGCTTTGCACATCGTGAAAGGTTTCCCTAACCGGCGCAGAAGGATAACTCGCAGGTGGCGGACCAGGCGAGCAAGGAAATCGATAGGCCAGCGCCGGTCATGCCTTGTACGTCCGCACGCAGCACTATTTGTGCGGCGCCTCAGCGGAAACGGGGTCCGCCCGCGTTGGCCGAAGCGGCGAGTCCCAGGTCCCCCGGTCCTTGGCCACTCGGCCAAACGCCCAATGGCTACGCGATTCAGTCCGCAGTGTAGCGCTTACTGGGGGAACAATGGGTCGACGGAAATGGCGCACTCTCCAGAGGCCCGGCGCGAGCGGGCCTGGCAGACCTTCCCCGGCTGCCCAAAGCCTGGCCGTCCCTCCTCGGACCAATGCCCCAATAGTGAACACCGGTCGACCACGCGGCCGCTGAGCGGAGAGGACAGGATTCGAACCTGCGGAGGGCTTTTACACCCTCATCGGTTTAGCAAACCGACGCTTTCGACCACTCAGCCACCTCTCCGAGCGCGTTACCGGCCCAGGGGCCCCCTGGGCTGGGCGTGCAAGGCCAGCGCTGTCACCTCCGCGCGTGTTGCAATAGATGCGGCTAGCGCGGACGGACGCGCCTTTTACCGGTCAGGCACGACCAAGCCGGCCCCACGGCCACACCTATAAGTCTAGCCGGTCGGGCCGCACCAGTAAACCCGCCCTCTCGTCCCCCATCTTAGAGGGAATCAAGACCCCAATGGTTACGGAGAAAACATGCTCTGCGGCCAGCAGCCATGGTCCTTTCCCATCGGCGGTCCTTACCAGCCGGTGGGCGTGCAAGTAGCCTGGAAAATGGCGCGCTTCCAGAGGTGCGCGGCCTTTTGCGAGGTTAGATGCACGCCCTCGGCCGCCTCTTGCGCCGAGGGGTCGCCGCAAGGCGGGCCATCCTGCGGTCACCACCGAGCGTTTTTTTCCAGGGCCTTCCGAGCGGTGCATGGTTGCCGCTGGCCGGGGAGCCGAGATGCCGGCATGTGCCTGCGGGACGGACGCACTAGTCATCGGGGTGCAGGGGGGGCTACAATGCCGGGTTTCTGCCGGTGGGCGGGCATTGGGCGCTGAGCGCGATGGCGGCAGGCTGGGCGATGTGGAGGTTCGCACGGACTGCCGTTGCTGCCCGCGACCGGCTGAGAAGTCGCTACCTTTTACTTACCGGGAGGACGTGATGCGCGACGTTAGTTCGTTGGCCCGTGGTACGGCCGTGAAAAACCTTGGCTGGCGTGTGACGCTGGCCGGGCTCGGGATCAACCTGGCCCTGGGAATCCTGTACACGTGGAGCGTAGTGAGCAAGGCCATTACCAAAGAGTGGAACTGGAGCGAGACGCAAAGTGCCTGGCCCTATTCGGTGGCTTGTCTGGCGTTCAGTTTTTTAATGGTACCGGCCGGTCGGCTCCAGGACCGCATGGGGCCGCGTCTGGCAGCCACTATTGGTGGCTTGCTGGTGGGTGCGGGAATGATCCTGGCCGCGCTGACCGCCACCTACTGGGGCTACCTTGTGGGCTTTGGAGTGTTGACGGGGGCGGGCATTGGGTTCGGCTATGCTGCGGCGACGCCTCCGGCTGTGAAATGGTTTCCGGCGGCCAAAACGGGGTTGATAGCAGGCTTGGTGGTTTCTGGGTTTGGGCTGGCATCGGTGTATGCCGCGCCCCTGGCCACTTGGCTTTTGGGGGCCTTCGGGATCAGCAACACGATGCTCATTTTGGGGCTAGCGTTCCTAGGGGTGGTGGTGGCGTTGGCTCAATTGCTGACTCCGCCGCCTAAGGGCTACATCCCGGGCAATTGTGCGGCATTGAAGTCGGTGAGCACTACCGCGGTGCGCGATTTCCCGCCTAGCCGAATGCTCCGTACGCCCCAGTTCTATCTGCTGTGGTTTCTGTATGCCTGCGGAGCGGGGGCGGGTTTGATGATTATTTCCAAGCTGGCCAAGATTGGCCAACAGCAGGCGGGAATCGAGTTGGGATTCGTGCTGGTCGCCTCGCTGGCGGTGGGGAACGGGGCGGGTCGCATTCTGGCCGGCTGGCTCTCGGATACGTTGGGCCGGCAGCGGACGATGGTTATCTGTTTTCTGCTTCAAGCGGCCTTGATGATCGCGTTGACCCTGGCGTCGCCGGGATCGGTCTTGGGGCGCGTGGATGTCATGGCGGTGATTTCGGCACTCATCGGAGCCAACTATGGGGCGAATCTGGCCCTGTTCCCTTCGGTGACCAAGGATTACTACGGGCTGAAGAACTTTGGCGTCAATTACGGGTTGGTGTTTACCGCCTGGGGGGTGGGCGGCTTCTTGCTTTCGCAATTGCAGGGGGTGTTGTACGACGCCTTCCAGACCTTTGCGTACTCGTGTTATGTGGCGGCGGGGCTGCTGGTACTGGCTGCGGGACTGAGCTTTGTGCTCCAGCCGCCGGGCGAGGCGGCCGCGACGCACGCCGGCGCGGCCACGGAGCCGGAGCCGGCTTGACCCTGAATGCCTGCCCGCGTGGCTACTGGGGGAAGCCAGGGAGGGGCATCTGGCCGCTTTCAGGCCTGCCACATGATGAGTTCGAAATCGGGAGAGGGGACAGCAGTTTCAATCGCCCCTTCGGCGGGGACGCGCTCCACGACGCGGCCTTGCCGGACGAGTTCGACAAAAAACTGGATTGCCTGGTCGCTTTGCAGGCCCAGGCTGCGAAAGGGGACCGCCAGCTCGAAGACGGCATCGGCGGCCACCTCGACGGAGGCGTCAGGCACCGGTTGTTCACCCCGCCGTAGGGTTGCCTCGGGGCGGCGTTGCGCGGGGGCGGAAACCTCCACCACATAGCCTTCAGGTTCGAAGAACACCAGGCGCAGGGCGTCGAGCTCGGCGAAACGGTCGCGGACCGGGCCCCCCCGGGCGTCCAATCGTACAAACAGCCGCTCCAGATCGAAGCCGAAGTACAAGTCGGAAATCAGGCCCTGCCCTGCCATAGCCATGACCCCGTGGGCACCTTGGCAAACGTACCTGCCGGCATTGAGCCACTCGAAATAGGTTCGCCGGCCATCCACTTGGAGTCGCAAAAGGGCCGTGGGGGTGGAATGCAGGGGCAGGCGGTAGCCTGGCCGGATTGGCCGCGCCAACTCCGCAGGGGGTGTTTGGCCTACAAGCGTGTAGATATTCTCCAGATGTTTGCGGAAGAGGCGGTCGAACAGCGGGTTTTGGGCGCTGCGGTGGGCGTCGAAGAACCACCAGAACCAGTCGCTGCCCTCGGCGATGTACAGCTCTTGCCAGGCGCGGGCCAAGGCGTCGGGTGGCACACGCTGGGCTTCCGTCTCACGCACTAGGGTTTGGCGGGCATCGGCAAGCAGGTCCCAGGCGCGGTTGGAGGCAGGCTGGCCAATCCAGATCGCGAAGTTGTGACTGATCCAGCTTCCAGGAAACAGGTGGGCCACTTTGTCGGTGGCGGGCCAGGCGGCCAGGTATTCGTTCACCCGCACTGGCCGGAGGCGCGGATGCTCCACCAGTCGGCGATACAGTTTGCGCAGGAAATCCACGCCGCTCTGCGGGTAATACTCCCAGCAGTTTTCGCCGTCCAGAATGATGCTTACCAGGCCGGGGCGCCGCGCCGCGGAAGGGCCCGTGGCCCGGCGGATCGCTTCCAGCCGGCCCACGAAGTCGCTCACCGCGTCGTCGGCCGGCATCCGCTGGTAATGGAACCCGATCTGATCGCTCATCGCATGGTCGCGGAAGATGACCTGAAGGGCGTGCCCCCCCTCTTCCACGCGCCACGGCCGATACAGCAACTCGGGATTCCGCAAGAACCCCTGCGCATCCCGGGCGATCCAGCCGCCGGTCGAGGCGGAGAGAATCTCCTCGTCGGTGGCGATCCACTGGATTCCGGCCTGGGCGATCATGGGGACGATGCCTTGGCACACCGCCCCTTCCGAAGGCCACAATCCCTGGGGCTTTTGGCCGAAAACCTGCTCGTGACGAGCCACTGCCTTCTGGACTTGCTGCCGGGCGTCGTCGGCCCAGCTTTCCAGCCGAGCGGGCAGGGGCAGCTCGGGCATCGCCCGGCGCGCCAGGCGCTTATCCCATAGTAACGGCAGAATAGGGTGGTAGTATGGCGAGGTGGTCAGCTCGACTTGGCCTCGCTCGGCCAGCCGGCGATGCAAGGGGATTACCTCGCGAACCAATTCCAACTGTTTGGCCAGCAGCCACTGTTTTTCGGCCTCGGACCAGTGCCGGCTTTTTTTGCGGAAGGCAGCCAGGTCGGCATCCCGTTCTAGTGCCAGGGGGTGGATCCACGCCAGGTTATGCCAGCATTGCAGGTCCAACAAATCGCGCTTGCTGAACCGCTTGCGGGCCCGCTCCAGCGGTTCGCCGGGTGCCGGCCGCTTCTGGTACAGCTCTGCGTACCGCGGATAGGGAAAGATGTTGTGTTCCGGCTGGACGAGAAAGAAGTTCTCCAGAAGATACGCGACGTCCTGCTCGGAAAGACCATCGACCGGCAGGCGCGAGACCCGCAGGTGGGTGTCCTCGCGGCCAGCCTCGTAAGCGACCAGTTGGTCTAAAAGACTGGGCACCAGATTGATGGTGGCATGCATCTGGGGCCATTGCCACAGGAGCATGGCCATGCCCCAATAGTCTCTCGCTGCGTGCAGCCGGACCCATGGCATGGGGTTTTCGCCCCCGACATCGTCCGCATAATAGGGCTGATGCTGGTGCCAGACGATTGCCACGGCCAGGTCGGGCATACACGTACGCTCCTCGCACCGGGTGCCGTTTGTATTATACCTGCGGCAGGGCGCGCCGCTTGCCACGGCCCCGCCGCCGTGCCGCCAAAAGGCGCAAGACGCCCCCGCGCCGGCGGCATCCGCCCGAGGCGCGTCAGTATTTGCCGCGGATGTGGGCGGCCACCTCGTCCTCGTAGAAGCGGCGAAGCTGCGCGTGGAGCCGAGAGGAGAGGGGCGGCAGGTCGGACGCGGCCGCATTCATGCGGGCCTGTTCCGGCCGCTTGGCCCCCGGGATGACCGTGGTCACCGCGGCGAAATCCAGGCACCAGCGCAGGGCGAACTGTGCCATCGTCATGCCGTTGGGCACCAGCGGCTTGAGCATATCGGCCAGTTCCACTCCCTTTTCGAACGGCAGCCCCGCGAACGTCTCGCCCACGTTGAACTTCTGCCCGTCGCGATTGAAGTGGCGGTGGTCGTTGGGGGCGAAGGCGGTGTCGGCCGTCAGATTGCCAGCCAGCAGGCCGCTGGCCAGCGGCAGGCGGACGATAATGGCCACGTTTTTGGCCTGGGCGCGGTCGAACAGTGCCGTAATGGGCTTCTGGCGGAAGATATTGAAGATGATCTGGAGCGATGCCAGGCCCGGCTGTTCGAGGCACACCAGGGCTTCCTCCATCGATTCGACGCTGGCGCCAAAGGCCTTGATCTTCCCTTGGCCGACCAGGTCGCGAAGATGGCCGAAGACCTCGCCCTGGCGCATCACCTCCAGCGGAATACAGTGGGTTTGGGTCAAGTCGAGGGCTTCGACCCCCAGGCGCCGCAGCGACTGCTCCGTATGCTCGAAGATGGTGCGGCGCGAAAAGTTTTCGGGCCATCCCGGTTGCGGAAACCGCCCCAGCTTGGTGGCGATGAAGAATCGCTGCCGGTCGCCTCGCTCGCGCAAGAAGCGGCCTAAAAGGGACTCGCTCCGGCCCAGACCGTAAATGTCGGCGGTGTCGAAGAAGGTCACGCCGGCGTCGGCTGCCGCGTGAAGCGTGGCCATGGCCTGATCCTCCGGCACATCACCCCATTCCGTGCCGCCCAATTGCCAGGTGCCCAGGCCAATCTCCGAAACCTCGCGCTGCGTGTTGTTGAACCGTCGTGTGTGCATCGAACGCCTCCTGGTCGTCGAGTTTTTCAGCTTCGCCGTGCCCTGGAATGCCACGTGAAGCCCGGCTGCCGCCCATGGCTTCCCAGGCCCGACTTTTCAGCGGAAAGTCTGTTCCGGCCCCGGAAACCGGCCCGCCCGCACTTCATCCCGAAACTGACTTACGGCCTGAAGGATGGTAGCGGCCAGCTCGGCATAACGCTTGACGTGGCGGGGGACCCGGCCACGAACGAGCCCCACGAGGTCGTGGAATACCAGTATCTGACCGTCGCACCCCGCACCAGCTCCGATGCCGATGGTGGGAATGGTCAATGCCTTGGTGATCTCGGCCGCAATCTCCGCCGGCATGCATTCCAGCACCACCGCGAACGCGCCGGCCTGCTCGGCGGCCTTGGCATCGGCCAGCAAGTACCCCTGGTCCCGCTGCACGCGGTAGCCTCCCAACTGATAAACCTTCTGCGGGCGCAGCCCGCAATGGGCCATCACCGGAATGCCGGCCGACACCAGCGCCGCAATCACGTCGACCTGGTCGCCGGCGCCTTCAAGCTTGACCGCCTGGGCCCGAGTCTCTTTGAGGATCCGGCCCGCCGCCCGCACCACCTCCACCGGGCCCAAATGGTCGATGGGAAACGGCAAGTCGACCACGACCAAAGCGTTTTGTGCGGCCCGGCCTACCATCTCCGCATGGTAGATCATCTGATCCAGCGTTACCGGCAATGTGTTGGGGTGCCCCTGCACGACCATCCCCAGACTATCGCCAACCAGAATCCCCTCCACCCCGGCCGCGTCCACCAAGGCCGCCGTCGGATAGTCGTACGCCGTCACCATGGTGATCTTTTCGCCCGCGGCCTTTCGTGCCACGAACTGAGGGACAGTCAGGGGGCCGGATTCCACGCTCATCGGGAGATCGATCGGGCTGTATCGGTTCCACAGGGAGGCTTGCAAGAGACAGGCCAGTACCGGGTACGATTCTACGGCCCCACGGGGGGCCGCGCATAGTGGGGGCGGTGGGGGCCCGCCGGTCTTCGATATCAGGTTCCCGGCGACTACGCGCCTAATGGAAGGGGTTTGGCATACGAACCGCGCCCCCTTGGCCTTTCAGGCGGGTGACCGGTTGCACTTCGAGAGGCATGGAGTGGGACTGACGGGCCGGGCTCCACAACAATCGCCGGCTGGCGAAAAGCTGCATGGTTGACCCGCGGCACGCTGCTGTTTACCTTGAAGCTTGCCCCTGCGCCCTGGAATTGCCCAAAGGGCTGCCGAAGCGCAAGCGGTGTTCCAATCACCTCTGAACTCTCGCGCACAGAAAACGTGTTTCGCCGCTCAATCCTCAGGGTCTGCGCATTGACCTGCACGCTGCTGGTTTTGGCTTTGGCGAACCGATTTGCCGGCGCGGCGGAGCCGGCATCGCCGGCCAAGCCCCAGAAGCCGATTACCGACACGTTACTCTTGAAGGATTACCGGCCGCGTTCGATTTACCGGATTCCGCAGACGCACGTGGCCCTGGCGCGATTCCCCGTCATTGATATGCACTCTCACGCTTATGCCCGCGACGCGGCTCAGGTACGACAGTGGGTGCAGACGATGGACCAGGTGGGCATCGAGAAAACCGTGGTCATGGTCCCGGCCGGCCAATTCGAGCAGGCGCAGCGGTTGTTTTCCGAGTATCCGCATCGGTTCGAGGTGTGGTGCTCGATTGAATGGAGCGGTTTTGACCGGCCCGATTTCGCCGAGCGAGCCATCGCCCGGTTGGAGCAATGCGTCCGCGCCGGTGCGCGAGGGGTCGGCGAGTTGGTGGACAAAGGTCGCGGCTTCATGAACGCTCCGACCGGGCAGCCAGACGCGCCCGGCCTCCATTTGGACGACCCCCGCATGGACCCCATCCTGCGGCGTTGCGGGCAACTGGGACTGCCCGTGAGTGTCCACGTCGGCGAAGACCAATGGGAATACGAACCCATGGACCGCACCAACGACGACCTGATTCGGGCGTATCGCTGGCGCATCGCCGACGAGCCGGGCGTGCGGAAGCACGACGAGATGCTTGCCACGCTGGAGCGCGCGGTGCGGAAGCATCCGGGTACGACGTTCATCGCCTGCCATTTCGCCAATTGCTGTACGGACCTTTCCCTGCTCGCGCAGATGCTCCAGAAATACCCGAATCTTTACGCCGACACGGGCGCGCGGTTCGGGCAGACTGCATCTATCCCGCGCTACATGAAACGGTTTTTCGAGCGGTGGCAGGACCGGCTGCTCTACGGCACCGACGCGGGCATGTCGCCGCAGATGTACCGGGCCACCTTCCGCATCCTGGAGACCGAGGACGAGCATTTCTACGAAGAGCCGTTACGCCAGTTCCACTGGCCGCTGCACGGCTTCGGGCTGAGCGAGCAAACCCTGAAGAAGGTGTATTCCGGCAACGCCCGCCGGATCATGCAACAGCGGAACCAGGCTCTTCAACCATTTCTTCAACAAAGGGGTGCCCGATGAAGCCCTCGATCGTTTCTGTACTGCTTCTCGGTACGTTGGCGGTCAGCGTTCCGCAAGTCGTGGCGGGCGCGCCAAAGCCCAACATCATCCTCATCCTCGCCGATGACCTCGGCTGGGGTGACGTAGGGTGTTACGGCCAGAAGAAAATCCAGACCCCCAACATCGACCGGCTGGCGCGCGAAGGGATGAAGTTCACGCACTTCTATGCGGGGGCCAGCGTCTGTGCACCATCGCGGAGCGTGTTGATGACGGGGCAGCACGGCGGGCGAACCCGCGTGCGGGGCAACGCCCCGGCCAGCGAGCGCTTGCGGCAGTCGCTTTTGCCAGAAGACGTTACCGTAGCCGAAGCGCTCAAGCAGGCCGGCTACGCTACGGCGCTTGTGGGCAAATGGGGGTTGGGAGACTTCGATACACCCGGCCACCCGCTCAAGCAAGGTTTCGATCGTTTCTTCGGGTATTTGGACCAGGTCCACGCGCACATGTATTATCCCGAATGGCTCTGGCGTGACCGCGAGAAACTGTCGCTGCCCAATCGCGTGCGCTCAATCCCCGTGGGGAAGGACGGCATATGGGGCACAGGCGGCGTGACGCTGAAGGGCGCGGTTTACAGCCCGCAACTTATGCTCGAACAGGCTTTGCAGTTCATCGAGCAGAACAAGCATCGGCCCTTCTTTCTCTATTTCGCCACGCCCATCCCGCACGCCAACAACGAAGCCGCCGCCGAACTCGGCAACGGCGCGGAGGTTCCCGACCTCGGTCCTTACAGGGACAAGCCGTGGCCTGAGCCAGAGAAGGGTTACGCGGCGATGGTCACGTACCTGGACAACCAGGTGGGCGCCATTCTGCGGCATCTGAAGAGCCTGGGCATCGACGACAACACCCTCGTAATCTTCTCCTCGGATAACGGCCCGGAATTAAAGCGATACACCGGCTATGACCCCGGGTTTTTTTGTTCCACCGGCCCGTTTCGCGGCTTCAAACGCGATCACACCGACGGCGGCATTCGTGTGCCCTTCATAGCGCGCTGGCCGGGACGGATTCGGCCGGGGGTTGTCTCGACACACGTTGGTTACTTCGGCGACTTTTTCGCGACGGCGGCGGAATTGGCCGGTGTCAAACCGCCCCCTGGCCTCGACAGCATCAGTCTCGTCCCGACGCTCTTGGGCCAGCCGAACCAACAGCGGCACGAATTTCTATATTGGGAGTACCACACCGGAAACAGCCCCACGGCGCAGGCCGCGTTGCTGGACGGCCGCTGGAAGGGGATCCAAGCGTCGCGGCAAGCGTCTTTCGAGCTTTATGATCTCGTGAGCGATCCCGGCGAAACGCGGAACCTCGCGGCCCAACACCCCGACATTGCCGCCAGACTAGCAAAGTATCTTGCCACGGCGCGTAGCGATTCTCCCAACTGGCCGCTGCGATGACACCACAAAACCGCCACCGATGAAACAGCACACACGCACACCGGAAAGGTTACAGCCTACCTCAAACCCCCCTCCCCTTGGCTCCTCTCCCCACAACCGGAGCGAAGGGAGATGGTTTCGCGACGGGCTCCTGGTTGTAAATGGATGGCCATGCAGCAAGGCATTGCGCCTGGCCATGGCGTTTTGCGTATTGCTGACACAACCAGCCGGCGCGGCGGACGACGCGCTCTGGGAGACGTCTGGGCAGAAGCTGCGGATCGCGCGCGGGCGGCTCGTTTCACTCGTGGACAAGTCACGCAACGTGGAACTCGTCGCGGGACCTGAGGACAGGCTACGCTCAGTGTTTCGCGTAATCCTCAACGACGGCTTCGCTAAGGCGCAGGAGGTGGACGCTTCCGCGATGGAACTCCGCGCGTCGGAAAGGAAGGATGGCGAGTTGCGGCTGGCATTCGAGTCCAAAGACCTTCGCGTGGTGATGGGGGTGGGCAGCGAAGGGAGCGACTTGACTTGGCGGATGGACGCGACCCCGCTCAACCCGGCGCTGGCGGTGGCGGAAGTGCAGTTTCCGGTCCTGCACCTCCGCGCGCCGCTGGGACGAGAGGGCGCAGGGGACCGGGTCGTCTTTCCGCGCAATGAAGGGCTGCTGATCCATGATCCTCTGGCGGCAGTGCCAGCCCAAAGTTGGCGAAGACGGGTTCATAATTATCCAGCCGACATGGTGGCGCAGTTTGTCGGCTATTTTTGCGACCGCAGCGGCTGCCTCCTATGGACTGATGATACCGCCGGGCACGTCAAGGGGTTCGGTTTCGACCGCAGGCCCGGCGAACCAGGATTGCCACTTCTCATTCAGCATCGGATGCCGTTGGAGCCGGGCAAAACCTGGCGGATGCCCTATCGCGCCCGCATCTCGTTTTTCGCCGGCAACTGGCAGGCTGGTGCGGAGATTTATCGCGCCTGGGCAGCCCAGCAGTTTTGGTGCAAGACGCCGCTGAGAAACCGAAGGGATGTCCCACCGCTTTTGCACGCGCCGTGTCTGGTGATCCACTCTGAGTTGAGGCGGGAGCGCTTCGACACTCTTCCCGACATTTTGGCTGCCTACGCCAAACGGTTCAATGCGCCGGTCATCTACCGCCCCGTGGGCTGGGAGAAGCACGGTGCCTGGATTGGTGGGGACTATTTCCCGCCGTTTCCTAACGAGGAAGCCTTTCGCCAGTTGGTGGCCGCGCTGCGGGAACGGGGGATTCACGTCGCCTGCTTTTTGTCCGGTCGCTTCTGGACGCGGCGTGCTGAGAGAGCGAGCCCGGCAACCAACGAGGCGCTGAAACGATTCATCGAGGAGCAGGACGGAAACCGCTTCGCCGAGTGGGGCCCGAACGGCAGACCTTGGACGAGAAAATTCGAACAGCGGGAGATGATCCGGCTTTGCGCCGGAACGCCCTTGGGGCGGAACTTTCTTTTCGATGCCTCGAAGCGGCTGCTGGATTTGGGAGTGACGGCAGTTCACGAAGATCAGGATTTGGGGCCGGAGCCGTCGGGCTACACCTGCTACAACCCCGCGCATGGGCACCCCATTCCGTGCGGCAGCTGGGCGGCGCAAACCATGCTTGATTGCCTCACCCGAATCAAACTAGCGGGACAGGCGCGCACACCGGATTTCATCCTCACCAAAGAGGAGGACACGGAATTGATGAACATGGTTCTGATGGGCTACCAGACTCGCTATTTCGTCCGCTTGAAAGGCGACTGGGCTGGCAGAGCGGCGGAGATCGTGCCTGTTACTCAATACCTCTACCACGAATACTTGCCGACCATTTATGGATTCGCCGGCCCCCACTGGCAGGAGGTTGCGCGCTCGATGGTGATGGGACAGATTCCATCGCTTCCATTCTGGGGCAAGGCGGTCGCGCTTGTGGAACAACTGCCCGCGTCCACCGTGGCGCTGTTGGAAGATTACTACGCCGCGATGAAGCGCTATGCCAAGCCGTTTTTACTCTACGGGAGGATGACCACGGTGCCTCCGATGAACGTTCCAACCGTTCGACGGCGCGTGGAAGGACGCAGCTTGGAGGGGCGGGTCATCGGCTTGGAATTGGATGACCCGCTGGTGGTCACCTCCAGTTGGCGCGACGAGGCTGGAAATCTCGGCGTGTTTGGCGTCAACCTGACGACGGCGGCGGTTTCGGTTCGCGGCATTGTGCCGCAGGCGGCGGACAACTTGGTAGGACTTTCGCAATATGTGGGCGCCGACACTGTCGGCGTTCGCCAGGCGCCGCCCGGAAGCGCATTTGTCTGGACGTTGCCGCCGCGCCGCCTGTGCGGGCTGGTTTTCCAGAGGGGAAGGTGAGAACTCCGGTGCTGCCACACAAGAACCCATGAAACAGGAAAAAACGCTATGAAGCCCAACATCACACGGCGGGCCTTTGCAGGGACAACGATCGCCGCGCTGGCCGGACTCTGCGGGGGTTTACGGTTTGGCACTGGAGCCGAGGAGGAAAAGCCCGCACGCCAAGCTGCGACGTCCGCCGCTGGCCGCGTGCCCCGCCGCGTCGGCGCGGTGGCCTATAGTTTTCAATACTCCATCGGACTGTTCAGCTACCGGCAGAGGCCGGGCGAGCGGTTCGACGCGGTGAAGTTCGTCGAGGCCACGCACGCCGCCGGCGGCAACGTAGCGCAACTGTTCTACCTGATGATTGATTCGCTCGCTGACGACGACCTGCGCCGCCTGCGCCAGCGTGCCGAACAATTGGACGTGCTGCTCGAAGTCCACGGCGGGCACGCGCCGCGCAAGGACTTCGAGCGCACGATGCGCCAGGCGGCGAAGCTCGGCAGCCGCATCGTGGGCTGCAGCTTTGGTTTCATGCTGCGCCCGGACAAGCTGGCCACCTTGGCCGACTGGGACCTGCATTACGCGGCGTGCGAAAAGCGGATCGCGGAACTAGTGCCGCTTGCCCGCTCGCTGCGGCTTACCCTCGCCATCGAAAACCATCTGGACTTCACGCTCGAGGAACTGCACGCGCTGGTGCGGAGGTTCGAGTCGGCCGAAGTGGGGCTTCTTTTCGATGCAGGCAACTGGATCGGTACGCTGGACGATCCGCTGGAGGCGGCCGACACGCTGGGCCGGTACGTGGCGGCCACGCACTACAAGGATTTCGCCATCGAGGAAACGCCGCAAGGATTCCGCTTCACCATGGTGCCGCTGGGCTGCGGCAGCCTCCGGCTGGAGGAACTGACGCGCCGCTTGGAGAAACAGGTCCGCCCCGAGGTGGCTTATTCCATCGAAATGATGAATGGCCAGCACTTCGACGTGAACTGGCTGGAGGACCGCTTCTGGGTGCCGTTCCGAAATAAGGCGGCGCGCCAGGTGGCCGCCACGCTCCGGCACATCCGCTCGCGGACCATCGATCGGCAAGAACACATCCCGGTCGAGGAGTTCGACAGGCTGCCGCACGAGGCGCACGTGAAACTCGAAGCCGACCGCCTCGCCCGCTGCATCGCGTACTTGAAAGACCTGCTTGGCGCGAAAGGGTGAATGGCCAGCGTCGCTGGCCTGGGGACTGATGCCGCGCGGGCATACCGGGCCATCCCACTGCGCGGTGGGGCAATAGGCCGGACCGAGGAAGGGCGAAATTGGGAGCCCGGTGCTGGCAAAACCGGTCCTGCGGGAGTATGTTGAGGAAGTGGGCTGTGGCGCCCTTGGGCTGTTCGGGTGTTGGCCCGCGAACTACGCTGTATTGGCCCGGGGCACGACGCGCCGAATACTCACAGCGAGGAAATGAACCATGCGCTGCCTATCCCGTGCATTGGTCGTGTCGGTGGTTGCCGCGACAGTGGTCCTGAGTTCACCTGCCGGGGCCCAGATTCGTTTGCCTCCCAAAGCCGACTTGCCCCCGCTGGCGGTCGAAGGCACGATCGAACAGATTCAAGTGGCCCGGGGCTTGGTGGCGGTCAAGTCTTCGGCGGACCAGCCGTGGATCTTGCAGTTCCAGAGGGACAGCCGGGTTGAGGTGAAGGGCAAGGCCAAGACGGATTTTCTGGCCCCGGGCCAGTGCGTGCTTTTCAGTGCCACGGTCGAGACCAAGACGGGCAAGATCGAGGAGAAGGTTTCGAAGCTGACGATTTTCACTCCCGACATGCGGCGGACCCTGGGGGTGTTTCCGGACCAGGGATTCGGGGGTCTGGGGCCTTTTGATAAGGGAGGGGGCGAAAAGGGGGGCGAGAAACCGGCCTTTCGCCCGCCGGCCGGCGGTGGCCCAGGTTTTGGCAGCGCTAAGGGCCGGCCCACGCGGGGCGGGGCGAAAGCCGGGGTGCCGGCCACGCAGGCCTTCGACATCCACGGCCAGATTGTGGGAATGAAAAACGGCAAGTTCTCGATCCGCGCGCCCAACCCTTACGTGCCTCCGGTGTTGGCGGTGGAGATCGACGAAGCGGCCGATATCGACGTAGAGCTTGCGGGACTGCCTGCCTTGGCACTGGTGCGGCCCGGAGACCGGATCGCGGCCCGCTGCCAGCAAGTGGGCCCCAATGCGGGGCGGATTCTGGAGGCCGAGATCACCCTCAGCCAGCCGCTTTCTGCCAGTTCGGAGGGCGCAGTGGCCCGCAAGAAGCCCATATCGGCCAAGCATGCAGGCAAAGAAAAGCACGCGGCCGAGGCCAAGGCAACCGAAAAGGAGAACGAGGCCGTCCCGTCCGACGAGAGCGGCCAGGTTCGCAAAAAGGCAGCTAAAAAGGCGCTCAAGCCGCGCGGGGCCAAAAAGCCCGACGCCGACGGCCAAACCCCCAAAGAGCCGGACGCTTAGCCTTTCCGCCCGCTCCGCGGCAGCGCGCACCGTATGGGCTTGCGGCAAGCACCAGTGCACTTTGCTCGTAGCCTTCGGAGTGGCGACCTGAGGCAAACCAGCGGGTGGCTTCACACGTTCCAGGGGCTGCGGTACTGGCGGGTCAACCAGGCGGGGTCGCCGGTGCCCTCCACAAACGTGAACCGCGCCGGGTCCCATCGCATCTTCTGCCGATGCCAGTACGCGAGATTCATCAGGTGGCAGCAGATGGCGCTGCGCCCGCCGACCTGTTCGCTGGTGATGGGCTTTTTGCGCGAGGCCACACATTCCATGAAGTCGGTCAGGTGATTGCGGCTTTCGTACAGCCGAATCTTGGCATCCTTGAGGAACTCGCGTTCGGCCTTCTGCACTTCCGCGGCGCAGGAGGTCTTCTTTTCCTGACCGGTGAACGAAGCGATAGTCTCTTGGCCGCGCTTGAAGACGAAGCGGCCGCGATTGACCAGCACCTCGCCTTCGGTGCCGTAAAAATGCACACCAAAGCCGTCTTTGTGCTCGACGACCACTCCGTTGGCATAAACCAGTCGGGCGCCGCGTTTGGCATCGGGTTTTTCCGGGGGGAGCACCTCGACCGGGCCGCTATCGTCCATCCCCAGGCCCCATTGGGCGATATCCAAATGGTGGGCTCCCCAGTCGGCCACGCCGCCGCCGCCAAACTCGCGGTACGCCCGCCAGTTGGGAAAGTGGTGATGCACCCCCCGCGGGCTGAGCACCGAGTTATAGGGGCGCATAGGGGCCGGGCCTATCCACAGGTTCCAATCCAGCCCGGGTTCCATGGGTTCCTCGGGCAGATCGCAGGGAACGGCCGGGTCGCCAAAGCTGCATTCGACCCGCAATACCTTGCCAATCGCACCGTTGCGGACCAACTCGCACGCCACCCGAAACTCTTTCGACGAACGCTGCATCGAGCCGGTCTGAAGCACCCGGCCGTGGGCATCGACGGCCCGAATGACCGCCACCGCCTCGTGGATATTATGCGTCAGCGGCTTTTCGCAATACACGTCTTTGCCGGCGCGGAGGGCGGCCAGGGTGGGGATGGCGTGCCAGTGATCGGGCGTGGCGATGCACACGGCGTCGATATCCTTCCGATCGACCAGTTCGCGGAAGTCGTTGTACGCCGCGCACTCAGGCCGATGGCCAGCCCGCTCCGCGTAGAACTCGTCCACGCGGCGTTTCGCATGGTTGCGGCGGTTGGTATCGACATCGCAGACGGCCAGCACCTGGGTAGGCTGCCCCAAGAAGCCCCCAAGCAGCCCACGGTTCTGCGTCCCCATGCCGATGAAACCCATGGTCAGCCGGGAATTGGGCTTCGTTTCGGCCGACCATATCTGCGAGGGGAGCACCAGCGGGGCCGCCACGGCCGCCGCCGAGCGCTGCAAGAACCTGCGGCGGGAGTACGTGTGGGAATCGCTGCGTGATACGTTCATGGAGCACCCTTTCCCGTTTGCAAACCAACGAGGACGTGCCACGCCAAGGCCAGGCGCACCTAGCGCCATTTTCGAGGGGCATGACCCGACGGCTTTCATTGTGGCGGCCGTGAACCGAAGCCGTCAACCGCTTCGGCACGTTTCCCGCCCCATGCCGAGTGGGCCGAAAAGGTCACGCTGACGCGAATGGGGGCCCTTCGGGTTGGACACTCATTACCGCTGCGTCGAGGAGGCCGGGGGGCTTTGGCGCCGGGTCGTCTGCGTGGCGGGAACCTCTTCGGGCAGCGGACGATCGATCAGGAACCCGCCCTCGCCTCCCCGAATGTTATAGGTATTATCCTGGGCCCCACAGCCATAGCTGTCTTTCCCGCCGTAATCGATCACGAAGCTGAAGTTGCCGCCGCACTGAGGCAAAGGATGATACGAGATACCGGGATTCGCATATCCTTGTCCTTGGCCCAGGTAAGTGTCGTTTCCCGTATAGTCGAAGATCACGCCCAGCCCGGCCTGGGCGCCGTTGCCCTGGGTGCCGCCGCCGGCGGCTTCATAGCGGTCGTTCCCGGCGAAGTCGCACAGGAAGGCGGCCGACAGGTCCCAGGCAAACCCCAGTCCCATAATCGTGCCGTTGTAGGTATCGTCGCCGAAATCGTCGAACAAGAAGCCCAGGGCATAGTGGCAGCCGAACCCGTTGCTGAACCGCTGGAACACGGGCTCGCCGCGCGGCCCGCCATGGTAAGCCGCGCGCGTGGCCCCCAACCGGCGGTCGTTGCCGCCGAAATCCCGGGCAAAGCCCAAGCCGCACCAGTAACCTCCGCCCTGGGCCATGTAATCGAACTCGTATTGGTCGTCGCCCCCTCCGTCGAGGATCACCCCGATGCCGCCGCTGGCCACCTGGCGGAGCCCGGAACCTACCCCCTGCGACCACCCCTCGTAGCCCGGCGTTTCCGGGTACGAGTCGGGAAACAGTCCGCCTGCGTAGTACCGGTCGTCGCCGCTTGTGTCCTCCAGCACGCCGAAGCCCAGCGGGCCGCCATAGCCTTGTGCCCACATGGCTGCGTGGTACCGGTCGCGACCGTGACGATCTATAAGGAGGCCCACTCCGCCGAGGGCTTGCCCCTGCGCGCGGCGAATGGCCAAATACTGGTCATCGCCTTCCATGTCGATGAGTATTCCCACGCCGCCCAAAGCGGAACCTTGGGCCACGTCGCCAGCCCGATAGACATCGTTGCCGGCCAGGTCCACGGCCATGCCGATGCCCAGGACAGCGCCCCCTTGAACGCCGGGCCGCGTGGCCTCGTATCGATCGTCGCCCGCTAGGTCGAGCGTGACCAGCACGGGGCGCTGGAAGGAAACCGCCCCTTCGCGATATTCGTCGTCCCCGCCCAGATCGATGACCACTGCCACCCCGGTCATGCGATCCAGTTCGTAAACGTTCCGCCCCGTTCCCCCGACGACGATCGCCCCGGCCGGACTGATCACTTGCCGGACCACCCTGCCCGAGACGCCCTCGATCTGGAGGTCGCCATCCTCGGGCAGCAGGGCCAATTGCTTGAGGAGCTGCGGATCGGCCAGCGGCACCAGGGCCTCGGCCGCCGAAAAAAGCCCATCCCGATCCATCTTCTCCAGCAGATCGCACACCCGCCGGCCGGTGGGCCGATCGTCCAGCGTGTGCCCTTGCCGGGCGTTGCCGGTCAACGTGGGATACAGCAGGCGGACCAGTTCGCCCAGTTCGGCGCGGGTCAAGGGCGAAAGGGCCTTGGTGTAACCGGCTTGGGCGCCCTGGAGAGCTTGGATCACGATGGAAAGGGCCGCCTCGGGCGAGGCGGGTTGGTTCAAGCGAACGGGCTCGCTGGGCGGCGCATCCATTTTGTCGCGTGCCAGGCGGAGGGCCCGGGCCAGGCCCTCCGCATCAGTGGCAAGCCCGGCGTGCAACTGGCGGGTGAAGCGTTCGGCCTCGACCGGCGCGGCCAGCGGGTTGCGCATCAAACGGTCGTACCACCGCAGCCGACAATTGCCGGTCACTTCCAAGCCGGTGAATGCACCGGCCGTGCTGTCCAACTTCATCGCCGCGTACGCGCAGAACTGCCGCCACCGGCCCTCGATGCCCCGCTCCTTGAACCCCGCGCGGATTTCCTGCTGCATCAGTTCCACCAGGCTCGGTCCGAGGGGATTGCCGAACGACGAGGACTGGCCGGTCCCCGTGGCCGCCAAAGAACCGGCCGAACCGCCTGCTGGTGCTTCAGGACCATG
>Ga0315298_1004826_pt1 | contig 19723 bp, 24 predicted proteins | sample WHS_1_MG_FD_203077 | JGI IMG/M metagenome (GOLD analysis project Ga0315298, IMG submission 203077) | Extremophilic microbial mat communities from Washburn Hot Springs, YNP, Wyoming, USA - WHS_1_MG | ecosystem: Environmental > Aquatic > Thermal springs > Hot (42-90C) | place: USA: Wyoming...
TGGAAATATATGCCTCAAGTTTAAGGCTCAGCGGTGAACTACGTGAGCTATTTAGTTGGATATAGATGTGCTAGGTGTGGCTTACTTCACGAGCCTAAGGTTCCTCATAGGACGTGTAGGTCCTGTGAAGGCCCCCTTCTAGCGGTTTACGATATTGAGCTCGCTAAGGATAGGGTCGATAGGCGGGCATTTGAGGGGAGGGGCAGTACTATGTGGAGGTATGTGGAGCTCTTGCCAGTGTTTAATGAGGGTCACATTATTTCGCTTGGTGAGGGTTACACGCCGTTGCTGAGGATGGGGAGGTTGGGGGAGGTTGTTGGGCTCAAGAACCTCTTCATAAAGGATGAGGGTAGGAACCCGACCGGGTCGTTTAAAGATAGGCCGATCTCGGCCACGGTTACAGCCTTGAAGGAGCTGGGGGTGAGGTCGATCGCAATGCCGACGGCAGGTAATGCTGGTGCGGCTCTAGCTGCTTACGGTGTTAGGGCTGGTTTAGAGGTGCATGTAGCTATGCCCGCTGATACTCCTAGGACTATATACGCTGAGGTGGCTGTCCGTGGAGTCGACCTCATACTGGTCGATGGGCTGATAAGTGATGCTGGTAGGGTCGTCTCGGAGGGAGCCTCAAGGTACGGGTGGTTCGATATATCGACCATGAAGGTCCCCTACAGGGCTGAGGGCACTAAGACTATGGGCTATGAGGTGGCCGAGCAGTTGGGCTGGAAATCGCCTGATGTCATAGTCTTCCCAACGGGCGGGGGTGAGGGGATAATAGGGATGTGGAAGGGCTTTAAGGAGCTCATAGAGCTGGGCTGGGTTGAGAAGATCCCTCGGATGGTGGTCGCTCAGTCAGAGGGTTGCAGACCTATAGTTGATGCTGTTGAGAAAGGTCTCAATCACATAGAGTTCTACAGCGGATGCTCGACCGCGGCCTCCGGTATAAGAGTGCCTAAACCATTCGCAGATGTCGAGCTGCTTAAGGCTATCCGTGAGAGTGGTGGTACTGCTGTTGCCGTGAGTGAGGATGAGATAGTGGCCTCCATGAAGGAGATAGCAGTTAAAGAAGGGATCTTCGCGTGTCCTGAGGGAGCAGCTGCGTACGCAGCGGTCAAGAAGCTCGCTGTGGATGGTTTAGTTGATAGAGATGAGACTGTAGTCGTATTCAATACTGGGAGCGGGCTGAAGTACGTAGATTTAGTGCTTCAGAAGCACCCGCACTAAGACATCAACAGAAAAAGCAGCTACCTCAGGCCTTCGACGATATCTCCCTTAAAGCAGTAACTACCTCCCTCTCCAATATCCCGTGACTTTCGAAGTGGTTGTTAGGGTCTTTCGTTACTGTGTAGACCCAGTAGAGGATGAATATCCCCGCGGTGACTACAGTAAGTATGAGGTAGAGGAACGTGCTTCTCTCCGGGACAGTGTCGAACTCCTCCACCCTCCTAATAAACGTCGGTATCCTTTCCCTAATCTCATCCACGAGTTCGGCAAGCAGTAGCTTCTCCCTCTCGGAGTGCTTAGAGAGGTCCTTGTTCAGGAAGTGGTATACGTAGTAGATGTATAGTGGGACGATTATCAGGATCGTGTTAGCTACAGCGCTCCTCACCCTAGAGCTCACTTCCCTGAGCTCATTGAGCCTCGACCTAATTAGGGAGGCCTTCCTGAATCCCAGAAGCTCGGTTACCTCAGTGATTATCTCGAAGAAGAGGAGGGCCCTCCTGAAGTGCTCGTTCCTCCTCTTAATCCATAGATATACAACATAGAAGTTCAGGGCTATCGCTACCACCATCACTATAATCCCCGGCACAGCCAACCCGAACCCGCGTGCTTCCCGGGTTACTAGAGCTGCTAGCACTCCCATAGCCAGCATCAAGGCACCTACAAAGAGCAGTATAGCCGGTACGAACGGGAGGATCGCAGGCATCACGTAGTCAGTTTTCTTAGCATTCTCGACAAGCTCCTCAGCCCTCCTTAGGAGGGCCTCAACCCTTTCCTTCGATGAGGACAAGGTACTCCCGAGATCTTTCTCCTATAAGCAATATAAGCACTCTCATGAACGGTTTGAGCTAGAGGTACTTATTACCTAGCTGAGTAGCTAGTCCTAGCGGTAGAGGAGTTTGAAGCACCTCGCTAAGCACCTCCTAGCATGGCTTCTGGTAGCTCTCGCCTCAGCTGGTTACATAGTGTATGTACTCCACCTAGAGGTACCGCCTCCCCTAAGGCCCGCAATAGAGACAGTATCCAGGGCCCTGACTAGCACAGCCAATGCAACGCTACCAGCGGTAGACGAGCCCATGTGGGTCTACGTATTGAGGGTAGCAACTATGATCTTCCTCAACAACTTGAGGGTAGATCTCCTCTCAGCGTCTCCATTCCTCGGCGCTCTCTCCTATCCAGCATCGCTAACCTTCACGGCTTGGGTGCTGAAGTTAGTTGCTACCGCGAAGTTCGGGGAGAGGTGGGCGGAGGTAGCTATGGGGGTCATCTACATGCCGCACACCTACCTAGAGTTACTAGCCTACAGCATAGCCTTCGTAGAGGGGTGTGTAGCAACCTACTACCTAGCGACTAAGAAGGACATACCAGAAAACCATGTGAAGACGTACGCAGCATCACTCGGGATCTCACTTATAGTACTCATCGCGGCGGCACTTGTAGAGGCCTACGAGATGGGTCTTCATCTACTAGCATAAGGCTTCCTTAGTGCCATCTGCTAGCTCCTTGTGTCGGTGTTGTGAGGCTTCTTCGGTTATAATTGAAGATCCTTGTCTTAGTCATCTTTCATATAAAACGCCCCGAAGTCTAGCTTTATCGGGGATGTTAGATGGATATACGTAGTCTACCGACCGCCCGCTCGTGCTGGTCGACGTCGACAGGCTCTATAGGAACCTTCGGAGGTTCTTCGAGAGAGCTAGGAGGCAGGGTAAGAAGTTGTGGCCTATGGTAAAGACACACAAATCCACTTACATAGCCAGGATCCAGCGTGAGTTAGGGGCGGACGGGTTCAGTGTCGGCACTCTCGACGAGGCCGAGGTTCTAGTGGAGAAGGGTCTGACAAAGACAATAATGTGCGGTAATGTCTACGTAGCAGATAGGGAGAGCCTGATGAGGGTTATTCGCCTAATGGAGGCGGGAGCTAGGGTCATACTCAGAATCGACAATCGGGACGCTGCCGAGTTCGTAGATCGCGAGCTTAGGAGATACGGAGTTCGCGCTGAGTACGTTGTCAAGGTTGATACTGGGAGACATAGGTTCGGGGTTCGGGTTTCATAGGGCTTGATGTTGTTTGGTATCGAGCCCTCTTCCCTTGGCTTCACAGCCCTCGGGATCCCTTTCATCGGGATCCATGTCATCGGGCTCCACCCGCTCGGGGTAACCCCGATCCGCAGCTCCCCCATCACCGCTCTCTCCGGGTCATCGCTGTGGGGAAACCCCCGCATCCCGGCTCCCCTCGAAGACGTCTCTCTCGGGTCTCCACAGCATACCCGCATCCAGAGGCGTCTCCCCAGCAGAGGAGGCACCGACAACCCTTATAAACCTATATGAAACTCGAAACAGTCGCGAAGGGCGTTAGACCAGAGAACGTGGCTAGGTTCGTGAAGGGCCTTCAGGGACTCAATAACCTCAAGTTTGTGGGTGTAGCTACCTTCTCCGGCCACGCCTACTCAGCTCCTAGTCCGGAGGGTGTGGAGGCTGTGGCCAGGGGTGTTGCGAGGACTATGAACGCCGTCGCTTCCGAGTTGAGGAGGGAGGGGTTCGAGCTTGAGATAGTAGGTGTCGGCTCAACACCGACCTTCAGGTTCGACGTTGAGGACCCTGTCTTCACTCACCTGTTCCCCGGGAACTTCCTCTATTTTGATAGAGAGCAGGCAGAGGTCTTCGGGTCAGCATCCCTCGATGACTGTGCCCTTACTGTCCTATCCACTGTAGTGAGCATACCGGAACACTCCAGTGGGAAACTAGCCATGATCAACGCTGGGTCAAAGTACCTAGGTCTCGACAGGGTCGAGCGCCTCGAGGGGTACGGAAGGCTCTTAGAGCACCCCAAGGCCTTAGTTATCCGGCCATCCGAGGGGGTGAGCGAGGTAGATATAAGCAAGGAGCCTGAGGTCAGAGTAGGCGAGAAGGTTAGGATAATACCCAACCACGCATGCGTCGTAAGCAACGCAACCAGCTACCTAGTCGCATGCGGAGGAGAGAAAGTAGTTGGCATCATCGAGGTGGACATGAGGAACGGAATCAGGCTCCCCAGGGTCATAGTAGAAACTCTGCTAAGGAGCCCCAAAGATAGCAACACCTAAAGAAAGAAGCGACCCCGCATAAGAGACTGTAGACTGGTTTGCCTCTTGCTTGCCTCGCTCAACAACAAACTACGCCTCCGCCGATAGCTTGCGGTGCTCAAATGGGAGGGAATCGACAAAGACGATCTACTCCAGCTCTAGGGGCTAGGCTTTTAGTTGTTACGTATTTGTGGAGTTCTTAAGCTTTGGGATTACTACATTCTGAGGTGAAACACTGTGATAGACCCGATGTTAACTCTCATTGTCTTAACGGTGTTGGTGGTCTTTTGGACTATCCTAGGAATAGTGAGCGCTAGGTGGGTCAAGAGCCTAAGCGATTACTTCCTAGCAGGTCAGAGGATGGGTGTAGCGCTACTGACCATCACTATCCTCGCGGCGTGGGAGAGTCACTATACGGTCTTGGCTGGTGGGGAGTCTGGCTATAGGTACGGGCTGGTGGGTCCGATATGGTATGCTGTTGCTGTTGGAGGTGCTCTGATAGTTCTCGCGTTGTTTGCCGGACGTATAAAACAGGAGGCACCGCCGGGCACCATATCGTTCCCTCAGTTCCTGAGGTATAGATTCGGTAACGCTAGGGTCGGTGATGTGAACCTCTTCGAGCAGTTTACTACGTGGGAGATACTAATAATTACTACCCTGAGTGCTGCCTCATCGACTCTAGGAGGGGCCTATGTACTTCAGGCGCTAACAGGTATGGACTTCGATAAGTCCCTGCTCGTGTCGGGGATCTTCTACCTAGTGTACAGCGTGTACGGGGGGCTCTATGCTGTTGCGCTGGTAGATGTCATGCAGCTCGCGATGATAGGTATACTGCTACCTGTAGTAGCTCTTTACGTTTCGTCGAGTCTGGGAGGGGTTGAGGGCATGGCTTCTGGTCTCATGAAGAACGCTCCGGAGCTTCTGGGCTTAACTCCGGCCGCCGTAAACTGGACGTACACGTTCTTCCTGTCGCTACTAGGAGGTACTTTAGCCTCATCGCTCCTCTGGCAACTGATATATGCTTCCAGGGACCCCAAGCATGCGCAGATATCCTTAGTTTTAAGCGGCATACTCTTCATGCCCGTAGCGCTCACGTGCGGCTTTATAGGGCTTGCCGGGAGGGCAGCTGGGCTGAACGTAACACCGTCATCAGCATCACCGCAAGTTGTCGCCAACCTTCTACCTCCGATACTCGGGCTTGTGTACCTCCTCGGTTTCGTTGCTGCTGCGTGGTCTACGTTCGCAGCTAATGTGAACGGTACAGCAGCCATAGTGATGGCGAACGTCATATCGCCTTACTTCATGAAGGACGCGCCCGAAAGCAGGAAGCTCCTCGCCAGCAGGATTGTTGCCTTGATCTTCGGCGTACTGACAATAATTATAGCCAAATACGCGCCGGGGATTCTCTGGCTACTGATGTTCTCATACGCTCTGAGAACTCCCCCAGTCATTCCGGCACTGATAGGGCTGTACACGAAGAGGCTTGGAAGTTGGGGGGCGTTCACAGCAGCACTCTTGGGGTTCATAGCGTCGGCTACGATATACCTATACAACTCACTTTACGGTACTATAGCCGCTTGGGTAGTGCCGATAGTGGTTTCACTAGTCTTCGTTGCTGTAGGTGAGGGGAGATGAGCCCATCTCTAGTCATTGCCGCAATACTTTATGGTGGGGTTGTAGGCAGCATAGGCGGGATAGTAGTACTGCTCATCTACATGCTAATAGAGTCAAGAAAATCTAAAGGCGGTGAGCAAAGGTGATTAAACCACCCAGATTCCCGTATTCCTCAAGGATTAGGAAGCTGCAGGAAACTCTGAACGCTAAAGGCATAGATAAGGCCTTAATACTGAAACCCGAGAACACCTACTACCTAAGCCTGTTCCAGGCAATAATATACACTAGACCAATAGCTGTGATCGTTCCTAAGGAGGGGGACCCGGAGCTCATAGTTCCGTACCTAGATCTGGAGCACGCGAAGGAGCGAAGCCCGATCCCAAAGATTGAGCACTACTACCGCGAGGAGGAGTTCCATAGGATACTTAAGGAAGAGCTAGGAGGCGTTAGGAGGTTAGGGCTAGATGTAGATTCCATGAGCACATACCTTAAAGTAAAGGAGCTCTCCGGAGGCTCGGAGGTTCTTTCCATCTCGGAGGACATAGAGAGAATGCGGATGATTAAGGACGAGGCTGAAGTGTGGAGGATAAGACTAGCCGCCAGTATAACGGATCACGGCATGAAAGAGGTCATGGAGGCTTTGAGGGAGAGGCAAAGCGAGGTAGTTGCAGCAACCCGCGGTGAGTACGCGATGAAGATGAGGCTGGCTGATCTCCTCGGTGAGGAGGGGCTGTACCCGTGGATGAACTGGACTGTAGCTGCTGCTCTCTCAGGTCCGAGGTCGTTCTACCCCCACGGCATGGTTAGTGGTAGGAAGGTTCGGGACGGTGACGTCGTCATAGTTACACTGGATATAGCTGTTGAGGGATATAGGGCGGAGAATGAGAGGACGTTCGTCGTCGGCAGACCAAGCCCTGATGTGGAGAGGTATTTCAACATCATGGAGGAAGCTCAGTCCAGAGCCATAGAGTCCTTAAGCCCTGGCAGGCTAACCGACGAAGCCGATAAGAATGCTAGAGAGGTCTTCAAAGCATCTGACACCATTAAGTACGTTAAGCACAGAACAGGACACGGCATAGGATTGGAGATACATGAGAAACCCTATCTAGCTGAGGGAGATGGGACCCTCCTGAGGGAGGGCATGGTGTTGTGCGTGGAGCCAGGGATATACGTCCCTGAGCTCGGTGGGTTCAGACACTCAGACACCGTTCTTGTAACTAGCGGAGGTCACGAAGTACTAACTAAGACATATAAAGGCTTGGTAGCCCTAAGTCTTTAGGGGAGTTATTATGAGGGCTCTACTCACGGGTTTCGAGCCGTTCGGTGGAGATAAGCTGAACCCCTCGGAGCTTGTGGTAAGGAAGTTTAGGAAGTTTAGTGAGGTAGGTACTGCCGAGCTACCGGGTCTAGAAATCTGTACGGCTGTTCTGCCCGTATCCTTTAAGAGGGCCGGGACAGTGCTGAGGAACCTCCTAGACGAACTTAAGCCAGACATTTACATAGGTCTCGGTCTATGGGCGGGCATAACGTACGTTACTGTTGAGAGAGTTGCGGTTAACGTTATGGATGCTAGGATACCTGATAACGACGGGGAGCAACCTGTAGACGAGCCCATAGACCCTGAGGGACCTTCAGCATACTTCACCACTCTACCTAAGAAAGCCATAGTCAGGAGGTTAAGGGAAAGCGGCATACCGGCAGCTATCTCGAATAGCGCTGGAACATTCCTCTGCAACTACGTGACCTACATCTCGCTACACCACTCCGCAAGACATGGCTATCCGAGGAAGGCTGGCTACATGCACCTACCGCTCCTCCCCGAGCAGTCAGCAACAAGGAAAGGTGACTGGGCAGGGATCCCTCCGAGCATGTCGCTGAACACCATGATAGAGGCAGTTAAGATAGCCCTCAAAACCACTGTAGAAATGTTCGATAAGCCGGACGAGAAGCTACCTCCTTAAAGCAACATCTTTTTCTTGTGGGAATGCGGCTGATCTTTCCGGGTCTTTACAACTGAAAGCCTCGCTTTTTGGGCGGGGAGGGGGTCAGCAGCAGTGCGGAGAAATGACTGCAGTGAGCTAGTTTCGGTTACCTATCTCTTTTTAAGTCCGCTAGGTACTACTATTGGGCTAGTCTATGGGTGTAGCTGAGATAGTGGCTGCCTTGGTATTGGTGGTGTTTCTCGCTATCTTGATAGGGCTCTACGTAGCAATATACAACAGATTCATGAGGCTTAGGAACGCCTCTATAGCTACTCTTGGTCAGATAAGGGTGGCTTTGAGGAAGAGGCTGGATCTGATAACTTCCCTCGCTGAGGCAGTCGGCTCCTACGCGAAGTTCGAGAAGGAAACACTGGAGTCTGTTACGAAGATGAGGGCATCCATTCAGGCAACATCGCCTGAGGAGATAGCTAGGGTCGAGAGGGAGACTCGGGGTCTCCTAGCGAGGCTCCTCGCGGTCATCGAGCGGTACCCGGAGTTGAAGACCGTTGAGGTCGTGAGGAAGCTCATGGACACCTCGCGTGATGTAGAGGAGGAGATAGCGAGGCACCGCTACACATACAATAACATAGTCCAAGAGTACAACACTTTGATCGACACGATACCGAGCCGCTTCATAGCCCTGATACACGGCCTTCAGAAGCTCCCCTACCTAGAGGTCGGGGGTGAGGAGATCGAAAGGAGGCCTAGCCTGACGTTCTACGGTGAAAAGAGTGAGAGATGAGAAGGTAGTACTTGCCATCTATGTCACTGCCCTAGTAGCGGTATCCTTAACCGCGGTGTTTTTAGTACCTACATTCCTAACTTCCCCGGGCTCCATATACGCCGACTACCGCGCAGTGTTGTTCAGTAACCTCACCCTCGTAGAGGAGTACACGTACTATGTGGGGGAGTCGGGGAAAACTATGCTGTACCGGTACTGGGAGGCCCCCCTCTACGCTACACCCAGCACATCCGCCACTAGTGAGCCCCACATAGTCGCTCTACGTGTTGAGTGTCCTCAGATCTCTGTCCCGTACGTCAAGGACAGTAAGGGAGTTGTACACATCTACACCTCCGAGCCAAGCTACTCGATCTACGTACCTGAGATAAGAAGTAAAGCATACACTAGCGAGGCTGGCTGCTACTTCCCTGGTGGAATACCCCTAGGTAGCCACATCGTTAGGTTCGTCTTCCAGCTTAACCCACCGGTACATGTGGACAGTAAGTACGCCCACCTCAACATAATGCTAGCTGAGAGCCATGTACCCTATAGGCAGGTGGAGGTAGTGCTAGCAGGTCTAAACCCTGTGAGGCTCTACGTTCACGTGCCTGAATACAGAGTAGAGGGGGACGAGATCTCAATGACTATCAGAGGGTCCTCACCTCGCGATACGCTTCTGGAGGTTGAGCTTGTCGTACCTAGGGACAGCCTGAGAGTTGCACCAACCTATGAGACACCAGTAAGCGACGTCCTATCTGAGACGGATCGGGCGAACACGTTCTACAGCTTAGCGTATGGTGCTGTCAAGGGGGCTTACTACGTGTTTGCTGTTGTATTGCTGGCCTTTCCCTTCCTAATGGTGGTTCGGTATAGCCTCGTCGGGGCTGAGAAGAAGTTCACTGTCCCCGAGTACCTCAGCTACATACCTAACCCTTCGAGGAAACCGTGGCACGTGAACCTGCTCTTCTACGGGGATGCTATAGATATAGATGAGAACGCGTTCTACGCGACCATACTCGACCTAGTTAAGCGCGGTGTCGTCGAAATTAAGGAAGCTAGTAAGGATGATATCGTGCTGGAGGTGAAGGAAGGTGCTACAGCTGAGGATCTGGATGCCTACGAGCGCAGGGTTGTTGAGTTCCTCAGGGAATATAGTGAGGGCAGGGTATTCAGCTTCAGGAGGTTCTCGGAGGTTGTGAAGAGGGATGTTGGAGTCAGTAGGGCGAGGGCTCAGTACCACCTTTCTAGGCTCAGTAGCTTGACGGTCACACCGCGGGAGGCTTACACCTACGCGAGGCAATTCATCGAGCCCAGGAAGCCTATCCCGGTATACGCTATAGTAGCGCTCCTCCTGGTTGTAGCTATTACAGTAGTGCTCATGCCTAGAGGTCCGGAGTACTACATCTACCCTGCGGGGGCAACAGTGTTCTCTATTCTGTTAGTGGTTGAGGCTGCGGCGTCCTACACGATGCCTTCCTACGTCTTCGGTAGGTGGAGAGAAGACTACTACCGCGAGAAGCTTGAGTGGGGGGCGTTCAGGAACCTCTTGAAGGACCTAGCAAAACTGGGTAGGTACGCTCCCCAGGATCTGGTGATATGGAGGGAATGGCTGATCTACGCTACAGCACTGGGGGTAGCTGATAAGGTCGTTGAGGCTATGGAGAAGCTGAACGTGCCGATACCGAGAGAAGCTTACGTGCCGATAGTCTTCCGTCCAATATTCACCAACACCTTAGTCACAGCCCGTGCTACGGTAAGCGGTGGAGGTAAGGGAGGTAGAGGAGGTTTCGGGGCAAGAGGGGGCTTCGGAGGAGGCGGAGGAGGAGTTCGCTAGCCAGATCCCTCTAGAGCAGCACTAAACCTGAGAACTAAACTATACTGCCCCGGTGTTATTTGGATGAAACCGTCACCTAGGGTGGTGATCTAAGCTGAATGCCCTAGTCACTGGGGCATCCTCAGGCATAGGTCTCGAGCTCTCTAGGATCCTCTGCAGAGACCTAGGACACAGGGTTCTTGGGGTAGGTAGGAACGCGGTAGCACTTCGCAAGCTCTCGGAGGAGCTTGGAGGGCACTCGACTACGTTGTGGCAGACCTCTCGAGGATTGATGAGGTTTACTCTGTGGCGGACCGTGCTATGCGGGGGTTAGATAGGTTGGATGTCCTAGTCAATAACGCGGGGTTCGGGGTTTACGGTAGGGTGCTCCAACACAGGGACGAGGACCTTATCTCCATAACCATGGTGAATTTCCTAGCTCCCTTAATCCTAACTAAGAGGTTACTAGAGAAGATGGGTAGGGGGGTTCAGCTCCCATGTCATCGCCTCATCTTCCTTCCCCCACATCGCCCCTTGGGGCCTCATCCGCCTTAGAGGCCTTCAGGGCCACCCCGGGGACCCCACAACTTGGGTACCTCTTTGAGCCACCCTCGGGGAGAGCCCCGACCACAGCAGGCTCTTCACCCTTCATGGGGTAGCCCATCAAAGTGCATGATAGTGTCAAGCCTTATAAACCTTTATGAGACTCGAAACAGTTGTGGTCGAGGCTCTACAGTAGTTTTCGTTGTGACAGCAGGTATTCATGTCCTTATGGGTGAGCTACCGGTTTACGGAGCGGTTAAGCTAGCCCTACACTACGTTGTTGAAGATCTTAGGGCTGAGCTTGAGGAGAGAGGTGTTAGGGTACTAGCGGTGTACCCAGGGCTAGTTAGGACGGAGTTTCACAGGAGGGCTGGTAGGAACGTTGAGGGCGGTGTGGACCCAGCTAAGGTAGCTAGGGAAGTAGCTCACGCCATCTCCGAGGGTAGGAAGAGGCTCTACGTGCCTAGGTACCTAGCTATGCTAAGACTACTAGGGCCTTACCTACCATTAATTAAAGGTACCTAAGTATGAGCTCTCCAAGGACAGTCACCGAAGCGCTAGTGCCAGTATTCATGATGCTGAACCCACCGACACCCCACTCGCCTTCAGGGCGGGGCTCTCAGTTGCGAGTCGCTAATCTATGTTCAACCAGGTCCTTCAGTACTCGAAGATTTTGAATGCCCTCTAAGGGATAGTGCAATTAATAGCGCCCCCACAACTAGCAGGATCACACCTATCAGAGCTGTCTCCGGGGCGAGGATCCGCGAGATCCACCGGAAGGACTCCACAATTCTTGCTAGAGACTCCTTCAGATATTCTACCAGTATGAACATTCCCGTAAGGAGAAGTATAGCTCCCATAACTAGCCCAATTAACGTAGATATCTTCATGTGAGATCTCCGAGTGGTTGCCGCAGTACCAGTAGTACCACCCTCCACTACCTCCTTCTCGGGCACGATAAAGCAGGCTACGAAGTACGCGAAAACAGCTACCGGGAGGTTAATCAGAGCAGCTAGTACGGTTATTAGTCTAACCAATGCTGGATCCACCCTCAGGTACTCAGCTATCCCACCACACACCCCGCAAAGGATCCTGTCCCTACTCCTATACAGCCTCCGGTAAGGTCTCTCAGTAGAGCTCATGGGGTTCCCGGAAACCCCTAGTAAGCAGATAAATAAGCACGGTTAAGGGTTCAGCTCTCGTATGGGCTTCATCGGGCTTGGGGGCGTTCAGAGCGCCCCAAGGATCCCGCATATCGAGTTCCTAGGGCCCTCACCGACAGCCAGCAAAATGCTTTCAGGGCCTTAACCTCATTAACCGACTATGGCTAAGATGCCGCCAATTAGTAGGGTCAGGAACCCGGCTAGCATAACCCCTAGGAAGAGTGGTAGGGAAGCTATTGCAGCTACTATAGCTAAGAGCCCGCCGGCAACGTAGTGTCCGGATCGTATAAGCATGGAGGCCAGCAGGCCCAGAGCCCCAGGCACCAGGGTTACCAGAGCTATGAGCACCCCCAAATTCCTCACAGCACGTAGAGCTACTACAGGTAGATGCACTACCCCTAGGGCACCCCCGGCGAGGACCACATAGATGACTAGCACAACTATCCCGGAGATTAGAACCAGTACGGATCCTATGAGGGTTAGGACGAACGCTGTATCCGACCTGCCCTTCCCCGAACTCACTTAAACCACCGACAAAGAGCTACTGCTATCCCAGTAATATTGTTTGTTCCCATGGCTGGGCAACCCCCCGTTTTGAGGCTCCAAACTACAGCCCCGAGTACTCTGGGCACTGAACTTACCGGTAGCGTCATCTCCTTATACCAGCTCCCTACAATTGAGCTCTGGAAGGCCTGGTCGTCGATCTTTGGGCGAGCTGTGGGAGGATCGAGCAGGGTAGTCGAGACGTTACTAGGTGCTACTGACTCCGCTATTCTACCATTATGTACGGCACTTAACTTATTCTTGTTAAAATCGATATCCGACTACACCGATACGTTTTTATAAGTTTTACAACAACAGTTGAAGTGGTGGTAGTATGAGCAGCCCGCGCGTAAGGCAGCAACACGTTTGGCTAGCTATAGGGCTAGTCGTGGGGATAGCCATAGGGGTGGCTATGGGTTGGTACCTAGCCCCCGGAAAGGGACAGGCAGCCGTGACGCAAGTCAGATTTACCTTGGACTGGGCCTACCAAGGTCCTCAAGCACCGTTCCTAGTGGCCCTCTATAAGGGGTTCTTCGCTGAGGAGGGGCTCTCAGTAACTATAGACAGGGGCTACGGCTCCGCTAAGGTCATAAGCGACGTGGCTGCCGGCCTCTTCGACGTAGGGTTCGGAGATATGAATAGCCTAATAGAGTTCAAGTCCAAGAACCCGGACGCTAAGGTTAAGGCCGTAGCCGTCATACATGTGAAGTCCCCCCTAAGTGTTGTTACCCTCAGAGGTAAGGGCATAGAGAGCCCGAAAGACTTAGAGGGCAGGAAGCTCGGAGCACCAGCTGGGGACGCCGCTAGGCGGGTCTTCCCAGCCTTCGCTAAGGCCGTAGGTATAGATCCAAATAAGGTGACGTGGGTAACCATGGATGTACCCCTGAGAGAGCCGATGCTAGCTAGGGGTGAGGTAGATGCGGTTACGGGGTTCTACTACACGGTAATAATAAATCTTCTCAGCTTGAATGTCTCAGACAAGGACATCATAGTGTTCAAGTATGGAGACTACCTAGACATAGTCGGCAACTGTATAGTTGTAAACGAGGACTTCCTGAAGAAGAATCCTGACGCTGTTGGGAGGTTCCTGAGGGCTGTGATAAGGGGGCTTAAGTACTCCATACAGAATCCAGACGAAGCTATAAGCATACTGCTCCAGAGGGACCCAACGCTAAATAGGGACGTTGAGAAGAAGAGGCTCATGATGGCCCTCGAGCTGATATACGTTAAGGGTGTGACAGATAAGTACGGTTTCGGCTATGTTGACCCGTCTGTGATAGGGAGAGACATCGATGTCATAGTCTCTGTCCTGGGCCTAGAGAGGAAGCCATCCCTCAATGAGATAGTGGACTTCAGCTATCTACCTCCGCTAGACTTTAGGCTACCCTAGGGGTCGGAGTAAACTATGGAAACTCTGCTAAAGCTTAGAGACGTAGAGGTGAGGTACGGAGACGGAAACGGAGGTCTAGTAGCAATCTCAGGGATAAACCTAGACATAAAGCGCGGTGAAGTCGTTGGGATCGTCGGGAAGAGTGGGAGCGGTAAGACCACTCTGCTGAAGGTCATAGCCGGCTTAGTAAAGCCAACACGAGGTGAGGTGGTATATAATGGGGCGCAGAACGGTGGAGGCTTCAGAGGGATTGGAATGCTCTTCCAGACTCCCCTACTGCTGCCCTGGAGGACTGTCCTCAGGAACATACTTCTACCTATAGAGCTGAGAGGAGAGGATGTTGATAGGTACGTAGCTAGGGCCCTAGAGCTCATGGAGAGGATGGGCTTGAAAGGATTCGAGAACAGCTACCCGTGGGAGCTCTCCGGAGGTATGCAGCAGAGGGTAGCTCTTTGCAGAGCCCTAATACATCGACCGTCACTGCTCCTCCTCGACGAGCCGTTCAGCTCCTTGGATGCCATAACCCGCGAGGACATGTGGGTACTACTCCAGGAGGCTATATCATACGAGAACTACACGACAGTGCTAGTCACACACGATATAAGAGAGGCAGTCCTCCTCTCCGATAGGGTCGTAGTAATGAGTGGAAGGCCGGGGAGAATTAAGGTCGAAGTCACAATACCGTTTAGAAGACCGAGAGACTTGGGGTTACAGTACAGCCGGGAGTTCAACGACTACGTAGCCAAGATAAGGGAGCTCCTAGGTGACTAGGTATGGCTTACAGAGCTAGAGCCGCTAGCTCAGTACTCATACTACTAGCTATATGTGTAGCTTGGGAAGTTGCTGTACGCCTTCTCAACATACCGCAGTTCGTGCTCCCAGCCCCCTCCGCTATAGCTAGCACCATAGCTAGGTATAGGGACTACCTCCTATCGAACCTGCTTGACACGATGTTCGCATCGGCCTTAGGTTTAGCTATGGCGGCAACCTTCTCGCTGGCCCTGAGTGTGGTTCTAGCATACAGCGATAGCATCAGGGAGGCTGTCTACCCCATACTCTCCGGGTTCAACGCAATCCCTAGGGCAGCTCTAGTACCTCTACTCGCTCTGTGGTTCGGGCTGGGCATGGTACCTAGGGTTCTGACAGCTTTTCTAATAGCGTTCTTCCCGGTTCTAGTCCCGACTCTGACGGCTATGGTAACCATAGAGAAGGAGCTTTGGGAGATGCTCGTCGCGTTCGGGGCCAGCAAGAGCCAGGTACTGGTAAAAGTGGCAATACCGAGAGCTACCCCATACTTCTTGAGCTCCCTGCACATGGGGCTAACAAGCGCCATAGTCGGGTCAGTAATCGCCGAGATGGTGGCCTCAGATAGGGGGTTAGGTTACGTCATTCTTTCCTCTACTTCTAGGCTGGACACTCCACTAGCTTTTTCATGTCTTCTACTTCTAGCCCTTATTACCTTTGCCTTATCTAAGGTCCTGAGCCTAACCGAGAGGAGGGTTGCGAGATGGGCCTACAGAGCAAGCATCTGAAGCTAGACCCAGAGCTCTGCACTGGTTGCGGCATCTGCGAACTCATATGTAGCTTCACCAAGTTCAAGGTCTTCAACCCGAGGTTTTCCCTAGTGAAGATAAGGTACGACTACGAGGTCGGTAGAGTAGAGGGGGCTGTCCTGTGCTCGCAGTGTGGTGAGTGTAGCAAGGTCTGCCCAACCGGAGCTCTCCACCTAGATAACGGCATTATCTACCTAGACCACTCCCGCTGTAGCCTCTGCCAAACCTGCGTAGACTCCTGCCCCGCCGATGCTATAGTGGTTGTTAACGGAGCACCCTACAAGTGCGACCTATGCGGGGGTAGCCCTCTCTGCGTAAGGTACTGTGTTAGGGGTGCCCTCCATGTATCCTAAGGGTTACGCCGGTAAAATACTCTACATCGACCTAAGCAAGGGAAAGCACTGGACAGAGCCCCTGCCAGAGCATGTAGCTAAAGCCTATGTCGGGGGCAGCGGCCTCGCAGCTTACCTCCTGTGGAACCTCACTACTGAGGAAACCGACCCGCTAAGCCCCGAGAATCCCCTCATAGTAGCTACGGGACCCGCTACTGGGGCGCTAGCCCCCTCCTCAGGTAGGTTCATGGTTGCTTCTAAGTCGCCTCTCACAGGTATATGGGGGGAGAGCCATGCGGGTGGGTTCCTCGGGCCCCAGCTTAAGTACGCTGGGTACGATGCGCTTGTAGTAGTCGGTAGGTCTAAGAATCCTATATCTATAGTGGTGGACGACTCCTCGGTAGTGCTCCACAGGTCTGACGATCTATGGGGTATGAATACTAGGGACACCACTAACGAGCTGAGGAGCAGGTTCGGTAAGGACTACCACGTTATGTGCATAGGCCCCGCAGGAGAGAGGATGGTGAGGTACTCGTCAATAATGGTGGACTATTACAGAGCTTTGGGGAGGACCGGGATAGGTGCTGTGATGGGATCCAAGAACCTGAAGGCTATTGCCGTCAGGGGTAGTGGTAGTGTCGAGGTCTACGACCCGGATAGGTACTTCGAGGTTCTGGAGGACTTTCTATGGAGAAATACTGAAGGCCCTTGGGCCCTCCCAGCTCAGAAGAGCCTAGGTAGGTATGGGACCCCCTGCTTAGTGTCCGTGATAAACGCCATAGGTAGGCTACCAACAAAGAACCACTGGACTGGCTACTGGGAAGAGGCTGACAAGATGAGTGGGGAGGAGCTACTGAGGTACAGAGTCTCCAGAGGCTCCTGCTTCTCATGTATGATTATGTGTAAGCACATAACTAGTGTTAGAGACGGTAAGTATGAGGGTGCCTTCTCCGGAGGTCCCGAGTACGAGACCGTAGTTGCTTTAGGGTCTAACCTACTGATATCTGATCTACGGGCTATCATATACATGAACCAGCTCTGCAACCTTTACGGGCTTGACACTATCTCGACAGGTAAGGTCCTTTCCTTCGTCTTCGAATGCTATGAGAAGGGCATACTCACCAAGGAGGATCTCAACGGCGTGGAGGCTGTCTGGGGTAGTGATGAGGCGGCTGTAGAGCTGATTCATGCTATAGCCTCGAGGAGGGGTATCGGTAACGTGCTCGCTGAGGGAGTGGTCAGAGCCGCTGAGATTGTGGGTAGGGGCTCCGACGTCTATGCCCTACATGTCAAGAGGTTGGAGGTCTCAGCTCAGGATCCGCGGGCGCAGAAGTCCGTGGGCTGTACGTGGGCTATATCTGTTCGGGGAGCGGACCACCTGCGTTCCTTAACGACAGTTGACGAGCTTGGCTACAGAGATATAGCAGCTGAGAGGTACGGTCCGGACAAGGTCGACTGGGTATGTGATAGGCTCTCGGAGAAGTACAAGGGCTACATAGTGAAGGATCAGGAGGATCTCTTCGCGCTAGTGGACTCAGTGATAATGTGTAAGTATGGTACTATGTGGCCACCTATGTACTACTTTGACTTCATAGCTAAGCTCCTCTACCCTCTGACGGGGATCAAGGAATTCGGTGACGTTGAGTACCTTAGACTCGTAGCTGAGAGGATAGCTAACCTCAAGAGGTGCTACAACCTAAGGGAAGGAGTTGGGAAAGAATCGGAGGTACTGCCCAGAAGGTTCACTGAGGAGCCCATGCCCACAGGACCCTCAAAGGGCCACGTATGTAACCTAGAGCCAATGCTCCGAGAATACTATGAGAGCAGAGGTTGGGACTACGAGAGCGGGCTGCCGTATGAGGAGACCCTGGAGAGACTTGAATTAGGTTACGTAGCTGAGACCCTTAAGAAGAAGTATAGGCTTCCGAGGTTGGGCCATGGTAGTAGTAAGACTTCACGGAGTACTTAGGGAGGAGACAGGTCTCCGGGAACTAGAGATCTGCGGCTCAAGCCTAAGTGAGGTACGGCAAAGGCTACCCGAGGAAGTCAGGGAGGTCCTAGCGAAGTACTCGAAGTATTTAGTAATTCTAATAAACGGTAAAGCCATTCACGAACTCGACGCAGACCTCAGACCTGGTGATGTCATCGACATAACCATCTATGTAGGCGGGGGTTGATTCAGAGTTTGATGTTTGAGGGTTAGATCTATAGGCTCTGCTACTTTATTCTTTGATGGTGATGTGTTTCCGGGGTGCGTGCAGTTCACCCCGATGCCCTGTGAGCCCGCCTCGGAGGTAGCTGTGCTACCTATGAAGGTGTTAGTGAGGAGGAAGCCCTTGGATATGACCCTGAAAAACCATGTGATGTGATGAAGGGAATGACCATCCAGGAACAAGCGGAGGATCAAACGAAATAGGTTCGGGACGTTACCAGCAGACGGCCGGATCTCTCCATCAAGATAGTTGAGACAGCTTTCCTTGCGTTTGCTATCGCTCTCCCCTATTCCGTAACGAACTTAGATACTGCCACGAGGATGCTGCACAGAGCTCACAACTGGAAGCTTCGCCTTTTATGGCGAGGATAGTTGAAACACTTATGAGCTAGCTCCTACCTACTTCGTCGAGTCTCCTCATATCGTCTGTACTTAGCTTTACGTTCACGGACTCGGCTAGCTCTTCCAGTTGTTGCACGCTGGAGACCCCTACTATCGGTACTATGGTTATTCCAAGCTCTCCGGCCCTGTGAAGTATCCACGCTAGAGATAGCTGTGCTGGGCTCACTCCTTTCTCCCTAGCCATCTCAATCACTTCAAGCACTATCTTCAGGTTCCTCTCGGTGAACATCTCCTTAGCTAGTTGCTGGACGTATTCAGCTCTCGAACCCTTAGGCACCACCCACTTCCTCCCCGCAGGATCTACGTACCTTCCCGCTAGGAGACCTTGAGCTAGGGGTGAGTATGCTGCTATACCCATCCCAAACTTCCTGGCTACCGGGATCAGATCCTTCTCGATAGACCTATCTATTAGATTGTACCTGTACTGGAGGACCGCGATAGGCTCGTAGCCGTATCTCTCGGCGGTCATAAGCATCTCGACCACTACCTCGGGCGGCGTATTGCTTACCCCTACGTACCTGACCAGCCCGGCCCTCACTAGGTCGTTGAACACTGAGACAACTTCCCTAGTAGGTGTCTCCGGATCGTAAGAGTGGGCGTAGTAGATGTCCACGTAGTCCATGCCAAGCCTCCTCAGGCTCTCCCTGATCTGCCACATAACATGTTTTCTGCTAAGTCCCTTCCCGTTTGGCCAGGGAGCCATCTCACCAAAGACTTTAGTGGCCATGACGATGGCCTCCCTGTGGAGGCCGAGCTCCCTGATTAGATGGCCGAGGAGAGTCTCAGCGTAGCCCACATGCGTAAGGGGCACTGGAGATATACCACCGTGGTACCTGTTGGCTGTGTCAATGAAGTTTATGCCCAGATCATAGGCCCTCCTTAGAACCCTCCTGAACTCATCTACATCGACCCTAAAGGCGCCGACCTCATCCCTCTCCGGTAGCCTCGGGAGGTGCCAGGTACCCAGAGATAGGGCTGAGACGAAGAGACCGCAGTTCTGCGAAAGCTTTACGTACTTCACCTGAATCACCACCTAACTGTGGACACAGGATATATATGCTGGAACATCCATGGCTCTAAGTTTCCTCAGAGCAATGGGATGCTAGATCTTATCCATGCCGATAGCTACAGCTATGCCGTATATTAGGGGAGGCTTCCAGTATTCGTGCGCTAAG
>Ga0315298_1004828_pt1 | contig 19721 bp, 14 predicted proteins | sample WHS_1_MG_FD_203077 | JGI IMG/M metagenome (GOLD analysis project Ga0315298, IMG submission 203077) | Extremophilic microbial mat communities from Washburn Hot Springs, YNP, Wyoming, USA - WHS_1_MG | ecosystem: Environmental > Aquatic > Thermal springs > Hot (42-90C) | place: USA: Wyoming...
CCCCGTGACCAGATCCACGCCGGCACCGACGCTGGTACGGCCACTCGCCCCAAACCGGCGCGCTGCAGCCAGTGTACCGGTTACGAACGTGCTTGCTGTGGAAGCGGCGGAATCGCGCGTCCCGACCGCGCCGACCGGAAACAGAGGACCGGTGAGTGAAAGCCCTTCATCCGCAGAGAACAACTGGACCCCGCTGTGGGAGGCGGCCACGCCGCCACCTACAACAGCGCGCGCCCGCGCAATAGGAGCAAAAAAGGATCCTTGCGGCGAAATCGTGTAGTCGATTGGCTGCGGCGCACCGAACCCGAATGCCGCCTGGTTCTCTTCGGCACCGCTCGCTCCGCTAAACGACGGCAGCAGGAATATGCGCCCCTCGGCGTTCGTAAACTCGGTGGCGTAGGCGGGGTTCTCCAGGCTGTCCAGATGAGAGTCCGGGAAGGCCATGAACCGCATGTAGAAAGGCATCTGGCCAATCTCGGAGAGGCCCGCGATGTAGCGCTGGTACGTCGAAGCAGTGTCTCGCGGGGATTCGTCCTCCTGTCCGGCGTAATTCCCGCTCTTGCTGTTTTGGCTATTACCCTGAGTGCGGTTTTCCGGCCCTTGGCCCTCGTTCCCCGTACCGAACTCGCGGGCCTGCGCCGACGCGATAAGGCGGATATCCTGGTTGGCCCGGACGATCACGCCCCGGCCGGGTTCCACAAGCGCCTTCTGTCTTGGGTCCGTCAGGCTGACGACTTCCACAAGTCCCTCATAAACTATGACTTGCGTGTCGCCGAGTGCATTGACCTCCACGCTGAACTCGGTGCCGCGCACGGCTATCGAGGCGGTCGGGCTGTTGATACGGTAAGGGTTGGGACGACCGCCGAAGTGATTGATCTTGAGCCGCACGCGGCCGAGCGTGACCTCCAGCAGCTCACGCAGGGAACTCACAGCTCCGTAGTCCTTCAGGACCACATGCGATCCGGGTTGTACGATCACGACGCTGCCGTCGCTCAACTCGATGGTGAGGCTCCCGCCCCCTTTCGTGTCAATCGCGTCGCCCGGGAACAGCGCCGCGCCGCGGGCGATCGCGACCGCAGTGCTGCTCGAACGTGACAACAACACGAGCCCGCTCACGCTCGCCACGCGCGCATCCACCGCGCCGGCTTGCGCCCGGGCGCTGTCAGGCAACGCGTGGATCGCCGCAAGCGCCAGGGACAAGCGCACGAACACTTGGAGGAGCGGCACCGCCGCCCGAATCGCCGGAACTCTGCAACCGACTGGTTTCACTGGTTGTCCGGCAGCCTCTCTTCCTTATCGTTATCAGGCTCAGCGGGAGCCTCGGCATCCGCCGCTGTTTCATCGTCGGCCGGTGCGCTCAATTGGTATCTGGCGATCAACCGCTGGATCGTCCGGCGGTCGAGCCCGAGAACGGACGCGGCGCGCCGGCGGTTACCGCCCACTTCGTTCAGGATGAACTGCAGATAGCGTCGCTGCAACTCATCCATCGTAGGCCGGTCCGAAACCAGCTTACGCTCGGCTTCAGCCGCACTGGCGGGATCTGCCGCTCCGGCTGCTGCCGCGATCTCCGGGGGCAAACAGTCGAGCGTGATCAACCCGTCCGAGGAGAGAGCCGCCCCGCGCCGGAGCGCGTTTTCCAGTTCCCGTACGTTACCAGGAAACGAGTATGCGCCGAGCGCTTCGGAGGACTCTCGCGATAGGCGCAAGGCCGAGCGTCCTTCATCCCCAAAGCGGCGCAGGAAGTGACCAGCCAGCAAATCCACGTCGCCTGTCCGCACGCGCAAGGGCGGTAGGTCGATGGTGAGGACACTCAGGCGATAGAAGAGGTCTGCCCGAAAGCCTCCAACTGCCACGAGTTCGCGTAGTGGCGCGTTGCTTGCGCCTATGATGCGCACATTGACGTGCCGGACCTGGGTTGAACCGACACGCCGCACTTCGCCGCACTCGAGGGCGCGCAGGAGACTGGTCTGAAAGGCGGGACTGGTTGAGGCTAGTTCATCCAGGAACAGTGTGCCGCCATCGGCCGCTTCAAACAAGCCGGCGTGCTCGCCGGCGGCGCCGGTGAACGCTCCCTTCGTGTAGCCGAACAATTCGGCTTCGAGCAGGGTGTCGGTCAAGCCCGAACAGTTGACACTGACAAAAGGCTTCTGCGCCCTGCTGCTGAAATCGTGAATCGCGCGGGCCACGAGTTCTTTTCCCGTGCCGGACTCGCCCATGACCAGCACCGTCGTTTCCGAGCGGGCAGCTTGAGCGATCAGCTTGTAGACCGCGACCATGGCCGGACTTCGCCCCACGAGCCGGGAACGTGAGAGCTCGACGAGCAGCGATTCACCTTCCGGCGGAGGAGGCACTTCCGCTTCTCGGTTTGCGTCCAGATAACGCCGCAAGAGGGCGGCGATGGCCGCGATTTCGAACGGTTTGGCTACGAAATCGCTCGCGCCCTCAGCCACCGCCTCGACCGCCAGTTCCAGCGATCCCTGTGCAGTGATCAGAATGATCGGGATCTTCGGATTAGTTGCGCGCAACTCCCGCACGACCTGTAAACCGTTGCCGTCGGGCATGTAAATGTCGCTGATAACCGCGTCAAAAGCATGGGTGCGGGCCGCCTCCAGCGTTTCGCGCCCGGTACGCGTGCACGTTACATAAAAACCGTTCAACGTCAGCCCGGTTTCCAGCATCAGCCGGATCGAGCGTTCGTCGTCGGCAACCAAGATGTGCGGCGGTCTACTCACAATCCCTCCTTGCGCTTCACCGGGAAACGCAACGAAAACGTCGAGCCTGAACCCAACTCGCTCGTAGCGGACACCTTCCCGCCGTGCAGTTCGGCGACTTCACGCACCAGGGCAAGCCCCAGCCCGCTGCCGGGAACGTCGGCATCCTCAATGCGCGCCACGCGATAGAACTTCTCGAAGATGTGCTCCAGGTCATCGGGAGCAATGCCCCACCCGTGATCGGCAACCTCGATCCAGGTCGAGTCGCTGTCCGCGCCTGCCGTGATCGTAACCTCCGTGTCCGGGGGGCTATATTTGATGGCGTTGGCGACGAGGTTTGTCACAGCCCGCGCCAGCAGGTCCGCGTCGGCAAGCAGCGGCGGCAAATCTGGCGCGAACTGACGTACCAGTTGGATGCGGCGCTGCGCGGCGAGCGGATCGAGCATCAGCAACGCCCGCTCGATGAGTGCCTCCAACCGTACCGGCGCCAGACGCAGGGTCCGCACGCCGGATTCCAGCCGGGTGATGTCGAGATAATCACTGATCATACGCACCAAGCGTTTGACTTCATCGTTGATTGCCAGGTGCATAGCGCGTCTGCGCTCGGGCTCCACTTCGAACTGCGCGAGCAGTTCGCTCATTCCTTGGATGGCCGTCAGCGGCGTGCGCATCTCATGAGAAACCAGCGCCATCACATCGTTCTTCGTTTGCTGCAATTGAATCTGTTCTGTAATATCCGAGAGCGAGGCGACAATGCCGAGCACCGCGCTGGATTTTTGATCGCCTGCCGTCACCGCCGAGAGACGCAACATGTAGTGTTTCTTCCGCACTTCACCGATGACGATCTGGCGCTCGACCGGTCCCCGCTCCACCAAGAGACGGGTCAGTATTCTTATTGCCGCCGCGCCATCCGGCGCTGCGGACCGCCCGTGCTCCCCTTCGGAGATTCGCTCGATCAGATCCCCGCCGATCAGTGCGCACTCGGGGACGCCGAAAATCGCCTCCGCACGTCGGTTGGCGAAGGCGATACGGCCATCCACACCGGCCACCAGCAAACCATCTTCAACGGACCGCAATGCCCGGTCCACAAACCGCGCACGGGCCATCGTCAGGCGGCTCAACTCGCCGAGTGCATTGGCTTTCCATTCAATTCCGCGTGGCAGACCCCATCGGGAGGGTTGCGGGGGAAATGGCTCTCCATCGGCGGCGCCCGCAGTCAGATACCCGCTCGCGATCTCGACGCAGATACGCAACGTCTCGGCGGCCGGCCTCCGTTCGGCGGAATGCGCAATCAAGAGCGCACCGGATGGTTGGGCAGCGTCCCCAAGTGTCAGCTTTAACGCGCGCCAAGCGGAATTCGGCGGTCCGGCGTCTGCAAGCGAGAAGTAGCGCGAGGCCGGTTCGCCAGAAGAGTCGGCCTCTGCTGGCGCCGGAAGCGGCAGAACAGGCTTGGCGATAATCGGGTGGTCCCCCCTGGCGAGCGTGGGAATGACGGGTGCCCCGTGTACGGCAACGAGACGGTAGCGTCGGGTTGCCAAGCCGCTGCGCGCAAAGATCGCTACTCCGGCTGCCTGAGCCAGTCGCGCGATCAGTTCAGCCGGGTTCGGGCGTGAATTGGTGGCGAGCACAGCGGCGGCATCCGCCTGCGCCAGTTCGCCAATGAGCACGTCGAGGCCGGCGCTGGCCGTAAGTGATCGCCGAAGCAGCGCCAGAGGCACAGCCACCGCGAACGACACGAGACTCGGCACCAATGGGGGCACAATCAAGAACCTGGTGAACACCAGATAGCCGATTCCCAGAATCGCTCCCGCCAAGCCGCCGAGGGCTCCAAGCTGACCGATCATTTCGTGCCGTTCCTGGGTGATTGAAAGCGCACCAAGCGCAGCCGCGGCTACGAGCGCAGCAAAGAGAGCGGTCCCCCAGTCCGGGATGTCGGAATAAAACCGCGCGCGCAGAATCGTGTTTACGGCATTGGCCAGCACCTCCACACCAGGCATCAGGTCTCCATGCTGGTTGCCGCTGGCTCCTTCCCGGTGAATGAACGGCGAGGCTAACCGGTCACCGAGGGCCGCAGCGGTGGCCCCCACGAGCACGTATTTCCCGGACAAGCGGCCCGGCCGGCAGCGTCCGTCCACCACATCGGCCAAGCTGCATGTCTGCCGCGCAAACGAGCCGGCCGGGCCGATATAGTCGATGGTCATCTCGTCTGCGCGCAATGTCTCCAAGCGTGGGCCGGTTCCCTCCGCAGAGATCAGAATAGCGAGAGTATTCGGTTGGACGGGGATCGTGCGTTCGCCGACCCGCACCGCTCCCGGCGAGTCACTAACCGCGGATTCCGGCGTCTGGTCGGCAACGCGAATGGCTTCCACGGCCATTGCCCAAAACGCCTGCCCCCTGTCGTCGGACTGGCGCAGCAGCAACCGGCGCGCCACTCCCTCTGATTCGGTCGATACATTCACGTGGCCGACTCCAGCCGCGGCCCGTTCGATCGCCGGCAAAGGGCGGAGCCATCCTGCATGGCCCGCCCCAGCCCCGGACTCTGCTACCAGTTGCGCGGCCGCCACCACGTTGCCCGCCCGCGCTATGGAATCCACCAGGGCCGCGTCGCCGGTTTGCGTGGCTGGATCGGTGTAGAGCACGTCGAGAGCGATCACCTTGGGATGGGATGCGGCAATGGCATCGATGGCCCGCGCCATTACACTCCGGGGCCAGGGAAAGCGGCCAAAACGAGCGATGCTGGCTTCATCGATCGCCACGATCACGATGTCGTCTGGCGCCGCCAGCGGTCCCCGGATTCGCATCAGCCAATCCCGCGCGTACAGATCCAGACCCGGTGCCCGCCACGCGACACTCATCCCCAGCACCGCGGAGACAGCCACGATGAGAAACGTCCACGCGGTCTGGTTGATGCGGTGGATCCTGCCCGGCCCGTCTCTCATACGATCCCGTCACCTGGCATTATCTGCCTTCGATCAACCCGGTGCCACGCCAACTGTTGCGGTTACGCCGGGTGATGGTCGTGCTTGCAATCGACGCCTCCTCGAACCACAGGGCGAAGTTCTCGCGGCTTATATAGAAGGCCGTTGGCGCTACGAGGTGATCGAAAACAGTGGAATAGTTCTCGCGGAACGAAAAGCCTGAGATCGAGCACAGATAGTCGTTGTAAAAAAGGAGCCGATTGAGGGCAGGCAGCCGTTCGTTGACCGGCCGGTACAAAAGTTTGAGCACCACTTGCATCGGGACGGCGAGCACAAATGCAATAGCTTCTGTCAGGGCACGTGGTAGCCGCGATGTGACCAAAGTGCGTACCGGGCTGACTAGGTGCGTGATCCACCAGTTGCCTTCCTCGCCGTAGACCCATGCGGAGATTCGCCCCCCAGGCGCCAGACACCGGACCAGGGACAGGAATCCTGCCTTGGGCGCGGGCAGATGGTGCAGCACGCCGATGCTGTAGACGTACTGGAAAACGGGTCTAAGCGGCATGTGGTAGATGTCGGCCTGGATTATATGAGCGTTCGGGAAGTGGCGGGTGTTGGCGAAGGCCGCGTCCACCGCGTCTGAGATGTCAATTCCGATGACGTCGGAGGCGCCAAAAGCCGCGGAGAGGGCTACGTGGCGCCCTTTTCCACAGCCCCCGTCGAGGACTAGCTTGCCCGGAAAGAAGTCCTTGCCGACCGGCTGGATCCAGTCGAGAAACTCGTTCTCGTACGTTTCCTCCAGCCCGCTAAAGTGCGTCCACTCGTACCCGAAAGCATCCGCGGTGGCCCGCTGGTCCTCCGGGAACATGTCGGGCAGCAGTCGAGGCACACCACGGATAATCGGGTAGTCCCTGTTACAGCTTCTACAGCGAAGATTGCCGTCCATAAGTTCTGCCTCTTCCATTTTGCCGGCCCGCACATCCAGCGGGCCAGCGCAAACGGGGCAGACGATGTATTCCATCAGCCGATGTTTCATTGTCCTAGAAGATCACATCGAAATCCGGTCTGAACATACGCTTATAGTTCCCAAAGAAAATGCCCGCCTGCGGATCAGCGACATTGGCATGTACATCGAGCGCGTTAAAATGATTGATCAGGTTGAAGCCGCTCACCGAAAAGCGCAACGTATAAGTGGAACTGACCTTGAACTCCTTGCTGATACGCGCATCGAGAGAGAAGAAACCCGGAAAGCGTAACTTGCCGGTATTCGGCATGGCAGCGTAATTCTGCCGGGCATCCAGCAGAGCGTATGGGAAGCCGGTGCGGTATTCGACGGCCGGAGCAATTTGCAGCTTCCACGGCAACCGTACGATACCCCAGGCCAGCAGCCGGTTGGGCAGGTCCCCCGGCAGGTTCGAGAACAGATTCGGGCGCACCACCGGAAGCGGGAAGTTGCCAAGATATTGATTGAACTCGTTAAGATCCCCACGCGCGCGGCTGCGCACGTACGAGAACATCATCTCTTGCCCATCCCTCCAGGCGAACCGCGCGGTAATCTCCAGTTGCCGGTACCGGGACCGCCCATCCCCGGTCAGGATCATCGCTTCTTTGCCGGGGACTGATTGCCGTCTCACCACTACGACGCCCGCGGAGTCGCTATGGAGGTAGTTTGCGCGAACCCGCAGCCAGCGCCCGACGGAGCGCTCGATCTCCACGTTCCATGTGGTGCTGTGAGGCGCAAAGCCGCCGGCTCCGCTGCCCCCGTAGATGAACGGCGATTCCCACTCCGGCACAGTCCCGATTATGTTGGCGAACCGTACCGGCCCGCCGGTGGCCTGGCCGTTCGGCCCATACGAAGTGATCACCTGCTGTGGGTAGCTCTCAAAAGAGTAGACACTCAAAGGCACGCGATCGTAGAACATCCCGGCGCCACCGCGGATCACCGTCCGCTGGTCATTCAGGGGCGTCCAGGCCATACCGACCCGGGGCGCGATGCGAAAGCTTCCCGCAATGCTCTGACGTTCCAGCCGCGTCCCCAGGTCGAGAACCAGGCCGGGGCGGACCGCCCAGTGGTCCTGACTGAAGAATGCTGTCTCCAGGTCGGTGCGGTCGAAGGGCCGTCCGCCGGCAAACTGAATCCGTTCCAGAAGCCGGCCGGCCGTGTCCTGAATATTGACGGGCCGGGCGGAGAACTGGCCCCGGTTGCTGGTGCGGGCCACCGTCAACCCCAACTTCGGATCGTGCGCGCCGAAGCCGGTGAAGTGCCCTGGCGAATAGATCTCCAGCCACTCCACACGCCCCGCGTCGCGGTCCTGCATGCCGAAGTAATTGCCGCGATTTCCTGTCGGTGTGAGTACCATCTCCGCGTTGCCTTGTCCCGCCACGGCGTCGTCGAAGTGCTGGACGCCCAGGCCGCTTTCGAGTGTGCCGCGGCCAACGGCGAGATGGTCGATGAACGTCGCGGCGTAGTCCTGAGCCCTGAAGCCCGGCGTGACCGGTTGCGGATCGAAGTACTGCGGGTTGACGAAGTTCGTGTGCCGCGGCGCGAAATGAAAGGTTCCAGTCAGCAGGTGCGTGGATGAAATCACGTAGTCCAGTTGCGTGAAGGAATTCACGGATTCCTGTTTCGATTCGTTGAAAGGGAACGGCAGAGTCCGCACGGGCCGCTTCTGGATGTCGTATTCCAGGCCCTCCGAAAAATAGAGCCGGTTCGCGATGAGCGGACCGTTGAGGGAGAGGCGGGGCGAGGCGTCCCTCAGACCACGCAACCGCCAACTGCGAATGCGGAAGTCGGGAAGAGGATCGTTCAATTCGAAGTGCCACTTTTCCCCGCCGCGGCGGGTTTCGACGGAAACCACGCCGGCAGTAAAGCGCCCGTACTCAGCCAAGAATGGGGTCTTGAAGACATTGATGACTTCGGCGCTATCTACCGGCACGGTCATACCGAATCGTCCCGTGGCGGGATCCGTGACATCGGCCGAGTTCACCAACAGTGCACTCCGATGTTCCCCGCTTCCTTCAATCTTGATCTCGCCGTCGGGTGAGCGGGCGATGCCGGGAACCAGCGGCAGGGTATCGGCGACAGTAGCGGGCCGGCTGGGAAGTTGCTTGACTTCGTTGGACTGCAATCTGGCCGAAGGCGAGGCGGCTTGATCAAGCGGCCCGGCCTGCGCTCGGACGTCGATACCGTCCTTCCGGTCAAGCCGGGAAACGAGCACGAACTCTACTTCCAGGGCGCTCCCGTCCGCTAGGCAGACACTATCTCGTGCTGCATTCTGAAAACCTTCCTTCGACAGTAGGATACCGTAACTCCCGAGGGCTAGCCCTTTAAACTCGGCTCTCCCAGCATCGTTTGTTTCATAGTCGCCCACGAACGCGCCGTCGCGTTTCAATTGAACGCGCACAGCCCCGATGGGTTTTCCTGACCCGTCAAGGGCGACCACATTGATGCTACCGCCACGACGGTCCTGCTCCTGAGCGAACACCGCCGTCGGCAGGAGAATCGAGAAGACCAGAGCCATCCGGCGGTTGACGGCGAAATGCACTCGCAGGTCCACAAAAGGTATGTGGCAATCGCAATGCCTGTGCCGTTGTTCCCGGCCGCCCGGATAAGAACTTGATTATAAGCGACTTCACTTTTCAGTCTTTGGTCGCGCCGCTTTGGTGGGGCGGCGTCTTGCCGCACCGATGGTGCGCGAGGGCGACTTCTCGCCGCAGTGCCCGATTTTCACAGATTTCTCGGGCGCGGAGTCCACCACGCGGCAGAAGGCCGCACCTCCTGACCGGAGCGTGCGGGAGGGTGCTCGGCTGAGGTCGTGGCACCCTCGCGTCCCTGGGATGCCAAGTGCAACGTCTCCCAGGAGTTCAGCGAGGAAGTCGTGTTTTACTTGCGTACGCATTAGTCGCGTTCCTGCTTGCGCCTTCACTGCTCGGGTCACCGGCCGATACAAGTGGTTGGATTCAAGCGAAGACAACGCGAGCCTCGGCACGTCTCGGCTTCCTTCGCCGGCAGGCCTATCACGCAGCGAGCAACGGACATACGTTGCAGATTTCCGGTACGGCGATCCTGACTCCCAAGATTCTCAACGAATCACGCTTCCAGTACGTCCGAAGTGATCTGACCCAAATCACTGATAACGCGGTGCCGACGCTAAGTGTACTGGAGGCGTTTACAAATGGAGGATCTCCAGTCGGAAAATCATCCAATCATCAAGTCGAGTGAGCCCTATCTCATGGCTTGAAGACCTTTTCAAGGCTATCCACTTCATTTAGAAGCTGGGTTGCGAACTGCCCGGAATGACCGTTCGCTTTCGCGATCTTCTCGACGAGTTGATCAAACCTCCGCAGCACGTCGTTCGCTCCCTTCGCCGCGACCTTCGGCTTGAGGACGTCCCAGGTCCGCTCAATGTCTTTTGCCACGCTGGCCTGACGTTCACTCGAAGCCTCATTCTTGGCGATCTCCATTTCCCGTCCGTAGTAGTCCAGAAGCGTTACCTCCACCGGCACAGCGGGAGCATACGCCCGCGTCCACTCGGCCACTACACGGGTCACTTCATTCGCGGATTGCGTGACAGCCCGGCCGTTCTTCGCGCCTACCTCAATGCCTAGCTTGGCGACGAGGCCAGCGAGCTTATCCGTAAGATCATTCTGCCCCGCCACCGATGATTGCAAGCCGCCAACCACAGTCTTCAGCGATTCGAACTTCCCGGAGGCCTGGGCCCAATCGCCCGCGTGGGCGGCGTCGTAGAGATCTTCCCCGAGATTGCCCGCCTCCTCCAAGCCCGGGGGCACAGTCATGGCCACGGGTTTGGTGCTCGCCTGCTGGCCTGAGTCCGTTGATCCGGTGGGCCGTGAGCACGATACTCCGGCCAGCGTCCAGAGGCCGAGCGTAACCCAAACCGCATTCTTCCGAAGTTTCGATTCAAACATGATCCAGAACCTCCCGTTCTACCTCTCAAGGATACCCAGACGCTTGGACAGCGGCGCCCAGGACGTCCGATGGGTCGCCAGTCTGTCCGTTCACCGGACGACACGATCAGATGGACTCACTCCCTCTGACCCGAAGTACTTTCAATAGTGCTGGCAAGATGATGAGCACCAGCGGAAGCTGAACCAGCAACCCGGAGATAATCGCGACCGCCAGCGGTTGCTGCATGGCAGACCCTTGACCGATGCCCAAGGCCAGCGGCAACAGCGCCAGAATGGCCGCGAGTGTTGTCATGGCGATGGGGCGCATGCGATTCTTTCCCGCTTCCACCAAAGTCTCGGCGGTGTAGCCGCCACGGCTCAAATCGAAGAACTCTGAGCAGTAGAAGATCCCGACCTCGGTAACGATCCCCACGATCATGGTCATTCCCATCATGGAGGAGATATTTAACTCCCCGCCGGTAAGTCGCAATCCGAACACAACTGCTGGCATGGCCAGGAGCGTGGTGAGCAGTATAGACAGGGCGACCCGGAAGGACTCATATACGAACAGGAGCAACAGAAAGACGAGCACGACAGCCGCGACCAGGACTCCGAGAAGGCCGCGAAAGGCGATCTGCTGTTGCCGGTACAGCCCTCCCAGTTCGTAGTACGAGCCCTGCGAAAACTGGCCCGAATTATCGAGTGCACCTTGAACGTCTCTAATTACGGAACCCATGTCGCGACCTGAGATTCGCCCCGTCACGGCAATCATCTGCTTGAGGTTTTCTCGAGTGATCTGAGCCTGTCCGGTCAACCTCTTGAGGCTTGCCACCCGTTTGAGCGGAAAGATATGTCCGTCGGCGGCGTGGATCGATAGATTTCGGAGTTGCGCTTCCCGTTGCCGGTAGCGCCCCGGCAGCCACACTCGGACCCCCACCATCTTGGGCCCCTGCTGGATCTGCGTCGTCACGAGACCCGTGATCTGTTCTTCGATCTGTTTGGAAACGGAGTCCGGATCAGCACCTTCCAGGCCGGCTCGAATTCGATCCACTTTGATCTCGAGTGCGTCGCCGGCCAGCGTGATACCATCGTTGACATCTACGACGCCGGCGATAGCTCGAATTAGGTCCGCCAACTTCGGACCGAGTGCCCGAAGGGACTCCGTGTTGTCCGAAAAGACTTTGATCTCTATCGGCTGCGGGACGGAGGTGAGATCTCCAATGAGGTCCTCCATCAATTGAGCCATGGCTATATGAAGGCCCGGAATCGTGGCTTCGATTCGGCCGCGAACATCTTCCATCACAACATCAATGGATCGGCGCGGCAGACCCTTTAGGCGCACGAAGAAATCTCCCTCATTCGCCTCCGTGATTCCGCCTCCAAGTTGAAGTCCCGTACGCCGCGAATAGGTCTCCACTTCCGGAGTGGCTTGGAGTATACCCTCCACTTGTTGCAGCAGGCGGTCCGTCTCGCTGAGGGATGTGCCGGGAGCCGCTTTGTAGTCTAGAATGAACCCTCCCTCATCCATCGACGGCATAAAGCCGGACTTCAAGTGCCGATAGCTTGTCCAGCCCCCACCGGCCAGGGGAACGATCAAGAGGGCGACAGCCCAAGGATATCTCAGGAGGTGTCTCATCGCCGATCCGTAGCCGGTGTGGAGTGTGCCTTGCAACCGCCCCCCCTTCCTCGCGACGCACGTCGTTGGTGGAGAGAAGATGGTTGACTACCAGCGGAACCGCCAGCCAGGAGACCAGGAAGGATACGACGAGGCTCGATGCCATGGTAACCGAGAGCGCCTTGAAGAATGCGCCCGTTACGCCAGAGAGAAAGGCCAGCGGGATAAAGATGACAATCGTAGACGCAGAGGAACTCGCCAAAGGGCGTGTGAATTCCCGCGCAACTTCGAGTACGTTGCGGTGCACAGATTCGCCGGATTCCTGCAACCTCCGGACGATATGTTCGATGATGACGATCACGTCGTCAATGATCAGTCCCACCGCCGCTGCCATCCCCCCCAAGGTCATGATATTGAAGCTCATGCCGAGTACATAGAGCAGCAAAGTGGAGACCGCGAGGACGGCTGGAACGGTGACAACTGCGATGAGCGTAATGCGTAAGTTGCGGAGGAAAACTAGCAGGACGAGTGCTGCCAGGCCCACGCCAACGAGGACCGAATCACGAACGCTGGCGGCGGATGCGAGAATGAGACCGCTCTGGTCGTACCAATTGGAGACTCGAATTCCTTTCGGCAGGCGAGACCGAAACGCGTCGAGCTTGGTTTTCAACTCCTGGGCAAGCTGTACCGTGTTCGCACCAGGCTGCTGATAGACCTGAAAGATCACTGCCTCGCGCCCGTCTGCGGTCGCCCTTGTCCATTGCGGCGCAGTCGAACGGCTGACGATCGCCACGTCGTCAAGCAGGACGACGCCGGTCTCACCCGAGCGCAACACTGTATTTCGGATCTGCTCAATCCCAAGTAGGCGCGTGTCGGTTACCACCAAGTAGAGCTTAAAGTGATCCTCTAGGCGCCCGACCGCTACCAAAACGTTCGAGGCCGCAAGCGCGCGGGAAACGTCTGCAATCGTGAGGCCGAAGCCGGCCAGACGCGCCTGGCTGACGGTCACGTGGTATTCCTCCTGCGCCCCGCCCAGCACGCCTACTTTGGAGACTCCTGTCACCGAAGATAGGATGGGGCGGAGCTGAAAGAGCGCCAGGTCGCGCATCTCGACCTGGGAATGCGTGTCGGACGTAAGGCTGTAGGCGAGCACGGGAAAGACGGTCGGATCCATCCGACGTACGCCGAACGAGGTTCCCGTGGGCAGAATCGGTAGCACCTGGTTGACGGCTGCTTCGATCTGTTGGGTTGCCACGATCATGTTCTGGCCCCAATCGAAGTTAATGGAGACTTCCGCGCTGCCCCGGCTGGTGGTGGAGCGGATATCGCGAACCCCTGGCACGCTCCTCACCGCTTCTTCCACCGGCCATGTTGCTTCGATGGCCATGCGGTCGGCGGGGCGGTCACCGGCGTCGAGTCTAACGACGACTCTCGGAAACTCGACGTGGGGAAACAACGCGACGGGAAGGTTCAATCCTCCCAAGATCCCGGCCAATACCAACAGAGCGACTAGGAAGAGAATAGATCGTCGATGGCTTTGCGTCCAGCCGGCCAGAGTCATCGTTGCTCCAGGATTACGTGCATCCCATCTTGGAGCACGTAGTTGCCAAGAACCACAATCGGATCGAGCCGCAGCGGCGTCTGTCCAAGAACTTGAACCTCCGTTTCGCTCTCCAGGCCGATCTGCACTGAATGTTTGACGGCCTTCCCATGCTGAACCGTAAAAAGTACAAAGCTGCCCTCTTCGGGAATCACGGCTGATCTGGGAACAATGAAACCCCTTGCTGATGCAATCGTCAGGCGCCCGACCATAGGCTCTCCAAGCAGGAGGTTGCCGCCTGGGGGGAGATCGACGAAGACGTCCACGAGACGTGTTGCCGGGTTCACAACGCGGGACCGTCTGCGAATTCGTCCCGAAAGACTCGCGGGGGAAGCCGTGCTCGCGCGATGAAGCAGGACGGCTTGGTGTGTATTCAACCGATCAATGTCTTCGGCTTCAATTCCGAGGCGTACCTCGAGTCTGTCCCGCCCCACCACTTCGAGGAGAGCCGCCCCAGCTCCCACAATCTGCCCTTCATGAACGAGGATCTTGGTGACCAACCCCGCCTCCGAAGCTCGAATCCGTCCGTCTGGTGCTGATTGTTGGCGGCTGAGCAGGCTTTGCCGCCGAACCCGGGCGAGTTCGAGGGCTTGTTGCGCCTGCAAGACCTGGTCGCTCGTCGCCAACTGCAGCTTAAATCGTCCTTGAACCTGCGCCAAGTTCTGCTCCGCGGCGGTAAAGGCTCCCTGCGCCTCCTCAAGCTGCAATACAGCGTCAGGGCCGGGCCTCAGCTCAAGGAGCATATCCCCTGAAGATAAGCGTTGACCGGCGTTGACCATGATCCTTGTTATGCGGGTTTCGAAGGGCACCGAGATAGTTTGGATAGAACCTGGAGCCGGTATCACGTCGCCGTAAACAGTGATCTCCTCGCTAATCGTTCCGAAGCGCCCCTGAGCCACACGTACTCGGGCGGTCTGCCCGGCCACTGCCGAGGAAGCACGCGGAGGTCCAGGAGGCACCGGTGGAGCCTTTCTGCGAGTGCTCCACCAGTAGTACGAGCCCGCGAAAACAATGGCGGCGAAACCGATGCCCAACACTGCCTTCCGTTTCATTTCGTCAGTCGCTTTCCCAGCGAAGAAAGCGGTGCTCCAGCGGCGATCTCAAGTGCGACACTCTGGTCCGCCAGATCCTGCTTGAGTCGAACCACATCCAACTGTTTTGCCATTAGCTCATTGCGGGCGTTGTAGTAGAGCAGAACGTCAGCACTCCCTTCCAGCAGCGCCACCCGATATGTCTCGACCAACTCCTGCAGGCTCTGGACCGCCTGTTCACCCGCCTGAATCTGGTCGCGCAACGACCTCGCGTTCGCAAGAATCTGAGCCGCCACAGCGCGTGCATCAAACAGCCTCGATGTGTACTCATCGAACAACTGCTGCCGGGTAGCTGACTCGAAGGCGATTGCACCTTGATTGCGGTCAAAGAACGGTAGCCCAATCGAAAGGCCCGAGCCGGCCGTCACTACGTTCCCGGTATCTCGTGCCTGGGCAAGACTCAAATTGATTGCAGGAAACCGGCCGCGCACGGCGGCCCGCAAGCGTGCTTCCTGGCTCTCATACCCCAACCGGAACGCGACTAAATCGAGTCTCCGGCTTTCCAATCCGTTCATGATTCGGGGAAGATCGGTCAGATCGGTGATCACGGGCACCTCGATGTTAGCCTGAAGCGCTACCTTCCGGTCTGGTGGAAATCCCAGGGCCCTGTTGAGAGCGAGCTTTTCGAGCACCAACTGCTGGTCAACAGCCAGGAGAAGCACTTGGGAGCGCTGAAGCGCGGCGCGCGCGGAAGCTAGGTCCATCACCGTCATGTATCCAGCAGCAAGCGCCTTCCGCACGAGATCGAGGCTTCGTTGAAAGGCTTCCACTTCGCTTCTTGCGACAGCCATCTGTTGTTCCAGAAAAAAGACGCGGAAAACTTGCAGCCTTGCCGCTTGGGCAACCTGCCATTCCTGCCATGCGATCTCAAGATCAATTGATTCGGCCTGACGCTTTGCTGCGTCGATGAGCGCTGTGCGCACCAACAAGGCCCGAACGTTCCAATCGAGACCAAAGCCGAATGCGTTGACGGTGCCGGTCGTCGACCCGGCTGCAGGTACACCAAGATTTGCTGACAGTTGGGGGTTGGGGAGGATCCGGGCTTGCAGTAACTGGGCAGCGGCAAGTCCTCTTTGGTCTCTGACGGCGATGAGCTGTGGATTCGCCACGACGGCGACGACCGCCGCTTCATCAGGTGAGAGCCCATCCCGGCCATCGATTGGCAAGGGCCTTAAAAGTGGATGCTGAATTTCACTCGCCTTGAGCTTAATGACCTCATCCGTCGGAACCTGCAGACGGTCTGTGACGGGAGTGCTGGTCAGCGGCAATGGCCGGTACCTTGCGCAGCCGCTTTCAAAAGCAGCAACGAACAACACTCCGAAGAATAGATGGGACCACGTCATGGGTCACGGTGCTCAAAACTACTATAAGCGATAAGCTCTCTTTGTGGCACTCGTGGGATTAGCGCCTAGATACTAGAACCATGGCGACATGGTCGGAAGAAGCTGTCCCGGTGCCGGCAAACAGGCCCGTCTGATCGCCGTACACGCGCCAACCCGGCCGGGTTTCCCTGGCAAACAGCTCCACCCGGCTGCCAGGACAGACTCTCTCCACCAGGGCATAGAATTCCTCGGGCTTGCGCGAGTGTTCCCGCCGCGCCGCTTCCAAGACGGTGCCGTCGCTGCCGTGCAGGAACACCGGCTTGCCGCGCGCCCCCAAGAGACAATGCTCCGTCTGCCCCCTGAGCCATTCGCCGGTGCCCATCCTGTCCTTCACCCAGGTGAGCAGGGTCTTGTACTCAAAGCCCCATGCCTTGAGCACATCAAATGCGACCGGCAGGTGGGCATTGGTAGTCCAGAGCCAAAGCGTGGCGTTCTCGTCGGCAAGTTCCGGCACCGGCATGGCCTTGATTTCATCGATGGACATGGTGGGATACGGCAGCGAACTGCCGGTGTCGTACTGCCAGGGCGGATCGGCGACCACGACCTGAAAGGGGCCGGTCGGCAGCTCCGGCGGCGCGGCGTTCAACTCCTTGGCCTGCTTCAGAACCGTCAGCCTGCGGTAGGCGCCGGCGACCTTGCCGCTACGGTCCATCTGGTCTACGAGGTGCCCGTATTCGTCCGGGTCTTCTTCTGCTGCCTCGATCACGGCCTCGGCGCGCTCAATGGTGGTTCTGCCCACGCCCAGGTACCGGGCGATTTTGTCGCGGGCATCCCCCTGTCCTTCCGCCACTGTGGCGGGATGACAGAGGTCCGCTCGGCTGCCCTGGCGCGCCCTAGCTTCGCGGCGCTCCAAAGGTTCGATGGCCCGCTTGAGCGCCACGATTTCGCTGGGCAGCAGGTCCTTGCGCACGAGGTTCTCGTGCGCCTCGCCGCGCGCCGCCTGATACAGGTCAACCACCGTGACCGGAACCTCGGCCCAACCCAAAAGGCGGCAGGCCTCCAGACGCCGCTGCCCGGCGATAAGGCGGCCTTCGGGTGTTACCACCACGGGGTGAAGCAGGCCCACCTCGCCAATGCTATCGGCCAAGGAGCGCAGATCCCCAAGGTCCTTCCTGTACCTGAAGCCCACCTGGATGCCGTCAATGGGAAGCGTGCTGGTCATGGTCAAAGTCGGGCGCAAACATGCGGCAACCGCTACGAGTCGGAATCACAGAAGCCCCGTCCGTCGTGCCATCGGACAGGCCAATTCGCCGGTAGTTCCAGTTGCGGGGTCGCTTCATGAGTAGCGTGTCAACGGCGTAGACGACCAAGGCTCCGACCGCCTGCAGGATGTCTGCAATTGCAGGCGTGCCGGGGCACGGGTAGCGGTCGTCACCCGTCATGTCGGGTAACAAGCAGGCGATGCAGGGCCCTTCCTTGTCCTGCACAAAAACGTAGCCGTGATCGCCATCGCGGCTCACGGCGGTGAAGATCACGGGTATCCCCTTGGTGCGGAAATACCGGCTGGCAGCGACCCGCGCTGGGTTGTTGTCCACGCCGCAAATTGCAGCATGGCAGGCCAAATCAAGGCCGGGGGCAATGGCTTCTTCCAGACGGAACGGGATGCCGCGGATTTCGGTGGCAACAATGCATTCGCGCTGGAGGTTCTCTGCAAGGGCAGCGGCCTTGTTCCGGCCGAGATCTTTCTCGTAGAAGCGCTGCCGGTTCAAATTGCTGGCCTCAACAATGTCGTCGTCAAGTAAGCTGATACGCCCGATCCCTTTGCGGACCAGGGTGGGCGCGATGTGGGAAATGAGGCCACCGGCGCCCACGCAGGTGATGCTGCTGGCCGAGAAGACAGCTTGGTCAAAGCCTGGGATCTTCTTTTGCCGGTCTTCGGCTCCGGGGATGGCTCGCCCACGAAGCCTAATCGAGGTTTGTAAGACGGTAGATGCCGGGTGCATGTTCTTCCACTCCTTTGCCATGAACTTCGATTTCAAGGTTCTGATCCAGCCGCACGAAACGGACAAACCGGTCGCGGCTGAAGATGGCCATCACTGCCACGTGTCCGGCGCTCTCCAGGCGGCGCTGGAAATTCTCGTCTTTGCCGGAGGGACGGGTCGAATCCGCGCCGTTTCCCGGATGGCTGTGAAAGTGCGCCAAGAGGCGGTGCCCGAACTGCTCCAGTTTGATGAGCAGGGCGTGGGTGGAGTTTGGGTCGCCTGTCGCGCCGACGAAACTGCGCTTCTGGTAGGCAAATTCGGCCCACTGGTCTAAGACCAGGACGCCGCTGACTTCGCTTCCCGTAATGAAGAAGAAATGTTCGTCCTTGTCGGCCGTGAGCTTCTTGAAGCTCTCATACAAGAACAAGGAGCTCACTACATAGCGCCGCTGGCCGCCGCCTTCCTCCGGCTTGCCGTCGGTCTCTATGAGCTCCAGCGAGTTCAGAAATTCATTGGTCTGCCGGATTTTGGCGCACAGCTCGGAGAGCCGCTTCTGCTTGCCTCTCGCCGCAGCCCTGCTAAAGGCCTCCAGCAGTAGCTGCCGTCGCTGTTGCAGCCGCTGGCGTTCTTCCTCCAGGTGATTCTGTTCTTTGGTCTCTGCGTTGGTGTTCTTCATGATTCGTATGCCTCCGTGATCAACCTCTCGATGGCGAGAATGCCGGAACTGACATCCTTGGGCCGCCTTGCCATGTGCACGAAGTACCAGTCGTTGCCCTGGTGCTGGAAGCAGGGCCAGTGGCTGCCGCGCTGGATCTCGCGCGAGGGCATGTACAGGTAGAAGTCGATGCGGCCGCCGGGTCGCTGCACAGCGTGACCCACGAAGGCCGCATACTTGGTCTGGTATTTGCCGTAATACTTGTTGTCCTGGTGCGTCCAGCTCTGCTCCTGCCAGTAGGGAATGACACGCCGCTTGATGGGAATGGCGGGGCCGCGCCCCCGCACCATCCGCGAAAAGAACTGGCGGATGGCAGCGGGGGCAGGCCGGGTGCCGAGGTCCTTCACGCGCACGGCGCGAATTCTCCGACGTCGGCGAGGGTAGAGGCGAAAATCTTCTCGCCGTCGTTGACTTTGTCGAACACCGAGTCGCCGGCGGCGAAGAAGGGTTGGTTCGGACCCTTGGACAACTGGTAGTCCTTGAGTTCTAGTGTACTGTAGCGCAAATAAGGCTAAATAACCGATTTCTGAACCATGCGGGCGCGCTGAAGCCGGGCAAGGATGTCCTCCCCCTTGGCGCGCCAGCGGTAGGGGCGCGGGTCGCCGTTTCGCTGGGCCAAGTAATCCTCGATGGATTGCGCCAATTCCCGCACGCTGGAGAAACTCCCTTCCCGCACCACTTCCCGCGTCAGATCGGCGAAGAAACGCTCCACCAGATTCATCCACGAACTGCCCGTTGGCGTGAAATGAAGGCGGAAGCGCTTGTGCTTGTCCAACCAGTCACGAACGCGCTGGTGCTTATGGGTACAGTAGTTGTCCAGGATCAGGTGAATCTGGAGGTCCTTGGGCGTCTGGCGATC
>Ga0315298_1004829_pt1 | contig 19720 bp, 14 predicted proteins | sample WHS_1_MG_FD_203077 | JGI IMG/M metagenome (GOLD analysis project Ga0315298, IMG submission 203077) | Extremophilic microbial mat communities from Washburn Hot Springs, YNP, Wyoming, USA - WHS_1_MG | ecosystem: Environmental > Aquatic > Thermal springs > Hot (42-90C) | place: USA: Wyoming...
GGGCAAGGCCGCGGAGTTCGGCATGGACCTAACCAAGGGCTCGCCGGAGGCCAAGGCCATACTCGAGCAACTGGTTCGCCGCGAGAACGAGGGCTACGTGTTCGAGGGCGCCGAGGCCTCCTTCGAACTGCTTATGCGCAAAGCCATGGGCACCTACTGCAAGCTGTTCGACCTGCGTGGGTTCCGCGTGATCGTGGAGAAGCGTGGCCCCGACGGCGAGGTGATTACAGAGGCCACGCTGAAGCTGGCCGTGGACGGCGAGGAGGTGCTCACCGTGGCCGAAGGAGATGGCCCCGTGCACGCCCTAGACGGCGCTATGCGCAAGGCGCTTCTCCATTTCTACCCGCAGCTCTCCGACATCCACCTCACAGACTTCAAGGTCCGCGTTGTCAACGTCAAGGAAGGCACCGCAGCCAAGGTCCGCGTTCTAGTCGAGAGCCAGGCGCACGAGGACTCGTGGAGCACCATCGGCGTGAGCACGAACATCATCGAGGCATCTTGGCAAGCATTGGTGGATGCCGTTGAGTACGGCCTAACCCGCACCCAGCGCCAAACCGAACCCAAGCAGGAGCGCCCATAGGCGTAGGAGCAGAGCGCCGTGCAGCCCACGCAACCCCACACGGATGTGGTTCAGGCCATCCGGCCGTACATCGATGCCACGGAGGCGGAGATAGAAGCCACCATCCACGCCTCCGCTGGCCATAGCGAGGCCGCTCGCCTGTACGGAATGCTTGAGTATCACCTGGGCTGGACGGAGGCGGACGGAACCCCTATCCCACCAGACGCGCGTACCGGCGGAAAGCGCCTGAGGCCTGCTCTCTGCCTCCTCTTCTGCCAGCTCTCGGGGGGTGATTGGCGCTCTGCAGCGCCGGCCGCCGCCGCCATCGAGCTGATACACAGCTTCTCTCTGGTGCACGATGACGTAGAGGACGGCGACGAGGTGCGCCACCACAGGCCGGCCGTGTGGGCCGTGTGGGGCGTGAACCACGCCATCAACTGCGGCAGCAACACCCAGGCCCTGGTTCACGCCGCCGCAACGCGTCTGGCGGAGCGCGGCCACCCATGCGAGCGAACCATGCGCGTGATGGGCCTGCTAACCACCGCCATCCTCCGAATGACCGAGGGTCAGTTTCTGGACATGCGCCTTGAGGAGGGCGGAACCATCCCCGACCGGCGCGGATACTACCAGATGGTGGCCGGCAAAACCTGCGCGCTGTTGGCGGCCGCCTGCGCCATCGGCTGCGTGCTGGGAAATCCTGAGTCGCTGGTCGTGCCGGCGGACCTACCTCAACGCGCTGGCTTGCTTCCGCGGCCGCCAGAGCTCCAAGGAGCTGCTGCGGCGGCTTGGGCCTTTGGGGAGGCTCTGGGTGCAGCATTCCAGGCCAGAGACGACTTCCTGGGCGCCTGGGGAGACCCTACGGTGACCGGCAAACCCGTCGGCTCCGACCTGCTGAGGCGCAAGAAGTCCCTTCCCGTAGTCCTTGCCTATGCCGCGGCCGACGGCGAACAGCGCCGCAAGATGGAGCGATTCTTCACCCGGCGGACGACCTCCAAGCGGGACGTCGACGCCATGCTGGAGCTGATTGAGCTGGTTGGGGCCCGCGAGGCCTGCCAAACCGAAGCGGCGCAGCTTGCGGAGGATGCCTTCGGAGCCCTGGAAGCACTGTCAAACGTGGGTGACACGGAGGACCGCAGGCAGGCCCTCGAGACCATCCGCGCGGTGGTTAGCTATGTGCTGGAACGCAACCGGTGATACTGCCCTGGAAAGAGCCGATGCGCCCGCGCGCCCCATCAAGGTGCTGATGGTAACTCCCCTGGGCTACTGCCTGGGCGTCAGCAAGGCGTTGGCGCTGGCCCGCCAGGCCTTGGCCACATCCAACGGCGAGCCGGTACACGCGCTGGGCGCACTCATCCACAACCCACAAGAGATGGAGCGCCTGGCGGACGAGGGTTTGCTCACCGTGCAGACTGTGGACGAGGCGCAAGCCGGAACCCTCATCATCCGCGCTCACGGGGTGCCCCCGAACGTGATCTCCGAAGCGCGCGCGAAAGGGCTTCGGGTGGTGGACGGCACCTGCAAACAGGTCACGCGGTCCCAGCACGAAGCAGCCAAGCTCCTTGCGGATGGACGCCGGGTCCTGATATACGGCGATGGCCGCCATCCAGAGGTCATCGGCATTGTGGGAGCGGTTGGGGGGCGCGCCGAAGTGATCGAGAGCGAAGAGGACGCGCTTAGATTGCCGCCGCCGTACGAGCGGATGGGCGTCCTCTGCCAAAGCACGAAGCAGCCCGAGCAGTTCCAGCGGATAGTGGAGCTGCTGCGCTCCCACGGCGGCGACCTCGAGGTTAGGAACACCATCTGCCCCTGGGTGGTGCGCAGGCAGACCCACACCCGCCAGCTTGCTGCCAGCGTGGACGCCATGGTGGTTGTGGGTGGCAAGCACAGCTCCAACACGCGCCGGCTTGCGGACCTGTGCGCCGCATCAGACACACCGGCTTACCACGTTGAGACCGCGGATGACCTGCGCCCCGAATGGTTCCACAACGTGCGGGTTGTGGGCCTAACCGCGGGCCTCTCAACCCCCATGCGGCTGGTGGAGGAGGTCCGCGACGCCATCTACCGGATCGCCGCCCTCTCGAATGCCTGAGACGATAGCCATCCTCACCGGCCCAACGGCGGTTGGCAAGACCGACGTGGCCATCCTCGCCGCCGAAGCGCTCAATGCGGAGATTATCTCCGCGGACTCCATGGCCGTGTACCGTGGCCTGGAGGTTGCAACCGCCAAGCCGTCCCTCGAGCAGCGCCTGCGGGTCCCCCACCACCTCATCGACGTGGTGGATGCCACTCAGCCGTTCACCGTGGCGGATTACCGAAGGCTCGCACTTCAGGCGATCCGCTCCACAGCGGCCCGTGGAAGGCTTCCGCTGGTAGTGGGAGGCACGCGGCTGTACATTTGGGCGCTCACATCCACTCTGTTTGAGGGACCTGCCGCAGACCCAGCCCTCCGTAGCAGGTTGTCCGAACTGGCTGTGAGGGAGGGCCACCATGCGCTCCATCGCAGGCTTGCCGAGGTGGATTCCGTGGCCGCTGCCAGGCTCTCGCCGAACGATCTGAAGCGGATCATACGGGCGTTGGAGGTGTACGAGGCGACGGGAACGCCGATATCCGAGCTCCAGGCGGCATCCAGGCGTTCCGAGCCTCCGTGCGCGGGGCCCATGGTGGCGCTGGTCAGGGATCGCTCGCAGCTGTACGCCCGCATCAACGCCCGCGCCGACGCGATGATGGCGGCCGGCCTAGTGGAGGAGGTGGCGTCGCTGTTGGCCAAGGGCGTTGGCGAGCACGCCACGGCGATGCAAGGCCACGGCTACAAGGAGATTGCGGGTTATCTGCTTGGCCAATACGACCGCGAGGAGGCGGTGCGGCTGCTGAAACGGAACACCAGGAGGTACGCCAAGAGGCAGCTATCTTGGCTGAGGCAGGAGCCGGCTGTTGCCTGGGTGAACGCGGACCGCCCTGCGGAGGAGGTGGCGGCCGAGGTCGTTCGGCTGATAAGGGCGGGCCTGGGGCGGCGCTGAACGGGCGGGATACAGAAGCGAAAGGCCGGCTGGGCCCGATGGCCCAGTCGGCCTTTCTAGCGGCCTAGCGCTTACATAGAGCCGCCGCCGCCCTGATCGTGGATCGGCGGGTTCGGCTTCGGCGGGATCTGGATGAGGTCCGCAGAAGCCATCAGAAGCTCAACAGCATCTGCCACCGTGATGCGGCCATCGGGATGGCCCAACGGAGCCACATCGGCCGCCCACAGCTGGAGCGGGGTGGCGTTGATCGGTATGCCGAGGGCGAGCATAACGGCCCAAGTCAGCACTGTCCTGGCGTCGTCCTCAGTAACGATGCCGTCGCCGTTCACGTCGCCGGGAACGGCAATGGGCAGCGTGCGGAACGTCACGTCGGCGGTGGTGGAGCTCTCGTAGCCGTCGGCGCTTACGGTTACGCGGAAGTGGTACAGCGTGTCGGCGGCGAGGCCGGTCAGCGGGATACGATGCTGGCGAACCGGAGCGGTATCCGACGCGGAGCTGCCGTAGTTGGTGGTGGGCCCGTACTCCACGGTGCCGGTGGCCCCGGTGTCGGTCACGAAGTAGATGACCGCGCTGGACTTGGTGACGTCCACAACTTTGGGCGCGATGGTGATGCCGATCTTGCTGAGCGTTGCGAACAGCGCATCGGCGGACTGGATTGTGGTTGTGCCAGCGGTAACGGACACGCGGTAGTGGTAGATGGTACCCGGCGTGAGGCCTGTTAGGGCCACCTTATGGTCAGTAGCGGCCTCGGTAACGGAGACCTGGCGGCCGTACTGATCGGTGGTGCCGTACTCGACGACGGCGGTGGTTGGAACGTTCGTCTGGAAGCTCACCGTCACGCTGGTGCCGGTGTAGTCGCCCACTGATGGGGCCTGGGTGAAGTTGACGGGCCCCAGGGTGCGGAAGGTGGCATCCGCGGTGGCGAGAGGCGTGAAGCCGGCAGCCGTGGCAGTGATTTGGTAATGGTAAAGGGTATCCTCGGTGAGGTTGGCGAGGACTATGGAGTGGTCAGTTCCGGGCGTGTCCTCGGTCACCGTGGTGCCGTACTTATCGGTTGGGCCGTAGCTAACGGCGCCCAGGCAGGCGACGTCGGTGGTCCAAGCGATGGTGGCGCCGGTCTTGGTGGTGGTGACTGTGGGTCCGGCCGTGATGCTAATGGGGGGCGGGGCAAGGGTTGTGAACGTGAGCACGCTAGAGCTAGCAGGGGCGAGCCCTGGCGCGCGGGAGACGACCTTGTAGTTGTAGGTGGTGCTTGGCGCCAAGCCGGTTAGGGTAACGGCGTGCGTGGTTTCGGCAACGGTTGCACTGCCAGCCGTCTGGCCCAAAGCTGGGGTAAGACCCCAAGCCACCTCGGAGGTTGCGGGGACGTCGGTAGTCCACGAGATGGTGGCTCCAGTGGAGGTGGGAACCACGGTAGGCCCAGCCAGGATCTTCACGGGGATTCCTGGCTGAACATTGCTCACCACTACCTGGAAGATCTTGGCGATAACGGTGCCGTTGGCCGCAACCTGGAAGGTGAACGAGGGCTGAGCCCGCATATCGGTTTGAGAGAGGACGGTGGCGCCGGATGCGTCCATCTCCTGGAGGGTGAATGAGAGTTCAGCTGGCAGAGCGTTTAGGCTCCCCCAGCTCAGGGTGATGGAAGCGGGAGCGTCCGTAGTGCCCAGGTTCGTCCGGATGCGGGTGTCCCAGACCTTGGTCTGTCCAGGGGTGATGGGCGCCCTTAGGTCCTGCCTGTAGTAACCTCCGTGGCCGGCCCATCCCGCCTCAGCTGGCGAGTGGTAAAAGCCGAGGGCCAGGAAATTGCCCAGGTTCTGCGGCAGGTCGACTAGGTCCTCTCCAGCTACCCAGGCATCGGAGGCGCTCGGCGCCACGCCCAGGACGTCGTCGTTGTCGGCACTCACGCCTGCAACGGTCGTGCTCGCCCCCAGGTTCACCGTCCAGCTGTCCACACTGGGGGCTTGTGCCCAGGCGGAGCCGATCCAGAGGGACGGGGCCAGCAGGGCTACCAGGATAGCCAAACGGGCCAGCCATCCTTTCTTCATGATGCAAACCTCCTGCGATACGTGTGGGTTGGCGATACCGGCCACACACCATTATAACCCATAGGGGCTTAGCGGTAAACAGCACGGACGAAGCATGGTCCAATCAGGCCGTTCAAACGGCCAGCAGCACCGATAGCTTGCCGCCCGCGCGCCGTGAGCCGCCCTGCAGCTCGCAGCGCTCTAGCCGCCAGGTGCCTTCCAGGCCGGGCGCCGTTCGGCCGGCCGGAACACCAGCCACAACTTCGTGTTCTCCTTCTCGGCCAATTGACCGACTCCTGCCTACCACTGCGGGATTTCTCGCTTGCACGCTCGGCAGCTTCCCCCGCACATCTCACGTGTCTTGGGCACCGGCGGAGATTACCCCTACCTTCATTATCCCACTTATCGCCATGCCTTTTCCACCTGACGCCCTGCCCCACTCCAACCGTTCACTCCCTCAGCTCCCACCGCCCCAATGCCGATGATCTTTCTTGGCCACGCCGCCTACTTCAATCCTGCTCGCTCGGAGGTATTCACTATGGGCTCTGGCAATCGGTTCGCTCTTCCGGCCCTGCTCACGTTGGCGTTGGGCGTCATGCTTTGCCTGCTCTCCCCATCCATCGTCGCACAGAACGCCGGCGACTCCGCTCAGCCTAAGCTCACCGACCCGGTTACCATCACGGTGGGCCAATGGTTGGAAGCCAGGGTTACCCAAGAGCTCCTCACTCTTCCTTACCCATATAGGGCTTCCGTTTCTATCCTGCCAGGGCCCGTAGTGAAGGTTACCTTCACAAGCAACACGCTGGCAGAGGTCCCCGACGATGCGCTTGGGGCCTATCGGGACGCCGTGGTCGCCGTGGCCAAGCGCTGCGGGTTCGCCGGGTTTCGGCCCTCCAACGTGGTGTTCGCCGCTCAGGCGGCCGCACAAGACCGCGTGGCGCTCATGTCTCAGCCGTACGTGCCAACCCGGCGAGCGTGGGCCGGCATGGCGCTCAACGCCGCGTTGGCTGCCGCCATCGCCGCTGAGGGGAGGCGCATGACAGGCACCGTGCTTCCCGACGGCCGCGTCGCCATCACCATGTACGACATCCCCCAGAGCACCAGCGGCCTCATGATGGCCAGGGTTGCCGACCGCGTGAACGCCGCCCTCGCGCCCGTGGTGCCCGGTTTCTCGGACGCCGATATCAGCATCTCCACAGCCGTCACGCCAGTGGTAACGCCATCGCAAGGGTACCAGTGACCCCGGCACCCGCACTCGTTTCTGGAGCTGGCGGAGTTGGGTATACCAAGCCAACCCAACGGCATCAGCCGTGGTCTGGGAGGTGATCGGCTTGATACAACCCCCGCGTGGGTCATTCACGTTCGACGCGGAGAACTACAACACTTACCTGCTTCCGGGCGACGTTGGCAGCCACTGGAGCGAGGAGGAGCAGCTTCAGTTTCTGACCCAGATACAGGAACTCGCGGCAAGGCACCACCGTGGCAGCATGGACGCGGCCTTTGAGGACTGGGCGCAGACTGCCGACCCGGATGAGCTGGAGCTCGGTCGTAAGGTCATGTGGGAGTACGCGCACATCAAGGTGTAAGCAAGTCGCGCTGCGGTCGCGCCGCGAGCTTACGGGCGGGCACAAGCCGCACCTCGTAGCCGGCAAGCTGCTGCCGCCGCCCATCGAGCAGCACGTCCACGGCCGCTGCCGACTTGTTGATCAGGAGCGTGTGCCCCGCCGAGGCCAGCGCCTCCACGGATGGCGACGACGATGTGGCCTGGTAGAGCCTCGTACCCGGCGGAAACCTGCCGTGGAACGCGCGGAAGACGGCATAGAGCGGAAGCGGGCGTCCTCCTCCCGGCTGCCGCGTGTCCGTGAACAACCCGTGCGCAACGTCGCTCTGCTGGGGAGACCAGAGCAGAGCCACCTGTGGCAGGCCGGTTAGCGCCCACCCTCTGTAGATCGAGGCGTAGTTCGCCGCCACTATCTCGGGCGACTCCGACGCTCCGTAATACTCCGCCCACCATATGGGCAACTTGGTCTTGAGGGCCACTTGGCGCGCCACATCGGCGAACCAGTGTGTAAGCTCCATCTCATCCTGGGGCGTATAGGCGTGGTCGTCGTGGAAGTCCCTTATCCCCCTATCCAGCACTATGAAGTCGGCGCCGTGCTTGTGAGACAGCCAGTAGTTCAGCACCTCCCACTGGCGGGGGCGAATCGGCGCTTCGCTGGCCCAGCCCCCCTTGCCAGAGCCGGTGCCCTCCACCACTAGGTACGGGCCGCCCACTTTGATCGAGGGGTCAACCGCCTTGAGGGCGTCGTACACCATGTTGTACATCGTGGTGTAGGCCTCGTAATCCCAGTTGTTGATGGAGGGCTTCCAGAACCCCTTGAACTCGTTCCACACCTGGAAGTGCTTCACATACGAATAGCGGCGCGCCACGGCTGCCGCCAGAGCTGCAAAATCGGCGTAGTGCTCGGGTAGGGGCGCCACCTCTATCTTGGACCAGTCGGTGTCGCCCGGCCTCCCGCCCTTCATCCAGTCCGGAGCGGCGCAGAGGGTGATCACCGGCGTGCCGCCCAGCGAGCGAATCATGGCCATCCGCCGGTCTAGGCTCTCCCACCTGTACTCCCCGGGCGCCGGCTCTGGGTTATCCGCGCCCCACCCCATGATGTGCTGGTTGTGGAACTCCGCTACGGGGGCCAGAAGCGCCTTTGCCTGGGCGATCGCCGCGGGGTCACCCCACGGGTCGAGGCTGTATTGGGTGTGTGTAACGCCGAGCCGAAGACGGCAGACCGCCACCGGCTTGGAGCGGTCCACCGCGATGGCAACCGACGTGTCCCGAGCACACGCGGCTGGCATCAGACCGACGGATGCGAAGAGCGCCGCCGCCAGCAGCGTTGGCAGCCGCCTCACCTGCGCCCCCTCACCTGGCGACCCACAGGCCTGCTCGCCGCAAGCCACACCTCTATGCGAGGGGTCTGCCAGTTGTACGGCTTCACAAGGATGTCCATTCGCCCGTCGCTGTTCAGGTCTGCAAGCTTCGACTCGTGGTTATCGACGCCGGTGGCCAGCAGGTACTTCGTGAACCCGCCGTGCCCATCGCCGAGGAAGAGCCACATGCGGGCGCCGGGGTTGTCGTCCGCGGAAGTCCACTTGCGCATCTCCGCGCAGAAGATGTCTGGCTTCCCGTCTCCGTTCACGTCGGCCACTGCCAAGCTATGGCCATGTCGCACCGTTTCGCCCAGCAGGTCGTGCGGCACCCACGAAGCGGGGTTGGATGGGTTGCCGGTGTTCTCGTACCATTTCAGCCGGCCGTCCAGATCTCCGGGGGCCATCACCACGTCCAGGCGGCCGTCACCGTTTACGTCGCCCACGGCAACCCTGGAGCTGGACTGGGCGGCGTCGATGACAGTGGCCTGGTACCCGCGGCCGGGGACGTAGCGGAACCAGCGCCCGCCTCCGATGAGGTCGTCTCGCCCGTCTCCGTCCACGTCGCCCTCCGCCAGGCCCTCGCCACTGCCGGAGTAGACCTGAATGAGCGGCCACGGACCGTCTGCCGGCCTTGCCGGCACATGCGCAATGAACAGCTTGGCTGCGCCTTGGTTCCAGAATGCCAGCTCCTGTTCGCCGTTACCATCGAAGTCGCCGACGATCTGATCGTGGTGCTGAGTAGCGCCGCCGGACTTGATCACGTGCCTACGCCACGGAACGCGCGGGTCGAAGTGCGGGTATGGGTTCTCCCACCACCAGACCTCGCTAGACGAGGAGTCGCCGCCCATCACCACGTCTAGGTCTCCATCGCGGTCCACATCAAGGGCGGCGCCGCCGGCTTCGATGTGCAGGGGGGTATCGTCCATCACGTACTTGGTCCATCCCGTGGCGCCGCGCCGAAACCAGACGAGGGACGGCGCCTTCGTGCGCTCGGCGATTACGAAGTCGTTGCGGCCGTCCTTATCCACGTCGAGGACGAGGGCCGCAGTCTGCTCGGTTCCGCCGTTGGGCACCGGCAGGTCTCCGGTCTGGCTCGAGAGGTGTCTCCATTGCGGCAGGCCGCCAGTAGCCGATCTGCTGGTCGCCATCCCCGCGAAGCATCCCAAAGCTGCGAGAACCAGCGCCGCTCGGCTGCAAGCAGCAAGTAATCTTGCCATGTGATCCTCCAGTGCAAGCTATCACGCAACGCCACTACGGCCACTCCGAAGCCAGGCCTATCGCCTTCTGGAGGATCCGCATAGCGTCTGCCACTGTGATCTTACCATCGCCATAGCCCACGGCGGTTCTCGGGGCCACGTCGGCGGCAGCCTCCAGATCGGACGGCAGGTTGATGAGCCCCACCGCCGCCTTAAGCGCGACGAGGGCATCGGCGGCCGTGATTCTGCCGTCGCGGTTAAGGTCGCCCGGCATAACGGATGCCACCAGGCCCCTTACCACCCTCAGGCGGGAGTTGGAGCTATCTGCGACATATAGCTCCGCCGCTCTGCCGAAGGCGATGCCCCTGGGAGCGTTCAGCCTGGCGTCGGTGGCAGGGCCGCCGTCGCCCGCGAAGCCGCCGCTGAGCAGCCCGGCCGGCCCGCTCCCCACCACCGTCTGGAGAAAGCCGCTCCTGAGTCGCAGCGCCCTCACCCGGTGGTTCCCGAAGTCGCTGATATACAGATCGCCGTCCGGGCCCACGGCCAGCGCAAACGGGTAGTCTATGGTGGCAGCCGTTGCAGGGCCGCCGTCGCCAGCAAGGCCCGCTTCGCCGGTGCCGGCCACTGTGGAGATGATGCCGGTCGCCAGGTTCACGTACCGAACGCGGTTATGGCCGCTGTCTGCTATGTAGAGGGCGCCGTTGCTCGTCACCGCCACCGAAGTTGGCGAGAGCAGCGCGGCCTGTGTGGCGGGGCCGCCGTCGCCGAGCTCGCTGGCGAAGGTGGAGCGGCCACGCCCGGCCACGGTGGTGATGATGCCGGTCGCGGCATCCACCCGCCGAACTCGGTCGTTCCCCTCGTCGGCTATGTACAGGTTGCCCGCCGCGTCCACCGCCACGCCCTGCGGGTTCCACAGCTCAGCGGAGGAGGCGGGGCCGCCGTCGCCAGCGAAGCCCCTTTCGCCAGTACCCGCAACCGTCGAGATGATGCCGTTTCGGTCCACCCGCCGGATGCGCTGGTTCTGGCTGTCCGCGATGTAAAGAGAGCCGTCTGGGCCCAAGGCTATTCCGTTGGGCGCGTTGAGGGCGGCCTTGACGGCGGGCCCCCCGTCGCCCGAGAACGCGCCACCAAGCAGCAGGTCAGGACCCGTGCCCGCCACTGTGGTGATGATGCCCGTCGCGGGATCAATGCGGCGCACCACGTTGCCGGCGTAGTCGCTGACGAAGACGGTCCCGTCCGCGCCAAAAGCCACCCCGGAGGGCATATCGAAGCCGGCGTTCGCTGCAGCCAACCCGTCTCCAAACGAGCGAGGCTCTCCGGTGCCAGCAACCGTGAAGATCGTTGCGGCGCGCACCGGTGTTGCAGCAGCCAGAAGGAGAACCACCACCCTAAGGCACAGCCCCAACTCACACCTCCGCGGCCGGCCCGTAAGCCGCCGTCCATCTATTCGCCGCGCGCAAGGCGACTCTCTCCTTGACGCCATGCTGTGATATACTAGAGCCAACAGACGCCATCGTTAGGGAGGTACTGGCTTGAGGTTCACAAAGATGCACGGCCTTGGCAACGACTTCATCGTTGTCAACAACCTGGAAGAGCGCTTGCCCCAGGGTCGATTCGCGGAGATCGCGCGCAAATGGTGCGATCGACGCTTCGGCATAGGCGGCGACGGCATCGTCCTTGTGGACCCATCCAAGGTTGCCAACCTCCGTATGCGCATCTTCAACGCGGATGGCTCCGAGGCGGAGATGTGCGGCAACGGCATTCGCTGCCTGGCTAAGTACGTGTACGACCGCCGCATCCATACCGACACAACCCTTACCGTTGAGACGCTGGCCGGGGTGAAAACGCTCTTCCTCACCGTGAGGGGCAAAGAGGTGGAGCTGGTGCGCGTCGACATGGGTGAGCCGATTCTGCAGCGCGAGCAGATCCCGATGCTCGGCGAAGGCACCCCGGTGAAGGGCGAGAAGCTGCCCGTCGGCGAACACGAGCTGCTGGTCACCTGCGTCTCCATGGGCAACCCACACTGCGTCACGCTGGTGAGTGACGTTGACAACTACCCGGTTGCCACGGTTGGCCCGCTGGTGGAGACGCACCCCGCCTTCCCCCGCAAGACGAACGTGGAGTTCATCCAGCCGCTAAGCAGCGCGGAGGTGAAGATGCGGGTGTGGGAGCGCGGATGCGGGGAAACCATGGCGTGCGGAAGCGGAGCATGCGCCGCCGCCGTTGCGTGCCACATGAACGGCGTCACCGACCGGAAGGTGACGGTCCATTTATTGGGCGGTGACCTACTGATCGAGTGGGGCGAGGACAACCACGTGTACATGACGGGCCCCGCGGTGGAGGTGTTCCAAGGCGAGGTTGCCCTCTAGACGCCCACGCGCACGCTTGTTGGAATATGGCGTGTTGCGTTCCCCTGATAGGCCAAACGTGCTTGCAGCCCGCCGTGCGGCGGGGTATAATCGATATGGCCCTGTAAGAATGCGCTGCGTACTGCCCATGCCCGCCATGGTGGCGGGAGAGGGAGCAACTTGGCATGCCGCACAAGCTCGTTCAAGCACGCCGCATGCGCGTGTTGCTGCAGTACTGCGTTGAGGTAACCGTTGGTGGAAGCTGACCCCGCAGACAGTGACGATATGAACCGACGGGACGCTGGTATGGGCGGAAGGAGGGTTGCCTAGAGAGCTAACGCTCCCCCGATTAGCCCCCCTTCCCACCCCCGCGGTCACCCCGTCTCTTTTCGCTCGCACACGATCTGCAGAGCCTCGCCTGCACCGCCCGACGTGCTTTTTCGTGCCGGTAGCCGGCTTGCTATGTGGCTCGCCCGCCACCGGAGTTCGTTTGCCGCGGCGTCAGCTCCGCCACGATCGCTTGATGGGAGGAGGACCGCCATGCAGTATCTTACTCAGGTCCTTGGCCGACCGGTGGTAGATAGCAGCGGAGAGCAGATCGGCAAGGTGAGGGACGTCATCGTCTCGCCTGCCGAGCCGCTGCCAGTGGTGTCCGCTCTGGTGGTGAAGAACGGCACCGGCGACATCGCAATCCCGTGGAAGCAGGTTCGCGAGGAGGTTGGGCGATTCAGCCTCCCCGTGTCCAAAACCCGCCTCCCGCGCTACCGCCCGCGTAACGGCGACATATTCCTCAAGCGAGACGTGATGGACCGCCAGATCGTGGACGTGCACGATCACCGCATGGTGCGAGTGAACGACGTGCGCTTTGTGGAGGCGCCGGGCGAAGTGCGGCTGTTGGGAGTGGACGCATCCACTCGCGGCCTGCTGAGGGAGCTTGGCATCGAGTGGCTGGTACGCATAGCCGGCCTGGTTGTGAAGAACCCACTGCCGGAGAAGGTGATCCCGTGGAGCGATGTGCAGACGCTGGACCAGCCGTCCGGCTCCGTTAAGCTGAAGATACCCCTGGAGAAGCTCTCGAGGCTGCACCCGTCCGACATCGCCGAGATCATCGAGCAGATGAACCCGGTCCAGCGGGCAGACGTGATCGAGAGCCTCGATATCGAGACGGCAGCGGACGTCATCCCCGAGGCCAGCCCCGAGACCCAGGCCGAGATCATGGAGGCCATGGATGCCGCCCACGCCTCGGACATCCTGGAGGAGATGGAGCCGGACGAGGCAGCCGATATCCTGGGAGATCTGAGCGAGGAGCGCACGGAGGCTATCCTCAAGGAGATGCAGCCCGAGGAGGCCGAGGACGTTCGCGAGTTGCTGGCATACAGCGACGAGACCGCCGGCGGCCTGATGACCCCGGACTTCGTTTCCATTCCCGCCGACATCACCGCCGCCCAGACAATCGACTACCTGCGCCAGCTCGCACCAGAGGTCGAGACCATCTATTACCTCTACGTCACGAGGGAAGACAACCAACTCGTCGGCGTTGTGTCTCTGAAGGACCTCATCCTCGCGCCGCCCGACAAGCCGGTGAAGGAGTTGATGGTTACCCGCGTGGTCCACGCCCATCCGGAAACTGGCCTCCGGGAGGTCGCGGAGCTGTTCAAGAAGTACAACCTGCTGGCCCTGCCGGTGGTCAACTTCGACAACGAGATGGAGGGCATCATAACGGTCGACGACATGCTTGAGTGCGTGCCGCCTCAGGCGTGGCGCAGCAAGCAGTCTGTTCGCAAAGCCGACCACGACCCGATAATCGCCGATGCCGCAGCCGCGTAGGGAGGACGCTTGACCATGCGAGCCAAGCTTAGCAGAGCGCGCTGGGCGCCCTTCCTCGCGGCCATCGGCCCCGGTCTCATTGCCGCCGCCGCCGACGACGACGCTGGCGGCATTACCACATATAGCCTCGTCGGCGCGCAGACCGGCTACAGCCTGTTGTGGGCATTGGTGATCATAACCATCTGCCTTGCCATTACGCAGGAGATGGGCGCGCGGATGGGCGTGGTCACTGGCAAGGGATTTGGGGATCTCATCCGCGAGCGTTTCGGGGCGAGGTGGGCTGCGTTGGCCATCATTGCCATGCTCATCGCCAACCTTGCCAACACCGTCGCTGAGTTGGCGGGCGTCGCATCGGCGCTGCTCATCTTCGGAATCAGCCCGCTGCTCGGCGTGCCGCTGGCGGCCATACTGGTGGCGCTTCTGGTGATGCGGCTGGACTATATACGCGTCCAGAATGTCTTCCTCCTAAGCGCCTTTCTCTACCTCGCCTACGTCGTCTCCGGCCAAGTGACCCATCCTAACTGGTCGGCGGCACTTGTCGGCACCTTTCGGCCAACCTTCTCCCTGCGCACCGACTTCTTGATGATCTTCGCGGGATTGGTGGGAACAACCATCACGCCTTGGGGGCAGTTCTTCATACAATCGTACGTGGTTGACAAGCGGCTGAAGACGCACGAACTCCCGTACGCACGCACAGACGTATATGTGGGCGCTTTCTTCACCGACTTCGTGGCCTTCTTCATCATCATAGCCTGCGCCGCAACCATCTGGACCCACGGTCTGCACATTTCGGACGCCGCCGACGCCGCCAAGGCTTTGGAGCCCCTCGCTGGTCGGTTCGCCTCCTCGCTGTTCGCGTTCGGCCTCATCAACGCTTCGATGCTGGGCGCGGCGGTGCTGCCCCTCACAAGCGCCTACGCCACCTGCGAAACGTTCGGCTGGGAGTCGGGCATCAACAAGCGGTGGCGAGATGCTCCGGTTTTCTTCGGCCTGTTCACCTTCTTCCTTGCGACGTCTGCACTGGTGGTTCTTCTCCCGCGCATGCCGCTGTTGCAGATTATGTTCCTCTCGCAGGTGTTGAACACGTTGGTGCTGCCCATTCTGTTCGTCTTCATGCTGAAGCTAACCAACGATCGCTCCGTGATGGGCAAGTACACCAACTCGCGCATCTTCAACACGCTGGCCTTCCTGACAACAGTTGCGATGATCGCTCTGAGCGTGCTTCTGGTTGTGCTGCCGCTCCTCCACATAAGCACGTAACGGCGCAGCTAAGCAAGCAACTGGAGCAAGAAGGCCATAACAAACGCTGAGGTGGAACGATCTCCAGCTTTCGGTTGGAGAAGGAACAGCTCAATGAGCTGAACAGGTTGGCCCGCGACCCGGCTACGAAGCCAAGGACCAGGCAGCGGCTCGAGATGGTGCGGCTGCGCGTGCTGGCCAGCAAGGCACAGGCTCTCCACCGGCCGGCGCACGCGGAAAATGGCTCTTCATTCCGCTGTGCTGCTTAGACGCCAGGCCCGCCTACCCTTACTCGGCGGCACATACCGACCTACCGCAAGCACGCTCGACGCGCAACGGCTCGCCGGACGCGAAGAGGTCTTCCAGCCCCCACCCTGCCTGCCCGCATACCCCACAGACGGGGCGGTACCACTCGTCGGCGTCAACACATGGTAGTGCGCGGTTGCCAGGCTGTTGCCCCCGCCCTTGGACGATGGAGGAGGCGGTTGGGCAATGCTCGTAGTTACCCTCACCGCTCGCCTGCAACTGAGCGCAGGGAGTGCCCTCACCCCGGCTTCGCCACCCCTCTCCCACTTGCGGGGAGAGGGGAGCTGGGGGGAGCGTGTGAGGTGTGGCTGGTTGTGTGAGCTACTGGGACGCCGGAGGCTCCACCTCTCCCCAAGCTTGCGCCGTGGGAGAGGGGGCCGGGGGGTGAGGGGAAGTGAGGGGAGCGGTTACCCTCACCGCTCGCCTGCAATTGAGGGCTGGGAGTGCCCTCACCCCGGCTTCGCCACCCCTCTCCCACTTTCGGGGAGAGGGGAGCTAGGAGGAGTGGGTGAGGTTGTGGTTGGCTGCGTAAGCTACTGAGACGCTAGAGGCTCCACCTCTCCCCAAGCCTGCGCAGTGGGAGAGGGGGCCGGGCGGTGAGGGGAAGTGAGATGGTGGTTGTCCTCGTGCCCTCGCCTGCAATTGAGGGCTGGAAGTGCCCTCACCCCGGCTTCGCCACCCCTCTCCCACTTTCGGGGAGAGGGGAGCTGGGGGGAGCGTGTGGGGTGCGGCGGCTGAACTGCCCTGAACGCTGCCCTCTCCCGCTGCGCGATCTTGTGCGTGGGGAAATACGCGTCCCCTCATATCCGGAGCCACCACCATCCCACCCAGCGCCCCTCTATCCGCCATAGGAGGGATGCCGAAGCCTGGATGAAAGGAACCACGCACGGCACGGTTGGCCCGTCTCAACGCCCGTAGTGGCGCCCTTGCCGGAAAGCGTTGGGAGACGCAGGCGAGGAGTAAGGGGCGCAGAACCGCGTCGTCCTGACACCCATCCCGGCTGCCGGAGTCTGCCGATCCGATTCCGGATTGCCGCCCGGCAGCCATTCTGGTACAATCTAGTTCGGAGCCGCGCCCAGCGGGAGCTCCTTCCTCAGCTCTAACACTCCGCGCGGCTCCGTCGCTTGCCATGAAGGATCAGGCCAACGCGCCAGCGTACCATATCATCACCTTCGGCTGTCAGATGAACGTCTCCGACTCGGAGCGCATGGAGTACCTCCTCGCTCAGGAGGGCTTCATCCGCGCGTCCAGCATGGAGGCCGCCGATCTTGTGCTCCTCAACACCTGCTCCGTGCGAGACCGCCCCGAGAGAAAGGTGGAGAGCCTCCTTGGCGAGCTGCGCATACTGAAGCAGCGACGCCCGGCGCTTGTGGTTGGGTTGTGCGGCTGCATGGCACAGCGCACGGGCCCCTCTATACTCAAACGGTTCCCGGTCATCGACCTGATGGTGGGCACGGCGGGCATCGAGAAGCTGCCAGACCTGGTGCGCCAAGTGCAGGCTACCCGCAGCCCCGCGTTTGCGCTTGACCTGCCTCGCACCCGCGCCGAAGCCATGAGCACTCAGCGCAGCGGCCCCCGCGTGCCAGCGTTAGGCCAGCTAAGGGCGTTCGTCCCGATCATCGATGGGTGCGACAAGGCCTGCGCCTTCTGCATCGTGCCGGCCACCCGTGGGCGTGAGCGAAGCAGGCCGCCGGAAGAGATAGTGCGCGAGGTGGAACAGCTGGTTGCCGCCGGGTGCAAGGAGGTCACCCTCATCGGCCAGAACGTGAACGCCTACATGATAGCCGAATCTGGCGACCGCCGAAGGGCAGGCTATCAATTCGCAAAGCTGCTTGAGCGAATCAACGAGGTGCCAGGCCTCCTGCGCATCCGGTTCACCACCAACCACCCGCTCGATTTCAGGGAGGAGATGGTTGAGGCAATGGCATCCCTGCCGAAGGTGTGCGAGTGGCTCCACCTCCCTGTGCAGGCAGGCCATAACGCCCTCCTGAAACGAATGCGCCGCGGCTACACCCGCGAGCAGTACCTGAGCCTAGTCGAGCAGGTGCGCCAGCGCGTGCCCGGCTGCGTCATCACCACGGACCTGATGGTGGGATTCCCCGGCGAGACGGACGAGGAGTTTGAGGGCACCCTCTCTCTAGTTGAGGAGGTGCGCTTCGACGCAGCCTACACGTTTGCGTATAGCCCGCGGCCGAACACCGCCGCGCTCGGGTTCCCGAACCAGGTCCCCAACGACGTGAAGCAACAGCGCTTGGCTCGCCTCATCGAGGTGCAGAACGCCATAAGCCTGCAGAAGAACAGAGAACGGCTCGGCGAGCCGGTGGAGGTGCTGGTGGAGGGCCACGCGAAGGACGCCAGTCAGCTTACCGGCCACTCGCGCGGCAACCACACCGTCAACTTCCCCGACGATGGCACCCAGCCTGGCGAGCTCGCCATAGTCAGGCCAACCGAATCGTACGTGTGGGGCTTCGTGGGCGAGGTGGTGCAGACCAGGGTCGCCAAGGTGGCCTGAACGCCGTCGCCAGATCCGCACCGCGCCCGCATAGCCGTCCGCCGGGCTGACACAACGCGGCGCCGGCCGCTCCAAAGGCGCGTCCCGCGCCGGCGGCAGTCCGCTCGCCTTTCCCATGCGCGAAGAGAAGCTCACCCCAATGCTCTCCCAGTACCGGGAGATCAAGAAGCAGTACCCAGATGTGCTGCTCCTCTTTCGCCTGGGCGACTTCTACGAGCTATTCGGAGAGGACGCCGAGGTGGGGGCGCGCGTCTTGGAGCTCACGCTTACCTCAAGGCCGGTGGGCAAAAACACCCGCCTCCCCATGTGCGGCATCCCGTACCACGCCGCCGAGCGGTACATCGCCCGCCTCATCCAGGCCGGCATGCGCGTGGCCATCTGCGACCAGATGGAGGACCCAAAACTGGCGCGCGGCATCGTCCGCCGAGAGGTGACCCGCGTCGTCACCCCAGGCACCGTCCTCGAAGACGGCATGCTGGACGCCCGCTCCAACAACTACCTCACCGTGGTGTACCCAATCCGGGGCGCGTACGGCATCGCGTCCGCAGATGTCTCAACCGGGGAGTTCGCCGTCACCCAAGTCGATGGCGAGGCCGCCGGGCGTCGCGCACTGGACGAGATCGCCCGCCTTTCCCCCGCCGAGTGCCTGATACCCCCGGAGTGCGACATTCAGCCCCAGGCCGCGGAGATCCTGGGCAGGCGGCTGGCGCCCCTCACCCCCGACCCGCTGGCCTACGGAACCGCCGCCGAACGGTTGGCGAAACACCTCGGCACCACCTCGCTGCGCGGCTTCGGCTGCCAAGACCTGCCGGCCGCTATCGAAGCCGCCGCCGCCCTCATCGACTATCTGAAGGCGCACCAGGCCTCCGCCGCCGAGCACCTCAAGAGCCTTTCCACGTACAGCCTGGACCACAACATGGTGCTCGACGCCCAAACGCGGCGCAACCTGGAGCTTACCGAGGGGCTGGGTGGGCCGAGCAGCAGAGGCCTCCTGCAGGTGCTGGATCGAACCGTCACCCCAATGGGCGCCAGGTTGCTTCGGCGGTGGCTCCTCCTCCCTCTCCTGGACGTCGCCGAGATCTCCCGTCGACAGGAGGCCGTGGCCGATCTGGTGGACAAACCATTGGTCCGTGCCGACGTCCGCGCCCACCTGAAGCGCGTCTCCGACATCGAGCGGCTGACCAGCCGGGCCGTCGCCGGAACCTGCACTCCGCGCGACCTGGCCGCCCTGCGCGACTCCCTGGAGGCAATCCCGCACCTGAACGCGGCTGCCCAGGCGCTGGCGTGGCGGCGTGCAGACGGCTCCGCGGGGCCGCTGGACGAGGCCGCTGAGGTGCGCAACCTGCTGTCCGACGCGCTTCAGGAGGACCCTCCGGCCAACCTGCGAGACGGCGGCGTCATCCGCGCTGGCTACGACGCCGAGCTGGAACGCCTCAGAAACGCCTCCAGAGAGGGCAAAACGTGGATAGCTGCACTCGAGCAGAGCGAACGAGAGAGGACCGGCATCAAGTCGCTTAAAGTGGGCTTCAACGCGGTCTTCGGCTACTACATCGAGGTCAGCAAGAGCAACCTGGGGTTGGTGCCAGACACCTACATCCGCAAGCAAACCACAACGGCCGGAGAGCGATTCGTTACGCCCGAGCTGAAAGAGCACGAGGCGATGGTGCTAGGAGCGGAGGAGCGCATCGTCCAGCTTGAGGCGGCCATCTTCACCCGCGTGCGGGAGCAGGTTGCCGAACATAGCGCTCGGCTGCTGGCAGTTGCGCGGAA
>Ga0315298_1004831_pt1 | contig 19717 bp, 20 predicted proteins | sample WHS_1_MG_FD_203077 | JGI IMG/M metagenome (GOLD analysis project Ga0315298, IMG submission 203077) | Extremophilic microbial mat communities from Washburn Hot Springs, YNP, Wyoming, USA - WHS_1_MG | ecosystem: Environmental > Aquatic > Thermal springs > Hot (42-90C) | place: USA: Wyoming...
TATAAAAACAATTATTTCTTGTCATTTCGTAGGGCCATCCTTTATGGCTGGCCAATTTCGCTAATTATTTGCCTCACAAATCTAATCTATTGTCCGTCTCGAAATTTTGTAACTCCCCCTCTCCCCCCTCTTAAACTAAGAGGGGGAAAAAGGGGGAGTTATAATAAATCCACCCTTTAATAAGGCATTACACTGACCGCCGATCAGTTTCTAAATTCCAGCTTAATTCAGGCGGGAGGGAGAGAGGCTCTCCCTCTCCCGCCTGTTTCCGGCTGGCGAGAAATATTAAAACTGTTAGACGGTCAGTAATTTTTAAGAGACCTCTGCAAAAAAACACTCTGGCACGGGAGAGCGCGGTAAAGAGGCCTCTTGGAAGATACGGACACATGAGCTAAGGATAAGAAATTGTCCCTCATTAATATTCATTCGGTAGGCCCCAAGGGCTTACCTTACAAAAATCATCCGGCCATTAAATTTTTTAAAAAATATTTTCAGAGATTTCTTTTAACCTGGACCAACTTCACTATTTATCTAAATCTTAGTCGCCGAATAGATAAGGAGGTTCACTCTCGGGATCATAAAGTAGCTTTATGCTCCTTAGTTCAGAATTACTTCTGGCGGGAGTTGAAGGAACCCATTTAATTTTACTTTGACAAGAGGGCCGCCCTAAAAGATAAAATATATATCATGAAAGTAGAAAAACCTATCTTGATCTTGCGGAAGACAAGAGCGAATAGGTATACCCTACCCGCCCTCATGGGCGGATTGGAGGAAAGGGGTTGGACCAGAAAAATAAAAATTACGACTGCAGAATCTTTAAAAGACCTAAAAGAAAAAATTCAACCCCAGATTACCTTGATTGGATATTCTTTTATGACTCCTGGGCTAATGAAAGTCAAGGAGGAAGTAGAAGATTTGCGGAAAACTTTTCAAGATGAGATCACCATTATCGCTGGCGGTCCCCATGCTACCGCTGACCCGCAGGGGACTTTAAAATTAGGGTTCGATTTTGTTTTTGGGGGGGAAGCAGAGGAGACCTGGCCGGAATTTGTGGAGCAATTTTTCGCCGGGCGGCTGCCCCCAGAAAGGATCGTTCGTCCCAAGAATAAAGGATGGTGTGTCCCTTCTTTCCCCCCTTTCTACAGCGAAGGAAATTTTTTTGCTCCCTTGGAAATTACGCGCGGCTGCCCGTATGGCTGCACATTTTGTCAGACCCCTCGAATATTTGGAAATTCACTGCGCCATAGAAATTTGGGTAACCTTAGTCAACAGTTGCAAAAGGCAGCTTCCTTTGGTTATAAACGCTGTTCTTTCATATCGCCCAACGCTTTGGCTTATGGAGCCAAAGAAGATCATCGACCTAATTTAACAGCGCTAAGAGAACTGTTTACTGCTTGCCAAGAGGCCGGATATACTAAGATTAACTTCGGCTCTTTCCCTGCCGAAGTACGACCAGACTGGGTTTCCAAAGAGGTTTTGGAGCTCATTAAAAAATTTTGTCATAACCGCACTATTGTTTTAGGAGGGCAATCCGGAAGTAATGCTTTATTACAAAAACTGCATCGGGGACACACTGCGGAAGGAGCTTTAGAAGCTGTCAAGTTAATATACCAAGCAGGTTTTTTACCTCATGTTGATTTTATCTTTGGATTTCCGGAGGAGAGTAGCGCTGATCGTCTCCTTTCTCTAAATTTAGCTGCCCACATGATTGAAGAGTGTGGGGCGAAGATTCACGCTCATTCTTTTCTTCCTTTGCCCGGTACGCCCCTTTTTTCAAAAGAGCCTTCTCTTATAGATGACCAGACTAAAAATGCTTTAATAGATTGGGAAAAGAAAAAGAAATTAGATGGTTGGTGGAGAGAACAGGAAGTTTTGGCATGGGAGATTATCAAATGGCGCGATCAAGGGCTGATTTGCGTAAGCTAAAAGAAAAGACCATAATAGAAGCAGGGGAGCAATCAGCGGTGGAACCCAGCTTATCCCTCGATCAAATAGATCGGCTCATTCTAAATGAGATCCAGAGAAATTTTCCCATAACCCACCGCCCTTATTTAGCTTTAGCTCGCAAATTAAAGTTAAAAGAAAAGGAAATTTTTGCCCGTGTGCAGAGAATGCATGCTGCCGGCATTATCCGCCGGATGGGAGCCAGTTTTGGTGCACGCGCTATGGGCTTTACTTCCACGCTTTGCGCGGCCAAAGTACCGGTGGCGAAGTTGCCCAAATTTATCGAAGTAGTTAATTCCTATCCCGGCGTAACTCATAATTATGAACGGGCCGGAGATTACAATATTTGGTTTACCTTGATTGCCCCAACGGCGCAAAAAATTGAAAAAATTATAAAAGAGATATCGCGGCGGACGGGGGTAAAAAAAATCCTAAATTTGCCCGCCAGTAAAATTATTAAAATTGCCGTAGATTTTAATTTTGATTAATTCGCCAATTTATTTTCTAAATCATTAGCCACTTGGGAAATCTTTTCCCACGCCGCCCGCACATGACGAGACTCCGTGTGGGTTTGTCCTACGCACAGGCGTAAAGTAAATTTCCCGTTTAATTTTGTATGGGTCAAAAATAAATCTCCACTTTGGTTTATTTGGTCCAAAATTCCTTCGTTCAGCGCATCTCCGCCTTTATGCCGGAAGCACACTAAATTCAAAGGCGGCGGGACCACTAACTCAAAACGCTCATCTTCTCTGACCCATCGAGCAAATTCCTGGGCTAAGGCCACGTGCCGACGAATATGATATTGTAATCCTTCCACGCCGTAGTGACGGATAACGAACCAGAGCTTCAGGGCGCGAAAACGCCTCCCTAAAGGAATTTGCCAGTCCCGATAATCAAATACTGTTCCACTTGCGGACGCTCGGTTACGCAAATATTCCGGAAGAATACTGAAAGTCTTGATCAAAATTTGGCGATCGGCAACGAAGAAACAGTCACAATCAAAATTAGTAAACATCCATTTATGCGGGTTAAAACAATAGCTATCCGCGAATTCCAAGCCGGCATGGATGTAGCGGAATTCTGGGCAAAGGGCTGCCGTCCCAGCCATGGCGCCATCCACATGCAACCAAAGCCCTTCTTGCTGACATATGGCCCCTATTTCCGCCAGGGGGTCAAGGGCGTTAGAGGAAGTAGTCCCTACCGTAGCACAAACAAAGAAAGGAAGCAAACCTGCTTCTCGATCTTTTTTAATCTGCCCGGCTAATAAATCGGGGCGCATTGCAAAATTTTTATCTACATCTATTAAACGTAAATTTTCCTTGCCTATCCCCGCGATCTTCACTCCTTTCTCGATGGAAGAATGGGTTTGGGTAGAAGCATAAGCGATCAGCTTTCCGGTGTATCCTCGTTCATTAGTCAAATAATTGGTGGCCCGCTCGCGCGCCGCTAAGATAGCGCAAAGAGCCGCGCTGGAAGCGGAATCTTGAATTACTCCTCCCCCATTTTTGGAGGATTTAAATTTTGGGGGCAAATCCAAAAGCTCAACTAACCAATCTAATACATGTGTTTCTAACTCTGTGCAAGCCGGACTCGTTGACCAGAGCATTCCCTGTACCCCCAAACCTGCGGCCAAAAGTTCCCCTAATACAGAAGGTCCAGAGGAATTAGCTGGAAAATAGGCAAAAAATTTAGGGGACTGCCAATGGGTAATCCCAGGCAAAATGATCTGCTCCAGATCCGCCAGAATTTGGGAAAAGGGTTCGCCTTGCCGCGGGGGATGAGGAGGAAGTTTGGCGCGAATCTCACCCGGCTGAACTTGAGATAAGACCGGTAGCGACTCGACGCGTTTATAGTAATCAGCAATCCAGTCTATTACGGCATAACCCCACCGGCGAAATTCCTCGGGATCCATGTGAAAACTTTTTTCTTTATTCATTTCGATTCCCTTTTCTTAAAAACAAGAATTTATGAGCTGCTTAAATCAAGCAGCCCATAAAAAGCCTTATTGCCCCGAGATTTTTTTCCTTATTCCAGTCTTTTTAAGAATTCATCATGGGTTAATACTTCGCCAATATAGGGGAAGAATTTTTCTTCCACATATTTTTGTTCTTCCGCGGAAATAGCCGCGCAGCAGTCTTTTAGGAGAAAAACTTTATACCCTTTATCGTAAGCTGACCGGGCTGTTCCTTCCACGCATACATTAGTGAGGAATCCGCAAAAAGCTACATTTTTTATGCAATTGACCCGCAGGATGAAATCAATATTGCTGGAGTGAAAAGCATCCAAGGTTCTCTTACCTTCAACCACTATATCTTGCTTAGTGGGCTTTAATTCGTCAATAATCTCTCCCCCCCAAGTTCCTTTGCGGAAAGCTTTAGCCTTGGCAGCGTTGATATGAATGGGGCCTAAAACTTCCAGGCAACCTATGTCAGTATAATCTTCTTCGAAAAGAATGGGCACAAGTAAAGTAAGGCATTTTCCGCGGGCACGCTGGAGGCAATCTTGGGCATTTTTAATAGTGTTTTGGGCTTTAATTTGGCCTTTTACCCCTTCGTAAAGGGCACCCCCTTCTTTGCAAAAGTCATTTTGAAACTCAATAAAAACGATGGCGGTTTCCTGGGCTTTCATGGGACTCCTCCTTTCTTAAAAATTTTGCCTAGGATAGCTCTTTCTTCAAAAAAAAACAACAGGTTTCCTTTCTTTGCCTGCCTCCGGCCTGCCTCTGGCCTGCCTCTGGCCTGCTTTTGGCCTTTTCTCCTCATGGCGAAACAGTCTCCATCCCAGGAAAAAGTTAACCTATTTATTGATTAAGACCAAGTGCCCCGCGGGGCAGAGGAGAGTTAATTGCTCCAGAGTCTCTTTATGCCGAGGGTTTAAAAAAATTAAAATCGCTTGGCGGTTAAAATTTTTCCCTCTTGGCAGGAGAGAAGTAGTTTGCTAAGGTTTTAAAAAAGGAGGGCCAAAAATGAAAGTCTTGGGTATTTACGGGAGTCCGCGCCGAGATGGAAATACGGATCTTTTATTGAAAGAACTTCTCCGGGGCTGCCGTGAGGCTGGAGCGGAAGTAGAAGAAATTTTTTTACGCCAATTAAAGATTAGTCCATGTTTAGAAATATATGCGTGTAAAAAAGAAGGAAAATGTCCCATTCCCGATGATATGCAGCCTCTTTATGATAAGCTGGCCGAAGCCGATGCAGTCGCCCTTGCTTCCCCCATTTTCTTCTATGCCGTAAGTGCCCATACTAAGGCATTTATTGACCGTTGCCAGGCCCTTTGGGCGAAGAAATATCTATTAAAACAACCCATATCACCAAATAAACCGCACCGCCGAGGAGTCTTTCTGGCTGTGGGAGGATCGCGAGGGAATAAGGTCTTCGATGGACCACTCTTAACCATGAAATATTTTTTTGATGCCCTGGATATGATTTTTTATAAATCACTTCTTTACCAGAAAATTGATGAAAAAGGAGAAATTATCAAGCATCCCACTGCTTTGACGGAAGCTTATGCGTTGGGTAAAGAGTTGGTAGAGGAATGAGCAGCGCGCGGGGAGTGGAGCAAAAAGCGAAGGGCCGGGGGCAAAAGGCCAAGAATATGGCCATGGGGAAGATGGAGCCAAAGGCCAAAAATAAGACAAGAGAATTTTCGGCCTTAACAGAAAAAGGCAATCTGGCATCGATCAACATTGACCAGGCCTCTGCTTTAGAGATAGCCGAGGTTATGAATCGTGAGGACCAAAAAGTTGCTTTAGCCGTACATACTCAACTTGCCGAGGTAGCCCGGGCTATAGAGATAGTTCATGATGCTCTTAAACAAGGAGGAAGATTATTTTATGTGGGTGCTGGGACAAGTGGCCGCTTAGGCATGTTGGATGCGGTGGAGTGTGGGCCCACATTTAATGTTTCATCCAGAAAAGTACAGGCCATCATTGCGGGAGGGCGAAAAGCCCTTTGGAAGGCCATAGAAGGTGCCGAAGATGATCAAGGAGCAGGAGTGTTCGCGGTAAAAAAAGCGAAAATTGGAAGAAAAGATGTAGTTTGCGGCATAAGTGCTTCGGGCACAACCCCTTTTGTGCGCGCCGCTTTAGGAGAAGCATATAAGCGGGGGGCGCGATGCATTTTTATTACCTGTCAGCCTCATCCCACGCTTCCTTTTAAAAAGGGAGTATTAATTAACCCGATAGTTGGCCCCGAAATAATTGCTGGTTCAACTCGCCTAAAAGCTGGCACAGCAACCAAGCTGGTGTTGAATATGATTTCCACGGGGGCCATGATTCTTCTGGGAAAAGTTTACCGTAATTTAATGATAGAAGTTAGGCCTGTTTCCCAAAAATTGAAGAAAAGGGCCGAAAAAATTGTAACCGAAATTCTCGGTTGCCCAGCAAAACAAGCCCATGATTTATTGCAAAAAGCTGATTACGAGCCTAAAATAGCCTTGGTCATGGGTAAGCAAGTATGTAGTGCTCAAGAAGCGCGGCATTTAATCAAAAAAAAGAAGGAATTATGGAAAGAGCTGCTTGGTCAAGGATATGGCGCATCCAGGAAAAGAAAAAGAGAATAGCCTTAGGCCTTATGTCGGGCACTTCCGGCGATGGCGTGGACCTGGCCTTAGTAGAAATATCAGGCCGCGACTTGGCCACGGACGTAAAACTTTTAGCCTTTAACTCCTACCTTTACCCGCGCTCACTTAGAAAAAGAATCTTAGAGCTTAACTCAGCTAAAGCAGAAGAAATCTGTGAAATGAATTTTATCTTGGGAGAAGTTTTTGCTTCCTGTGTGTTAAAATTTCTCCAGCACCACGGGTACCAGGCAAAACAGGTTGATTTCCTGGGTTCCCACGGCCATACTGTTTATCATATTAGTCAGGTTCCGGGAAAAATTAATTCTACTTTGCAAATCGGAGAGGGAGCCGTGATCGCAGCCCGCACCGGGATTTTAACCATAGGCGATTTCCGCCCAGGTGATATAGCTGCCGGTGGCTTAGGAGCACCCTTAGTTCCTTTTGCTGATTTTGTCCTTTTCCGGGAAAAAGGGAAGGTGCGCGCCTTCATAAATATAGGGGGCATAGCCAATGTGACTGTAGTCCCTGAAAAATTGGAGGAAGTACTTGCTTTCGATACTGGTCCTGGAAATATGGTTATTGATGGTTTGGTTTCTATTTATACAAAAGGGAAGAAAAAATTTGATAGCCAAGGAAAAATAGCTGCCCAAGGGAAAGTGCACAAAGAACTTTTACACCAAATGCGCCAACATCCCTATTTCCGCTTAAAACCTCCTAAATCTACTGGACGGGAAATATTTGGGAAATCTTTTTTAAAAGAATTCGTCAGCGCCGCCCGGCAAGCCTCTTTTCCCGATCTTATCGCTACCGCCACCTATTTAACAGCCATCTCGATTTTTGATGCTTTTAAAAATTATATTTTCCCCAAATTTAGAATAGATGAAGTTTACATTTCTGGCGGGGGCCTGCATAATAAAACCCTGCTTAGCTTCATGAAAGAACTATTTCAACCTATTCCCATCAAAACTCTAAATGCTTTGGGTATTGATGGGGATGCCAAAGAGGCCGTGGCCTTCGCTCTCTTAGCAGATGCTACTTTACAAGGAATTTCCGGAAATGTCCCGGGAGCCACCGGCGCTGAAAGATCGGCTATTTTAGGGAAGGTGGTATTTCCTTAGGATTATTATTCCATCCAGCTACTGGAGAATTTTTTATGAATGATTTGTCCGTGCTCCAAGGTTTTTTTATCGCTGTAGAAACAGGGCGAAATTTGGAAGATTATCGGCAAATAAAAGAAAATATACTGATCGTTGCTCCCCATCCTGATGATGATGTATTAGGGGTCGGCGGTTACATGGCCAGCGCCGCTGAAAAAAAGAAACAGGTATTTGTAGTTTATATTACCGACGGAGCTGGTAGCCCGCGCAGCGCTAAGAATTTTTCAGATACCCAGATGGTCAGCAGAAGAGAGGTAGAAGCACTAGCAGCTCTGCGCCTCCTTAGAGCTAAAGGCGGTTTTTTTCTTAGGTTTAACAGTAAAGAATTACCCGCAAAATTTGTTCAGGTGAAAGGAACTCTGGCCAAAATCTTCGACCTCCTCCAGCCAGAAGAAGTATTTATCCCCGCGCCCTATGAAAGGCATAAAACCCATTTGATTTGCACGCAGATTAGCCTGGAGGCTTTGCGCGCCTGTCCCATAAAAGCTACTCATCTTTATGGCTACAGCATTTGGGGAAATTTCTGGGGAGGACACAAACGAATTATTTTTGATATTACACCTTATATCAAAGACAAAATCCAGGCTGTCCTGGCTCATGAGACCCAAATAGCTTATAAAAATTACCAACAAGGTATTTTAGGGAAGAGCAACTATGAAGCAATATTCTGGGAAAGCCACGAGATTCAAAAAATGACCTTTGCCGAAATTTTTTTGGATATGAATATCCTTTTGCAAAATACTTCTCTATCCTTAGTAGAATTTATCCGGCGAGATATGGAGGCTTTTATTAATATTTATTTGGGTCAATAAAGAAGGAAATTATTTCCCAAGAATGGTAGTTTTAATTTCCCCTTTGATAACTCTTTCGCGGCTGGCCGATATCACCTTATTTCTACCTCTATGCTTCTGCTTAGGAGAATGAAGCATAATTAATAAATAGTTATTACTTTGCCAATTGAGTTTCGCTTGAATTTGTTTGGCAAACATGATAATTTGCCCGAGAAGATAATTGATTGTATTAGGCCAGGTAGCAAAAGAGAAATTAGGGGGTCCGTTAATAAATTAATTATATAGCTTTACCTTTTAAATAAAAAATATTAAATAAGAAAGGAGGATTATTATGGGTGGGGGTAAAAAATTTATAAAAATTATAAACGTTTTAATAATAATTATCTTGACGTCATTAATGGGCAATCTTTCCATCCTTTTGGCCGATGTAATTAACGTGGGTTATACCGGACCTTTGAGCGGAGGAGCAGCTAAATACGGTCGCAATAACTTAGAGGGTTTAGAGATGGCCGTGGAAGAGATGAACGCTGCCGGTGGAATTACCGTAGGGGGTAAAAAATATACCTTTAAAGTAATAGCCTTAGATGATCGCTATAAACCGGCTGATACAGTAACCAACGCCCGGCGTTTAATCGAGTTGCACAAACCTCCTTTTATTTTTTGTCCCCATGCCGGGGGCATATTAGGAATGCTGAAGTTTAATGAACAAGAAAAATTTATTATTCATGGTTATACTGATAGTCCGGCCGTACTGCAGCAGGGGAATAGATTATTGGTCAAAGCACCTATGTCCATGGGTTTTTATAATTCTGGAGTAATCGAGCTGGGCTGGCAAAAGGGGTGGCGCAAAGGCGCCTTACTTTGCGGTACCCATGAATCAGGTAAGCTGGCCGAAAAAATTTTCGAGGTTCTCTGGAAAGACAAAGGCGGGCAGATAGTGGCTAATGCCCCGGCCGATTATGCAAAAGTGACGGATTTTTATCCTTTCCTAACGAAAGTTTTGGCTGCCAAGCCAGATTGTATCTTTCTTTATGGTCCTTCAGAACCTTCAGCCATGATTATATCGCAAGCGCGCGAACTTGGTTTTAAAGGCGGTTTTGTTCTCGGGTCCCAGTGTAAACTGGACGAGATGGAGAAGGTAACCCCGCTCAAACTAATCTCCCCCAGTACAGGAGTATGCCCCGTCGGGATGATGCCTTTGCCGCTTATGCAAGATTACTCCAAGAGACACAAAGAAAGATTTAACACCATTCCCACTTCCGAATCAGCCTTCAATTATGAAGTTATGTATATTTTTGCTGAGGCCATGAAAAAATCAGGCACTGTCTCAGATGTGTATAAAATAATGGAGGCAGTGCCGCAAGTTTTACCCGTGGGCAAACATGCTATCCGAGGCATTCATACCATGACTAAAGAAGGGCAATTTCTATCCGGTTATTTCGCCATGGAAGTGGATGAGGGTAAATTTGGTAAACCTGTTGATATTGATCCGCGCCCCTGGTACCAAAAGTATGGCGCTACTTGGATGCCGAAGTGACATCTATCTATCTTTATAATTTTCTTATCTCTGCTGAAAAATAAAGAGAATAAGCTTCAAAGTTATCTCATCCAGGGCAAGGAATAACCCCTTGCCTTACATTAAAAATTTTAATGAAAAAGATGAGGCAGAGATGGCCCTGTTTATTCAGCAAGTTTTAAACGGCATAATGCTGGGCAGCATCTATTCATTGGTGGCCCTGGGACTTACTTTGGAATATGGAATATTACATATTCCAAATTTTGCTCACGGAGCTTTATATATGGCTGGAGCTTATTTGACATTTCTTTTGGCCACCCAAATAGGATTCAATTACTGGCTGGCCATGATGCTGGCCATGATCGCCCTGGCAGCCATCGGAGTGTTAGTAGAACGTTTAGTTTACCGGCCTTTGATCAAAGAATCGCCTTTAAATTCTTTTATAGCCGCCATTGGGCTAATCTTTATATTCGTAGATGGGGCCTTACATATTTTTGGCCCAGACTTTAAAAGATTTCCCCCGGTTCATTATGAAGCCTTCCAAGTAATGGACCTCACGATTACCTTACAAAGAATAATCATTATCACCGTTACTGTTTTGCTAATTATTCTTCTGCAGCTCTTCATTAAAAAGACTACCATCGGCGCCACAATAGAAGCTACGGCTCAAGATCGCGAAGGCGCCTTGCTTATGGGAATTAGTGTAAATCGCGTGCGCATGATAGTTTTTGGTTTAGGGACCGCCTTGGCCTCCATAGCCGCCGCTTTAATTGCCCCTATCCATTTAGTCTATCCAGGAATGGGCGGGCCAGTCATCCTTAAAGCTTTTGTAATCATTATCTTAGGCGGGATGGGGAGTATTCCCGGAGCCATCATAGGTGGGTTTATTTTAGGGTTAGTGGAAAGTCTGAGCGGGGGTTATATTAGTACAGCTTATAACGAAGTTTTCTCCTTTGGCGTCTTGGTAACTGTTTTAGCCATAAGACCGACGGGACTTTTTGGGGCTAAATGAGGCAAACAAAATTTTATAATTTCATCTCGAGAAATTTGGCCTACCTCATCTTCATTATGGTCGTGGCCACTATCCCCTTATTCGTCAGCAGCCGTTTTTATATGCATATCTTGATCATGTGCGGTATTTGGGGAATAGCTGCCGCTTCTATGAATCTTATTATGGGTTATACAGGGCAGGTTAATTTAGCTCATGGGGCCTTTTTGGGAATTGGTGCCTATAGCACAGGTTTATTAATGTTAAAGTTAGGAATTAATTTCTGGCTGGCCCTAATTATGGCCTGCTTTATAACCGTAGCCATTGGATTTTGCATTGGTCTACTTGCTTTTCGGACCAAAGGCTCCTACTACGCTATAGGAACGATGTGTTTCAATGTCATCGTTACCGTAATTATCGAAAACTGGGAGAATCTTACCGAAGGAGTTAGGGGATTGCTGGGCATTCCCCGGCCGACACCTATTCCTTTCCCCTTTGGAAAAGAGATTAATTTTACCACGATGGCGGCAAATTACTATCTGGTTTTTTTCTTCCTCATTTTGACTTTGCTAATTATTAGAAGAATAGTAAATTCTATGATGGGTAAGTCTTTCCTGGCTGTCCGCGGAAATGAAGAGTTAGCTGAATCTTTAGGGATTAACACTTTATTTACTAAATTAAAATCATTTTTAATTAGCGTATTTTTCGCTGGCCTAGCTGGAGGCCTATACGCTTCTTATATAGGCTTTCTTAGTCCAGAGATTTCTGATTACCATGTAACCTTTGAGATCCTTATCTATTGTCTAATCGGCGGCTTAGGTACAATGGCCGGGCCCGTAATTGGGGCTTTTACCTTGACCGTAATTAGCGAACTTTTACATGGGATGGCTTTTCCCCGCTTGGTCGCCTATGGGTTTTTGTTGGTTGTAATTGTTATTTTTCTGAGAGGGGGTATCATGGGCGGAATCCATCTTTTATGGGCTAATTTTCTTCCTAAGGGGAAAAAATGAACCAAAAGATTCTGGAAGTAGAGGGCCTTTGTAAGGATTTCGGTGGTCTGCGCGCTATTGCTGACCTGAGCTTTTACGTAAAGGAAGGGGAAATTTTTAGTATTATTGGGCCTAATGGTTCAGGGAAAACCACGCTCTTCCATGTGATTACGGGTTTTTTGGCGCCCACCAAAGGCAAAATTACCTTTAAAGGAGAAGATATATCTCATCTAAAACCATTCACCATAGCTCGAAAAGGAATCGCGCGCACTTTTCAAATCACTTCTATATTCGGTAGAGAAACTGTTTTGGATAATATAAAAATTGGTTATTGTTTACGCACCAAAGCTTCACTCTTCGGCAATTTAACAAACAGTCGTAATTTCCAGGAGGAAGAAAGGATTGCTCAAGAAAAAGCTGAAGATATACTAAATTTTATAGGTCTGACAGAAAAAAGAAATGTGTTAGCCAGCACTTTGACTCAAGAAGCGCAAAAGAGGTTATCCATTGGCATGGCCTTGGCGACAGAACCGAGCTTACTTCTCTTAGATGAGCCTACCGGGGGTGTCAACCTTAAAGAAATAAACGACCTCATCTCCTTAATTGCCAGGATTAATGACCAAGGGATTACTATTATATTGATTGAACATAAAATGAAAGTAGCCATGGAGTTGCCGCAAAGAGTGATGGTTTTGAGTTACGGTCAAAAAATCGCGGAGGGAAAGCCAGCAGATGTAGGAAAAGATAGAAGGGTCATCGAAGCTTATCTGGGGAAGAGTTATGTTGCTTAGATTGAGGGAAGTGGAAGTTTTCTACGGTCGAGCCCAAGCCTTACGTGGAATTTCTATGGAAATGGCGCAAGGGGAGTTAGTGGCTATCTTAGGGGCCAACGGAGCAGGGAAGACCACTCTATTACGCACCATTTCCGGACTCACTGAGTCCCGAAAAGGTACCATAGAATTTTTGGGCAAGAGAATAGATAATTTGCCTCCCGAAAGAATTGTCCGTTTAGGTATTTCCCATTGCCCTGAAGGCAGAAAATTATTTCCCCAATTGACCGTTTATAAAAATCTAATTTTAGGCGCTTATGTGCGTCGAAATGAGAGAAAGGGGATGGCCGAGACGATTGAGCGCATCTATGAACTTTTCCCCGTATTAAAAGAAAGACAAGAACAGCTGGCCGGAACCTTGAGCGGGGGCGAACAACAGATGCTTACCATTGCCCGCGCACTTATGGCTCGTCCTATCTTATTGCTGCTGGATGAACCTTCTTTGGGGATTGCTCCGCTCTTGGTCAACCGGATCTTCGAAGTCATCAAGGAAATTAACCAGCAAGGCACGGCTATCTTGCTCGTAGAGCAAAATGCGGCTTTAGCCTTAAACGTTGCCCATCGTGGTTATGTCTTAGAAACAGGAGAGGTTGTCTTAACAGGCGAAGCCCCAAGTTTGCTGGATGAAGAAAAGGTAAAGCAGGCTTATATTGGCATATAAATTTTAGCCCGGGAAGGGAGAAAAAATATGCAGAAGCCTTGGTTAAAGTTTTATGATAAAGGCGTACCCTTTCATCTTGATTACCACCGTGTTCCTCTGACTTATTTCCTTGATGAAGCAGCGGCAAAGTTTCCCGAAAATTTGGCCGTCATTTTTCAAGAAGAAAGAATAACTTATCGCCATTTAGCTCAAAAAGTTCGCGATCTGGCGGCCGCTCTTCTCCAGCTTGGTCTTGGGCCGGGAGAGCGAGTAGCTATTATGCTCCCCAACTGTCCGCAATATATTGCCGCTTATTATGCCATATTAAAAATAGGGGGCATAGTGGTTAATGTGAACCCTATGTATGTGGAAAGAGAGTTAGAGTTTCAGCTTAAAGATGCGGGGGTAGCTAACATTATTGCGGGGCAAGATTTTTACCCTCGGTTGGCCCCAGTCCAAGAGAAGGTAGGCTTGCAGAGAATTATTTTAACGGATTTTCGCGATGCTTCTCTCGCCAATTTACCTTCCTCTCCGCCAATAGATAAGCAGACGGGAACATTTGCCTTAAGAGAGCTTTGGACGGTGGGAGAAAAACTTTCTCTACCCCAGATAAAAGTGGCCGCAGAAGATGTGGCTCTCTTACAATACACCGGTGGTACCACCGGGTTAAGTAAAGGCGCTATGCTGACCCATTTTAATTTAGTGGCCAATGTGCAACAATGTGTAAGCTGGAACCCCGAAATACAAATGGGCAAAGAGCGAATGCTGGCCGTGTTGCCATTTTTCCATGTCTACGGAATGACCGTAGCCATGAATGAAGCTATTTACTTGGGCGCAACTATTATCTTACTGCCCAGATTTCAAGTCGACGATACTTTAGAGGCGATAAACAGATACCGGCCAACTCGGTTTCCAGGAGTACCCACTATGTATATCGCTTTGCTCAATCATCCCCGGCTAAAAGAATATGATATCTCCTCTATTAAAGTGTGTAGTTGCGGATCAGCTCCTATGCCCGTAGAAGCCTTAAAGAGGTTCGAAGAATTAACTGGCGGAAAAATCAGCGAAGGATATGGTCTTACGGAAGCTTCGCCTGTGACTCACGGCAATCCTTTCTTTGGCAAACGCAAAATTGGCAGCATAGGCCTTCCGCGTCCTGACACAGATGCCAAAATTGTGGACTTGGAATCAGGAGAACGGGAGCTACCCCCGGGGGAGGAGGGCGAACTTTGCCTTAGAGGGCCCCAAGTAATGAAAGGGTATTGGAATCGTCCAGAAGAAACCGCCCAGACTCTTCGCCAAGGGTGGCTTTATACCGGAGACATAGCGCGGATGGATGAAGAAGGATATTTCTATATTGTGGACCGCAAAAAAGATATGATCATTTGCGGCGGTTATAATGTTTACCCCCGAGAAATAGAAGAAGTTCTCTACACGCATCCCAAAATAATGGAAGCGTGCGTCATCGGGGTTCCTGACCCTTACCGCGGAGAAACAGTCAAAGCTTTTGTCGTTTTAAAGAAAGGAGAAAAATCCACTCCCGAAGAGATCATCGATTTCTGCCGCCAAAACTTGGCCCGCTATAAAGCACCTACTATTGTAGAATTTCGAGAAGAACTGCCCAAGTCCCATGTGGGTAAAATACTAAGGAAAGCCCTGCGCGCTGAAGAAGAAAAGTAATTTTTAGAATCTGGGGAAAAATCGGGGCAGGGTAAAGGAAAATATTTATTTTCAGGATGCCCATTTTCTGCTATGCTAAACTTATGTATTTATTTGGACGATAAGTACATTAAAATTTAACAAAATTTGCTGACGTTAATTAATAATTCCCAGGAAAACATGGGAATTATTAATGGGAGCATTAAATATATGACTTAAGTCCTTCTTAACCCCTCATTCTGGCCTTTTCCTCATGTCAGGGGATAGTCGATAAGGCCCGACCACGGGGTGGATGAAGGGGATAAGCGGAAATATTTAATTGCTCCGGCTAGTAATTTGCGCGTCGTGAATATTTGGGAAAGTGGGAAAGAAATGAAAGTAATTAAAGAAGTTATCTGCTCAAAATGTGGGAAAAAACAGAAAAATAATATAGAAGAGATTTTAAAAAGCGATTTATTCTGGCAAGTTTGTGAATTTTGCGGGCGCTATGGCTTAAAAGTGGAGAATAAGGTTAAGATGAGTATTACCGAATGGTTGGAAAGCTTCTATAATACCTTGGGTTTTGGGTTAAGGCAGAACGAATCGCGCTTAAAGGACTTGCTTAAAGGACGCTGATACCAGTTTAACTTCAACAGAAATGGAGGGGAGAATGGAAAGCACGTATACTATTTTTCGCGTGCGCCCGGGCTGGATGGGGTTAGTAGGGAATAAAAAAGGAGTACAGCGCATTTACCTTCCGGGTTTAAAAAAGCAAGAACTAAAAAAGCAGATTAATTCTGCATTTCCCGGTTGTAAGGAAGATGCCGAATTTTGGCGAGAAGTGAAAACCCAATTTAAAGAATATTTTTTAGGAGAGCGGAAGATTTTCCAAATCCCCTTGGATTTGACGGCAGCGACTCCCTTCCAAAGAAAAGTTTATAAAACCATGGCCAAGATTCCTTATGGCCAGGTACGAACTTATCGATGGTTAGCCCAGAAAATTGGGAACCCTCAGGCTTTGCGAGCTGTAGGTTCGGCTAATGCCCAAAACCGTTGGCCCTTGGTCATCCCTTGTCATAGGATTTTGGGCCAAAATGGCCATTTGACTGGTTTTTCTGCTCCGGGAGGTTTATCTCTGAAAGCCAATCTCTTAAAACTTGAAGGAGTGCCCGTAACAAACAACAGAGTTTCTTTGCCCAAATAAGTTGCCATAATTATATTTTACCAATAGTGGCCAGATAAATTGTGGTTTCTTCCTGGCCGTCTACCTCGAGCAGAGCATTTACTTCATCATCGAAAAAAGCACCAATAGTACAACACCCCAAATTCATAGCCGTGGCGGCCAAATAGAGATTTTGCCCGATGTGGCCGCAGTCTAAATAAATATACCGATAAGCTCGCTGACGATATTTTTGCCGACAACGATCGATAACTGCTACCCAGACAAAGACCACCGCGGCGGTCAGAGCCATTTCTTGTCCCAAGGCCGCGCTGGCTATTGGACGGGAGAAGTCCCCTATTTTTTTCTCCCGCAAAGAAAAATCCTCCACTTGGAAATAATAAATCCCGGAAGGCACTTCCTCAACCCGATTAACCACTAAGTAAGTATCGATGGGGTGGAGAGCTCCTGCTGAAGGAACTGTGCGGTACCAGGGAGAACCCATTCCCTCGGTTAACCCCTGCGTCGCCCAAAGGAGGTTAGCCAGCTCAATCAATGAAAGGGAACCTGTTTGGTAATCGCGAATTGAGCGCCGCTGCTTAAGGATTTGCCAAAAATCCAATCCTTTTACAAAGCGCGGCTTAGGTAAAGGAATAATCTTCTTGGGTGAAATATCCCGGGCAACTGTTCTTTGGGGAGCCCAAGGAGACCCAGTGGTGGAGCGCAAATATTTTGTCTTTTCCTGAAATAATTGACCAATATACGGCGTGTAATCTTCCATGACTAAACCTCCGGCATATTCAAATCGGTAGCATGATCTGGGAAATCAAAGTAAACAAAAAAACTCGCGAACCTCCTAATCTCCCGCCTGGATTTTGCCTAAATTTCCAAAGGGACCAACGGTCAGGCGAAAAAAATATTGACCCTCCCCAAATAATATATATGATATTAAGATTATGCAACCGCAGAGCGAAAAATTTAATTGCGCTTTTATTTACGCGGAAGAATTAACCAGTATTGAATTCAGCCCTCATCATCCCTTTAAGCCGGTGCGGGCTAAAATTATGCTTGATCTTTGCCATCGCTACGGTCTTCTCGAAAGACCTTGGATAAGAATGATTAAACCCTTACCTTTAACTTTAGCCGAATTGAGTAGATTCCATGATCCCGATTATTTAGAAGTTTTGCAAAGGGCCAATACTTTAAACGGTAATATTTTGGGCGAAGGTTTAGATGAATTGGCCAGTAAACTTTTGCAATATGGTTTGGGTACTGAAGACAACCCTATTTTCCCTGGAGTTTTTGATTTTGCCGCTCTCTGTGCGGGGGCTACTCAATTAGGGGCCGAATTGGTCGCGGCTGGTGAAGTTAACGTAGCTTTTAATCCATTGGGTGGATTTCACCATGCCCGCAGAAATCGAGCGGAGGGATTTTGTTATATAAATGACATAGGAGTAACCATTGCTGATCTTTTACAAGAAGGCCGGCGCGTGGCTTATGTGGATATTGATGCTCATCATGGAAATGGAGTGCAGGAAGCTTTTTATCGTGACCATCGCGTCTTAAAAATTTCTTTTCATGAAAGCGGACAATTCCTCTACCCTTGGACAGGCTTTGAAGATGAAATAGGGGAAGGAAAGGGGAGGGGATATAATGTTAATTTCCCTTTACCCCAAGGCTGCGACGATGAAGTTTTTCTGAGGGCCTTTAAAGAAATTGTCCCTCCTCTGTTAGAAAGCTACCATGCGGACATTCTCATAGCCCAAATTGGCGCTGATATGCACGTAGCCGATCCCCTAACTCATCTGCAGATTACCAATGCCAGCTATAGCCAAGCAATAAAGATACTCACCCAAAACTCTTCTTCCATTTTGGTTTTAGGCGGCGGCGGTTATGACCTGTACAAAACCGCCCGAAATTGGACTTTAGCGTGGGCCATTCTAAGCCGCCAAGAGCCCAAAGATGAATACGCAGGAGCGGTAGGGGGCATGATGTACGGTCCGGAAATCGAGGCCGGAGAATTATACGACCTACCTCTATATGCCCGGGGAGAGGAAAAAGAGCGATTAATTAAAGAGATTGATCGCATTTTGACTTATCTAAAAAAAGTAATTTTCCCCATTCATAGAATATAAAATTTTTATTTTTTTATTTTCTTAGACCAAACCCCAATAAACATACGGCAAGGATGGCTAAGGAGGCTCCGAAAGAAAAAGCGAAGGGAGCGCCAAATTTTTCCCAAAAAAAGCCCATGAGTAGACTTGCGGGTAAAGTACTTAACCCCACAGAGAAGTTATATAAACCAAAAGCTGTGCCGCGCCAAGTGGCGGGGACTAAATCCGTGACCAAGGCCCTCTCCGCTCCCTCGGTAAGGCCATAAAATAGACCATAGACCGTAAAGAGAAGCCAAATTGCTTCTGGGGATTTGCTCCAAGCAAATCCCCCATAAATGGCGCTATAAAGAAGCCAACCGAGCATAATAGTCTTTTTCCTTCCCCAACGATCGGAAAGAATTCCGCCCGGGGTAGCTGAAAGAGATTTTACCACATGCAGGACCATCCAAAGGACAGGAATTAAAGCCACGCTCACGCCGTTTTCTTTAGCGCGCAAAATCAAGAAAGCATCGCTGGAATTTCCTAAAGTAAAAATAATGACGGCAAAAAGAAAAATGCGGAAGGAAGGAGAAAAAGATTTTAGGCTAAATTTCCTCCAAGGATTTACGGAAGGGAGGGGGGAAATAATTTTTTCGCGCACCCCCGCAATTAGGATGAATACAGCGCCAAAAGCGGGGATAAAAGCCAAAGCAAAGATCAAGCGGTAATCTTGGGTGAAATAAGCGATCAATAAAAAGGAGATCAATGGCCCAATTACCGCCCCCGTATGATCCATAGCCCTTTGAAAACCAAAAGATTTTCCTTGAGCATCTGCGGTCGTTGAGTCAGCGATTAAAGCATCACGCGGAGACGTTCTGATTCCTTTCCCCACCCGGTCAAGGAAGCGAATAATAAGCACCTGGCTGGCTGAAGTAGCCACTGCTACCAGGGGACGAACGACAGAAGAGAGCACGTAGCCAAATACTACCAAAGCTTTCCTTTTTTGCCATCGATCGGACAGCCAACCAGAAAAGAGCTTGAAAAGGGAAGCCGTAGTTTCCGCTATCCCCTCAATAAGACCTAAGAAAGTAGGGCTGGCCCCTAAAACGCTGGTCAAAAAGACGGGGAGGAGCGGATAAATCATCTCGCTGCTCACATCTGTAAAAAAGCTGACCCAACCAAGAACAAAAATTTGGCGATTTAGGCCCCAAAATTTCTTCTCTTCAGCTCTGGTTAATCTATTCCCCATTAAGGTGGAAACCGATCCTTTTTAGCATAAAAATAGGTAATCCCTCACTGAAGGGTGGGTTACATATAAAAAAAATTATTTCTTGTCATTTCGTAGGGCCAGCTTTTATGGCTGGCCAATTTCGCTAATGGTTTGCCTCACAAATCTAATCTATTGTCCATCT
>Ga0315298_1004834_pt1 | contig 19706 bp, 32 predicted proteins | sample WHS_1_MG_FD_203077 | JGI IMG/M metagenome (GOLD analysis project Ga0315298, IMG submission 203077) | Extremophilic microbial mat communities from Washburn Hot Springs, YNP, Wyoming, USA - WHS_1_MG | ecosystem: Environmental > Aquatic > Thermal springs > Hot (42-90C) | place: USA: Wyoming...
TGCCACAACGTGCCTGACTGCTTGAAAATATGGGGTGGCTGATGGGGCTCGAACCCACGACAACCGGAATCACAATCATGCATGTACTTTCTCCTAAATCAACGAGTTACATCAAATTGTGTCTAATATAACTGGAATTATCATGCCTTTATAATCAATCTGTTGCAGATTTTGCCGAGGGCATATTAGACAGGTGAACGGGGGTCACATGCGCCGGTTTGCGCTTGTAAACACGGTTCAGCATTCTTTGATCCGCATGGCCCAACAGATGGTCATCCTGACTGTCGGACCCCGCCTTGGCCCGTAGGTCATGGAATGTAAATGACTCCGTGAGGGTACCTTTGTCCATGGCCTTCTGCACCGTTCGCTTCCACATCGACGCGAAACCCGTCCTGGTGTAGCGTCCCCCGGATTCTGTACATAGCAAATGCATCCCCCTCACTTTCCTTGGTAGTCCCCTTGCATCGTCAATGGCTCCTCTCAAATCCGGGGTCCATTCGAACAGCAGGCGTTTGCCCGTCTTGGCCGTGAGTACCATCAGTCCTTGATCGGTAATGTCCTGGTACGTAAGGTCTAGGATGTCTCCTTGCCGAAGACCGGTGATCCATGCCAGCCGCATAGCTATCTGGATGAGCTTTGATCCGCAGTCATGGACAGCCCAAAACTCGGCATCCGTAACATAGCGATCCCGCGGTTTTTCAGTGAACCCTTTTACTTGCTGGCAGGGATTGACCTCTACGGTTCCCCAGCGGATAGCAAAGCTGAAGACGTTGGAAAGCAGAGCTTTCTCCCTGTTGGCCCTGACTTTTGCCACCTTGCCCCGTTCATCCATGTATGCATAGATATGGAGCGGCTTGATATCCGCAGGATGCATCTCGTTGAAGGCAAAACGGAGCTTTTTGAGTTGTTCCAGGTTGTCCTGCTGGGTTCTTGGCGCCTTGTTCGGAATGACTTCTCTCTCGTATCGGTCAAAAAGTTGCTGCATGGTCACGGATCGAACCGTTTTTATGTCCTGAAGCATCTTCCCATAATTCATTATGGCATCAGCCTTGTTGGCCCCAAGGCGAACCCATTTTCCAGAGCGGTCTACAAAATAAAAAGCACCATGCTTCCGGTACATACGCTCGGGAAGATCTTTGTCTGTCGTCCTTTTCTTAGGCATTTGGAGCGCCGTTTAGTCCATTGAGCCTGGGCATGGGGAGGTTTTTCTTGCCGTGATCCTTGTTCCCGCCCGGCAATACCGCCTCACGTGGGACTTTTGGTCGCCCATCATGTCCGACATAGTGGTATATGGCGTTCTCTCTGAGCCAAATCACCTGCTTCGAAGCCATTTTGTATCCAGTCAGATCAACCACTTCATCCTTGGTAAGAAGGAGATTTTCCATGTCACCCTCGCTACAGTAAATCAATCATGCTGAAAAGTCAGCAGCTTTTCGTCAGCGATTGAGGGGGTCCGAAAGTCAACCAGTTGATGAATCCCTGATGCATATCGTTCCAATCTGTCTGCCTGCTCTAATAGCGCATCCGCCGATCCTTTCTGGCCCATCTTGAGGGCATGCAAAGCGCGATTGTGGTACCCCTGGGCCTCGCTCTCCAGCCAGTCCGCGCACTCCTCCAAAATCCCGACGGGTGATTCACGCATGGGAGGGACCCTCATCGGAGTTGTTGACACCCGCCAGGATCTCCGCCGCATCGATGACCTCCCGCTCGCTATGGAGGATATCGCCCTTGCTGCGCTCCCTATCCACGAGGGTCATGATCCGGTTCACCGCCGCTGGCGTGACGCCCATCCGCTCGGCAACGACCTTGATGTCCTCGCGAATATCCTCCTTCTGCAGGGCGATCTTTGCCTTGCGGTTCAGTACGTCTTCAATGATGCTTTTGGTTTTTTCGTCCAGATGCATGGGAATCTCCTTGCAACTTTCCTGTGGTTCTAAGGGAAAAGCGTGTCATTGCTTCAAAACAAATCTCTCGTCGTGCGGGGCATCTTTTCCTGGCAACGTTCCCCCAGTTGGTGGAACAGAGTGAGCCATTGCACAGCACTGTCACGGTGGCGATCGCTGCCGGTCAGGGCCACGCTCTTGATCCGGTTCAGCTCCTTGTAGAAGCGTGAAATGGATGTCCAGGCCGGCCTGCGGAGATCGATCTTCACGGATTCCGCATGATCCGGGGCGTCCTGTAATTCCTCGTAGAGCTCCCGGGTCATGCGCATCAAGGCGGGTAGATGCTGATCGACGACTTCCCCCAAAGTCTTCTGGAACTCCGCCAGGTTTTCCAAAAAGTACCGGCTCCTCTCGCCGATCTTGGTCCAGTATGCGTCTTCGTAATCCAGGGCGGCCGAATCGATCACGGTGGCTTCGGCCATTGTGACGTTCGCGTAGCCGGCCGACCCTCCGGAAATACCGGAACCAGGAGACCTTCCACTGCCCATGGAAGATGCGGAACCCCTGCCATCACTGCGGCTTCCGGTGATGATCTCCATGTCATGCACCGTCTGCGTTTCGTCCATCGGGATCACATCCGGCAAGACGTGCCAGGTGGCGGCCACCCAGTTGGCGGGGGAGACCGATGGCAGGTTATCCGGCGAAAGCGCGACGGCCTTGGCCCAGCGCTGGACGGCCAGGCTCACCCAATGATCCATTTCCTGGAATTCCCCCTGGGCCTTGAGGTAGCGCAGGATGGCGAAGACCGTGGCGAGTTCGACATTGGCCTCCGGATCGGCGTTGGTATTGAAGAAGTGCAGCCGGATCGTTTCCTCCGGCAGGTGCAGATGCAGGGTGAGGGCGTTGACGATGGAGTTCATCAGGGTGACGGCGTCGGCGTAGCGCTCAACGGTGGCGTGACCTACGTGGTAAATGGCCCCAAGATGCTCAGCGGTACCATAAGCAACCTTAGCTCTTGAATTAATTCCCTCATTTGAGGGAATTAACTTTTCCCCAACCTTTGCCGCATTTTTGCTGCCATCTGGGGCGCCTCTACGCAGGTTCTTGGCCTGCAAATAATGGTTCCCTATTACCCAGACTTTTTCGTAATCAGTGAGTTGCCGATGGGAGAAGTTGAATTCGGCGGTTTTCAGTGTGGCGTCATAGAGGTTTTCCACGGGGATAATGACATAGGGCACCTCCAAGCCGATCTGCTCCGCGGCGGCGATCCGCAGATACCCGTCCATCACACCGAGGCGTCCGTCCTCCAACGGAGTGACCTTGATGGGGTCCGTGACGCCATGGGTCTTGATGAGATCGAAGAGGCGCAGATATTCAGGCCGATCGGCAATGCGTAGCGGCATGATGTCCCGGCACTCCGGGATGGGAGCGAAGTGGTCCCACGGTGCCACCTGGATGGTGGCCACGCCTTTGCTGGGTACCATGGCGATGGGGTGGTCCTGGACCGCGTGCGCTTCCGTTCCCGGTATCGTCCCGGTGCGGCTTTCCTGAGTGGTTGTCATCATTGCAGGGCTCCTTTGCTTGTGGATTCGGTCTTCTGCGGCGCCGGGCGAATGATCCACACGTTGTCTTCATTCGGTGCGAGTTCCAGGCGCAGCCCGTGAACGGCGGCTTCCGACCGGATCGCGGAAAGCACCGCCTGCATATCCGCTACCTTGATGTCCTTGTTGAGATCAATACGAGCCATGGTGGCCATCCTCCTGGAATAGGGGCATATCCAATTCGGGCGGTATTTCATAAATACCGCGCTGCGCGCCCCGGTTGATATCGCGCAGCTTGGCGTAGACGGTGCCCTCCCGGATGCCGAGTTCGCGGGCGATGACGCTGGTCTTGCATCCGGCCTGGGCCAGTTTTAGGAGTTGGATCTGGTGGATGGTCAGCGGGCGATGGTGCTTAGTGGAGGACATGGGAAATCTCCAGCTCGAGATTCTGCCCCAAGGTAGGCGGGGTGAGAGCTACTAGGCGGATCAATTCACCGCCGCTGAAGCCTAGTCCGACCAGTCGCAGGGTGTGGCGGATCTGGACTCCCATGGAGCGCAGATCTATGGCGATGCCCTCCAGTGGGCGGTACTGGTCGGCCACCCGCAGAACGACGTGCTGGTGTGTGAAAGGGACAATCATGGTGGGTCTCCTTTGCCAACGTTGCGGCCAAGCGATAAGTGCATTATGCGCAAATATAAAATTGCGTCAAGCGCAAATACCCAGTGTTGGAAAACCCGCCACACGGGCGGGCATTCTCACTCATCGGACGGGCACTAGCTCGTCATAGCAGCGTCTTTGTCTCGGGTACGGTCTCTATCTTCTCCACCATCATCAATCGCGGGCGTCCATCGCGGTCGGTTTCGTAGCGCCCGGATACCAACGCAAGGTGACCGAGCATCGCCCGTGCCTGCTCGGGGTGGAGTTCTGGCGCAATGCACCGTAAAACCCCTTCTTTCGTACGCAGGTTGAAGCGTGTTTTATCTAAATCCGCCGCTCGTACTTCTCCTGTGAATGCACCATGAAGGGCCCGATCTCCAAGGGGAGAGCGCAGGGCCGACCGTAATACGACACGATCATGCTGGGACAATCTGGCAGTACCGTTTCCGCGGCTGGAAAATTCCAAGGTGTCGATACCTCGAGTGCCGGTGGGCGAGAAGCTCAAGAGGGTATGGAGTGCTACATCCCGTAAGGCTGGATCAGGCATGGTCTCTGCCGCGCCAGGAAGCACGCTATCATCTCCGATATCGTTGGCAAGGACGGGCAAAAGATCAATGGCATTGAGAAGGCGTATGACGAGTTGATCATCCTCTGGAAGCAAGTCGGCCGATGGGGGCTGTATCTTGGTGCCAAACCACAAACTTCCGGGAGCTATTCCGGTAACTCGCAAATCAATTTGTCTGGAAAGCTTGGTACCGTTGGCACCCAGCAAGTCAATGACCGCGGCAGACAGGCGTCGCAAGTTTTGTTCCACCGTGCTGGTGAGCCAAGTTAGTGAAGATAGCCATGGCATTATTTGCGTTACGCCACGGCCTTCTGCGTGGAAGACCAAATCGGAATTATCTAACAAGTGCGCTAGCGGTAGACCTTTTTCGGCAATTTTTATTATTTGTTCGAAAGTCGCGTCTACGATCTGTCTTGGTGTCGCATCAACCCCGGTTTCTTTTGCAAGCAGTCCTTCGGTGACCATGTTTTCGAGGAAAACGCGTATCGTGTCATATGCACTTTCTCTGTGAGTCATGGCAATATCCTCAGGATACCTTTCGGGTATGTGCTGCTCAATCGCAACTCTGCGGCGGCTTTCGTTCCAATCTGTTGAAATATTTTGATAAAATCATCTGAACATCTTGGGTAATTCACCCATACATCAACGCGAAGATCTGACTTGATGGCGTCATGGCGCAATCGTACAGCAATGGCAAGCGCTAGCGTTTCGTCGGATTCTGTGTGGGACATGTCAAGTATTGTATCGATATCTGAAGGTGATGGTATGTTGCGCACAAAGCTTCCATTTATGAGTATTGGGCATTCGATGTTGGTTTGCCTCCATTCGGTAGAAAGAAATGTGTTGAGGTTTTTAAATAGTGTCGATCTAAGAGGATTCCAGCAGAATCTTTCTGCTACCTGTTCCTTGGAGCATTCCCATATCCCCGGCGGTAGAAGTCCATGCCGGTTGAACTCGGGGATCACTTGGATCCATCCTCACCACCCAGGAGCGTCTCGATTGCCTTGGCAATGCGCTCCCCCGCCTGTGGATTTTCCAGGTACCGCAGAACCAGCCGCGCCACCTCCTCACGGACGGCGGGATCGCCACGATCGAAACGCTTCGCAAGTGTTTGAAGTAGAGAAGAAATAGTCTCTTCTCCGGCGGTGCCCCCGGCTATCTGCATATCAAGGGCAATGCTATGTCCTTCTTCTGCTATGCCATAAAGGTCGGACAATCGCAGATCAAACGCCTTGGCTATCGCCCTCAATGTGCTCTCGGACGCACCCTGGATACCGCGTTCCAGTCTGGAGATGTTCCCGGCATCTGACCCCACCCGATGAGCAAGCTCCTCCTGAGTCCAGCCACGCGCTTTCCGCAGTTCTCGTATCACCTCACCCAGGGTCTTCATGCGTGTAGGCTGCAACGTTCTTGTTGATAGCGCAAAGCGCTGCACGCATAATGCTTGCAAATAAATTGCGTAACGCGCAATAATGGCCGCATGGAATCTCTCCGCTCACTTCGTAAGGCTAGGCTGGAGTCCTTGGCGGATGTCGCAAAGAAAGTTGGAGTTGCGACATCGACGATCTCCCGCATTGAACGCGGCCTCATTATGCCATCGCTACCGCTGATACGGGCTATTGCGAAGCACTTTGGCGTGAGTATTGACGACCTCTGTCCATACCTAGGCAGGCGCAATCTATGCGAGGTAAATAAACGATGACTTGGACTTGCGGCTACCCTGACGGCACTCACTCCGGTCGGGCCTTCCAGATGCCTGATTGGACCCATGGCTTGGTCACAGAAGCGGACGCAGCAGGGATCGCAGCGGACCTCCGTCAGTCTACAGGCACCGAACCGCACATATTGACGGTGCGCGGCCGCCTGATTCGTCTGGCTCGAACCCGGAAGGATGGGAAGGAATGAGGACCGTAGACGCTCGGCGCATCCTGTGTTTGCCCACTGGTTCCCATGGAGACTGCCATCGCAGCGGATGGGGAGGGTCAGCCATGAGCCATTTCCGCACGCAGACGCAAGCCCGTCACCTTGGAGTCCCTATTCCTGACAGGTTTGGAACTTATCCCGCCCGTCTGATCTCGTTCATGAGTTCCGGATGCTTTTCGAGCAGCTTTAGCAAGAGGACCGTGGACTTATGGGGTTGGGTTTTGCCGCGCTCGTATTCGGAAAACGCGGATACGCCACCGCCGAAAAGCAGTCCGGCATCTTTCTGGCTCAGGTGCAGACGTTTACGCGCTGCGCGTAACGCCTGCCCCTGGCGGGTGGCGGCATCCTTGCGCAACGCGCTCAACGCGTCTGCATACCGCTGCGCTTCACCCGCATCAAATTCGCATTCTCCGCAGACCGGACAATGCCATCCGGCGATGGCCGGTACGGTAACGGTCAAGCCATCCACGGGAATGATCATGTCCTTGCGCTCATGCACGAGTTCCGTGCCGTCGTCGCACTGCAAGCAAAAGCGTTTTCCTGTCATGTCAAAGCTCCTTGAACTGAATCACCACTGTCCCTGGGCGCAACGTGATTTTGATGTAGGCTGTTTTCCCGTTGGGACAGATGGCGTGATAAACATCCTGCCATACCTGGCTATCCGCGTAAGTGGTCATGCTTTTGAACAGCATTTCCGGTTGCAGGCCCAACACAACGGCCAGACCGTCGGGCGGAGAAAGACCCATCAGACCCAGTCCCTGCAAAGCGGTAGCGGTAAAAGCGCCGATCCCAAGGCGAGCAACAGATGCCTTGATCTCTGGCAGGGAGTAGTGGGCTTTTCGTTTCTCCATGAATCAAATTATATGGAATCCATAAATTCCATTCAAGTGCCCGCCCTCGTTCCCCCCAGCACCAAACTCCTGCGAATCTTCGCGGCCAACGGCTACCTCCTCGCCAATCCCGTCGGCAAGGAGTTCAGGTCATGAGCGTACTGGAACCAGCCGTGTGGATCAGGGCCGTGCGCCGCCACAAGCGCCTGGCCATCGCGGTGGCCGTAGGGCTGTCGCTGCCGCTGATGGCCTGGCTCTGGCGCGAAGGCGATCTGCCGGGCGTGTCACCGGCTCCGTTTTCCCGGGCGGCTTCCGGCTATAACGTCGATGGGGTCTATGGACCGGGAGGATGGCTGCTGCCGGTGGCCCTGCGCACCATTGCCGTCCATGCCGATCATGTGTCGGTCCGGGGGCCGGACGGGAAACTGGTGGTGGGCGCGCATGCCATTCAGTCCGTCCGTGGCGCCGTGACGCAGGCCTGCGCCGTGCATCCCGGCAGTCCTGGCACGGTACTGGTCAGCTGCGGTGGCCGCCACCTGCGCATTGAGGCCGGGCGTTGCGTGATCGACGGGAGGAGGGCGTGAAGTTTTGGACTGTGGAAGCAAGCCCCGGGGACTGGCGATTTCCGTCCCGGAGTACATGGCGGAGACGTCCGATTTCCGGCCGGGAGAACACGCCGCCCTGTTCCTGCTGCTGCTCTACGCCCAGAAGCACGGTCTTGTTCCAGACGACGATGCCGTTTTGGCGCGGATCGGCGACATGAACATGGCCGACTGGCTACTAGCGCGGTCCCGGTTGGAACTTTTCTTTGAGCAAGGCGGCGGGCATTGGAAACCCGCTTCACTGGACTGGATCAGGAGGACGCGTGATGACGAAAGCTGAACGCAAGCGGCGGGAACAAGCGAAACGACGAGGGGCGCAGCCTTTCCTACGGCAGGCCATCACCCAGGAGATGGTGGACGAGGCTCTGGACGACCTGGAGCGGTGCGGGCTGATCGAGCGGACCCGGATGCCCAATGGTGAGGTGCATCTGCGCCTACCCCTCGCCCCGGTGCCCGCATGCAACGGTGTGTTGATTCTGGAGGATTGAAGATGACGTCATATCTCATTACTGACGACGAACTGGACATGCTCTATGGGCAGCCATGGTCTGCACAACTGGCCTATTTTCGGGCCATACGCCCCTATATGGACTACACCACCAGAATTGTCGGCCTGAAACGCCGCATCAGCCGACGCTCCATCCGGGAAGAACTGGAGGTTCCTGAGCAGCGCGGAAGGCATTGCGATGAGCAGGCCACGATCACGATGGACGGGGTACGGCATGCGCTGGAGGTCCTGAAAAAGTGTGGGGTCATAGAGCAGTTACCCTATGACAAGCAACTCGTTTTTCGATTGCCGTGCGCGCACAAGGATAGGTCTGTCTCGCGGATGAGCACCCGATCAGCACCCGATGAACACCCGACCATGAGCACCCGGACGGACACCCAACAGAAACCTGATCAATCCGGCACCTCCAGCGAAATGAGCCCCCGGATGAGCCCCCGATCAACACCCGAGACCTTGGAAGGGGTGAGCCCCCTACATCCGGTATCCGGTAAAATAAAAGATAAAAAGCCTTACACCGAAGCTGACGCTTCGGTGTCACCGTCACCCGTTGGCTCACGAACTCAGGGACCACCACCTACCGAGCCACACTGCCAGACACCGCTTCTGCCGCCAGTGGCGCTGAGCAACACCGCTCCACCACCGGAACCGAAGGCCAAGGTCGCCAAACCACGGGTATCCACGGTCCCCGCCTGGGCGGCCTACAGCGCGGCTTACCGTGAACGCTATGGCGTGGATCCCGTCCGCAACGGCACCATCAACGGCCAGTTGGCCCATCTGGTCCGCCGCCTGGACGATGAAGCCCCGGCGGTCGCCCGCTATTACCTCGACCTGGAAGACCCGTACTACCGCCGCGAAGGCCACTCGGTCGGTGCGCTACTCAAGCACTGCGAGCAGCTGCGGACCCTGTGGAAGCGCGCCGAACAGCGGCGGGTGAGTCCGTCTGCGGCCCTGAATCCCGATGATGTGGTCATCGCCCTGTGAGGAGCGCCGTCATGTCAACCCTGCCAAAATCGCCACAACCGCCTCGCAGGACTTCTGCCATGGGAGATCTGGCAACGGACATCCTGCGCCGCCATGGTCTGCCGCAGACCTCCAACGTGGCTCTGCTGCCGGACCGGCATCCGCAGTACCGACACTGCGAGCGGCATGGCCGGTACCCAGAATCCCTGGTGGACGAACAGGGGACGGTGCGCTTCATCACCCCGGCCGGTTGCCCGCGCTGCCGCGCCGAGCGGCAACTGGCCGCCCTCCTGGACCGCGCGGCCATCCCGGAGCGTTACCGCGATTGCGACTTCGCCAACTTCCGGATATCCACTCCGGCGCAGGCCCGGGTGGTGGAGGCCTGTCGGGCCTATGCCGCCGATTTCGCGGCCAACACCGACGGACGCGCCCTGATCCTCCTGGGTCCCCCCGGCACCGGCAAGAACCATCTCGCCGCGGCGATCGCGCATGCGTTGCTGGCTCAGGGACGGACCGTCCTGCAAGCCATGGTCTGGGAGGTCATCGAACGGATCCGCGCGACCTGGCGCAACGGCGATGGTCCGTCCGAGAGCGCCGTCATTGGGGCCTTTGCGGGGGTCGATCTGCTGATCCTGGACGAAGTGGGCAAACAGCATGGCTCGCCCAGCGAGCGGCTGAGCCTGTTCAAGGTCGTCGACAGCCGCTACCGGGCGCGGCCGACCATCCTGCTCAGCAACGAGACCCTGACGGATCTGGAAGAATATCTCGGCCCCGCCACTTTCGATCGCCTCTGCCATCAGGGCACGTTGCTGCACTGTCAGTGGCCCAGCTACCGCCGCAAGGGAACGCAAGGGGAGGGCACCGGATCATGAAGCGCAAAGCCTCCACCCTCTGGATGGCTGCATTGCTGACCGCTCTGGCGGCCACTCCTGCTTGGGCCGCCTGGACCTACATCGGGCCAGCCGCGCGCTCTGTGCACCTGACCCTGCCCACGGCGCCGGCCCTCGGCAGGGTCCCCGCCGTTACCGCGCCCGCCGTCTCTTCCGCGTCTTTCCCCCATCTGTCCACATTGCAGGACCGGGGCCTGCTGAGCGGCGTCCTGGCCCACAACCTGCACGGCTGGAATCCGAATCGCTGGGTGCCCGCCGGGCATGCCGCGCTACAGACAGCCATCGAGCGGCTGGTGCCGGGGCATCAGATCCGGATCCACCCCGGTCTGATGCTGCTAACGGTTTCCTGGCCGGTGGGGAGCGCTTCGGTCGCCCTCTACCACATCGCCCGCTACCGCGGGATTCTCATCGTCGTGACCCAACACCGGGTCTACGTGATGGCGGGGTGAGCCATGTGGATGCCTGATCCTTCTCCGCCCCTGACGCCGGTTCACCGCTACTGCGTCGCCGCGGCCGCGGAGCGCTACCACGTCCCGGTCAGCCTCCTCTACGGCATCCTCGCCGCCGAAGATACCCGCGTCGGCCAGATCGTTCGGGATATCAACGGCAGCTACGACATGGGGCCCATGGGGATCAATTCCCTGTGGCTGTCCGTGCTCGCCCACTATGGCATCACCCGCTCGGAAGTTCTCGACAACGGCTGCCAGAACGTCGCCGTAGGCGCCTGGATCCTCGCCCGCAAACTCAAAGATCATCAAGGGAACGTCATGGCCCATCCCCGCGCCTTCTGGCGGCACGTCGGCGATTACAACAGCGCGATCCCCCATTGGAACCACCAGTACCGGCAGCGGGTGGCGGAATTTGCGCGACGGGATTTTTATCGGTCCCTGGAGCGGGTTTCTGGAGGAGGGCAGCCATGAGCACCCCCCTGGAAAACATCGGCATCGGTATCGAGGCCTGGCGGCGGCTGTGGCGCTTGTCGTTCATCGCCAACCTGGTGCTCGCCGGCATCTCCGCCGTCCTGGCCATCGCCCTGTGCATCGTGGCGACCCGTCCGGCGCGGGTGGTGTATTTCGCGACCTCCCCCAATGGGGTCATCACCCAACTGGTCCCGCTACGGGAACCGCTGTTGAACGATTCCGCCGTGCTGACCCGCGCCCAGGAGGGGATGACCTCCGCCTTCGACATCAGTTACGTGAATTGGCGCCAGGACGAGCAACGGGCGGTGAAATACTTCACGGCGGCCGGTTACCGGAGCTACCAGGCGACCTTGGTCGAGACGGGTGATATTGCGGCCGTTCGCGACCGCCGGCTCAACATGACGCTGGCGGTCACCGGCGCCCCGGCCGTGATGCATCAACAAGTGCTGGCCAATGGCGACTACGGCTGGCAGATCCAGATGCCCATCCGGCTGATCTACCAGAATTCCAACGGCATCAACAGCAAGGATTTCGTGGCGAACATCACCATGGTGCGGGTGAACAATCTGGCCCATCCCGCCGGGGTCGCCATCCAGAGTTTCAATTTTCTGGTCCCATAGAGGGGAATCCACATGTTCCAGACACGTCATGCCCTCCGTTCCGCCATCGTGCTGCTCGCCGGTACATCGCTGGCGGTTCCGGCTTTCGCCCGGCCGGTGAATCCCGATACGCTGCTGGGCCAGTCCGCGGGTAGCCCGGTGACCGCAGCAACAGCCTCCACGGCGTCCGGCGCTTCGGGCTCGCCCACGTCCGGACAGTGGCAAACGGTCGATCCGGCCCAGGATCAGGCAGTCCAGCAGGCCCGGGCGCAGGGCCAGACGATCCAGTACGTCAAGGGACCCAACGGCACGGTCATGGCGCTGCCCCCCTTGCCCGATAGCCGGGCCTTCCACCAGGCCGTGCGGGCGCACATGCCCCTGTCCGGCGGGGATATCCGCTCCCTGCGGCAACGCATCGATCGGAACCGTCAGGCCGAGCAGGCGCCATTGGCCGCGGTGATGCCCAAGCTCACCGCCGTGACGGCGCGGCTGGGGGCGGGGAGTCCGCCCGCCATCGCGATGCACAGTGGCTACGCCACGACGCTGAACTTCACCGATACCTATGGCCGGCCCTGGCCGATCGTCCATGTGGGCATCGGCGACAAGGCCGCCTTCGCCGCGCAGTTCGCCGGGGATTCCCTGATGCTGTCGGTCCTGGAGCCCTATGCCCAAAGCAACCTCGCGGTCTGGCTCGCGGGCGAATCGCAACCGGTACTTCTGGCCCTGGTGCCCTCCGGCATGGTGGCGGATTACAGCGTGCGCGTCCGGGTGAACGCCATCGAACCTGGCTTGCCGCCGCCTGTCGGGGGTAGCGGCGTACCCAACGGGAATTACACCCAGGTGCTGTTGAAGCTGGTCCAGGACCTGCCGCCGGCGGGCGCGCAGCCCTTGCAGGTCGCCGGCAACCCGCCCCGGGTGACGGCCTGGTCATGGACGGGATCCCACGGACACCGTCTGCTCCTGCGCACCCCCATGCCGGTATTGGCTCCCGCCTGGGTGGCGCGCATGGACGGCGCGGCTGGCATACGCACCTATGTCCTGCCCGACGTGCCGGCGGTCACGGTCAGCCAGAACGGCCATGCGCGCATCTTGACCTTGAACCCCTTGCTGGAGGGCTCCCGCCATGGTGGATGAAACGCAGGTGCCACAGATGCCTACGAACGGTACGTCAGGTCCGTTGGGAACATCCGCCCCGGCAGGTGCCACCGTTCCGGCACAGGATCCGTTCGCGATCGCCAAAGCGCTAGGTATCTTGCATGGGGTCCGTAGCGCCCTGGGCGACCCGGCCCGGCGTCCCCTGATCGTCGGCGGCGCCGCCCTGGGTGTCGGTGTGATAGGGTTTCTGACGATCCTGCTCTGGCCCCATGCCCCGGCGGTGCCGATCTCGGCCGGTGGCCAGGTGGCCCAGATGCGGAACACGCCCGGTGGTCCGGGAACGCCCGTCTACAATGCAGACCTGAACCAATACAACCAGAAACAGGCGGTAAAAGCCCTGCATGCGGGGCTCTCTTCCCTGCCGACCGTCGGGGCGATCCGCAAAGCCACCACGGACCAATCCGGTGCGGCCCGGCCGATCCGCCCGGTCACGCATCATCAGCCCGTCGATCCGTCGGGAATGACGGCAGTGCGCTACGCGCCGAATCCCGATGCGCATCAGATCGACGCCGAGGTGGCCGCGATCCTCAAGCTGGAGCAGCCTCCCGTCGCCGTTCTCGTGGCCAATGGCACACTCCAGGGCACCAAGGTGGGCAAGGTCACGGCGGTGACCGCATCGACAGGGGGCATCGCCGCTCCCACCCTGGTGAATGCCGGGCATATCTCTTTCGCGGTGCTGGATACCAGCATCAAGTCCACAGAGCCCGGACCAGTGCTGGCGACGATCGAGACCGGACGTTTCGCCGGCGCCCGCCTGCTGGGTGGTTTCACCCGCGTGCATGATCGGGTCCTGGTTCAGTTCTCCTCTCTGACACTGCACCACCAGACGATATCCATCCGGGCCTACGCCATCACCCTGGCGACGGCGCGTACGGCGCTCGCGACGTCGGTCAACCGGCACACGCTCTATCGCTACGGCTGGCTGATTGGCGCCAGCCTCCTGCAGGGACTCAATAACGCTCTGGACTCGGCCAACACCAACACCTATCTGACCGGCTCCGGTCTGGGCGTGGTCACGCATCAGTTGAACAACGGACAGATCGCTTTGTCGGCGGTGGGCAACGTGGGGCAGACGCTCGCGCCGATCATGGCCCAGCGTTTCAATACCCCGCCCACGGTCCGGGTCAAGGCGGGCAGCGGGATCGGGATTCTGTTCATGGCACCGGTGAAGGCCAGCTTGGGGTAGGGGAGGGACCATGGAAGCGCTTCAGAACCTGAATCACATCGACCAGCTGGCCATGGCGACCCGATCCGGGAACCCAACGGCCGGCAATCAGTTGTGGAGCATCATGCGGCGGTACTGCGCGGGGGCGGCTCGCCAGGCGCGCGCCATGGGGGTGCCGCGGGAGGATGCGGAGCAGTTCATCGGCCTGGCGGTCACCATTGCGCTGCACAGCTGGGATCCCGCGCAGGGTCATTTTGCGCCCTGGAGTTACTGGAAACTGCGCGGGGAGCTTTCCGTGTTTCGGGGACGCAAGGAGGTGGATACCGTGCCGCTGGAGGACTGGGACCAGGGGGATCCGGATGTATCTCCGGTGACCGAGGACGTGGCGGTGGACTGGAGCCCGGAGCGGGTCGGGGCGGTCATGCGCGGTCTGCCGGATGATCTCGCCGAATGGGTGCATCTGCGTTATGGCGAGGAGTTGACCATTGCGGCCGCGGCGGAACGGCTGGGCATGACGGCGCGGCGCGGGCAGCGCATGGAGGTGCGCCTGGAAACCGCCGTGCACGGCATTCTGGGAAAAACCCGCTGAGGGCAGTAGCAGCAGTGTGATGGGCGCACGTCCGACAGGCTGCTCCTGGCGGTGCCCCTATGACGATGACAGGAGACCTCGATGCATGACAATCTGAAATTCTATCTGGCGGTTGGTTGTGTGGCCGTAGTGATCCTGGGTATCGGGTTTGCCACCTGGGAGTTCGACTTCGCCCCGAAAACCCCGCATCCGGCGACAAACCCGTTCGCCTCTACTGCCCCCGGTCGGGCGGCGCAATCCTCGCCCTCCGGCGCGCGGGCCCCGGCCTCCGCGCCCGCCGCGGCGGTGACCGCATCCGCAGTCTCGGCGGCACCACTGCCCGCGACCCTGGTCACCGGGGTGACGGCATCCGCCACTTCTCCGGCCGCACCGGATCTGGCGCAGGCCATGGCGAGGATCGGTGCGGACCTGCGTGTACTGGCCACCGCGCAGCGGCACACGAATGAACGGCTGGCGGTGGTCTATCAGGAAATACGTTCAAAAGCCAGGTCCACGCCCGGCACGCATCGGGAACCTCCACGAAGAATCGCCCGTGCCTCGGCGGCGCAGCAGCACGGCGTGCCCGGCTGGTCCGTGGAATCCATCGGCGCGAACGAGGCATGGATCCAGGGGCCCGGCGGGCAGACCCATGTGGTCGAGGCGGGGAGCCGGGTGGACGACTTGCGGATCCTGCGGGTCACTCCGGACGCGGTCATCACCAGCCAAGGCATGATCGGCTACTGACGGGAGGAGAGCCGCATGCTGACCGCCATCCAGATGATCGGGAACATGGGCCAGAGTCTCGGTCCCATGTTCGTGCTGACCGTGGGCCTTTCCTTTATCGTCGGTCTCTGGTTCGTGGCGGACAGCGTATTTTTGATGGTCCGTGTCAGTAACGACCCGCGGATCCACAAAAGCCGGATCCCGATCACCGCCGCGACGGGGGCGTTGCTGATGGCCATGCCCGTGTTCGTGCTCCATGACGTGGGCACCTTTTTCAGCCAGGGACAGCCATCGCCGCTGGCCTATACCGGTCCGGGCGGTGCGCACGTGGGTCTCGCGGTGATGGTGATCGAGAACTTCGTGCAACTCGTCGGCTGGCTGGCCGTGTTTCGCGGGCTGGTGATTCTCAAGCGGGTTGGCGATGGCACCACGCGGGAGAGCTCGGATACCGCCTTCGTGCACATCATCGGTGGGGCGCTCGCGGCCAATGTGGTGGGTACGGCCATCGCCCTGGGGCATACCTTTGGGTTGACGTTGCCCCTTTGAAAGGCAGGTATTATTCTGATAGTTGGAATGAGGTTGTTTCTGGAGGCAGTCTGTTATACTTGCCCAGTTTGCCTATACTATTTCGCTGCAGCCATGAGGAGGATCCACCATGCAGCTTGAGCGCATCACTATCAATCCCCATCAATGTGGCGGACGGCCTTGTATTCGAGGGCTGCGTGTTCGGGTACAGGATATTCTCGAACTTTTGGCGGCGGGAGCGACGACTGCAGAGATTCTGGAAGATTACCCCTACCTTGAGCCCGAAGATATCGCCGCCAGCCTTCATTACGCTGCGCAGCAAGCGGACCACGCCGTTCTTTATGTGGCCTGATGCAGTTTTTAGTGGATGCGCAGCTACCACCCGCTCTGGCCCGATGGATCAGAGCGCAAGGTTATCCAGCCCGCCATGTTGCCGACATAGGTATGGCCAGCGCTCTTGATCCGGAAATATGGGATCGTGCATATGGGGATGGCGCTATCATCATAACCAAGGATGAAGATTTCGCTACACTCCGCACGATACGTCCCGATGGCCCCACTATTATCTGGTTACGCACTCCCAACTGCCGAAGGCAGATACTGCTTGATGGCTTTGCCCGCCTGTGGCCACAAATGCTGGACAGACTGAACCAGGGCGAGACGCTCATCGAGTTGAGAAGCTAGCCACTATCGCTTCGGGACCCGTGCCCAGGCAGAATCTGCCATTAGGGAGTGCATTGAGATTTTCTACAACCGCCAACGCCTGCATTCGTGGATTGGTTCCTTGGCCCCCACTATGTTCGCACGGCTGGCCGCTTGAAACGGAGTTGTCCACAAGGCACCTCAGTTGATCGTCGGCAGCAGACTGATTGCAGACATTCAGCAGCGGAAAGCAAATGACATCATCCGACCCAAAGCCGCCGCTCGCGTCATCACAGACTGAACGGCAGGAACCACAAAGTGCAGCAGACATTCCAAGGGGCCGCTGGCGGACAAGTCATCGGCCAAAGCGGCCCGTCCTGACGCCCCGCATCACGTCAGCTTCATGGGCAAGAGCAGTCAGTGAACTTGGCCCCAAGCGACATAGAGGACCCTGTTCCTCCAGTCGCAACCAGGCGCGCAAGACTCAGAGGCTGTCGAACGGGCTGGCAACGCCCCGCGTTATCTCGATCACATGCGTGTAGATCATCGTCGTTTGCAAACTGCGGTGGCCGAGCAGCATCTGAATCGTCCGAATGTCGGTTCCTGAAGCCAGCAAGTGGGTAGCAAAGGAGTGACGCAGGGTATGCACGCTCGCATGCTTGTGGATCCCGGCCCGATCCCTGGCATCCCGAAAGGCCCGCTGCACCGTCGAATCCGACGCATGCCAGCGTGCCAAACGGCCACTTTCACCCCACGGACGCAACACCGCAGACGGAAAGACCGCCAGGCCAGCGAAGTCGAAGCCGAGGGATATTTGCGAGCGAGCGCACTGGGAAGTGGGGCCAACCCGGACCCTGTGACAAGTCCTGCGTGTGCAGCTCAGCCACCCGGAGCAACTGCTGCTTGAGCGGGGCATGCAGCCGCTCAGGCAGCAGCGTGGTGCGATCCTTGCCGCCTTTCCCGGAACGGACGTTCAGCACCCCACCAGAAAAGTCGATGTCCTTGACCCGCAGCGTCATGCATTCGTTGACGCGCAAGCCCGAGCCATACATCAATTCCGCCATCAGCCTGACCACACCCGTCATCTGCTCCAGAATTGCCTTCACTTCCTCGCGCGAGAGGACCACCGGTACCCGGTGGCGCCGCTGCACCCGCTTGAGCACGGCCATCTCGCCCAACGGGTGGTGCAGCACGGAATCGTAGAGAAAGACCAGGGCGTTGAGCGCCTGGGTTTGCAAGGACGCGGAAAGGTGCCGCTCACTCGCCAGATGGTTCAGGAAGGCTTCCACCTCCCGCCCGCCCATGGTGTTCGGGTGGCGCTTTCCATGGAAATAGATGAACTGCCGGATCCAGGAACAGTAGCTGTCTTCAGTGCGGGGGCTGAGGTGCCGGCGGCGGCAGACGATGGAAACCTGGTCGAGTAGGCGGGGGGGCGTGGGTTGACCCCATAAGGTTCGCTCCTAGTAGTTGAGGGGAAAAATCAGGAGTATAATCCAGAAACTCCTCCGTCTCCTTTTGCATAATGTAATAAAGAGACGGCCGGACCAACATCTACATAAGAATCACGACGATAGACCAGAGAAATGCCTGTCTCTTTATTAAAAAAACGTCCGGATCTATGGGTCTCTATATTAACTGTTAAGCATTCCCCTAGGGAGTCAGCATGCTTGAATATGTCATAGACAAACTTATCGCCCTGCTAGGCCCGATTGCTACCCTATCCAAAGAGAAGCGTGAACTTAAAGACAGTGCTTTACGTGGCATCTCGATAGCGCTCCAAGAAACGAAGCTCTATTACAGAGATCTTGGCCGCGGAAAACCACGCGATATGGACAGAGAGGCTCAACTTGCAAAGTATTGGGCAGCAGCCGCGATTCCTCTTCGGCACATAGATGAGGAATTGGCAATGATTTGCGAGTACAAAGGAGAGTTCTGGACCGATCCAGACCATTGGCCTGATGATGAAATCGAGCGAGTCGGTATCAAGCTTGATGATGTTTCTAGCGCCTACCGAAAACTCGCTATGCCCAAGGCGTTTTCCGCAAGAAGGCCGGCAGATGCCTAACCATTGCTTGCTGGCGGCGCGCCCCTCAAGCTAAACGTTAGATGCCGCTTGGCCGCATAGGGGGAGGACACGATGAAAATAAAAGCAATAACCGTGAATCGGTTTCGAGGTTACTCAAGCCCGGTAACGATAGAGGTTGATGACCTACTCGTTCTGGTCGGTCGTAACGACATTGGGAAATCAACGATTCTTGAAGCGCTGGATATCTTCTTCAACGAAGGTAAGGGTTGCGTCAAGATCGACAAGGACGATATAAATAAAGATTGCTTCGCTCAGGGCCAGGACTGCATAGAGATCGGAGTTGAATTTACTGATCTTCCTGCAAACATCGTCATTGATGCTACGAACCAGACGACGCTTCAAGAGGAATACTTGCTAACGTCGGCGGGAACCCTGCACGTTGTCAAGAGATACCCAAACGCTGGGAAGGAAAAGGTATTCATCAGGGCAAATCATCCCGTAAATCCGGAATGTGCAGACTTACTTCTAAAGAAGAACGCTGATCTTAAGAAGATACTGGAAGGTGCGGGGTTCGATTGTGCGGATAAGACAAAGAATGCTGAGCTCCGTAAGGCTATCTGGCTTGGGCAGGCCAACTTGCAGCTAGGCGACTGCGAAATTGAGGTTGCCAGGATTGATGCCAAGAGCATTTGGGAGCAACTCAAGGCGTACATGCCGCTGTATACGCTGTTCCAATCCGACCGAAAAAATAGCGATTCTGACGATGAAGTGCAGGATCCAATGCGGATTGCCGTCAAGGAAATACTTGGTGATCCGCAGATTCAGGCCGGCTTGGCGCAGGTGACAGACACAGTAAAAGCGCGCCTGGATCAGGTGGCGCAGAGAACGCTAGAGAAACTTAGGGAAATGAACCCAGGGCGCGCTCAAGAATGAAGTGCAACACCTATGGTCCAATGGGGCCGGAGGTGGTGGAATATGGGCGAAAGGTACCATCAGTTGAGTGTGGATGAGCGGAATCAGCTG
>Ga0315298_1004837_pt1 | contig 19692 bp, 15 predicted proteins | sample WHS_1_MG_FD_203077 | JGI IMG/M metagenome (GOLD analysis project Ga0315298, IMG submission 203077) | Extremophilic microbial mat communities from Washburn Hot Springs, YNP, Wyoming, USA - WHS_1_MG | ecosystem: Environmental > Aquatic > Thermal springs > Hot (42-90C) | place: USA: Wyoming...
CCGGGACAGGTCGGGCATCCGCCCCAGCCGCCCCACCCCCCTGATAAGCATTGTTTTCGTCTTCATGGCAACACATTATAGTGTCACCAATCTATCTGGACGAGCTCATGGTTTTGCGTGGTTCACCAGCGCGCAGATATTTCGGGACTCCTTCATCTGACCGCGAAACGATGCCTCAGACCCAAGCCGGATTACTACAAAACCGGCTTCCTCCAACGACCTCCCGAATTCGTCCAAAGTGTACAGGTGGTAGTAACGCTGGACGGTCTCATCCCCCACACGAAAAGGCACCAGAACATCCGGGCCACAGGAGTGGAATCGCGGCTGGGAACGGTTCCAGACGGTCAAAAACGCCTCCCCTCCCGATTTTAGAACACGGCCCAGCTCCTCGAACGCCTGCCGGCGCGCCTCAACACCTTCGATGTGATGGTAGGTGGCTACCGCAACCGCCCAATCGAAGGAGCCGTCACAATAAGGCAATTGCCGTGCGTCCGCCCGGATAAGGTTCACCCGCAGACCATTCTTTTCGGCGAACCGACGGGCCATCTTAAGCATACCGGCTGAAAAATCGACCCCGTGCAGCTCAAACCCGGTTCTGAACGGCTCGAAGTCAGGCCCGTGCCCGCATCCCACGTTAAGCAGTCGGCCGCCGCGCCAGCGCCGGGCAAGTCCCTCAAGGTCCTGCCGGAAGCGCGTCCGGTGATGAACGCGATACCAGCTTTCAGCAATACGGTCAAAGGCCGCCCGGTTGTCCATCAGCCTCATTGTACCTTTGATTGCATCAAATCTGCTACACTTCAGTATCGCCATAAGCATGAAGAAATCAGCCCGCACCATATCCGGCGTCGCCCCGGTGGCAGTGATGGTCGAGCCGCGCGCCTGTCCCGGCCGGTGCGTCTACTGCCCGACGCAGGAAGGCGCCCCGCAGAGCTACACCATCGAGTCCCCGGCCGTCCTCCGCGCCCGGCGCCATAACTTCCGTCCGGCCGATGAAATTATCGAGCGCCTCAAGACACTGACCACCCTCGGCCACCCGGTGGACAAGGTCGAGCTCATCGTCATGGGCGGCACCTTCCTGGCCTATCCTGTTGAATACCAGTATCGCTTCATAAAAGACTGCTACGATGCCTTGAATGGCCAACCTTCAGCCGACCTGGATGAAGCAAAACGAATCAATGAGACTGCCGAATACCGCTGTGTCGGCCTGTGCATCGAAACCCGGCCCGACTGGTGCCGTGACGAGCATATCAAGTCAATGCTGGAATTCGGGACGACCCGCGTCGAGCTCGGCGTCCAGACGCTCGATGACGGCGTCTACCGGCTGGTACAGCGCGGACACACCGTCAGCGACGTCGTTGATGCCACGCGCCGGTTGAAGCAGGCTGGTCTGAAAGTCTATTACCACTGGATGCCCGGCCTGCCAGGAAACACGCCGGAAAGAGACCTGGAATTATCCCGGATGCTCTTCAATGACCCGCGTTTCCGTCCCGACGGCCTCAAGCTTTACCCGACCCTGGTTGTCAAGGGCTCGCAGCTTGAAACGTGGCACCGAGAGGGCCGCTTCCAGCCATACGACAACGCCCTTATGGCCTCACTCTTGATTGACATCAAAACAATGGTGCCGCCCTGGGTGCGCATCGCCCGGGTGATGCGTGATATCCCGACCAGGTTCATCATCGCCGGATGCCGTGATTCAGCATTGCGGGGCACCATCAAAAAGCGCATGCTCGACCTCGGCGTCCAATGCCGCTGTATCCGGTGCCGGGAATACGGACACAGATTGAGCGGCGGCTGGAAGCCGGGCACGCCGCGGCTGGTGCGCCGGGACTACGATGCTTCCGGAGGCGATGAGGTCTTCCTCTCATTCGAAGATGAGCAGGAAACGCTTTTCGGCCTGCTCCGCCTGCGCATCGAGCCATCCCTGCCTCCGGCGAAGCGCGCCGTGGTGAGAGAGATACATGTCTTCGGGCCCGAGGTGCCGCTCGGCGCACGTGATGCCCGCGCCGCCCAGCACAGGGGCTGGGGCCAGCAACTGTTGAAAGAGGCCGAGCGGATTGCATGTGAAGAATTCCAGGCCGCGAACCTGGCCGTTCTCGCCGGAGTCGGTGCCAGGGAATACTTCCGCCACTACGGCTACCGGTTGGAAGGGGCGTACATGGTCAAGGAGCTGAAATGCCCTTGATATCTACTCCACCCTCGCCACCTTAACCAGGTTAGTGCTCCCGGGCACCCCCACCGGCACGCCGCCGGTAATAACCACCTTATCCCCCTTCCCCGCCACCCCGCACTTACGGGCAACCGAAGCGCCGCGCGAGAACAGTTCCCCGAGGCTGTTTGCTTCAGGCACAACCGAAGCCAGCACCCCCCACGATAGCGATAGCTGCCGGCAAACGACCTGGCTTGAAGTGATGGCGACCACCGGCGCCTTCGGACGATAGCGGGACACCCGCCGCGCCGTACTGCCGGAAGTAGTAAAGGCCACAATCGCCGCGGCCCCTATCTGGTCGGCAATGTGGCAGGCGGCGTAGCTGATGGCATCGTCCGTCTCCGGGGACTGGTCGCGCCCCCGCGCTTCCATGATGTCGTCATAAGGCAGGGCACTTTCCGTCTCGCAGGCGATCCTCGACATGGTCGCCACCGCTTCGACCGGGTACTTTCCGATGGCCGTCTCCTGGGACAGCATGACAGCATCGGCGCCGTCGAAGATGGCGTTGGCCACGTCGGTAACCTCAGCGCGGGTCGGCCTTGGCGAGTTCACCATGGACTCAAGCATCTGCGTCGCCACGATGACCGGCTTGCCCAGTTGATTGCATTTGCGAATTATCTCCTTCTGTACCAGCGGCACCCGCTCGATGTCTATCTCGACGCCGAGGTCGCCCCGGGCCACCATGACGCCGTCAGCGGCTCCGATAACGGAGTCGATGTTCTCCAGAGCCTCGCTCTTTTCGATTTTGGCAATGATAAGCTGGCTCCCTCCCTGCCGCTTTATCGCCTCCCTTACCCGGCGTATTTCGCCCGCCTCACGGACAAACGACAGTGCCACCAGGTCAACTCCCTGACGGATACCGAAGCGCAGGTGCTCCATGTCCTTCCGTGTCACCGATGGCGTGCTCAATGCCACGCCCGGCACGTTGATACCTCTATTCTCTCCCAGATCTCCGCCGACCAGCACCCGGCACTTAATATCAACGCCGTTCGTGGTGAGCACCTGGAGACGGATCGCACCGTCATTCAGAAAAATGGTGTTCCCTGCCCTGACGTCCCGTCCCAGACTCTCCAGACCAACCGAGATTCGTTTCTCATCACCGACTATCTGCCGTGTTGTCAGCACCAGTTCAGCGCCCTCCTTGAGCTGGATGCTCCCCCGCCTGAGTTTGCCTGTCCGGTCCTTCGGCCCGGGAAGGTCCTGCAGGATAGCCAGGGGTTTCCCCATCCGGCTCGCGGTCTGCCGCAGCGCCCGTATAAACTGCCCGTGTCCGGCATGGTCACCGTGGGCAAAGTTAAGCCGGGCGACGTCCATGCCGGCCGCGATGAGCTTTTCAATTGCCGAAGACGTCCCCGTCGCCGGCCCGATGGTGCATACGATTTTAGTACGTCTCAAATCAATATCCTTTGTACCACCCCTCAGCCACTTCGGCCAGCTTCCCGCTATCCAGCCCCAGCTTGCGATACCACGGCACTCCGTATTTCACCGTCACCTCAACCAGACGTTTAACCCGGTCGGCAACCACAGTCGACAGGAACTTCACCCGTTCCCTCTTGTCCTCTATAGCGACTGCCTCCTGCCAGATAGCACGGCCGCCGAGGAAGCCCGAGGCGCCGCCGCGGCAGGCAATTCCCACCTGCCTCAAAAACGTGTCGTAGTCAACGCCGCCGCTCAAGACCACCCACGGCAATCTGGAAGCTTCGCTGAGACGCCGGCATCGCACCATGAGTTCCGCCTCACCGGCGCCGTCTTTGGCATCTGCCGGGAATTCGGCTTTGAGGACGTCGGCCGGCAGAGCCGTTATTTGTCGGGCGGTCTCGATAACTATTTCCGGCCGCTTTTGCGCCAGGTCTCCCGCAGTCTCACCGGCAGTACGATAGCTGACGGCCTCAACCAGCAGGGGTATATCGTGTTTAATGCAGTCGGCGGCCACCTGCCGGATAACGCCCAGCTGCCTTGCCGCCGTCTCCGGCAATTCCGGCCGGTAATAGACCAGTATTTTTACCGCCGAGGCGCCAAGTTTCTTGATCTTCTCAACACCCCAGTCGCCCAGAAGCGTTGTCAGTCTCGCTTCGCTCGTCCCGCTGTAGCCGCTGGTCTCGATGCTTACCAGCAAGCCCCTGTCCCCCGGGAGCACGCCGCCGGCAATACACTGGGCGGCACCGTACTCGGGGTCGAGAAGGACACCGGTAGCGTGAGGCGCGAGGATAGAGCACAGCTCCAGCTTGCGCTCGACAATGGCTGAATAGGTGCCGGAGCCGGGCCTGACCCTATTCAGCATTTCCGCCATGGAACCGCGATGGTCCATGGCACAGATAGCCAGTACGCCTTCCGCCGTTGCAATCTGTTGAAGACCCCGTACTTTGCCGGGTGCCAGGGAAGACATAACAATCACCTCACCGGACAAACCGTTGTCAATTATTCTACGCCATCGGCAACCGCACCGAAACGCCGCTGACGGCGGCCGTAGCTTTCCAGTGCCTTACGGATTTCCGCTTCATCGAAATCCGGCCACAGGACGTCGGTGAAATACAGTTCGGCGTAGGCCGCTTGCCACAGCAGGAAATTGCTCAGGCGCTGTTCGCCGCCGGTACGTATGATGAGGTCCGGGTCCGGCAGACCGGACGTATACAGATTCCCCGCGAACCGGCTTTCAGTCAGCTCTTCCGGCGGTACCTTCTCAATCAACATCTTCCGCACCGCAGCCATGATTTCATCGCGCGCCCCGTAGTTCAGGCAAACGTTAACGTGGATGCGGTCAAAATCCGTGGTCGCCTCAGATGCCCGGCGGATAACTTCCTGCAGTTTCGGGGGGAGTCCCTCAACTTTGCCAATCGCCCGAAACCTGGCCTGCTCGGCACGGCCGAACTCGATAGCATCATCAATAATATTGGCCATGATACCGAACAGGTCGAACACTTCGGACGTGGGACGGCGCCAGTTCTCGGTAGAGAAGGCGTACAAAGTCAGGTATCTGACACCGCTGGCGGCACATACGGATACGGCATTTCTGGCATTGTTAACGCCGCGCCTGTGGCCTTCGATACGCGGCAGGCCGCGCTGAACTGCCCACCGGCCATTGCCGTCCATAATGATGGCCACGTGCCGTGGCACAGCCAGACTATTCAGGTAATCGCTGCTGATATTAGGCCTCCATTCGAACGTATTCCCGAATTATATCACAGTAACTGTCGGACGAAGCCGTACCGGAGCCATCAGGTGTACCGTGGTGTATGGTATTATTGCCGCGTGAATGCCAGGCAGGAAGAAGTCGTCCGCCGCATCGCGGCAACCGTCGTCATGGTGCTGTGCCTGCCGCTTTTCCTGACCGCCACCGTTCTGCGGGCCGAAATCAATGAGCCGCGGCTGTATTACTGGAGCGTCAGTCAGCCCGGTGTACTGGAGACCACCGGCGTCAGCCAGGCCGAACTCGAGCAGGCCTGCCGGCAGTTAATCGACTACTTCAACCTAGATACCGTCAGCCCGCAGACAGAGGTCACCATAAGGGGAGTAAGAACCCCGCTATTCAACGAGCGGGAGCTTGTCCATCTCAAGGATGTGCGTGACCTCATTCAACTCGACTACCGTATCCAGGAGGTATCCGGCCTCCTGATTGCCGCCTGCCTGACCATCCTAGCGCTCCTTGCCGCCCGGCCGAGAAGGGCAATCGGCATCGCCCTGTCATGGGGCGGTTCTCTAACCCTGGTGCTGGCCCTGGTGCTGGCGGTTGCTTCAATCGCCGGCTTCGACCAGCTTTTCTGGCAATTCCACGTTATCAGCTTCAGCAACCTGACGTGGCAATTGGACCCCTCACACGACCACCTTATTCAGATGTTTGCCCAGCCGTTCTGGTACGCCTCCGCCATGCTGGCCGTCGGGCTTGTCATCGCCTGCTCCGCCGGAGTCCTGGCGATTGGAAGATGGCTAATTAAAGAGCCTGAGGCTAAGTCTGCCTGATATCCGTTTCTCTGTAGTAGTGCTCGTGCTTCTTGAGGTTCTCTAAAGCCATCGTAAAGTATTTCTGCTGTCGCTCATCAAGGCCAGCGGCCAGAGGACCATCCTTCAGGAAAGTATTGGCCGGATAGACCGGCTTCATATAGTACGGCGCGATAAGCTCTGACCGGAGCTGGGTAATCGAGTTGTGGTAATACCTCGCGCGGTACCGCCGGGCTGATTCGATGTCGATTTCGGCGCGGACCACCATTTCGCCGCCGGTATTATCCTCGGCCAGCACGTTGCCTTTGTAATCAATAATGGCGGAATGGCCCGAAATCTGCTCCTCGGGATACCACGCTCCAGGAGTCGGACCGCAGTTGGAATTTATGAAGTAAATGGCGTTATCGTATGCACGCACACGTTTGACCGCTTCGGTGATACCCATTGAGCGCGGCCCACCCATGCTGTGGGCGTTGCCCGAGGTCAGATGAATGACCACCTCGGCGCCTTTCATCGAGTAGATACGCGGCAGTTCCGGCGACCCGAGGTCGGCGCATATCATCAACGCCAGCCGTCCTATTTCGGTATCCACCACCGGGAACGGGTCGGGCTCCCCGGTTATGGGATTAATGTACTTGTCCATGATGTCATGAGCACTGCAGGCAATCTCGGTTGGGTTATTGGTCAGTGTCTTCTGGTATTTCAGAATCACCTTCCCATCAGGGTTAATTATGAAACCCGTATTGAAATGGATATCGGGCCAGGCCGGATCATGCTCGATATTCGCCGCGGCGACATAGATGCCGTACTGTTTTGCTTTAGCGGCAAGCACGTCTGTCTCACTGCCGGGAATCCGGATAGCAAGGTACCGCAGGGTTTCTTGATTGTTGTATCGATGGTCAGTCGGATCGGCCGGCGTGTATGAACCCGTAATAGCGTACTCACAGAACGTGACCAGCCTCACCGCGCCGGTAATACTGAAGCGTCCCTTACCGGCCATGCCGCCGGCACAGCAGTAGTCAATGAACTGGGCATACCTTTTCAAGCCGGCTTCAATGTTCTCCTTGATCTTCGAAGGGCCCCCGACCCGAACCGGCAATCTCTTCACCTGACACACCGCGGCGACATAGGGTTCTATAGCCATGATTTGCTCCTCCTTCACCACGTTTACTCGTTTGGTCACCGGCTACCGGCCGGTATTATCTATCAATTCCAGGCTTCAAACCCAGCAATTTCATCAACTCTTGAGGATTCGTAGTTGGCGCATCGCACCGGTGGCCACGGCAGACATAGGCCGTTGCCTTTCCCGCCACCATACGCTGACCTGCCGTGAACCCGGCAATTTCCATAATCTCAGGACCTGCTTCATCATCGGGACGGAAAAGAAACACCTTACTGGGTAAAAACGGCTTGCGCAGGGCGGTCAACATCGCCATTGTGTCTTCCCTGCCCGGAACACCGCTGATCACCACCTCATACGATGGCCCGAAGGCATAGTCAAGCGCATTCATGAACTGTGTGTGAGCCAGAGGAGCCTCAACCACACGCCCGGCAAAAGCCTGCACCACTTTGAATGCCATCCTCTCCAGTTCCGACCTTCCCGTCAACCCGGCCAATCGAAGAAGGTTCAAAAGTGCTATAGAATTACCCGATGGTAAAGCCCCATCATAAACTGGCTTCTGGCGCACTAACAGTTGTTCGCCGTCGTCGGCCGTCTGATAAAACCCGCCGGACGAGACATCCCAAAAATGCTTTATCATCTCATCATTCAGCATCAAGGCTGACCTGAGATACCTGACATTAAGCGTCGCCTCATACAATTCAGTAAGACCCCAGACCATAAAGGCATAGTCCTCAAGTAAGCCGGCTACTGCCGGTTCACCTTCACGATAACGGTGCCACAGCCGCCCTTCTTCAGTCACCATATTGCCGAGCACAAAATCAGCGGCCCGGCAGGCCGCCCGACTCAGACCATCCTGTCCCAGAACCTGTGCGCCTCTAGCCAGTGCTCCGATCATGAGACCGTTCCAGTCCGCCAAGATCTTATCATCACGGTGAGGCCGCACACGTTTACCACGCGCCTCAAATAGCTTCTGCCGAATCGACTCCAAACGTTGTTCAAGCTGAGTGGCCGGCAGCCCAAAGCGATCGGCAAGCTCCCACGGGGCTCTTGAAAGAAACAGCACATTCTGAGCGGGCGCTGTTTCTCCTGCTTTAGTGCCAAAGTTACCATCTTTCTTTATGTTGAAGGCTTTTATGGCAATTTCCGCATCTTCACTCCCGAGGACGCTCCGGATTTCCTCCTGCGACCACAGGTAAAACTTGCCCTCCACACCTTCACTATCTGCGTCTTCACCGGAGCAAAAACCGCTTTCGGGAGCGGTCAGGTCGCGGAGGACATAGGTAAATATCTCGCCCGCCGTTTTTGCGTAGACCGGCTCACCTACAGCCTGAAAAGCCTCAAGGTAAGCAACGGCAATACCCGCCTGGTCATAAAGCATCTTTTCGAAGTGGGGCAAGAACCATCTGGCATCGGTACTGTAGCGGTGAAATCCAAAACCGACGTGATCAAATATGCCACCAAGGCGCATCCCGAGCAGCGTCTTCTCGACCATCCGTAACGCATGGGCATTACCGCTTCGCCGCCAGTATCGCAGGAGAAAAGTAAGGTTGTGCGGTGTCGGGAATTTGGGACTGCTGCCAAAACCGCCAAAGCGCTCGTCAAAGCCAGACTTCAACTGTTCATAGGTAAATTTTAGAATCGACTCGTCGATCTCTCTTATTAACGGATCCGTCTGACCGCTGCCTCGCACCGCCGCTGAAATCTGCCGTGCGGACTGTAATACCTCTCTCCTCTGCCTCTTCCAGAGATCAGCTATCCGCGGTATCAGGTCCAGCATCCCTACAGAGCCGAAACGGCTCTCCTTGGGTATATACGTGGCCGCAAAGAAAGGCTCCTTATCCGCCGTCATGATTATGGTCAGCGGCCAGCCGCCGCTTCCGGTAAGAGCCTGACACACCTGCATGTAGACAGCATCAATATCCGGTCTCTCTTCACGGTCAACCTTAACCGATACAAAAGCCTCATTCATCAGCCGGGCGACTTCCGGGTCTTCAAAGGACTCATGCGCCATGACATGACACCAGTGACACGTTGAGTAGCCAATTGATAGAAAAACCGGCTTATCCTCCAGCCTCGCCCTGGCAAATGCCTCCGGACACCACGGATACCAGTCAACCGGGTTAGCCGCGTGCTGGAGCAGATAAGGGCTTTTTTCGGCGGCAAGCCGATTTCGCCGTTCTGGTAACGTCATGAAGCGTCTCCCGACCTTCTATCTCGCCGCCAGCCGCGCCGCAATCGTAGCCACGTGCCGCCCCTGGAATCGCGCCATCGCCAGCTCATTCTCACTGGGCATACGGCTACCATCACCGCCGGCGATTGTCGAACTGCCATAAGGACTGCCGCCGGTTATCTGGTCCATCCGCGTCTGGCGAACCTCCGTGTATGGCAGGCCAACTATGACCATTCCGTGGTGGAGAAGCGTTATGTAGAGGCTGATTAGTGTCGTTTCCTGGCCGCCGTGCTGGGTCCCGCTGGAAGTAAAGGCACTCCCTATCTTACCAACAAGCGCATTTTTCGCCCAGAGGCCCCCAGTCTGGTCGAGAAAACTGCGCATCTGGGCACACATGTTTCCAAACCGGGTCGGTGTCCCGAAGATGATAGCATCCGCGTCCGCCATATCAATCGGCTTCGCCACCGTGATATGGGCAAAGGCCTGACGCGCCTTTTTAGCTCCTGACTTTTCAAGAACGTCATCCGGTATTAGTTCCGGGACCTGTAGTAACTCGACCATTGCTCCATCCACTTCCCTTGCCCCGGCGGCTACCGCCTCGGCCATCAGATAAATATGGCCATACATGCTGTAGAAAATGACTTTGACCTTGAACATCCTGTTTCCTTACCTCGATTTATTCTCTGCCCACCGACAATTAAGGCGTGTGTTCGAAGTCTAACAGCGCCGTCTGAAGCAGTCAAAGAACGAACCACCGGACATATTGTCGATAACAAGGACAACAGTCCAGAATAATTTGTTCCCAGAGGGATTGACCGACCGCAACTTTGCTGGTAGCCTTGATAATGAACTACCAAGAAGGAGGTCCATTTAATGAAGGCCTACTGTGTCAAGTGCAGGAAGAAAGTGGAAGTTGTGGAGCCGAAGGCGGTCACCCTTAAGAACGGACGGCCAGCCACCAAGGGCAAGTGCCCGAACTGCGATACCAAGGTTTTCAAGATAGGCTAAGAGTGGACTGAATAGTATAGGGACAGTGGCCACTGTCCCTATACAGGATAACCTTCAGGACCCACAATACTTGGGCTCATGTTAGAGCCGTCCTTGCGTGCTGGAGCTCTATTGTTTACTTTCTCCCGTACTTCCGGTAAAGCTCGATGAGACACACGTTGAAGACAAGCGAGAGCACCAGGGGTATGGCGAGCATCCACACGTTCCGGTAAATATCGAGGCCAAAGTACCGCGCCCCGAGAACGACGGCGACGGTCAGCACGGACCCGAAGGCGACGGTGGCAATCGCCAGATAGATGTAGGCGGTTGAAAGATTCATAAGGTACTGCTTGTCTGCCTCATTGCTGGCAATCTGACGGTCGCAACAGTACCACCACGGAAGCAGTGCCGTCTGTGAAGGAGCTTCAGGCAGGCCACAAATTGCCAAAAACTGGTGGCAGCGGCTGGGATTGAACCAGCGACCAAGGGCTTATGAGTCCCCTGCTCTACCACTGAGCTACGCTGCCGCGCGGCTTTTCTGATTATATACAAGCAACAGCGGCAGAAGCAAGGCCCGGTTTGACACCCCTGCCTGGCACACCTAGAATAGCGTCACCCCGCCGTCTCACTTCATGCAAAGCGAGGGAAACTGTCCGCAGCCCGGAGGTGTCGGGTTGAAAAGACTGGTAATCGATTACGAAAAATGCGTCGGCTGTGAGCTGTGCGCCATGCGCTGTTCCCTGGAAAAGACAGGCATGGTCAACCCATCGCGGGCGCGCATCCACATAGTACGCGTCGAGGAAGAGGGCATCATGATGCCCGCCGTCTGCCGCCACTGCGACCAGCCCGCATGCATCCCGGCCTGCCCGGTGAAAAACTGCATAACCAGAGACGCTGAAACCGGCCTGGTCAGCATCAACGCTGAACTATGCATCGGCTGTAAGAAATGCACCGAGGCCTGCCCCTACGGCGGGCCAACGGGCGTCCCGCGCGAAAACCCGCGGCCGAAGCAGAGCTCGACCATCAAAGTACTATGCGACCTGTGCCGCGGAAACCCGGCCTGCGTCGAGTTCTGCCCCACCGCCTGCCTCCAGTACACCGAGGCCGACCCTGCGCTGGCCGAGCGGGAGAAGAAAGGGAAGGAAGAACTGGCGACGCTGATAGCGCAAAGGAAATAAAAGGTGGACCTCACCCCTTTATGAAAGACACAAGGAGACCTGATATGACTGAATTCTGCGGCTGGGCAGGTGCTGTCCTCGACGTCGACCTGACCAGCGGCAAAATTGAGAAATACCCCCTCTCTCGCGAGATGGCCATAAAACACATCGGGGGACTTGGTTTCGGCACCAAGACCCTCTACGACAACGTCGGCCCCGGTGTCGACCCGCTGTCGCCGGAAAGCGTCTTCACCATCGGACAGGGACCGCTCTGCGGTACTTTATCCCCGGCCGCCGGCCGCGCCGACCTCGTGGCCAAGTCGCCCCTGACCGGCATTTTCCTCAGGAGCAACCTCGGCGGCTTCTTCGGCCCGGAATTGAAATGGGCCGGCTACGACCTCATTATTGTAAGAGGCCAGTCTCCCAGGCCGGTCTATCTCTGGATCAAAGACGACCACTTCGAACTCCGCGATGCTTCCCATCTCTGGGGCAAAGACACCTGGGAAACCGAACGTATCCTGCGGCACGAGAACAAAGACCATGACATTAAGGCCCTCAAGATCGGGCCGGCCGGTGAGAACATGTGCTATTCCTCGGCCATCATCGGCGACCTTGCCCGGGCCTGCGGCAAGTGCAGTCTGGCGGCTATCTGGGGTGCCAAACGGCTGAAGGCCGTCGCCGTCCGCGGCACCAGAGGCATCAGAATCGCCCGGCCTAAAGAAATGGTGGCGCTGGCCAGAGAGCTCTGGGAAAGATTCAAGGAAGACCCGATGTATGCCAGCCACAGCCGCTACGGCACCAACACCTGGGTCGGCGACACCGTGATGAAGAGCATGGGCGGCATCAAGCCGGAGCTTTCATCGCAGGCTTTCGAAAAGCTCTACCATAAAAACATCTCCTGCTCCGGATGCGCCCTGCACTGCAGTCACTGGCTCAAAGTGAAGTCCGGGAAATATGCCGGCACCCAGGGAGAAGGGCTTGAGGGCAATACCCAGCTTGTCGGCTTCGACCTCGGCGTTGGCGCCGAATTCATGACCTACTACAACAACCTGTGCAACAGGATGGGGCTGGACACCATGCACCCCGGCGCCGCCATCCAGTGGGCCATGTCTTTGTACCGGGACGGCATCATCACCAGAGCCGACACCGACGGCCTCGAGTTGACCCCGGGCAACGAGGAGGCCCTGCTCAAGATGATTGACATGATAATCAGAAAAGAGGGCCTGGGCGAAATCCTCGATATGTACCCGGTAAGAGCCGCCGAAAAGCTCGGCCGCGGCTCCGAAAACTATATCAGCCATTGCAAAGGCTACCCTTCACCTTACACCGGCTTCATGTCCTCGGTCAAGACCACTTTAGCCCATGCCGTTGCCACCCGCGGTCATGACCACCTCACCGGCAGTCCCGGCATTGAAACGCCCAACCGCCAGCCGGAAATGACTAACGAGATTCTGGAGAGGCTCGGCCGGGAGAAGTACGGCGACCCGACCATGTTCACCGACATTTCCTATACCCCCCAGCGCAAGTATGCCCTCCGCGTCTGGGAATGCGAAAATTACTTCGCCATGGCCGATATGACCGGCACCTGCAAGTTCGCCGCCCGCGAGGTCCTGCTGGTCAATGGCATCGACATACCGGACTTCGCCCGTCTGCTTACCGCCGCCACCGGTATTGAGTTCAGTCCCGCCGACTGCACCCGCGCCGCCGAGCGCGAGATGCTCCTGGAGCGCGCCTTCAACGCCCGCGAGGGCATCCGCCGTATCGACGACTACCCCTTCGCCCTGTGGTATCTCAAGAAGTTCGGCAGGCCGCACCCCCGCTTCGACTATGCCAGGCTCAAAATGAGCGACGAGGACTATGGAAAGCTCCTCGACATGTACTATGAGCTTCGCGGCTGTGACCTCGCAACCGGCATACCCCGGGCAGACAAACTCAACGAGTTGGGGCTGGCTGATGTTGCCGCCGATCTGGCGAGGCGGGGCATATTGCCCCAGCCGACCACGGCACGCGCCTGAGCCTTGCCAAGACATCCCGGCAGATTCAGACAAATATATGGCTTCAAAAGGCCGTTTCACCGCTATTCGACCAGAACCTCACCGTCAGCGCCCACGTTTAACTAAAAGATGGCACAGGGAACGGGTCAGCATGCTAGGGTCAAACCACGAGCTTAGAAATACTCCAATCATCCTTACCGCTGCAGATTTGCGCTATAATGTCAACGGAGGTCGAAAGTGATGAACAGGACGAGATGGTACCGCGTAGTGCTGTCCCTATCGCTCTTAATATGTTTAATATGCTCGACATCGGCTTACCACGCCCCGCCGGTACTTGCCGACGGAACAACCGTGGAAATTAATTCGGGAACACCGGTTGTCATTGCTGAAAACGAGACAAGAAGCGATATACCGATTGCGATAAGAAATATACCCAACCTCGGTGCTGGTAACGGCATCGGCACTTTTTCCTTCGAGCTCATCTGGAACCGTGACGTCTTCCAGATTGACGCTATCACCGGGGTGAGCCTGAGCGGCTGGGCAATTTCAGCCGGGACACCGAACAATGTCACAGGAAGGGCAACCCTGCGGGGAACAGGAAGTGCCAACTATCTGGTGTCCAGCGCCACGGTGGCAACGCTTACCATCACCGGTCTCACTGCCAGCGCTGGCCCCGGCGCACTGATCATCAAGATCTTGGACCTTCGAGACAACAACTCGATCCCGGTATCGGCGAGCGCGTTGACCGGCCAGGTACTGGTGACTAAGCCAACCACCACGCCCGCACCCGGTGCGCCCGGTCCAACCAGCTATTCGCTGACCATTGCCGTCAGCGGCAGCGGCACTGTCAGCCCGGCACCGGGTACATACAGCCACCCGGCAGGCGCCGTTGTGAACCTGACAGCTACCCCATCGGCAGGCGGCCAGTTCACCGGATGGACGGGCGACGTCTCCAACCCCACCTCCCCGACTACCCAGGTAACCATGAACGCCAGCAAGAAAGTAACCGCGAATTTTTCGACGGGTCCGGCCACATACAGTCTGACCATACTGGTAAGCGGCCAGGGCACGGTAAGCCCGCCGGTAGGGAGTTACTCACAGCCGGCAGGCACCACCATCGAGCTTAAGGCAACGGCGGCGCCGGGATGGCGCTTTTCTAACTGGAGCGGCGAGGTGGCTAACCCTACCTCTCCCACTACAACCATCACCATCAACGGTAATAAAACAATCACGGCGAGCTTCGTAGAGCTGAATGCGCCAACACCCACACCGCCGGGCACGCCATCGCAGCGCGCACCAACACCAGCGACCACACCACCAGCCGCGGGTCAGCAACCACCTTCCCGGGGACTGCAGCCGTGGCAGATTGCTCTGATTATTGTTGGTGCATTGGCTCTGATAGCCGTCCTCTACTTCGTCCTCAAGCGTTTCATCACCATGCGGATGTACCGGGTATAAAGACCAATCCTGCGACAACCGGGATGAAAACCCGGGCCGGAAACAAACGGGTATGAAGTGACAACAGTACGCGGAGATATGCTGGTGGAGCTGAGGCTACCATGGGTAGAACCTTCACGCTGGCATTCAGACTCACCTTTTAGTCAGCAACTATCCGCTGTATTTAGATTGTCTCCCATGGTGAGCGGGCTGGCTATGCCACCGCGGCCAGATTTAACATTCTCGACTATTCTGCAATAACCGAAGAGATGGACAGGTAGCAGTTACCAGACCGATCCTGACATGCAAGTCCGGCCGGTAAACCTGGTTGTACAGATGGCAGACCGCCCAGCGCCCCTCGCGTTCCTTGAGAGGCGGCCCGGGCGTAACTCTCCTGACCCTTTCTGTCGAATGAGAGGGGTGCAGTCCAACTGCATATCCGCCTGTCCGAGGCACTCCACAGGAAAGTCAGGGTCAGGGCAGCGGAAACCGACAAGACAATACAGGACTGGGTCGTGGAAGCAATCGAGAAAGAGCTAAGGAGCCAGACCCGAGCTAGGTCCGACCGGGAGAGGGATAGTAATGGTTGACCAACTCAAAGCCGGTTGCATTGTCAAGGGGCATTTCTGGCCGGAACCTGTTGAGATAAAGTTGCTTGAAGAAGCCGGTGAATATGTCCACATAGTCGGGGCAACAACCATCTCCGGAAAGCATATTGACCAGATTATTCCACGTGACGAGTTTCATCGACTCTCCCTCCAGAGTGAAGGAGCTCTTTTCTCTGAGGAACCATGGAAGACCTTCCTGACCCTTGAAACCATACGCTACAGATTTGCATCCCTCTATGACCCCCTGCTGGCAATGAATACGTCTAAAGTGGACCCGCTGCCCCACCAGATTGAAGCAGTCTACGGTCACATCCTGAAGCTTCCGAGGATTCGTTTTCTTATCGCTGATGACCCTGGCGCTGGAAAGACCATCATGGCCGGGCTTGTCATTAAGGAGATGAAACTCCGTTATCTGGTCAGGAGAATCCTGATTGTATCCCCCGGACACCTTAAAGACCAGTGGCGACGGGAGCTGGCAGAGAGGTTTGAGGAAAGGTTCGTGGTGATTGACAGGGCGGTTCTTGATGCACTTTATGGAGAAAATGTCTGGCTCAGAGAAAGCCAGATTATTACGTCTATCGACTTCGCCAAACGGGACGATATCCTCCCATCCATCGCCGCCGCACGCTTTGACCTTATCATCGTGGATGAAGCCCATAAGATGAGCGCCCAGCGCTGGGGTGACAAGCTGGACAAGACCGACCGCTATCAGCTGGGAGAGGCCATTTCTCGTAATACCGAACACCTGCTGTTTTTGACTGCGACTCCCCACAAGGGAGACCCGGAGAATTTCCGGCTGTTCTTAGACTTGTTGGAGCCGGGTTTCTTTGCCACCAACGAAATGCTGCAGGAGTCCATTCAGAACAAGGATAATCCCCTGTTCATCCGGCGGGTCAAGGAAGACCTCAAGGACTTTGAGGGTAAACCGCTTTTCTTGCCTCGCTATGTCCGCACCATTCCCTTCAACCTCGGAGTACGTTCTCCCCGGGAAAAGGAGCTATACAACGAACTATCAAAATACGTCAATACCCAGTACAACAAAGCCCTTACCAGGGACAAGCGCAGAAATGTTGCCTTTGCCCTGGTAATCCTCCAGCGCCGTCTGGCATCAAGCACCTATGCTCTATTGAGGTCTCTGGAGCGCCGCAAAAAGCGTCTGGAAGACCTGCTGGCGGGGCCGGCAGAAAAGGGCGAACCGGCAGCCGGTGCTTTTGATTTCACCGCCGTCGAGGACATGAGCGAGGAAGAGAGGTGGCGGCAGGAAGAAATCTGGGAGACCCTGAGCGTCGCTGAGAACAGGGAAGAGCTGGAGAAAGAAATTGCCACCATAAATAAGCTCATCGAGCTTGCCAGAGACATTATTCAGAGTGAACAGGAACTCAAACTACAGGAACTAAAGACCGCGCTCAAGGAATTGCAGGAAAAGTATCCAGCAGCCAAAGACAAGAAGATTCTTATCTTTACCGAGTCAAAAGATACGCTTGATTACCTCGATAAGAAAATTAGAGCGTGGGGCTACAACATCAACACCATCCACGGCGGCATGAGGCTGGAAGATAGGATTAAAGCGGAAAGCATTTTTAAGAACGAAACGGAGGTAATGGTGGCCACCGAGGCGGCCGGGGAAGGTATCAACCTGCAGTTCTGCCACTTGATGATTAACTATGATATCCCTTGGAACCCCAACCGGCTGGAACAGCGCATGGGCCGGATTCATCGCTATGGCCAGCAGAAAGAGGTATACGTCTGTAACCTTGTTGCGGCGGATACCAGGGAAGGCATGGTGCTCACCAAGCTGTTCGATAAGCTTGAGGAAATAAGGAAAGCCCTCGGCAGTGACAAGGTCTTTGACGTGCTCAGCGAGGTCTTGTACAACAAGAGCCTGTCCCAATTTCTGGTTGAGGCGGCCGCTAACGCCAGGAATATTGACGAAATATTAAAAGACCTTGATGTTACCGTGGACGAAGACTACATCACGCAGGTCAAGGAAAACCTGGGAGAAAGCCTGGCGACCCGCTACATTGATTACACGCGTATCAAGGAAATGGCACAACAGGCCCGGGAACACCGCCTTTTCCCGGAATACACCAGTGAGTATTTCAAACGCGCTTTCAGCCGTGCCGGCGGCAAGTATAAGGAGCATGACGGCGGCTTTATTGAGATAGAATCGGTGCCGTTCGCCATCCGGAAGATTGCCGAGGAGGATACCTTCAGGAGGAGCTACGGGGAATTCGTGAGACGTTATCCCAGGGTGACCTTCGATAAGGATATTGCCTTTAGAAACCCTGATGCCGAGTTTGTCTCCTTCGGACACCCGCTTTTTGAGGCCACCATGCTCTGGGTGGAAAGGAACTACCTTGAATCGCTGCCCAGAGGGGCGGTTTTCGTTGACCCTGACGGCAGGATGGACGGCTACATCCTCTACTACGAGGGGGAAATCAAAGATGGCACCGGCGCCGTCGCCGGAAAAAGGCTCTTTGCTTTCTATACCGATGGCAAAGAGGTAAGACCCGTCTCGCCGGCGGTCATGTGGGACCTGGCTGAAGGCAGTAACCCTGCCGCCGAGACCTGCGATGTTGAGGCGGTTAAGAAGCTGGTCACCGCAAGCGTCATTTCCGGCCTGCAAGAATACAAGAAAGAGATAGCCAGGGAGCGGGAAAGACAGACTGAAATCAAGGAGAAATACGGCATAAGGTCGCTGGAACAGCTGATTGTGAGGCTTGACGGTGACCTTATAACCCTTCAGGACCGCAAAGACCACGGGGAGAACGTTGACCTGGTCATGAGGAACAAACTGGAGACCAAGGAAAGGTACGAAAAAGCCCTGGTGGAACTGAAAGACTACCTGGACAAAGAAAAGAGCCTGACCATGAGTATGCCTCGCTTCAGGGGCATCATCAGGGTCAAGCCGGCGACTGTCCCCAGTGATACGATGGAGACCGACCCGGAGGTTGAACGGCTCGGCATGGGGCTCGCCATGGACTTTGAGACCAGGAACGGTAGAGTCCCGGAGGATGTCTCCACCCAGAACCTGGGCTTTGACATCCGCTCGAAGGATAAGACAGGGCTGGTCCGCTACATTGAGGTGAAAGCGAGGGCAGGCAACGGCGCCGTAGCTCTCACCCAGAACGAGTGGTTTAAAGCGAAGCGCTTTGGCAACGATTATTACCTGTATGCCGTAATGAACGTGAAGAATAAGCCCCAGCTATACATCATCCGGAACCCGGCGGAAAACCTGGAGCCGGAGGAAAAGATTGAGGTCGTCAGGTACGTGATACCGTTCAGGGAGATAGATGCCAAGGGAGATAGGCATGGACAGTAACCGGCGTTTTATAGAAGAAAGCTTCCCAGTAAAGGAAGTGAGCGTGGAATCGGCGAAGGAAAAGAATATCCGCCACGGGCATATCTCTACCCTGCATATCTGGTGGGCAAGGCGCCCCCTGGCTTCGTCACGGGCAACGAACTATGCGGCGCTCATCCCGGCTGTAGACCCAAAAGAGAATCCGGAGGAGTGGAACAGGAAGCGTAGCTTCATCATTGAGCTTTCCAGGTGGGAAAACTCACTGAACCAGACCATGATTCAGAAAGCGAGAGAAGACATCCTCAAAGCCAATGGCGGCAGGCCGCCCCGCGTGCTCGACCCCTTTGCCGGTGGTGGGGCTATCCCTCTTGAAGCACTGCGCCTGGGGTGTGAGGTCTATGCCAGCGACTATAACCCGGTCGCCACGCTCATTTTGAAATGCACGCTGGAGTATCCGCAGAAATACGGCCAGCCAAAGAAAGTGAAGGGTGACGACTGGACACAAGCTGAAAAGACGGTCAACCCCCTGGTTGAGGATGTAAGGAAATGGGGCGACTGGGTGCTGAATGAGGCAAAGAAAGAAATCGGTCGGTTTTACCCGCCGGAGCCGGATGGCAGTGTGCCGGTGGGCTACATCTGGGCACGCACTATCCCCTGCCAGAACCCCGCCTGTGGCGCCGAGATTCCCCTGATGCGCCAGTTCTGGCTGGCGAAGAAAGATAAGAAGAAGGTCTCTCTTTACCCGTATGTGGTTGGGAAAGAGGTAAAGTTCA
>Ga0315298_1004839_pt1 | contig 19686 bp, 17 predicted proteins | sample WHS_1_MG_FD_203077 | JGI IMG/M metagenome (GOLD analysis project Ga0315298, IMG submission 203077) | Extremophilic microbial mat communities from Washburn Hot Springs, YNP, Wyoming, USA - WHS_1_MG | ecosystem: Environmental > Aquatic > Thermal springs > Hot (42-90C) | place: USA: Wyoming...
CAGATATTATGGCCGCCGTTAGCGGCCATGATTACCAACTGGTGATCTTGCCGCGAAACATCCTGGATGCCGAGGGCGCCCTCACCCTCGATGGCTACTCCCCTGAGATTCTGGCCAAGCGAATCCGGACCCAGGTCGAGTTCGTTAGTACTCCCAAAGAGATCCTGGCGCTACTCTAGAGGCGTGACGCGATACGTGATTCACGGTAAGTGACGCATGATCCCATCATTCTGCTCCTGCTTTCGCGGGGATGACGAGTCGGAATCCATGCTTCACCACCGGCCTCAGCGGGTCTGGGTACCGGGTGCGTACCGCGCATGGTGCGTCGCAGCAGACAAGGTTGGTGAGCCTCATTCGATGCCGATGGTCCCACCTGATACCACGACAGACCCAGAACCCAGTGTATGTCACCGCGGATCCAACTTGCGCAATGCCGCCCGGACCGCTTATCATAGTATTGAGTAAGCAGGGACCCATTCAGCGTTACATCATACGCCGTACCTGTTGCACATCCGCGAGTAGATTCCATTTCGGCGTATCCCGGTGGCCCGGTTCGGGCTTCATTATGGTGACGCGCCACATCATCGCCAACGGGGGCCTGGATTCTGCCCTTCAGTCGAATGACAAGAGGCAATGGGTTAGACGGAGGCTTGGATTATATCCTGCTCCGGAATGACGGGACCACGCCATACAGACCACGTATCACGAACCACGCATCGCGTGTCACATATCACGTATCCGGAGGACACGATCCATGTGCGGCATCGTCGGCTATATCGGCGGCCGGTCGGCCGCGGAGATCCTGCTTGAGGGCCTCGGACGGCTCGAATATCGCGGCTACGATAGCGCCGGAATTGCCGTAGTCGGTCAAGACGGGCAAATCGCCGTGCGCAAGTGCGTCGGCAAGCTGGCTAATCTGGTCGAATGTCTACGCGACGATATGCCCGCGGGCACGGTCGGCATTGGCCACACCCGCTGGGCAACCCACGGCAAACCGTCTGACATCAATGCACACCCACACAGCGACTGCAGTGACGACGTCGTCGTCATTCACAACGGCATCGTGGAGAACTATCTCCATCTCCGCCAGCAGTTGATCGAGGAAGGACACCAGTTCCGCTCGGAAACAGACACGGAAGTGATTCCTCATCTCATCGAACGCCAGATCAAAGCTGGGCGGAGTCTCGAGGACGCAGTGCGCGCGGTAGTAGGTGAGATCAAAGGCGCCCAAGCCATCTTGGTGGTAAGCAGGTGCGATCCAACGAAGATCGTCGCCGTTCGCATCGGGAATGCCGGCGGCATCGTTGTCGGCTGTGGTGAAGGAGAGATGTACGTCGCGAGCGATATGCCGGCGATTCTGCCGCATACCCGTTCGATGGTCTTCCTCGACAACCGCGAGGTTGCCGTCCTGACCCAAGATGGTGCGCGCTACTACTCGGCAGTAGGTGAACGCATCGAGAAAGAAATCTGCACGGTGCCGTATGATGCCTTTGTTGCCGCCAAGGGAGGCTACCGCCACTTTATGCTCAAGGAGATCATGGAGCAGCCCGAGGCGATAATGGACACCTTCCGCGGCCGCGTCGATTTGTCCCGATCCGAGGTCTATCTCGACGGGATCCCGTTCTCCGCCGACCAGTGGCGCGGGTTAAAGAAGCTGGCGATCGTTGCCTGCGGCACGAGCTACTATGCGGGCCTCGTCGGAAAGTTCATGCTGGAGGAGCTAGCACGCATTCCGGTCGAAGTCGACTACGCCTCCGAGTTCCGCTACCGGCATCCGGTCATCGACGAGGAGACCCTCCTCATCCCAGTCTCCCAGTCCGGTGAGACAGTAGACACGCTGGCGGCGATGGAGGAGGCGAGGGCTCGTGGCACGAAACAGATCGCCATCTGCAACGTGGTGGGTAGTCAGGCCACACGGGTGGCCGACGCCGTGATCTACACCCAAGCTGGGCCAGAGTTTGGCGTGGCGGCCTCCAAGACTTTCACCACCCAAATGGTTGCCTTCTACCTCCTGGCCTTGTACCTTGGTCAGGTCCGTGGCACGCTGGAGCGAGGGCGTGTGGCGGCGCTGTTGGAGCACCTGTCGCTCCTTCCCAACCTCATGGGTCAGGTGCTCGATGATCATGGCCGCATCGAGCGTATTGCCCATGCCTACCACCGGGCCTTCAATTTCCTCTTCCTGGGCCGAGGGATCAGCTATCCCATCGCTTTAGAAGGTGCCCTAAAGCTCAAGGAGATTTCCTACATCCACGCCGAGGGCTATCCCGGTGGCGAGATGAAGCACGGTCCGATCGCCCTCATCGACGAGAATCTGCCCGTGGTGGCGATCGCCCTGCAGGATGGGGTATACGATAAGATTCTGAACAACATCGAGGAGGTCAAGGCGCGGGATGGCATCGTTATTGCCGTGGCGAACGAAGGCGACAGAACAATCGCTACCAAAGCCGACGAGGTGATCTACATTCCGCGCACAGACCCGCTGCTCTCGCCGCTCCTAAGCATTCTGCCGCTGCAGCTACTGGCCTACCACATCGCCGTCCGCCGTGGCTGCGATGTCGACCAGCCACGGAATCTGGCGAAGAGCGTGACTGTGGAGTAGTGTGGGGACGCCTTAGCGGTTCTCGTCCGCGAGTCTTTACCAAAGCGTCGTCCTGATTACGCCAGCGAGCCTGGTGAGGCCCAAGTTGCGTCGATGGCACCGAACTTGCCCTTTTTGACAAGACGACCTGCGGAGAGCAAAGCGTTACGGGTAATGACCTGTGGCGGCTGTTGAGCGGCAATCCACCGGCTTCGTTGCAGGAGTTCGCCGCGCTGTCCCCCAAGCGGTTGTCAGAGGTTGAGCGCCGTCAAAGGTTTGGCGGCTCAGCGACCAAAGAAAGAGCTATAGATAAGGAAAGACGAGAAGAAGGGGCGTGAAGATGATACACGAACGAATGAGGAGACCAAGGTGGTTTCCCTTCATTCCGTTTTCATTCCCTATAGCTCTTGTGTTGGCGATGACGGGCATGATAACCTTCTTCAGCTATCAAAGCCGGAGGGAGCTCGAAGCCCTCAGGCGAGAGAAGGAATCCGACTAAGACCCAAACCGGGGGCAAAGCCGTCATCGAACCTCTGTACGAATGCAGGAATGCTGATGGGGGTCCGTTCGCGGCAGGTGAACACCACCTGACGCGTCAGCCTGGAGCGTGTGGCGATGCGCTGGCACCGCGAACCGAACACTCGATGTCGCGACCCTGAAACGAAGCTTGAATACGTTACGCTGATGACTCCTATGCTCATGCCCGCGGCTCGTCGACGGCTCTTCAGTTGCCGCGAACGCGCGTTACTTGTTTGGTTCCGTCCTGTCGGCTATAATAATTATACTCACGTCTGCGTACACCTTATTTGCGGGGGATTGCTTCTTCCCTGGTGAGCCGGCTGTTTGGGGAAGCGTACAAGACACACGACAGAAGCAGGGCCATGAGAATGCCTCTTAGCGTCTTGATCATTGAAGATTCCGAACTGGACGCCGAGCTTGTGCTGTCTGAACTGCGGCGGGGAGGCTACGACCCTAAGTACGAGAGAGTGGATACTCTGGACGCTCTGCAAGCCGCACTCGACAAGGGAAGATGGGATGTCATCCTCTGCGACTATGTGATGCCCCGCTTCAGCGGGCTGGCCGCACTGAAGGCGGTCCAGGAAAGGGGTCTCGATCTACCATTCATTCTGGTGACCGGTCAAATTGGCGAAGAAACAGCCGTCGATGCAATGAAGACTGGGGCTCATGACTACGTGATGAAGGACAAGCTGTCACGGCTCGTCCCGGCTGTACAGCGAGAGCTACGTGACGTGGAGGTCCGGCAACGGCGCAAGCAGGCAGAGGAGGCGTTGCGCAAAGCCCACGAAGAACTGCGAAGGGCAAACACCGAATTGGAGTCGCGGGTCGCGGAAAGGACTGCGGCTCTGGTTAAGGCCAATCAGGAGTTGGCTGCGGAGATCACCGAACGTAAGCATGCCGAGGAGGAACAAGAGAGACTGGCCGAGCAGTTGCGCGAAGCGAACAGCATGCTCTTGGTCGCTAACCTTCAGGCGCAAGACCGAGCACGAGACGCGGAGCGCCGGGCTGCAGAACTTGATGCCGCGATTGCGGCGATAGCCGATGGCATCGCCATTACCGACCCGGAAAGCAGGATTATCCGCATGAATGCCGCAGCCGAAAGGGTTCTTGGCTTGACCGGTGAGGAAGCGCGCCGGCCGCTGGCAGAGAGGTTGCGCCTGGAGCGAGTGGAGACGGTCGATGGTAGACCCTTTCCGCTTGAAGAAATGCCGATCTGGCGAGCCCTGCGATATGGCGAGACCAATTCCGGTGTAATCATGATCATCCACAATGCTCGAACAGGGGAAGGCACTTGGGTGTCGAACAGCTCCGCGCCAATTCGGGCAGCCGACGGCAGTATCTTGGGAGCGATCACCGTCTACGCTGATATCACAGCCGTACAGAATCTCCAAGAGCAGCGCGAAGACCTTCTGCGCGCCGTCTCCCACGACCTGCGCAGCCCGCTGCAGGTTATTCAAGGGCAAGCCCAGTACCTGTTGCGCATTCTGGAGCGGTCTGGCCATGACGGCGTAGAACAGAATAGCGCGAGATCCATTATCGCTGGCGCCAAGCGCATGAATGCGATGATCCAAGACCTCGTCGATTCGGCGCAGATGGAGGCTGGGCAGTTGCCGCTCGAGGACCAACCGCTCGATCTCAGAGCTTTCCTCATCGACCTCTTGAGACGGAACAGCGGCGTCTTGGCCGTACAGCGAGTCAAGGTGGAGATACCCGAGAACCTTCCTCATGTTGATGCCGATCCGAACCGCTTGGGGCGCATCTTCGTCAATTTGCTAAGCAATGCTCTGAAGTACTCGGCACCTGGGACTAGCGTGTTGGTGGGTGCGACGCCGACCGATCGCGAGGTGACAGTGTCGGTCGCTGACCGGGGGATTGGGATAAACTCTGAAGACATCCCCCGCCTCTTCCAAAGGTACGCCAGGACCAAGAGGGCTGGAAGAATCGAGGGAATCGGGCTGGGACTCTACATTACCCGCCTACTGGTCGAAGCCCATGGCGGCCGAATCTGGGTGGATAGTACGCCCGACGAAGGGAGCACCTTCTACTTTTCATTGCCTCTGAAGGAGGGCCGGACCGCGGTACCAGAATAGGCTGTTTGGCATTATCCGGTGCCGAGCAAGGCCAAGGCCTGCCCAAGCACTGGCATCGGTCTTGCCAGAGTACGGAGAGCCGTTCCCGACTCTATGATTCATCGGAGAAACCATGAAGGAACAGGTTATCCTGCTAGTGGAAGACGACCCAGCGGACGAAGCGCTGACGATGCACGCGCTGGAGGAGAACCACATCGGCAACGAGGTGGTCGTGGCCCGTGACGGTGCCGAGGCGCTCGATTACCTTTTTGGTCGGGCTGAATACGCCGGGCGTGACATCCAAGACATGCCTCAGGTCGTGTTGCTCGACCTGAAGCTGCCGAAAGTCGACGGCTTGGAGGTATTGCGGCAGATTCGTAGCGACAAGCGAACGAGTATCTTGCCGGTGGTGATCCTCACGACTTCCGATGAGGAAGATGACATCGTGCGGGGGTACCAGCTAGGGGCCAACAGCTTCGTCCGCAAGCCCATCGATTTCGACGCCTTTGTGAACGTAGTGAAACAGTTGGGGCTATATTGGCTCGTGATCAATAAGTGCCCACCTAGCGGCTGCGCCAAGTAATTCATCATACGTGATTCGTATTTCGTATTGCCCAGGTCGGTCTCTCGGGCGGCACGGAACACGCGGTGCGCGTCACGCGTCCTCAACTGGATTCCAGCATTCGCCGGGCTTGCGGAAAAGAGACCTGAATTCCGTGGAAAGACGGAACGATGGTGCCACGCAATACGGAATACACACTGCGTACCACGCGTGATACGCAGATGTGATATCATGATACTACACATGGCTTGAGGCGGAATGTCCGTGAATCCGGTGCCGCTTTCTCGAATTGGTGAGACCAATGACCGGTCAGGCGCAAAGCCACAACGGCATCCCACCGCGACCGATGTTGGACGGCATTACCTGGGCCATCATCGTGGCGGCCATCGCTCTGGTGTTGCTCAACATCGTTGGCGTGCTGGTCTTCGGCAGCATCTTAGGCTTCAAAGAGACAAGGGAGCTGGAGACTGAGCCGTGGGTTCAACCCACGGCTCAGTCCTTCATTATCCTCTCGGCCATTGCCATTGCCCTTTTGTGCCTCGGGAGGTACCGGGCCCTCGGTAGCGCCTGGGTGTTCTGGACCGGTATAGTGTTTCTGGTCAACGGCGTTCTCGGTGTCTTCTACCTTCTATCTTGGCCCGGTCTAGTCGGGACGACAGGGATCATCGGCAACCTGCCCAATACCGCAAGCTGGTTCTACTTCATGACATATACTTGGCTTGCCCTAATTGTCGTCGCGAGCGTTGCCCGCCGCCCGGAGCATCTTACGCCGCTGTATTCCCTCGCTGGGTATGGAATTGCGGTCGTTGCAGGAATCTTGATCGGGCTGTTGTCATTGCTGTTTGAGCAGAAGCTGCCAGCCTTGATCACCGGCGTGGTATACACTCCCTTGAGCCTGTTCTGGCAAGGGGGCCTCGTTGCTGCCATCGCCGTCGGCGCGGTAGCCGTATACAGACGTTACCGGATTGACAAGGATGCAATGCTTGGCTATCTGGCACTTTTCTTGACGGTTATGACCTTCGCCATGGCGGACACGATTATGGGCGGGAAGCGCTATGACTTCTGGTGGTACGTTTCTCGCATCATGTACATTCCCGGCTACGGCGTGATCCTTTTCGGCTTCTTGCAAGAAGGCTACGTGCTGTTCGGGCGCGAGCGGGAGCGACTAGCAGAGCGCGATCGCCTGCTGACCAGTGTGCAGGAGGCGAGGGCCGATGCAGAACGGAGTCGCGCCCAGTTCGAGGCCGTCTTCCAGTCCATCAGCGACGGGATCGCTATCTCGGACATGACAGGTTCCTTCGTCATGATGAACGAGGCCGAGGCAAGGATGAATGGATACGAGAGCCCCGAGCACATGAAGCGCAACCTGGACTACTTTGCCAGCGTTTACGAGCTCAGCTACCCGGATGGGCGGCCGCTTCTGGTGGACCAGTGGCCAATCTCAAGGGTGCTGCGAGGCGGGTCGTTCGCGGACTGGGAGCTCCGCGGCCGGCGCAAGGACACCGGGCAGGAGTGGTTCTTCAGCTTCAGTGGGGCGCCGGTGCTTAACGAACAGGGTGAGCAAATCCTTGCCGTGGTCGTTACTCGGGACATCACCGAACGCAGGCGGTCGGAGACCGAGCGCGAAAGGCTGCTCGGAGAAGTGGTGAATCTGGCGAGGATGGCCCAGCGCCGGGTCTCTGAGCTGGAGACGATTCTCGAGAGCATCGCGGATGCAGTGTTCGTCTGCGACGCGCAAGGTCGTATCACGATGACGAACCGTATCGCGCTTTCCCTCCTCGGGGCCGAAACGAGCGAGGCTCAGCGTACGCTAGTAGACTACCTCGAGAGCCTGCAACTGCGGGATCATGAAGGGCGGCGTCTGCCTCTTGACGAACTGGCGATCAGTCAGGCGCTCCGCGGCGGTGTGGTGCGTGGGCGCGAGGAGCTAGGCGTTCATCCTCAGACACAGCGCCGCATGGATCTGTTGATTAGCGCAGCACCCCTGCGGGATGAGGCAGGACACATTGTCGGCGCCGTCGAGGTGGCGACAGACATTACCCGGCTGAGAGAACTCTCCGAGGAAGCCCAACGTCGGGCCGTGGAGCTAGACGCGGCGAACAAAGAATTGGAGGCCTTCGCCTACTCCGTGTCCCACGACCTGCGGGCGCCACTGCGACACATCGACGGCTTTAGCCGCATACTCCAGCAAACCTACGCCGATAGGCTGGACGAGCGGGGGCAGCAGTACCTCCAGTTTCTACGGGACGGCAGCCAGAAGATGGGACAACTGATCGACGACCTACTAAGGCTCTCACGGGTGACAAGGGCTGGGATGCGCCGCCAACCGGTCGATCTAAGCGAACTCGCCGCGATGATCCTGACCGAGCTACATCAGGAGCAGCCTGAGCGCCAGTTAGAACCATCCGTTGCCCCGGCCGCAATCGCCAATGGCGACCCCCAACTGCTGCGTGTCGCGCTGGAGAATCTGCTGGGTAACGCCTGGAAGTTCACCTCCCACCGGCCGGTGGCGAAGATCGAGTTTGGCGTCACAAGCCAGGACGGCAAGCCCGTCTACTTCGTGAAAGACAATGGGGCCGGCTTTGACATGGCCTATGCCGATAAGCTTTTCAGCGCCTTCCAGCGCCTGCACAAGGCGGACGAGTATCCCGGCACGGGCATTGGCCTCGCGACGGTGCAGAGGATCATCCATCGCCACGGCGGGCGGGTCTGGGCCGAAGGTGAAGTGGGAAAAGGGGCCACCTTCTATTTCACGCTTGCATAGACGTCGGCCATCAGCTTTCAGTTGTTGGCGATCACCGTCCGAACCTTGGTTGCTGCTACCCGATGCCTGTCACTGACAGCCAGTGGCCATCAATTCATATCGAAAGCATCCAATTGCAAGACAAGGCTCCAGAACTGGAGGCCATCATTGCGGCCCTTGCTGAAGCAGTGGTCATGCACGGACCGGCAGAGGAAATGATCCGTCTAGATGCCGCCGCCGAAAGCCTGCTCGGCTACTCCGGAGAGCGAGGGAGCTCCATCTTGGAGCAACTGGCTAGTCTGGGTCTGCAGACGCCAAAGGACAAGCGGTTCGCATCGGAGGAGACGCTCACCGCTCGGGCATTGCGCAGTGAGATAGAGCGCGGGGTGGTGGGCGTGATCCCCGGAGCGGCGACCAGGGAGCCGGTCTGGGTCTCGATCAGCGCGGCGCCCGTTTCCGCGTCCAGCGGCAAACCGCGCGGCGGCGAAGGAGGGTGATCTCCAGAGCAGCAGGGACTGGCTATCGCGCTGCCCTGATCGCCTTGGCGAAGCCAGGCGCCTGATAGCGACCAATCGTCTGCGTCTTGTCACGCCACTCGATCGCCCGCTCGGGGCAGAGGTTGATGCAGCGCAAGCACAGCACGCATTCCTTGCCGTAGACGACGGTGCGGCCCTCCATACGCAGGTTGTTCATTGGGCAGAGATCCACGCAGAGGCTGCAAAGCGTGCAAGACTCGCCCACAGTGAACTCGCCAGCCCACTTGGGGAATGCCCTTCGGAAGCGCGCGTAGCTAGTCTCCGAGAACTCGATCTCCGAGTCCACGAATGCCACCTCACGCACCTTGCCGGCCACTAGATCGGCCACTGCCTGACGCGCCTTCTTTGCGGCTTCCTCACGGAGTGCATAAAAGCTCTCCTCGGTACCCGCGCGTTCGCCAAGGACCCAGTTCGTCGGCATGACATATTCCTCAACGCCCAATACTTCATAGCCCTTCTCAGCGAGCAAGCGCCAGGTGATCGCCGGGGCACCTCGTGAAATAGCGCCCATCGTCATGAAGGCCGCCGCTTTCAAGCCTTTGCGCTCTGGCAGTGATTCGATGAACTCTCGCACCAGGAATGGCATATTCCACGCATGCACCGGATAGCCAAGGATCAGCAGGTCGCCTCGCACCTCTGGCGTTCCGGCCAGGCCATCGATGGCCGCAAGCTCCACCTGCCAGCCAGCGGTCTCTAATGCCTCCTTGTAGAGCAGGGCGATAGCCCATGTGTTACCAGTGCCGCTGAAGTAGTAGATCGTTGCTTCAGGCAATTCAATCACCCCCAATATGCTTAAGGCGGTCCGGCTTGTGCCTCTGTTCAAACAACTTTCGCCACCTATCGCTGCACTTTGCCAGAGATACGGACCGTTCCTCTATTGTAAGGCATTTGGGCGATAGGTGCCAGCGCTCCTGCCACCCGTTGTCTCATTAGGACCGGTAGACTCTATCGGGTGCACCGTCGGCCCTCAGCGTACACGCGCGCGACGGTGGGCAGTGAATACACGACCACCTTGCGTTCGCCGATCCTGCTGGTACGGGCGCCGTTGGTAATCGCCTCGATCTTCGTCATTCTCCTCCCTCTTACGATTTGTCGAAGCTTTCGCGCTGAAATTCGCCGGTTCGCAGGGGCTTGTCCCCGCCATACAAGAGCGCAAGTACATGACGGACCAAGCCGGCCTGACGGATAGCAGCAGCTCGTTTGGCCACCTCTATGCATGAGCCGCAGCGCCTGCTATACTTTACACTGCTAGATAGCATCGTCCAGAAAAGATAGGTACCGGTCCGTCGAAGCATAGTGAATCTTGATGATCTTTCGGCACGCATGTGACGTGTAATATGTAGGGATGAGTGACCAGGGGGTTAGGTTTGGGTTCCGGCCTTCGCTGGAATGACGATGGGGAGACCCCTCGTCATCATGGGATCCCCCAGGGGCCTCCTGACGGCTGAAGACTAATGGCTGTGAAGTCAAAGGAGTCCGATTTGAGAAGGCTTGCCTTTCTAGGTCGACTGCCATACTGGAGCCGGTTGGTCATGGCTCTGGTCGTGGTCGTGGCGCCTGTGTTCGTGCTCTGCATAATCGTCGCACGTGACAGCTACCAAAGCGCCGAGAACATGGCGGGTACCCAGGCGCGAAGCGCCGTCACGCTCGTTGACGTGTACCTTAGGGTGTACCTTGATAAGTACTTCGGCATCTTGAAAACCCTCGCCGTAGAGCAGAGCCAGCGTAACAATGGCGCGGGCGTCGGGTTGCAAAGCATGCAATCCTTGCTTGAACACGTCGCACTCGATCACCCGCGTGTGTCTGTGTTGGCTGTGCTCGATGGTCAGGGGAAGATTGTCGCGTCCTCCCGTCCGCAGGCACTGGGCCTGGATTGTGGAAACACCCCGTGGTGGCAGCGACTCATCGAGAGCCAGGTGCCGGTCGTCAGCGACTTTGAGGATTCTGCAGCATTGGGTGGTCCAGTCGTCGTCCTAGCTGTGCCAGTTCCCGGCAGCACCAACGCTGTAGCGCTTACGCTCAATACGTCGACCATGAGCACCGTCTACGAAGGGCTCTACCCTGCTGGCGCAGTCATGCTCGCTGACAGAACGGGCGTGCCGATTGTGGAATCGAATCGCCCGGAGCTTCCCACGTCAGAGCGGCAAGCCCTAGCCAAGAACAGTTCTGTGCTAGCGATGGTGCGCCAAGCGGCCGGTACCATCATCTTGGAGGATGTCCGCGATCCGGCGACAGGAGAGACAGTCATTGGCGCCGGCCTGGTCGATCCTGACTACGGCTGGTCGGTGACGGCTACTCAGAGCTACGATGCAGTACTTGGGCCAACACGGCAAAGTCTGCTCCGCACCTGGATCACCCTGGGGGTCGCCTTGCTACTGAGCTTCGCGATAGCCGTCTTGCTGATCGGGCGTGGACGGGTGCGCAGGGTGGTGTTGCCAGAGATCGCCGACACTGATGGCAGCGACGGACTGGAGACAGTCTTCCGTCATCTGCGACAGCAAGCCGAGAGTGGCCTCTATGGCGAGGTAAACCTCCGTTTTCGGGGCGGACGCGTCTACAAGGCCACGGTTTCAAGGGAGCGTATCTTTGACTGACGAAGAAGAACTGCAGGCCCTTCGTGCGGCGTATCCGCGCCGGAAATTGGAAATCTGCCCGTCACGCTTCTGCCGCTTTTCCATTCGGAAGCGCATGGCCATTCAATCTCTGTCCAACTTCGGGCCGGCCGCTATCGCACTGCTGTTCGCCTTTGCCGAGCCACTTCTGCGGCGCTACGGCATCCCAGACCGGGCAATAGAAGTCGTCGTCCTCTTCCTTCTTGGTACCCTCTGGTTTGCTTGGATTGTCATCCGGGGTGGCGGGCGAACAGCCATGGACGTCATCGCCTTGCTTCAGGCCGGGCTGACGGGAGGCAGCAAGAACGTCGATATTGAGCCAGTATTCGACCGCGCTGATGCCCGCGCGCAGCTCGACGCTTTTCTCGACGAGCTGGAACGGAGCCGCTACACCGGCACGGTGCCGATCCAATTCAAGGGCGGTGAGCCAAGGCGGATCACAGCGATTGAGGAGTTAGATCTTTCGATGCCGTCGCCGATCGGGGGACGAGAAAGCAAGGAAGTGCCACGTCCGAAATAGGGCAGGGGGGCACTCAAGCAATTTGCTCAGCAGAGCAATAACAGAGTAATTCCGAAGTCCACCCGAAGAGAAACGTGGTATAATGGAGGAGATAAGACAAAGAATCTCATAGACTGAAAGCCGAGGTCGTCGGTAGCCCGCTGCCCACGGCGGAGCGATCAACCGGGGAAGGACCCCGCTGGTGACTCCAAGGAGGTGGTGGGTGAACTCGACCAAAACACGGGAGACGGCGGTGGCTCGCGGCTTCTTGTACTACATGCGCTAGACAAGATGGCAGAGGCCACTGGCAAGCCGACTCTTTTGGGAAGAACCCAAAAGGCGGACCCTCTCGATTGCTGGCGCTTTGCGCTTCGCACGAGAAGGATCCGCCTTTTTGATTTCTCGGTGTCGTTTTCTTGATGAGACAAGAGGAGGTTGCGCTATGCGGTCCTATATCACAGACCTAGTGGTCCTGCCGAGACCACGAGAAGGGTCGCACCGCACCGGTCCACTGGGCAACAGCGTAACAGCGCCCTGGCGAGCGAGCGGCGCAGCCCGTGACGAGACGCGGTGCATGACAGCGCGATGTCTCGGCGGCTTCTCCCTTTATCTGGGCGACGATCTGATGGACGAGGCCCGGTGGAACGCCTGCAACGGCGGCTCGCGGCGGGTCGAGGGCGTGATGGCCTACCTGATCGCCCACCGGCATGAGCAGATCAGCAAGAACCAGTTGATCGATACGTTCTGGGAACAGGCCGACGGGGACCGGGCACATCAATCGCTCGATCGGACCATCTCTGCCCTTCGCCGCGCTTTGGAGCCGGATCTACAGAAGTACCAACAGTCCAGCTACATTCTGGGGCCTCGCGGTGGCTACCGCTTTGCTCCCGATCTGGAGATCACTGTGGACGCCGAAGATTTCGTCGCCTACTACAAGAAAGGCTTGGAAGTAGAAGGGAAGAGCGGCCTGGTGGACGCCACGCCTTACTACCGGCAAGCCGAGGCTCTATACGTTGGGCCGTTTATGGATGGGGTACCCTACGCCGAGCTCTGGGCTCACCACCAGAGCCAGATACTGGCAGACTATCACCGCATAGTACTCACTCGCCTCGCCAATGCGGCATGGCGCGCGCATGACTTCGATGGTGTCACCGACTATGCACACCGCGCTTTGGGAGAGTATGGGTGCCAAGGTGAGCTCTGTGGACTGCTGATCAATGCATACCTGAAGAGAGGTCTTGCAGCGATTGCCCACAGACACATCGAGACCTGCCCCTACCGAGAGCAACTCAATGGTGCACCATGTCCTGACCTATCGATGATCTTTCGGCAGTGATTCGCGTCCGCTTGTCAGCATGACGATCGGTTTCCTGTCAACACGTGGACAATGCAGTCGCACTAAGCGATGAGATTTCATGCCGAGGGAGTATGAAAATGAGTTCCAGACAGGACAAGGCAGCGGCAGAGATGAATGCCAAGCTCTCGGGAGCCCCTTTGGATCCCGCAGGGAAGGCGGGGGTGGCTCAGGCACGCGGGATTGGGCGCGCAACAGCGGGGACCATTGCGACAGTGGCCGCCATCGGGTTGGCCGTAGCTTGGTGGTTAGGGGCAAATGGCCGGCTAGCCGGCGTCGAGCTGCTAGCCAGCACGTTAGGATCGTTCTCGCACATCTACCTTCCCGTGGCGGGAGTGAGTGTCAATCTGTTTGCGTTGGTGGGTCTCGGGTTTGGCGTTGGCTGTCTATCAGGGTTATTCGGGGTTGGCGGTGGCTTCTTGATGACCCCGCTTCTGATGATGATCGGCATTCCTCCTGCATCTGCGGCCGCCAGTGACAGCTGCCAGATCATCGGGGCGTCGTCCTCGGGCGTCACCGCCCATATGCGCATGGGAAACGTCGACGCCAAGCTCGGGCTAACGCTGCTGGTGGGTGGCATTCTGGGTGGTACGGTCGGAGTCAGACTGGTTGCCGTGCTTCGGGCGATTGGCAACTTCGATTGTTGGATGAAGATCATCTACATCCTCGTGTTGGGCATCGTCGGGGCGCTCATGCTCCGTGAGAGCGTCACAACGCTTGTGAAGAACTGGGTCTACTCCATACGCCAGCAAACCCTGCTCGAACTCGTCAACGAGGGCTACGACGAACTCAAGGTGAGGCTGGTTGCGCCGGCGGAGGAAGAAGTCATGCACCGGCCTTTCGCGTCGTTTGCCGATCGGCTGCCGTTTCAGACCAACTTTAGCAAGGCTGGAATGCGGGCTTCCTACCTGTTTCCCCTCGGCCTTGGGCTGCTCGTGGGGCTGCTCACGGCGCTGATGGGCGTTGGCGGGGGCTTCATCATGGTACCGGCAATGACCTACATCCTCGGTGTCAGCACGAAAGTCGCCATCGGTACGAGCCTCTTTCAGATGGTCTTCACTTCCATCAACGTTACCTATCAGCAGGCTCTAACCAACGGCACTGTGGATGCCGTGCTGGCGATGGTGCTTCTCATCGGCTCCGCCGTTGGAGCTCAGGTTGGAGCCAAGCTTGGACGACCGCTAAAGGGCCACCAGTTGCGAATCCTTCTCGGTCTGCTTGTGATCGCGGTGACGGTCAAGCTGATCTTCGAACTGGTGCTTCCTCCAGGGACGATGATCTCGCTCACTTCCGCAGCAGGAGGTCACTAATGAAGGCAATGCGCGTTGCCGGCATCGTTCTCTTTCTGGCCATGTCTACGCTTGCGATGGCACCGACAGCGCAGGGAGATCAGGCGAGCGTCGATACCGCCACCGCTGCCTTCTCGGTCAGCGTCGCGCCTTCCGAAGTGGACATCGATGTCAACTATGGAGGCGGGCAAGTCCGCCTGAGCGGTACCACCCCGGAAGGAACTCAGGTCGCGTTTAAGGTCTCCTCGCCGACAACCGAGACTTACCTCGGCAAGAACGGCAAGGTATTGGGGGTGCTTTGGATGACCACCGAGCGAGCCAAGGTTGAGGATGTGCCCGAGTTCTTCGCCGTGTTTAGCTCGGAACCGCTGCAAGAAGCGCTTGCGCCTGAGGAACTGACACAACGGAAGCTCGACCCGTCCTTTGCCCCCCTCTTGGCCAGCGCCAAGGTTGTCAGTGCCGGCGAGAATGCCACTCCCGTCCCCGCCAGTGAAGCCAAGACCTATCTGACGGGGTTGCGGGACGCCCGCATCACGGAAGGCCTTTATCTGGTCGATGAAAAAGACGTCTCGGTCGATGGCTCGAAATGGAGCGCTTCTCTCTCGCTGCCCCCTGCCGCACCAGAGGGGCGCTATCAGGTGACGGCCTACGCGATCGCCAATCAGCACATCGTGGAAAGAGCTACGACCGAATTTGCTGTCAAGAGAGTGGGTGTGGTTAGTCTTCTTGGCAATATGGCTCGCAACAATGCGATGGCATACGGCGCCTTGGCCATTACCGCCTCCGTGGTCATAGGTCTGGGCATCGGCCGCGTCTTCAGCCAAGGAGCACACTAATGCGCATCACCTGTCCCTTGACATGTTGACAGTGCGGTCTTTACAATTGAACTATAGTTGAAACTCAGCAGTTCACCGTCGACAACTGTCGGACAATAGGGGATGTCTAGTTGAACAGCGGTATCTCTAGCGAGGGTCTAGAATGAGCATTATTACCATTTCTCGCGGAACGTTCAGCGGTGGTAAGGCCGTGGCGATGTGTCTCGCAGACAAGCTGGGGTATCCTTGCATTAGCCGAGAGGTAATCCTCGACGCCGCTGCAGAGCATGGAATCTCCATCGATAAGCTCACCGAAGCGATGGAGAGACCACCATCGTTTTGGCAGCAAGTAAGCGGGGATCGTGATATCTATCTCAACTACATCCGTGAAGCGCTCTGCGAGCGGGCCAAGGAGGGCAATCTCATCTACCACGGTCACGCCGGCCACCTGCTGCTGGCCGGGGTCTCGCACGTGATCCGGGTGCGCGTGGTCGCCGATATGAACGCTCGCATCGAAACGGCGATGCAGAGAATGAACATCAGCCGCAAGGAAGCCGTCGCCAGGATCAAAGAAGCGGACCTAATGCGCATGAAGTGGACCAAGTTCCTGTATGGCGTGGAATGGCGCGACGCCTACCTGTACGACGTGATCCTGAACATTGAGCGAATGGGTTTGGAAGGTGCTTGCACGATCGTGGCGGAAATGACCAAGATGCCATGCTATCAGCCGACTGCGGAATCGCGAAAGGCACTAGCAGACTGCGCACTCGCCTCTCGGGTTTGGGCCGCGCTGGCGAAGGACCAGCGCACTAAAGCCATCGAGGTGAAAGTGGTGGCAGACGATGGGATCGTGACCGTCAGTGGCAGCACCAGATCGTGGGATGCCATCGCTGCGGTTCCGGTGGTTGCCGGAGAAGTTGAGGGAGTCAGAGAAGTCCACAACCAGGTAGGTTTTGGATCGGTCCTAGTGGCGTAGGAACGAGACACCAACCGTTAGGTTTCAGCATCTATCGCTCGCAGCGCGACCATCGTGGATTAGACAGTCGGGATCAGTTTCTGGGAGCTCCAGCAGGTTTCTGTTCCTCACGCCAGCTACCCCGGCTGGCAGCTGGCGTGAGTTCCACCTACCGGCAGAACGACTAGGGTCTGTGCGCACGGCCAAAGGGTGAAAGCCGATGGCTGGATAGCTAACGGGACAACTGTGAGTATCGCCAGAGCACGCCAAGGGCCCGCGTGGCCTCCTCCGGGTCGCTAAACACAGGGAATTCCAGATCGCGCATCAAGCCGGCGATAGGCTTGGGGCTCGGCATCTTCGAGAGGGCAATAGGCTTTCCCACGGAGCGAGAGATCTCCACGATCCCGCGGGCCACATGGTAGCTTTCGCTCCGGGTCGTCTCGCCGGGGCGAGAGTCGCGCAGTGGAAAGGCGACAATCATGGCGTCGATGTAGGGCAAGGAGATGACTCGTCGCACCGTCTCAACGAATAGCTTGTTGTCGAAAATGTCGCCCGTATCCAACGGATTCGTCAAGCGGATGATGCCGGCCCTGCTACCGGCCTCGATGTCGTCGAGCAGGTCTTGGTCGAGCAAAGGCAGGCTGAAACCAAGCTCCTCACACAGGTCGGCGAGGATAACCGACAATCCCCCTGACAGCGACATTGCTGCCACGCGATTGCCTTGCATCTTGGGCAGAAGTAAGGCTGCACTCGCCAGCGCCATGCTACGTATGCCGTTGACCCGCACCACCCCAGACTGAGCCAAGGCAGCCTCCACCACCCGTTCGTTGCTCGCCAGCGCGGCTGTATGCGATTGGGCTGCTCTAGCGCCGGAAGTACTGCGGTTCGCCTTGATCATCAGGATCGGCTTATGACAGCGGCGTGCTGCCTCCAACAACTTCCGACCGCGCCAGATCCCTTCCAAATACATGCAGATGACCTTGGTGGATGGGTCCTCAGCCAAATGGGTCAGGCAATCTACCTCGTCCACGTCGACGCTGTTGCCAATGGAGATGAATTTGTTCAAGCCAAGGCTCAGTTCCGAGATGAAGGATGATATGGCGTCCGCGACACCGCCGCTCTGAGAGATAACGCTAACCGGGCCGCGGTTGAGCGAGTACAGAGGTACGGAAGCGAAGGAAGTGGTCAGGCCGGAAACCCAGTCAGTTACGCCAAGGCAGTTGGGGCCAATGAAGCGAGTGCCGTAGCGCCGGGCAGTCTCGAGCACTCGCCGCTGCATCTCCAGTCCCTCGCCGCCAAGCTCGCCAAAGCCGGCGCTAGAAATGACCGCCCAAGGCACACCCTTGCGACCGCATGCCTCAATGGTCTCGAGGACGAACCTAGCGGGAACCATCACCACGGCCAGGTCTACCTGACCAGGAACCTCGTCGAGGGTCTTGTAGATGGGCCCAAACTCGGTCTCGCCACCCTGATGGCCGACGGCAAGCACCTCGCCCTGGAAACGGAACTTGTGCATGTTGCTGATGATCACCCGGCCCAAGTTGGAAGATCGGGATGATACACCGATCACAGCAACCCGGCGCGCCTCGAAAAGTCCGTTTAGCATTTCTTGAATCTGCTCCCATGTGTTGTTGGCCCGCAATGGTCTGCGGGTCTCATAGTAGCAGGCTTGGGCCGCCTAGTCAATCAGCAGAGTCCGATGAGCATACCTTCACCGCGTTGCCCCGAACCAACCTCGAGGACTCAGTCTTCTTCCTCAAGGAGACTCTGCACCCTCGCCCGCTCGCCCTGCCGCACGGGGTGAGGCAGGCTGGCGAGATATTGGCCGATCAAGTCCACTACGGTTTGGAACCGTCGGGCTTCCCCGGCCGGCAGGACAAGACGACGGGTGAACTGGTAGTCGCTGTTTCGGTCATAGAAGTAGAAATCGATCTGTCCCTGGGAGGCCAGGCGCTTGAGATCGGCGAATTGCCGTTCGTCGGCGCCGTTCCACAATACGGCTAGGCTGGCAGGGGCCCTTTCGCCGCGCACCTCCACCTTGAGGCGGGCCACGCAGGGCGCTACATCCATCGCCAGATCGAGGCGAATGAGGAGCTTGGCGTGCCAGGCAACTTCGAGGTTTTCCTCTGGGAGCTTAACCACGAAGGCCGTGTCGCCGTGAGACTCCAAAGACCAGCAACCTGACTCGTAGGGCTCTAAGGCTTTGAGAATGGTAGTTGGTATGTCTACGCTCAAGTGTGAATGTCCCTCTTTAGTAATCGTGCCTCTTGATGTAGCAAGGCGCAGGCTTGTGGCCGCATCCTTCGTGGGCGTCCTTCCACAGAAGCATCGCAGGCAGACTCCTGGGCCATTCCGCAGCCGGATGGTTCTTCTGCGGAATGAGCCAGGCGTAAGGCCTGCGACTATATCATCCGGCCATCGCGCAGGGGCGAAGCCTGCGACCACGCTCGACTTCTGTTGGCAGCATGGAGAGCGGGGCTTGTGAGTGCAATGTCGATCACGCTCGTTCCATCCCTCTTCTCCCATTCCGGGCCCTCGGCGATTCTATGCCAGAGCCGCGTCGATGGTCTTCGCCAACTCGGGCTTGGGCTTGTAACCTACCACCCGGCTCACTTCCTGGCCGTTCTTGAACAGAATAAGGGTTGGGATGCCAAAGATCCCTAGCCTCTGGGCAATGCCCTGGTTGTCGTCTGTATTGACCTTGGCAAAGTCAACGCGCCCTTCGTAGTCGGTAGCCAACTCTTCCACGATTGGAGAGACCATCCGGCACGGACCGCACCAAGGTGCCCAAAAATCGACGATCACTGGTTTCTCGGCCTTGAGAACGGCATTCTCGAAGCCTGCGTCATCTAGTTCGCTCACTCTTGCCACTGCCAACCTCCTGTACCCTGCAAGCAGGTTGCTCTTTGCTCACCGAGGGCACCGGGTCTGGAATCGCCCCATCCTCTTCGCTGCGCAGGCAAAAAGAAGGGGCCCAACGCTTTCATCTTATCAGACCAGCGAGGCACATTCAAGTTCTGCGCGCGCCCGTGTGAATGGTCTATGATTCTGTCACCCGGTAACGGTTCAGTGAAAATGTCACCCATGGGGTACCATAAAGAGTATGGAACCGGAGATGGTGACATTGAACAAGAAGGAGCAGAAGCGAGCGTTGG
>Ga0315298_1004842_pt1 | contig 19674 bp, 17 predicted proteins | sample WHS_1_MG_FD_203077 | JGI IMG/M metagenome (GOLD analysis project Ga0315298, IMG submission 203077) | Extremophilic microbial mat communities from Washburn Hot Springs, YNP, Wyoming, USA - WHS_1_MG | ecosystem: Environmental > Aquatic > Thermal springs > Hot (42-90C) | place: USA: Wyoming...
TAGAAAGCAACGCGGCACCGGCTTTGAAATTGATCGGCGATGTCGAAGTGATAGATTCGCGCCTCATTCAGCCGACTAGACGTGTTGTTAAGAAAACGAAAGGAATCAACCTCCCGGACATTGTTAATGCCTTCCTCGATCAGGAGGACGTGCCCGATGCCGCCGAATACATTAGCGCTATATGCTATCAGACGACTTCCTTGTTGCCGGTCTACTATTTTATGACTCAGGGAGGATTGTCTGTAGAGGATGTGATAGCGCTCATCGATTCATCGAAATCCACCTCACAGGCTCGGAGAAAACTAAGGGAAAGAGTAAGGCCGGACGCGAGCAGAAACGGGGACCAGGAGCCAGCGCAGCCAAGCAACCTGAATGCAACTGCAGCAGATTGTCGTCGAAAAGTTTTGAACAGGAACCTGCCGGACACTGCGGATGAGATCGAACTGAAGCACATTCTCACGGCTATTCTAACACTGTGCCGGAACGAGATAGACACTAAGTATTTGTTTCCGCGATTGAAAACTTGGTTCGAGAACAGCTATTCAGGTATGGATACAAACGCAAAGAGCCTGTTCCGGCGGGTTCTGGTCCACCTGGATACGGTTCTTTATGCGAACTCGGTGTCATACGGCAGCGCCGGAGGAGGCACGCATGAATCATATTGATGATGTCAGTCAATGCCTCGCCCAACTCGGCGAGGATAGGATAGAGGCGGCGTCAAGGTCATATACTATCGTCCTTACGGGTGGATTCCTGCCATTCGTGTAGAGCTTCCAGCACCCGTTTCTGCGAGCAACACTCGTCTATCGCTTATACTAGAGGGCATTACTAGACAATTCTTCAGTCCGGCGGTTGTGGAGCCGTATCCGCTCTTCTTGGCGGATCGAATGGTGAAGAGTCTGGGATCAGGCGTTGCCGTGATCGAGCAAGCCGTCTCCCAGCACGTAGCAGAAAACACGCCTGATGTTGAGACGACAATGCTATGCCTGCAGAATTATCGCACTGAGGGTGGCAGAGGAGGAGTATAGTGATAAGCAATCGTAACCAAGACATTGCCGTCGTGGGCAGCCCTTCCAGCAATACCGAGCTGACAATCGATTTGCTTCAAGAGACGACCGAGGAGAGAATAGTTGGCGCTCTGACCGCATTCGAATCCGTGCAGAGTGGGTCACCCATCACGGTGGTTGGCCAGATTGTCGGAATCGAGTTGAAGAACAGATGGCACGAAGACTCCGTGTTCCGCAACCTGATCAAGCGAACCGGCGAAATACCGCCAATTACCAACCGACAGGATACTAGAGTGGCGGAATTGATCGTTGGAGCGACGTTCAAGAGGACAGACCTGGGCTATGAGCCGGATGTGCTTGGTATGGTGCCATCGACCGGAACCAGGGTTTTCAGGTTGGATCAAACCATGCTCGATTCGCTTCTTGCTGCCAGCAAGGAGGAAGTATTCTATCTTGGCAGGGCCTACGCCAACGATGTCTATTACCCTATGTGGTTCAAGCACTTCGCCAGTGGTCCCGGAGGGGCGGGAGAATCTTACCATCTTGCAATATTCGGCAAGACGGGATCCGGCAAGTCTGTCCTTGCGAAGAATATGGTTCTTGCTTACGCCAGACACAAGGGCAACGCCCAGATGGGGATACTGGTCATCGATCCGCAAGGGGAGTTCGCACGGGAGTTTGGCCAGTCAACCGCAACCGGACAATACAAACTGGATTATAAAACCGCATGTGAGCGGCTTGGGAGAAGGGTCGTGGTAGTTCCCGTGCCTCGCATTAGGCTGGACCGCTGGGATCTGTTTGTGGAACTCGTTGCCCGAACTTCCTTCTTTAGAAGGCTGACTATTCCGACGTCGGACAAGATCCGTGACGCGGCGGAAGTGCTCGCCGAGAATCTGCAAAAGGCGAAGGTCAGGCTCATCGATCTGTCCGGCGAAGAATCTTATGCTACTGTCAGGGATATCTTGCGGTCAGAGAAGTTCCTCAAGCAGGTCTACTCAGGCAAGGAGGCACGAGACAGGTTAGCCGAGATGGTTGCCGACGATGACTTGCTGGACGAATTGCACGGTTCTTGCTGGCTACCAGTCGTGAAGTTGTTTCGAGAAAAGGAGGATTCAGGGAAGACACGGCCGACGGTGGAACAGATCGTTGAGCTTTGCCTTCGTGCAGAGGACCGATATATAGTAGTGCTCGACCTTTCCGGCAGCGGATTGTCGAAGACAGATAAGCAGACTTTCTGGAGCGAGCAAGTGCAGGCGCTGCTTCTGGATCGCATCGCTGAAGCTCTGATTCACAAAGCCGAGGAGCTGTACGGGGACAAGTCGTTGAACGCACTGGTTGTCTTGGATGAGGCGCACCGGCTCGCCGGCTCGGAATACCTGAACGAGGAGAGCGACAAAGGCACCCTGAGACGTAGGCTCATAGATGGCGTACGCACTACGAGAAAATACGGTCTCGGATGGATGTTCATAAGCCAATCGTTATCCAGCATACACAGATCTATCCTCGACCAATGCCGGATTCTGATGTTCGGCTTCGGTCTTGCGCTTGGCGACGAGTTCAGACGCCTGAAGGAATTCGCCGGCGGAGATGAGAGATCAATGGAGCTGTATCAGTCATTCCGGGATCCGCACAGTTTTCCGCGACCGGACCTGAGAGAGTTCCCATTCATGGCTGTTGGACCTGTGTCGCCGTTGGCCTTCTCGGGAAGACCCTTATTCTTCAGCGCATTCACGGAGCCAGATGAGTTTCTGGCTGCGAACGGCCTCAAGTAAGGGCTCTCAGTACGGCACGATTTCCTCCGTGGTCTTCGTATGGAATATGGAACGTGCTACGGCATCTCTGACTCGACAGGACCCCGTTCTCAGCTTCTATGGCAAGAACGGCTTCTCGCCTGAACCTCTAGTGATCAAGTCCGCTGATTTTTGATGGATTGCTGCGCCTGCATTGCCAGTTTGAGCGAATTCAAAGTGGCCTACCAAAAGTAAAGCGGAAAACTCTCTCAACCGAGGTTTTCCGCTTTTTGCGTATCTGGGCCAGAATTACCGTTTCACGCGTGAATCTGAGCGTGAAACGCCTGATTATAGGCTCTGTCCTACCACATTCTTGAGCACTAGGGGTGGTTCGATCTCAAGATTTTTGAGCGTGAGTTCGAATCCACATTCGGTGCGAGTTCGAATTCCAAGTTCCTGATGGAGAAAGATTTGGCAACTTGAACACATGCAATTTGCCGCCTTACCGCTCGTCTGGTTTATTAGGTATAATGGCTGTGAGGAGCGTGATGACCATGCGGATCTTTGTTACTATATTTATTGTGTTGGCGGTCGTGTCTGCCTCGACTGTTCAGGCCGACCTCGGAAGAGTGATTTATCTACATTCCGATGATCTTGCCAAGAGCAGTGCCGATGGAGCACTTGCCCCGCACTCTGGCCGCGTGGACCTCGTGGAATCTAACCTCTCGTCGGGCAATCAATTAGTTCTTATAAAAGGATTCTTCAATGGAGCGCTTGGAGATTTCAGGGATTCAAGCATAGCAATCTCGCGCGACGGCCGTTACATCGCTATAGGTCAGAAGCCGACCATTACAGTCTCAGAAGGCGATTCGCCGGATGAACCTACAATAACAATGACGCCGAATGGCCTTCGACTGTGGGATAGGAAGACCAGACTGGTCAAAGTCATATATCCTGGTTTCACCCATGAGCAACTGCTGTGGTCGGGTTCAGGCCGGTACCTTGCGATCATAGATCCTTACTCTGAGGGACCGGTGCGAATATATGATGCTGTTACCGGCCGCACCCGGACTCATTCAGGGTATGTGGAATTTACCTGTGCGGCGTGGTCCGCCAAGCGCGACGAGATCATCCTGGTAGTCTTCACAAAGAAAGGATCGACAGCATACGCCCAGCCAATAGCTGGACGGCGGAAAGTTCTCTTCAAGTGGCATGATAGCATCGACGCGATAGCGGCTTTGGGAGACGGCTCCGGTTATGTCCTGTGCGACAGTAAAGGAGTCTGCATATACAAACTCGGCGGCAGGACCAAGAGGCTGCCGATCTACCGCTCACACAATGACCCGTGGGGCATTACATTCCAAGCTCAGCCTAATGGTCTGTGGATAGCCGCACTCTCGTCATACTCATATGGCGAGCCGCACATCAACGACGACAAAGCCCTGTATGTCTTCCGTTCAGACGGCAGCGGATTCCAGCGCATGGCAAAATGGAGCACATCCTATCTGAGTATCCAGCCCAGCGGTGGCTCCATCGCGCTTATGGAACTGGTAGGCTGGTTGAACAATACATACAGAGTGGTACTTCGAGGACAAGTCATTTGGGGAGGCGAAGCCGTAGTTGACAACCGAAGCGACCGGTTCGTGTTCTGGACTTTCGATGTGCCCAGCGGCCGGGTCGGAAAGGAGATATTCGACACAGGGCCTGGATGCTTGTCGGCGGTTTGGTGGCCGGGCTAATGCCGCATATATATCATGTTTCAACCACAGCACCAAGCTCATGCCCATCGAATCTCCACTTTTCCCTCTGTTCCTCCCAGTCCGCCGGGATCGCTCCGGTGAGCTTCGTCTGGGAGAAGCCGTCCGGCTCACGGCCGTCGAGGAACGGTGTGGCGCCAACATCAGCTCAATCGGAGAAACCGGCGCACCCCCCAGTACGCCCAGATCACCGATATCGGCAGCCAGACCGCGATTGCTGTTATCTGTCGCCGTACCATGTCGGCCGAAGCTCCCATCAAACTCACCTTGCGGACCATATCCGCAAAGTGGGTGATGGGTAGTGAGAGACCCACCTTCTGCAACCATGTCGGCATGGCCATGGCCGGCCACGTGAAACCGGAAAGGATGAAGATAGGTACAGATATCGCCAGAAGCACTTGCGCGGAAAGCAGCGACGTCCCGCACAGACCCGCGATTCCGAATCCGGAAAGAACCTGCACCGTAACGAATAGCGCGGTGACCCACAGCACGAGAGGCCAGCTCCCGTGGAAGGATGTTCCGAACAGGGAGAATGGAACGCGGATTGCGACGAGTGCGAGCGGAACTGTGATCAGCATATGAGCCGTGAGTTTCCCAAGCAGGACCTTAACAGGGCTACGCGATATCTGGACTAGCGACCTGCGTTTCCGACGGTCGCTTTCCAGTCCGAGGCTGATTGCAGCACCGAGCATCGTTACTTGCTGGAGGGCGATGCATGTCAGCCCCATCAATAGGAACGTGCTGTAGTTATATGCCGGATTGAAGATGGGACGTACCTCTGCTCTTACCGGCATAGCGTTATCGTCAACGACGCTCCTCGGGATGCCAGTCGCCATCAGTCTTCTCTCTCGTACCCCCACGCGATACGTGGCAAACACCGTTCGAAGCGCGCGAAACCCCACGTTCCCGATGAGCGTGTTGCTACCGTCAACCAACACCGCTACTTTAACCTGGTGGCCTTTTTTGAGATCGCGCTCGAAGTTGCTTGGGATGTACACACACGTATACGCCCTCCCACGCTTTACTGCTTGCTCGAAATCCGAAACTGAGGTGCCGTACCCGATGACACTCAGGCTATCTGATGCATTGATTGCCGACGCCAGATCTCTGGATAGCCGGGAATGGTCTTGATCTATGATGATCGTCGGAACCTCCCGTACCCGACCGTTCCAGTAGACGGCCCCGAAGAGTAGGGCGTAGAAGAACGGGCCGAGAAGCATGATCAACCAAACGCGCGCGTCACTGAAAATGGTTTTCAGCTCGCGAAGTACTATGCTCAACCACTGGCGCATCAGTGTTTCTCCTCGGATGCATGCAGAAGCCGCCGCACGCCTACATACGCTAAGACTAGAGCAATGGTCGTCCAGGCTCCCAGACTGGTCAGTTGCGCCGTAAGGTAGGATGACGAGTCGCCAAGTAGGGTGATCTTCCTGAATGCCATTAGGTAAGGGGTCAACGGCAACGCATAGGAGACACTCTCCATGACTCTCGGCATACTGAAGGACGGCCATGTGTACCCGGACGCTAGGTACGAGGGCATAGCAACGATGGCGAAAACCTCCGTTGCCCTTAGCGAATCCTTCAACAGCGCAGATACTCCTATCCCAAGCACGGTCAGCATGGCGATGAACCAGAGTGTAACGGAGAGAAGCGTCAGTTCACTGCCTCTCATTGGCACACCGAGCATGATGAATGGGAGGTGCAGCGCGATAGCACTTGCGGGAAACATGATGCCAATGTAAGCCATTGCCTTGCCTGCGATGACGGACACTGGCCTGGACGAGATGCTTCTCAGCTCGGTTACCGAGTCGTCTTCGATCTCACGTGCGCCCGCTCCGGCCGTGAGGAGCAGTGTCAGCAGTTGGATCGCGACCACCACGAGGCCCATCAGCATGAAGTTTGCGTAGTTGTAGTTGAACGAGGGGTTGTACCAGATGCGGTACTCATCCCTGATGGGCTGCGTGATCATCAATGGCGCACTAGCGGGTGCGCTTCCCCGCATCACTGATCTCCTGATATCGATCCCCACGGCATATGTGCCCACAACCTCAGACACGGCCGCTATCGCCACATTGCCAATCAGTATGTTGCTAGCATCTACCCAAGCCGCGATCTTCGGACCTCTTCCGGACTTAACGTCTCTTTCGAAGTGGAGTGGGAATACAAAGCACGCGTGCGACTCTCCTCGAATCACTTGCTCGCGGAAATCGTTCACGGATTCGCTGTACGCACCTAGTTTGAAGGTCTGAGTACTCAGCAGAGCCTGCGTGATCTCACGCGAAAGAGCCGAGTGGTCCTGATCGACTATGGTGACCGGGATCTCAGTGACTTCCTTGTTCCAATATACGGCTGTAAACAGTAGCGCGTATGCCAGTGGCATCAGCACCGCCAGCATGAGGTACTGCTTCCTGTTGGCCAATGCTCGCAACTCTCTCAGTGCTATCCGTGCGCAGGTTTTCATTGCTCTTGTCGCGAGTATGGGAGTCGCACTCTGGCCGTCATGCCGTTTCGAAGATCCGAATGGTCGCCCTGAACAGCAACGACTACCTCCAGCGACCGAACGTCGAATGAGCCTTGTTCGTTCGTTGCCTTTTTCGTGGCGAAATCAGCTGACTGAGATATTCGAATCACCCGGCCGTCGAACTCACGGTTGTTTAGCGCCGGGATGACGACCTTCACTGGGCCGTGTAGTTTGATAGAGCCGAATCTCGACTCATCGGCGTAGACCTTGACTTTGAAATCCCTACTCTTCACTATGGAAAGGATCGGGAAACCAGCAGAAACCATCTCCCCTTGTTCGGACATTCGCTCGGATACGTAGCCACTTATGGGTGCGACGATCTGGGTCTCCGATCGGTAAGCAAGGGCTTCGTCGAGTTGGCCCTTCGCGGCAGTTGCCTTGTAACCTGCCGCGACTGCTTCCTTGCGGCGAAGGGCAATCTGCATCGCGGCATCCTTCGCCATGCGCAGTTGGACCTCGGCTGCTCGAACGCCTTCTCGCGCCTGTTCTATTTCTTCCTTTCGAGTGCCTTCCCTAACTAGACTTAGCTTCGCCTCCGCTGCATCCTTTGCGGCTTTGGCCGACAGGTACTTCAGCTCAACCTCCTCTTCCTGCTGCTTCGGTATCACACCTGCTTCATATAGCCCGTGGAATCGGTCGTAGGAGTCTTTGGCTGTCTTGTAAGCAGCATTCGCCTGATCAACTGCGGCTACGGCCTGAGCGATCTCCTGAGGACGAGCGCCATTCAGTGCCATCTCCAGCTTTGCCTTTGCTGCACGATATGCCGCTTCGGCTTGCTTCACCTGGTCGTTGACGGTCTTTGCCTGCAGTTGTGTACCAATTTCTGCCTGTGACTGTTGCGTCTTCGCGGCCTGGTACATGCCATATGCCTGCGCTACCTTGGAGTCCACTTCCTTAGATTCCAGCATTCCGATGACCTGACCGGCTCTTACCGGGTCGCCCTCATCGACACTCAGATAGGCGATGCGACCGGGGATCTTTGTGGACACATCCACTTCCTCAGATTCGAGAGTTCCTTCCAGCAGTGCGTAACCCGGGGACACGTTCGTCGTCGCCGCCTTTTCGTTATCACGACGAGCGATGCACACCACCAATACTACAGCCGCAATGAGAATGATCGCTCCCGCCGTTATGAACAGCAGCTTCTTGGAACAAACCTTTTTCATTTCTCCACCTCCAAGACCACTGTGGATATGTCATTCAGGTACCTGTGCAATTGTAGGTAAGCCAAGTCAAGCCGATATAGACATTGATACTCACCGACTCGTGCAGCCGCCAGCGATACATTGGCATCCAATACTTCGAGGCTCGTTCCTGTGCCGACTTCGAAACGCTTCATTGCAAGGCGAAGGCTCTCCTCAGCCAGTTGCTCGCTTTTCCGAGCCAGTTCAAGCGCGCTCCGAGCGGAATCGAGTTCCAGAAACGAGTTCCGGATTGCCAGTTCGATCTGATCGGCGGCGGATTCACGATCAACCATGGTCCGTTCGATTTCGGACCTATGTTGCTCGATCCTCGCCTTGCGCACACCACCATCGTATAACTCAAGGCTGGCCTGGATTCCAATCAGCCAACGTGGATCGGTCTGAGCGATGTTTCCGGTGAGCAGTTCCTGTCTTGCCACCGCTGTAACCTGGGGTTTATGCCCCGATTGTTCGACCTTTTCGGCCATACGCTGCGCATTCAGCTTCGCGTCGATAGCACTCAGTATCTGGCTGTTCTTCATCGCCAGGTCGCGCGCCTGCTCGAAGGTGAGGGGTTCTGTCGGCTCGAATAGGGTGCCTCGAATCTCCAGTGGCGTGTTTTCATCCAGGTCGAGCGAAGTCCTCAACGCAGCAAGCGCCAAGTCCAGTGTATTGCGAGCCTCGGTTAGGCGTTTCTCCTGTTCCTTCACGGCGGTTTCGGCACGAATTACGTCGTACTGGGCAACAACCCCCTTGTCATACGCGATCCTTGCATGGTTCAGGTGTTCTTTGTACGAGTCTAGCGCCTGTTGATTCACGTCCACCACGTGCTTCGCGAGAAGCACCCCTAGGTAGCATCGCTCTGCATCGAGAATCGCTCCAGACTTGGCGTCTTCTGCCAGTGCTTCTCTGGCAGCAACTCCACTCTTTGCCTGACTTACGGCGTACTCGATTTTCCCGCCTGTGTACAGTGGATACCCTGCTTCCAGGGTCGCATGTATGAGCTCTTGAGGGGCGATCTTTACCGCGGGAGGAGTAAACGATAGTCCGCCGAGCAAAGGCACGCTCGGCGGGAAAGTGATCGCGGGGCTTCTGGTGAGTATGTCATCGTTCATATGCAAGTAAGCCCCGTTCAGTCCGGCTCTGCCATGTTTGTACGATTCTGCTTCTCGAACCTGGTACCGGGCGATCTGAACGTCCTTCTCCGCAATCCTTATCCCCAGATTCCGCTCAAGCGCCATTCTGCTCACGCTTGGCATGTCCAGCGTTATCAGTGCGGAGGAGTCTGCAATGATCGGCGAACCACACGTCAGCAGAAGAATCGCCATCCAAAGTGACTTGCGCATTCTAATCTACCTCTTTCCTCAAATAGATGCACCGTGAAGCAACAATTGGAGGGTGTGCTCAACTGTTGCTGGAATATTCAGAGGTCTGGCGCCGACTATGTGCGCCGTGACGAATATGTTTGACATCCCAAACAACGAGTAGGCCGTCAACACGGAATCAAGGGGCCTCAATTCCCCGAGACGCTGACCTTCGTCGATGATCTTCTCGAGGCGTTTGATATGTAAGCTAAGCTGATTTGGCAGGTCCGTCTTACACCGCGGTCCGTAGCCGAGAATCTCGCGGTATACCAGATGTGCCAGTTGGGGACGAGCCGCTAGGAGCTCGAAATAGGCAGTCAGGAAGGCCCGCAGTCTCTGCTCTACGCCCACATGTTTCATTGCCTCATCCAACGCAGCCCTCACGCTCTCTAGTCCTACTCTTAACAGTTCGCGGTACAGAAACAGCTTGCTCTTGAAATAGTAATAGATCATGGCCTTGTTCACGCCGGCCATTTCGGTGATTTCCTGCACAGATGTGCTATCGTAGCCGCGCTCAGCGAAGAGCTTCTCTGCGGCAATCAGTATGCGCTTCCTCACGTCCTCGCGCAGTTCGGCCAATATGATCGCCTCCATCACTTTGGGTTAGCCGCACGAATATACTAACCGGTTAGTTAAATTGTACGGCAATCCACCAGTCCTGTCAATACGAGCTTCGCAGACAGAGAGAGCAACGGATCAAACACAAAGATGGCCTGGCATCCCGTAGGCATCAGAGAAGGAGCCGGATGAGCACCGCCATCTCCGAGGTGAGTCTTCGGGGCAGCTGATCAGCTAGCTGATGTACGATGGCGTTTCCGCACAAGCCGGAATCTTGCTGCTGAGGGCGAGTGAGTGGCCGTCTATCGGAGCAGGCGGCTCATGACGGTGGCCTAGACTCCCAGAGACTTCGCCATCTCGCGAATGGACCGATACTTCCCGGAGTCGAGGAGTTCCTGCCAGACGTAGGCACGGGCGATGGCTATGTGTTAGTAATTGTAGCATATCGGAGTTTGTTTTTTAGCAGCTATAACAACCTTGATTTTCTCGAGTTGCCATCGGCGTCCCAAATTGCTTTATCAATCAACATCAATCACGCTTACATATGATGCCATCGTTTTACTCAAATTATCAGCCGAAGATTGGAGAGTGCATCGCTGATTATTGATTGAATTACAACAAATCCTGTGGAAATCCACCAAGTAGTTTATTTAGTGGATACCTGGTGTTGTAGAGATGCGAATCGTGTTGTAAATATGCTCTGTAGCAACAGAACTTTTTGCTTTTGGTATGAGAAATTTCGTGTGTCTTACCATTTTTTGGTGCTTTCTATATGGGTTTAGCAAATAGTGGGTGGAGTTTTTTGCTAGTTCAGTATATCTCATATGGTTAAAAAGTTGACATAATGGAGGTGGTTTTGGTAAGATATGAATGAGTGATTTGGAGATTTGCATTTTGCTATAGGTATCTAGATGGATTTAGTGATGAGCTACAGTTTGGACGAAGGAAAAGCTGCTCGTGCCATCAGAATGATGGAAGATGGGATGTGCTTGCGGGCTGAACATCTGCAAGACGTAGATTTTGTCACATAAACCCGCTTGGCGTACCGCCTCGCGGGTTTATTTTATTTCAGGCTGCTGATTGGTGTTATAAACGTGGACGAATCTGGGGAATTTAATCAAGAAGTTTTGGTGCTCAACAGCGATTACTCACCGCTTAATGTCTGCAATCTAAAGCGGGCGATATCGCTCGTCTATCTTGGGAAGGTTGACGTACTTCATACGAACCACAAAATAGTTCGCACTACTAAAGGTGAGTTTCATTCTCCGTCGGTTGTGCGGCTCAAATATCAAGTCCACAGACCAATGCCAGAGTTGAAACTGTCGCGCCGAAGCATTCTTGCCAGAGATAATTACGTCTGCCAGTATTGTGGACAGACGGGCAGGGATCTTACAGTAGATCATGTGATACCTAAGCGGCTCGGCGGTCCTACAACTTGGGAAAACCTTGTCTGCTGCTGTCGCAAGTGCAATACCAAGAAAGGCGATAAGAGCCTGCAGCAGGTAGGATTTACTCTTATCAGACAGCCGCGCAGACCGAAATATGTTCCTTTCATAAGTCTTACTAAGTTTATGACTGGGACGCGTAACAGTGATTGGCGCATCTATCTGCCAATATTTGATGAGCCTAGTCAGCATGATTATTAGGTTGTATAAGGCGTAGTCTCAGTCTGAGTAGGCATAATTTTATCGTTTTAAATGACTGGGTCGCCAATTGGTAGTTGACTAGGCGCGTCAAGAGTGGTAAACTCAAGCGTTAATCAAGAGAGGCGCCGCGATTTGACTAAGATACCACCGAAGATCTATATTTTCGACCTCGATGGTGTCATCTACCGCGGCAGCGAACCGCTTCCTCACGCAAGTGATGTCGTGAGCGAGCTTAGAAATCGCGGCCGTGCGGTTTACTTCCTCACCAATAACTCCACGCGTTCAAGAAACGATTACGCATCTAAGTTGTCGGGTATGGGGATTCATACCAAGCCATCTGATGTAATGACTTCTGCCTATGCGACCGCACTCTTTTTGAAGCATAAAAATGTTAACGGTGTCAGTGCTTATGTGGTAGGCGAGGATGGGCTTAGGAAAGAGCTGAGAGATGCAGGGATAAAGATTTTAGGCTCAGACGCATCTTCTGTTGATTACGTTGTGGCAGGGCTTGATCGTAGTTTTGACTATGATAAACTTGCAGCGGCGCAGAGGTTGATAATCGGAGGAGCAGTTTTTGTTGCAACCAACCGAGACCCTACTTTTCCTATAGAAAACGGTGCTGTGTTGCCGGGCGGCGGCTCGATTGTGAGTGCGATTGAAACTGCATCAGGCACGACACCTATTGTAATCGGCAAGCCTGAGACTTATTGTGTTCAAATGATATTGGAATCTGCTGGCTGCTCGGCAGACGAAGCAGTCATGGTTGGTGACCGGCTTGATACGGACATTATGATGGGGAATCGCGTTGGGATGAAGACTGCTTTTGTCCTCACTGGCGTATGTGACAGAGATGATATACCAAATGCGCCATCAGATATGCACCCAAATATAGTAATTTCGGATTTGATAGAACTGTTGGACGAGGGTTGGGCATCGAATTGAAGCGTGTTTTAACGATAGCAGGTTCGGATTCCAGCGGTGGTGCCGGCGTACAGGCAGACATGCGCGTTTTTGCTGAGATGGGAGTTTATGGGATGTGTGCCGTTACTGCGGTTACTGCTCAGAACTCGCTTGGAGTGCAGAAGGTTGAGAAAATAGCACCCAGAATAGTGGCTGCGCAGATTGATTCGTGTGTTCGCGACATAGGCGTTGATGCTTGCAAGATAGGGATGCTTTATTCACATCAGATAGTGAACTCTGTTTCAGAGCGGCTTCGAAGAAGAGAGATTAAGAGGGTGGTTTTGGACCCGGTGACTTTTGCGAAAGACGGCACGCGACTGCTGCTATCGAAGGCTGTTGATTGTATGAAACGTCAACTGTTGCCGTTGTGTGAGCTTGTGGCGCCAAATCTTGAGGAGGCAGGTCTGCTTTCAGGAATTGAGGTGAAGGATGTATCCAGCGCTGTAGATGCTGCGAAAGCTATTTTTGCGATGGGGAGCAAGAATGTGTTGGTGAAGGGTGGGCATTTTGCTGGAGAGCCTGTAGATATTTTGTTCGATGGTGAGAATGTGCATAGATTTTCGGGCAGGCGCATAGAGGGTCGTGTTATGCACGGCACTGGATGTGTGCTTACGGCAGCAATTGCTGCCAGACTTGCACTAGGCGAGAGCGTGTATGATGCGGTGAAGTTTGCGAAGGATTATGTAGAGCAGGCAATAAGAAGCTCAGTAGAACTAGGTAAAGGTAGGTTATACTATTTCAACGGTACTGGAGGCGGTTTTAGATGAGAACGACTGTGCTGTTAATGGTATTTGTTGTGCTGGGCGTTTTTGCTCATTTCTCTGATGCAGCGTCCATTACTTGGTATGGACAATCATTCTTTGTGGTGACGAGCAGTACTGGTGTAAGAATTGCCTTTGACCCTTATCATACAAACAGCAGTCTAAATTACACTCCGCCGAAAACGAGTGCAGATTTAGTGTTCATCAGTCATGACCACTTTGACCACAACAATCCAGACTTATTGCAGGGCAAGCATACAGTTATCAAACCGATTGGAGAAGGGGTTCGAACCGGGACGTTGAGTGTTTCGGTTGGCAGCGGTAAATCTGAGCGTGTGGTTAAAGTGCCGTTTGTATCTGTTCATACTTGGCATGATGATGTTCAGGGTAGGAAACGCGGCGGCAATACTGTGCATAAGGTAGTAGTTGATGGTGTAAGCATAGTGCACCTGGGCGATATTGGTGAGCTGCTGGATGCTGAACAGATAAAGGCTATAGGGCGGGTGGATATTCTGCTTGTGCCAGTCGGAGGATATTTTACTATAGACGCAGGAGCTGCGGATAAAGTGGTTAAGCAGCTAAAACCAAAAGTGGTTATTCCTATGCATTACGCCACAGAGAAGACATCTCTACCAATATCAGATATAAGACCATTTATCTTGAACAAAAACAATGTTGTGCAGAATGGGCACACATATACATTCACAAAAAATAATCTGCCTAAAGATGCCAGAATTGTGGTGATGAAATATGAGTGATTCAGGCGTATGGCGCGCAGGTGATACAAATTCAAAATGTGAGGGATGGATTTAGGATGACAAAGTTTATATTCGTAACTGGTGGTGTGGTTTCTTCGATTGGGAAGGGGATTACAACCTCAAGTCTTGGTAGGCTTCTAAAGAACAGAGGCTTCAAGATAACTATGCAGAAGCTTGATCCTTATATTAATGTAGATGCTGGAACTATGAATCCGTATCAGCATGGGGAAGTTTTCGTTACTGATGACGGTGCCGAGACGGATTTGGATTTGGGGCATTACGAGCGGTTTGTTGACGAGTGCTTGACTAGACACTCGAATGTTACAACCGGACAAATTTACGGCAGTGTAATCGGCAAGGAGCGCAGAGGAGATTATTTAGGTGGAACAGTACAGGTTATCCCTCACATTACCGACGAGATAAAGTCGCGTATTCGCCGTAATGCAGAGGATGCTTCGGCAGATATAGCGATAGTGGAAATTGGGGGTACGGTTGGCGATATTGAAGGTCTGCCGTTTCTTGAGGCTATAAGGCAGTTTAGGAAGGATGTTGGCGTAAACAATGTAATGTATGTGCATGTTACGCTTATTGCTTCGGTTGGGCCTTGGGGTGAACTTAAAACCAAGCCAACACAGCACTCTGTTATGAAATTGAGAGAGATAGGTATTCAACCTGATGTCCTTATATGTCGAACAAAGAAACCGATTAGCCAGGAAATGCGCGACAAGATATCGTTGTTTTGCGATGTTGACAAAGAAGCGGTGATAGAAGCCCCTGATACAGAGGTTATATATGAGATACCGCTGAAGTTTGAGGAAGAAGGGCTTGCCGATTTGGTTATGCGTCGGCTTGGGTTGGAGGATGGAGAGCCAAATCTCGATGAATGGCGCAGGATGGTTGCTATACTCAAAAAGCCTGCACATAGGGTGAACATAGGCATTGTGGGCAAGTACACTGGGAATGGCGATGCTTATATTAGCATAGCAGAGGCTGTAAAACATGGTGGTATTGCGAATAACGCCGGCGTGAACGTGCGATTTATAGAATCGGACACCCTGACTGATGAAAATGTTGCTGAAGAGCTTTCAGATTTGAGCGCTGTAATCGTTGCAGGAGGCTTCGGCGGCAGAGGAATAGAAGGCAAGATTGCGGCTGTGCGCTATGCGCGTGAGAACAGGGTGCCATTCTTGGGATTGTGTTTGGGTCTGCAGATGGCTGTTGTAGAGGCTGCAAGGAATCTGTGTGGTCTGGTAGGTGCAAATTCAGAGGAGGTTGACCCGGAGACGCCGCATCCTGTTATACATCTTCTGCCTGAACAGAAGGGTGTTGAAGAAAAAGGCGCTACGATGCGGCTGGGGCAGTATCCATGTCGGATAAAGGATGGCACGCTGGCAGCAAAACTGTACAAACAGGATTTAATCTACGAACGTCATAGACATAGATATGAAGTTAATAACAGCTACAGACCGCAGCTTGAGCGCGGTGGGTTGGTGTGTTCGGGAGTTTCACCGGATTATCGACTTGTTGAAATTGTTGAGATTCCGGAACATCCATTCTTTATTGCCACACAGTTCCATCCGGAATTTAAATCTAGACCAAATAGACCACATCCGCTGTTTGTTGGTTTGGTTGCTGCTTCTCTTGAGTTTCAGCCTAAAGGTGGAAGTGATGCCAGGAAACCGGGTCGGCTACGAAAAAGCAGACCTGTAGAAGTGTAGAAATGATGATATGGGAGGTCTAAGTGAGCTATTTACTAGGTATTGATATCGGTACCAGTGGTACCAAAGCATTAGTTATTGATACTGATAGAGATGGTGCTGTAATCGGTTCGGCGACGGTTGAGTATCATCTTTATGTGCCAAAGCCACTTTGGGCTGAGCAGAATCCCGAAGATTGGTGGCAGGCAGTCGTTGCCGCTGTGCGAGAGGCAACTTCAGACGCCGGGATAAAAGGAAGTGATATAAAGGGTGTTGGTCTTAGCGGCCAGATGCATGGTGCAGTGTTTCTTGACTCAGAGGATAGGGTTTTGAGGCCAAGCATTCTATGGTGCGATCAGAGAACGGCTGCTGAGTGCGAGTGGATTACTCGAACAGTTGGTGCTGAGCGCGTTGTTGAGCTAATAAGCAATCCAGTACTTACTGGATTTACAGCAGGCAAGATTGTCTGGCTGCGTAATAATGAGCCTGACATATACGCGCGAGTTGCTAAAGTGCTTCTGCCAAAGGACTATATCAGGTTGAAGCTGACCGGTGAGTACGCTACTGATGTATCTGATGCATCGGGGACTGCTTTATTTAATGTAAGAGAGCGAAAATGGTCTTATGAGATGCTGGAGGCTGTTCAGATACCAAGTAAGTGGATGCCTGATGTATACGAATCACCGGAAGTGTCTGGGCGTTTGACTGCACAGGCAGCTTCAGAGACAGGGCTTGAGGTTGGCACTCCGGTAGTAGGCGGTGGCGGCGATCAGGCAGCAGGTGCGGTAGGCAGCGGTGTTGTTAAGACCGGAATCATATCTTCGACTGTAGGGACATCGGGAGTAGTGTTTGCTTTCGCTGATGAGCCTGTGGTTGATTCGAAGCTGCGAGTACACACGTTTTGTCATGCGGTTCCGGGCAAGTGGCATGTGATGGGAGTTATGCTCTCGGCTGGAGGCAGTTTGAGATGGTTTAGAGATGCGATGTGTGAGAAAGAGCGTGAGATGGCAAGTGCTGTTGGTCGAGACCCATATGACATTATATCGGAAGAGGCTGCGCAGGTTCCAGCCGGCTGCGAGGGGCTTATATTTTTACCTTACCTGACCGGCGAGAGAACGCCATACCCTGATCCTAATGCAAGAGGCGTGTTTTTCGGAATAACGCTCAGACACAGCAAGGCTCACTTTGCTAGAGCTGTTATGGAAGGAGTTGCTTACGGACTACAGGATTCGTTTGAGATACTTACGCAGATGGGTGTTCCAGTAAGCCAGGTTCGTGCAAGCGGTGGCGGTGCAAGAAGTGAGCTTTGGAGACAGATACAAGCTGATGTTACGGGATATGAGCATGTAACATTGAACATAGAAGAAGGACCAGCGTATGGCGTAGCGCTATTAGCTGGAGTTGGAATAGGTGTTTATCCTTCAGTTGAGAAGGCATGCGAATCTACGATACGTGTAGTGGGTTCGACTAAGCCGAATGTAGAGAGAATGGGTGTTTATCGTAATTACCACCGCATATACCAGTCTTTGTATCAGTCGCTTAGGGACCGCTTTAGAGAGGTCGGTGAAATAGGATGATAGTAGGTGTGCCAAAGGAGATAAAGCCAAGCGAATATAGAGTTGCTATTGTACCTGCGATAGTGGAACAGCTTGTGGATTCCGGCAATGAGGTTATCGTTGAGACTGATGCAGGTAGGGGGTCTGGTGTGTCGGACGAAGACTATGTTGAAGCAGGTGCACGCATAGTTCCGAATGCCGCCGATGTTTGGGCGAATGCAGACATGGTAGTTAAGGTAAAAGAGCCTTTGCCTGCAGAATATCCTATGATTAGAAGCGGACAGGTTATATTCACTTACTTCCATTTTGCTGCCAGCAGAGAACTTACTGATGCAATGGTTGAGTCTGGAGCTGTCTGCATAGCTTACGAGACAATAGAAGAATCTGATGGCTCTCTTCCTCTTCTTATACCTATGAGCGAGGTAGCAGGACGAATGGCTATTCAGGAAGGCGCGAAGTATCTTGAGCGGCCGATGGAGGGCAGGGGCATATTGTTGGGCGGCGTACCTGGCGTAGCTCCAGCGAGTGTGGTGGTAATTGGCGGTGGGGTTGCTGGTTCTAATGCTGCTAAGACCGCTGCCGGCTTGGGTGCAAATGTTACAGTATTGGATATAAACTTGGACAGACTTAGATATCTCGACGATGTCATGCCTAGCAATGTTACGACGCTTATGTCCAACAGCTATAACATTAGAGCAGCTATCAAAGATGCAGATTTGGTAGTTGGCGCTGTCTTGAGACATGGTGCAAGAACTCCTGTGCTGGTAACTCGGGAAATGCTTAGGTTGATGAAACCGCGTGCTGTTATTGTTGATGTAGTGGTTGATCAAGGCGGCACATTCGAAACTACAAAGCCAACAACTCACACTGACCCTATTTATATAGAAGAAGGTGTGGTTCATTATTGTGTGGCTAATATGCCAGGTGCGGTTGCAGGTACTTCTACTTATGCGTTGACCAATGCAACAGGCCGTTATATAAATCAGCTCGCATCGTTGGGGTGGAAGCAGGCGGTGCGTGAGAATCCGGCCATTTTGAAAGGACTGAATATCGCGTTCGGCAAAATATATCTTAGCGAGATTGCTGGGTTGTTTGGCTACGAAACTGCTTCGTATCAGGACATTCTCTGTTGAGTGTAGATTGGACTGACAGCATATTGTGATATATCGTGCGAAGCTGATAGTTCCGGTATCAAGCGAGCCCATTTATGACGGAGAGATCTCTGTTGAAAATGGCCGTATAGCTGCGGTTTCGAGCACTCGAACCGATGCTTCGAATGATGTTCCGATTGTTGATTTTGGGGACTGTGCTATACTTCCTGCTTTTGTGAATGTTCATACGCATCTTGGCTATACAATCCTGCAGGGCAGAGTGGCAGAATCTGATTTTGTTCGATGGATAGCGTCAGTGGCTGGATTTGCCAGAAAATTCAGTAGTGAAGATTTCAGAAATTCTGCTGCGCTGGGTGCAATGGAGTTGCTGCGCAGTGGGGTGGTGAGTATAGCTGATGCGGCTTATTGTGGAGAAGAACTTTTTGTAGCTTCCGAAGCAGGGCTGCGTGGGATAGGGTGTTTTGAGGTATTTGGCGAAGGCGATTCATCTGATTTTCGTTTAGAGACGATTGATAGACTTCGCAGTCTTCAGGAAAAGTGTGGGGATAGGATTCGTATAGGAGTATCGCCACATTCAGTTTACACGTGCGGCGAACTGCGGCTTCGATGTGTATCTGAGATTGCTCAGGAATTGGGCGTTCCAATTATTGTTCATGCTGCTGAATCTTTTGAAGAGACATTGTTTGTGCGAGATGGTTTAGGTCCTTTGGCTAAGATAGCGGCTTATGCAGGACTTCATCCTAGACCGCGAGGACGCACACCGATTGAGTATCTTGATAGATATGGGGTTCTTTCGGATAAAACGATAGCTGCACACTGTGTCCATGTTGATGAGGTTGATATAGAAACCCTTGCCAAGTCCGGGGCATCAGTTGCTCATTGCCCAAGATCGAATGAGTGTCTTAAAGTAGGCGTGTCGCCATATCCTGCAATTTTCAGAGCTGGTATACGTGTTGGATTGGGCACTGACAGCTCTGCAAGCTGTGGAAGGTTGGATATGTTTGAAGAAATGCACGCTGTTGTGAGATTACACTGTCCAAAGATTGATGCGACATCTGCTCTTCGT